>JAABUM010005604.1_pt1 | contig 13046 bp, 13 predicted proteins | sample 5559161 | NCBI WGS metagenome assembly JAABUM01 (sample SAMN10711868, study PRJNA513369) | rock metagenome | isolation source: Antarctica rocks | place: Antarctica: Victoria Land, Siegfried Peak nord | reverse complement strand
TCGCCCCAGATGTTGGTCGTCCAGTGGTCCTCGGTGACCAGGTTGGCCAGCAGCACCGGGAGCTGCGAGTCGGTGAACCTGCTGTTCGGATCGGACAAAGCACCGAAATAGACGATTTCGCTGCGGTGGTCGATGAGCAGTTCGGTGCTCATGGCCGCGCCCAGGCGCGGCACCTCACCCCGCTCCCGCAGGGAGGTCAACGCCAGCCCACCCGGTGAGCACCACTGTGAAGCCCACGCCGTTGGGGACGGGGGTGGTGCCTCGATCTGGGGTGCGGGTTTCTTGTCGAGGCTCACCTCCCCGGAAGGCCCGTCCCCGGTGTCCACGAGGATCTCCTCGGCCGGGTCTTCGGTGATCTCGGCGTCTTCGGTGGCAGTGTCTTCCGCGGGGCTGTCCTGCGGTGCGGTGCTGCTCGGGTCCTCGGTGATCCGCTGCACACCGAGGAGCACCATCCGGGCGTACCCGGCCGGTTCCAGCGCCCACACGAAAGCGCACCGCGCGAACAGCGCCGCCACATCCTCGGTGCAAGCCGGGTCGGCCATGTCGGGCAGCTCGGTCAACGGCCAGTGGACGATGTCGAACCGCAGCGGATGCACCGTCCCCGGCATCAGCTGCCCGTCGCTGCCTGCGTCCGGGGTTTCCAACAACGCCACCTTCGCCCCGGCACCCAGGGTGGGGGCGATCTTCGGGCCCAACGGCAGGAAAGCCACCGACCCGGACCCCGAGGGGGCCTCGAACGTGTCCACCACCGCGGAACCGACCTGGGTGTGCGCGATGAGGTAGGGGGCAGGGTCATGTTTGAGGGCGCTCCAACGCGGGCCCCACACACCCCGCTGGACGACGAGCTGATGCCAGGTGTCCAACGCCGACCGGGTCCACACCACGCCCGCCACCGCACCAAACGCGGCGAGCGCACTGAGCGCCGCGAACAGGGCAACCGAGGGCACCCCGGAGGCGGGGAGGAACAGGATTTCGGCGACCACGACCACGAGCGCTGCCGCACTGGCTGCGGCGGCGGTGATGAGGGCGGTCCGCCGACGGGCCACCAGGGCGGGCAGGGAGTTCACCCGCACCCCCGGGCACCCTGACCTGTCGGCCATGGTGCGGCGCCTCGACGCCAGCACTTGAACGACGATGATGAACGCCGCCGCCGCATTCACCCAACGCCACACCGACTGCTGGGTGGGGATGTTGCCCGCCAACGCCGCGGTGAGCACCGCGGCCGGCCACGCAGCCAACACCGGCCACCCGGGCAACCAGTCACCGGTGGGGAACAGCAACCGGAAGCGCAGGTCCCGCCAGAACAGGTAGCGGCTCATCGCCCGGTCCTCGCCGGTGTGCGCCGGGGTGGGGGCACCCGCGGAGTTGTTGCGTCCGGTGAACACCGCCGGTGGTGTCAGCCAGGCGGTGACGATCAGCGCCAACCACAGCAGCGGAAGCCCCGGGTAACGCAACCACACCGCCAGCCCGGTGAGAACCACCCCCACCACCAGGGCGACGGGGGCCACGTTGGGGGCGGGGGCGTTCTTACGGGCAGCCATCGAGCTCTACCTCAGTTTCGTGGTGTCGAGCGCGAGTCGGACGGGGCCGCCGAGCGGGTCACGCCCAAGGGTTGACCGGTGTCCCGCCGCCCGTCTCGTAGGAGGAGGGTGACGTGCCACCACGGGGACCCGGCACCGCCAGCAACGGCATCGCGAACGGGTCGACCTCATGGGGAACCTGTGCGGGCGGGCGCCGATCGGGTCGCCGGAGCGTCGAACCGCCGTTGTTCAGCAACTCCGCCAGGGCAGCCACGATGACCGCGTCCGCGGTTCGTTTGCCGACCAACATGCGGGCGCGGTGGCGGAAGGCGTCCCCGGTCATGGCCCGGGCCCCAGGAAAGCGCAGCATCCACACGGTCAGACGGGCCCGCTGGGATGAGCTGAAGACAACGACCACGGGTCGGGAGACGGTGGCGTTGATGCCACGACCCTGCAGGTACCGGGTGATGGCGTCATAAGCCATGGACATGGTCTTGGTCTCCGCCGGGTACGCGGTTTTGCCGGACCTCGAGGTCACCGCAAACCGGCGCCACCCGCGGCGCGTCTTACCGCCCACAGTCCAGTAGAAGCCCGGCTTCCACATCTTGGAGTCGATCAGCAGCACCGTGCGCCCGGAGACGACCACATGGTCGATGTTCGCGGTGAACCCGGGGATGGGAATGCGCAGGTCGTGCAGCACAGTGACACCGCCGGGGCGGGCGAGGGGGTCCAGGATGGCGGCCATCCGCACCTCACCGGCCTGACCCATCCGGGCCACGTTCTCATTCGCCGCCCAACCCGAGGCGTCACCCAGCCCACCGCCGGCGGTGCCGAGCACAGCGGGCCCGGAACGGTTACCCGAACGGCGGCTCATCAGCCGAACACCATGAAGTACACGGTGCCGAGCGCCAGCAGAAAGAAAGCGACGGTGACGACGGTGGAGCCGCGGCCGGTCAGCCAGTCACGGATCTGGGCCTCTTCCTCACTGCTTTGGGCGCGGAAACGATCACGCCGTCCTACCCGGGGTCGCTCGTCCTCGTCCATAGGGGAGAACATGCGCAGAAACGAGGGGGAAGGGGCTCAGCGCATCCCGAAGCGACAGTCCAGGACGCTGCCGTGCGGGGCGCCGAGCACACATCCGCAGGCACTGACCTCCACGTTGGGTAGTGTCCCGGCGGCCATCGCGGAGCGGGTCTGCTCGTCGGCGGTGCGCCGCGCATCCTGTTGGCTGGTCCCGCCGCGCATCAGGGCGGCGACCGTCTCGCGGAAGTGTGTTCGGATCCGTTTGTCGTCTGCTTCGTTGTGGGTCACGACTGGTATGTGTGCGGCCCTGGGGACGTGTGCCCGCGCGGGCACCGCCACCGAGGCGCCGGCCGCGGCCAGGTCGGGGAGAAACGAACTCGTCCCCGCCCCAGGTGCACGGCGTCATCGGTGATCGGCGTGGGGCGACGGAGGCAGTGCTCGGTGCCCAGACATCCTGCAAGTCTGGCCGTAGGTGCCGGTACTCGTCCGCCGCTGTACCTCGCCCAGCATATCGGTGGCGCGGTGGAAAAGGTTGCGTCCCATGCTGATAACTCAGTGTTGGGCGGCCAACCAGGCCAACGCCCCCTGCTCGTCACTGAAGCTGCCCTCGTCCTGGGCCGCCAGCGCGGCGGCGAGCAGGGGACGGAACTGCGGTCCCGGGGACATTCCCGCCGCGATCAGGTGGTCGCCGGTGAGCACACCGGCCCGCGGTTGAACTCCCTCGCCGAGGTCGGCGGCCACCGATACCCAGGCATCGGCGGGGGACGGTCGGGAACCGGTGCCGCGCCCCGCGTTGTCCGCGGCCACCACTGCAGCCCACTGCGTCAACGTCGGACCGGTCCCCTTGGGCCCGGACAGACGTCGGGTCAGCCGGCGAACCGCAGCCGGGGTGGGATCGGTGGTGGCCGCACACGTCATGTGCTCGGCAATGAGAGGTCCCACCAGATAATGCATCCGGTGAGGGGCACCCATCCGGGCCAGCAGCCGCTGCGCCCGGTCCACCCCGGCGGCGGCGTGGCCGCGGCTGGTGATCGAGCCGTCGGCCTCGGTCACGGTGTGGGTGGCCTTGCCGAGATCGTGCAGCATCGCGGCCAGCACCACCACTTCCCGCTCCTCCTCGCCGAGCCCGGCCTCCGTCGCGGCTCGCGCCGCCGCGTCAGCGCTCAGCGCGGTGTGCACGTGCACCGGTCCTTCCGGGTGCCACCGGGGGTCCTGCGGGACGTCGCGCACCTCCGCCAACTCGACGAAATGGTGCTCCCACCCGGATTCGTGCAGCGCCCGCAGCGACGCGGAGGGGTGCTCGGCTTTGCGGGCCACCTTGCACCACTCGCCCCACACCCGGTCGCGGGGCAGCTCACCGAACGCCCCGGCGAGGCCCCGGCAGCGGTGTGCGGTCTCCGGGGCCAACACCAGATCGAAGCGGCCGGCGAGCTGCATCCCGCGCAGCACCCGCAGCGGGTCCTCGTCGAAAGCGTCGGTGGTGTGCCGCAGCACCCCCTGCTCGAGATCCGCGGACCCGCCGTAGGGATCGACCAGCTCGGCGGTGGCGGGGTCCCAGCCCATGGCGTTGACGGTGTAATCGCGGCGCCCGAACGCCGCCACCTCGTCCAGGTCGTGGTCCACCCGCACCTCGAAGCCGCGGTGACCGGACCCCACCTTGGAGTCGATGCGGGGCAGCGACACGTCGAAGTCCTCGCCGCCGCAGACAACCTTCAGCACCCCGAAACTGACCCCCACCTCATCGACCCGACCGACCGTGGACAGCTCACGGGCCAGGGCTGCGGGTTCAGCGTCGTAGACCTCGATGTCCACGTCCTTGGGCACGAGAATCGAACCCCGTTGGGCGGCCACCAGCGCGTCGCGGACGCTGCCGCCCACGATCAGCGGTCGCCCCCCGGCGGCGCGGCACGCGTCGAGCACCCGGGTGGCGGCGGGTGAGCACACCACCAGTGCAGGGGCGGGGCAGCGGTGGGTGCTGGCCCGGGCCCGGAACTGACCGCACATCCCGCACCGCACCGCAGCACCCTCGGGCACAGACTCGGGCTCACCGGTCAGCTGAAGGTCCGGTTCCTGGTGGGTCGCGGCGGTGAACCTTCCCCCTCGCACACCGGTCCCGGCCGGCACCCGGTTGCGTTCGCTCACGATCGGGGTGTGTCCGGCGGCGGCACGCGGACCTTGCGGGGGCACGCCGGATGGGCCGCACACATGATGGGCATGACCACCACCACCACCGACCGGGTGCGCTCCCTCATCCGCCACTCCGGGCTCACCCAGCGGGAGTTCGGCGAACGCATCGGGCTGGACGAGCCGACGATGTCGCGCTGCCTCGGCGGCGTCCGCCGGTTCACCTCGCTGGATTTGGCGCGCATCGCCGACACCAACAAGGTGAGCGTGGACTGGTTGCTGTCCGGGCAGATGTGGGGACTGTCCGTGGATGCGCTCATCGCCGCCGGGGACACCACACTGCATCCGGCGGTCGTCGAGGAAGCTCAGCGCGCTGGGGCTACCCCCTAGACTTTGGCCTTCTTCGCCTTTGTCGCCTTTGTCGACTTGGCCTTCACCGGCGCGGGTGCTGCTGCGACCTTCGCGGGTGCCTTCTTGGCCACCAACCCGTCCTTCGTCATCTTCTTGCGGCCCGCGGTGACGTCTTTGAACTCCGACCCCGCCCGGAAGGAGGGCACAGAAGTCTTCTTCAGCTTCACCGGCTCCCCGGTCGCCGGGTTGCGTGCGGTGCGCGCCGCCCGGTCCCGCTTCTCGAAGGTGCCGAACCCGGTGAGGGTCACCTTCTCACCCTTGAGGGTGCGCGCATAGATGAGGTGGGTGAACGCGTCGAGGGTCTTGGCGGCGGAGCGGCGGTCCGTCCCCAGATCGTCCGCGAGGGCTTGAACGAACTCGGCCTTGTTCATGGTTTCTCCTACGAGGGGGTGGGTGCATTGTCTGCGGTGGCGCACGATTATGCGGCAACCCAGACGATTGTGCAGCAACTTAGCGGTTCCTGGCTGCACACAGGCGAACTCAGGCCACGATTCCGGCGTTTCGGGCGGCGCGCAACCAGTCGGGGAACTCACCCAGCACCCGGGCGTACAGCTCGGCGTCGCTCACCGCGTCCACATCATCGAGGGCGAAGAAGCCGACGTTGTCGACCTCCCGGCCGGCGAGGTCATCCAGCCGTTCCAACAGCCCGTAATTGGCGCGGCCGACGCCGACGAACTGGAAAAACGCTGGCAGGCCGGCGGCCTTGGCGATGAGCTCGGTGATCTCGCGGCGTTGGCCGAACCCGCCGTCGGTGAAGAACAGCACCAACGTGGGCATCGCCGCACCGCGGCGCAGGCCGGTGATGATCTCCCGAAGAATCGGGGGCTCGTCGTTGGCGGCGCCCAAATCGTCGTAGTCGATGCCGCCGTGGTGGCCGGACAGGTGCAGGTACTGCCTGCTCCACTCGGTGACGGTGTCCGCATGCACATCAGGCAGCTTGGCGAAACGTCGGGCGTACAGGTAACACTCGAGCGCGCCGTCATCGTCCAGGGTCGCAGCGACCGGCACCATCCGTTCCACCACTCGGGACACCACCCCGGTGCTGTATGCCCGGCGCATGGATCCGGTCTTGTCCAAGACCAGCACCACCCGGGCCTGGGCGGTGGGTGCGCCTTTGGTGAGCAGCACCTTCGTGATTTCGCGTTTGCGCAGGTCCAACTTCTCGCGCTCGGTCACCGACATCCGGTCCGCCTCGGGTGCCGGCGGTGCACTGTCCTCCGGCTCTTCGTCGACGACAACACCATGCTCGCGAACCAGGGCGGCGAGTCCTTCCGTCCAGCCGGCGCACACGTTGCGCAGCTTCCATCCGCCACCGTGTCGGTACATCTCGACGAGGACCGCGGCCCGCTCGGTGCTCAGCCTGCTCACCGGCGCGGTGTGCAGCGGAGAACCGGCGTGTGATTCGGGGATCGCGCGTACTTCCACCGTCAGCCCGGCGATCTGGCCCAGCGGTGGAGGACCATCAGCGCCCTCGTCGTTGGCGGCGACGGCGAAGGAAAGGACCGCCACATCGGCAGGGACCCCAGCCAGGTCGACCCGCGCGGTGACCCCGTCCAGCAGACGCACCGCACCCTCCGGGGAAATCGGCTGGTTGAAGAACACCAGGTCCGCGTCGCTGCGCACGCGGCGCTGCGCGTCGAGCTGGGACACGAACAGGTCCACGGATCCGGGTGGTGCGCTGACCGACAGCCGCATCAACCCCTGATCCAGCACCGTGTTCGCGCCCACCACCAGCACGCTCATCTCCCCACCCCCGTCACCGTGTTGTCGCCAACCGTACGGTGCGGGCGACCACGTCGAGGGTGACGACCGGCCGGCTGGTCCCGACCTTGCGCAGCACCGACACAGTGCCGCCACCAGTCTTGTCCGGGTCCAGCACCGCCACCACCGCGTCGGCGTCGGCGATCATGGCGTCGTTGCGGTGGTGCAGGGCTCCCACCGAGAAACCCTGCGCGGCGAACCAGCGCAGGCTGGCCGCCCCGTCGGGTTTCAGACCCGTCAACCGGTGCCACTGCCCGACCTGCTCGGGCGTCCACCCCTTGGTCTGGGCCGGGAACGGCAGGTAGGCCCACACGTCGTCCACCTGTGCACCGTCATGGGCGGCGGCCGCCCAGTACAGGTCGGCACCGTTCGCGCCCCCGTGAATGGCCACCCGCATCCCGTGCTCGCCCACCAGTTTCGCCGCCACCCGTTCGAGCTCCTGGCGTGCCCAGATTCGCTGCGCAGGGGTCAGGGAGAACTCCCGATGCCCGGTGCACATCACCCGCACCCACCGGCCAGGTCTGTCTTCGCGCAACCCGGCGCGCCGGGACATCAAGGTGCGCCCCAAGGACGGCTTGTCCGTGACGACCAGCAGTGCGTCACCGGTGTCCATCAAGACACGGTCCGCTGCGGGGGTGTGCCCGATGAGGTGGCCCAGCTCGGCGGCGGTGCCCGCGATGCGCCCGGTGAGGTTGCCCGACTCGACCAGGTTCATCCGACCGGCGGCGTCGACGCTGGTCACACCCCCACCCCCACCGGGGTCGGGGAGGTGGACTTGCGGATCCGGGACCCGGCCTCCGGGCTGGCCTTGGTGAACGTGTACGCCCGCGAGCTGATGGACAACACCTCGTCGGTGTGCCCGACCAGGACCATCGGCATCCCCAGCGACGACAGGAACGCCACCACCGCCTCCCGGGTGTCCGAGTCGTAGGCGGCGGTGATCTCGTCCCCGAAAATCATCGGCATCCCGCCGCCCCCGGCGATGTGGGCGGTGATGCCCAGGCGCAGACACATCGCCGCCCGGTACTTCTCCCCACCGGAGAGGTGAACCAGCGCCAGCGTGGAACCGTCCGCACGCACCACCCTCGGGGTGAACGAATCGTCCAGGATGATCGCCACATGCTCGCAGTCCAAACTGGACAGCAGGTCGCTGGCAGCGTCGGCGATCTGGGCGGTGTAGTCGGTGAGCAGGTCCCGGCGCAACGCGCCGAGCAGGCTCACCGACGCCCGCGAGCACTCCGCTGCCCGGGTGGCGTCCTTCTTGGCGGTGACCCGGGCGGCTTCGGCGTCGGCCACCGACCGTGCGTGCTGCACCTTCGCGTTCACCGCCGCCATCTCGGCGGCTGCGGTGGACCGGGCCGCCAACGCCTCGGTGCTCGCCATCCGGGCGGTGGCCTCGGCGTCGACAGCGGCGCGCAGGTCATTCTCGTCCACAGTGTCCTGCGCGGCGACGCGCGCGGCGGTGAGGGCTTGGCAGGTGTCGTCGAAACCTTCACCCAGCTCCCGGCGGCGACGGGTGAGGGTGAGTGCCCGTTGCGCGGTGTCGAGCAGCGCGGTCAAGGTGGCGATCCGGTCGTCGGCTTGCTCACCCAGTGCCTCCGTGGAGACATCCCGGTCTGCGCCCACCACGTCGAGCAGAGCCGCCCGCGCCGCGGAGTGGGCGGCCTCCGCGTCGGCGACCCGGGCCGTTTCCCGATCTGCTCGTACCTGGGCGTCGCGGCGGCGGGCATGTTCCTGCGTTATCCGGCTCACCGCGGCGGTCAAGGACTCCGCCTTCGCGGTGGCTTTCGTCAACTTTGCCCGAGCAACATCTTCCTCGACGCGGGCGGCGGCGCCCTCGTCCTTGAGGTGGTCGATCAGCGTCTGCACATCGGGGATCGGCTGGGAGCACGTGGGGCACGTCGCCTCGTCAGCGTGTGCTCGCACGCTGACGATCTGGCGACGCAGGCGGTCGATCCGGTCCGTACAGGCACCGACCGTGGCGGTGTGGGCCGAGACCTGCTCCCTGGCGACCTCCAGCCTCCGGTCCAGGGTGGCCAGGGTGTCCCCGTTGGGGTTGCCACCCTCGGCCCCACAGCCCTCCAGGTCGGCCAATGCCACCTGCACGGCGGCGCTGGCGCTCGCCAGGTCGTGCCCGCTGCGGACGTGGGCTTTGGTCTGCCCGCGCAGGGTGGTAATGAGGTCCGCGGTGACCGCCGGGTCGAAATCGGCGCCGAGGGTGGCAGCCTGCTTGGCCAATTCCGCATCGGCATCGGCCAACGCCTGCTGCTGGGAGTCGCGGCGCTCGCTCAACGCCGCCAGAGCTGAGCGCGCGCGCTCCGCCCGCTCGCGCCGCGCCCGTAGCCCGTTCAGGGTGGTCGAAGCGGAGCTGAGCACTCCGGCCGCGGTCACCGCCCGCTCGACGGAGCTGGCGTGGCACTGCGCCAGCGGCGCCAACTCATCGTGGGCTTCGGTCAACGTCTGCTCGTACTCACCGAGCACGGCCGGGTCCCCAGGCAGCGCACGGGCAGCCTGCTCCGCTTTGCCCGCGGTCTTGGAGGCACCCTCAATGGCCTTGGTCAGCGGGGCGATGCCGGTCAGTTCCTCGATGAGCGCAGCAATGTCACCGGGGGTGCCCTCGGCGAGACGCGGGAGCTGCGACTGCCCGATGTACTGCATGCTGCGGAACATCTTCCCGGTCAGCCCGGTGAGCTCGGTCATCTTCGCGGTCAGCTTGGACGGGGTCACCTGGGTGACTTCGGTGCCGTCGAGGAACAGCTTCGCCCACGCCGACTCACTGACCGTGCCGTCCTTGGCGACCTTGCGGGTCAGGCCCCGCACGGAGCGGACCACGACCCCACCGATGGTGTGGGTGACCTCCGCCCGGCACACCGCACCTTCGGCCCCCAGGCGCCGCAACTCACCTTGGAGGACCCCCGGTGGTGGGGTGCCAAAATCTACCCAGGGGATGATTTCCAAGGCGGTGGATTTACCGGTGCCAATGCGCCCGATGAGGGCGGTGACACCGGTGGTGTCGAAGTCGAGCACGACGTGCTCGATGGACCGGACGTTGCGGACTTCGACGCGGCTGACGGTGAGCGACACAGGAGACCTTCCAGGTGCTGGCAGGGGTGGAGAAGTAGGTGGACCGGGCCGGGCCGGTCTCACATGGCGGCCCATCCGAAGAACAACCAGCCCCTGCGGGGGGCGGACGCGGCGACCGGCAGGGCCACGGTGACGCGGCAGGTGACCTTGGTGGAGACCACGGTGCGCACGACACGGACCAGGTCGGGGTCACCGCCCTCACGAGAGGTCACCGCGCGCACCCCGTAGGTGTGTGTTTGCGCGGAGGTCTCGGCCTTGGCGATGGCCAGCGCCTGGGCGCGGGCGGCGGCCTGGGTGGCGAACCCCTGCTCGAGCACCCGTCCGTCACACAGCACGGCGTAGGTGGTGACCGCTGCACCCTCGGTGGCCGCGGCCACGATCTTGGTCTTGACGACCGGCAGCGGCAGGTCCGAACCCACCGCGGTGTACCCGGTGTTCCAGTTCCAGTGAATATCGCCCGCCACTTCACCATCGGCGAGGGCGGCCTCCACCGCGGTGCGTAGCGACTCGTAGTCGATGGGGCCACCGACGGTGACCTTCACGGTGCGGGTGCAGGTCTTGCCCTCCTCCCGGCCAACGAGGGGGATGGCGCCGCACGCCTCTCCCTTGGTGAACTCGTCCAGGTGCGCCTCGGCGAGCCTGAACGCGGCAATCTCGCTCATCGGGCTGCCCACGAGCAGGCAGACACCCCCGGTGGTGGCGATGGTGCCGTTGTACGGGTCGTCGCCGTACTCATGGGTCGCCTGCTCGCACAGTTCGTGGTAAGCGTTGGTCATGTCTGAGTCGCCGTAGTAGACGTTCTCGAAGTTTGTTGATCCCATGCCCACCATGTGTCCGGCGGGTGGGGCGTCTCCCGTGTTTCGCTCGAACAATTCCGCAATCAACTACTGGTGCTGCTCAGAATGACCCGCGAGGTAGGTGCCCCGGGCGCGCCGTCGATGATGATGCTGAAATCCTCATAGGCGCCGACGGCACTCGGAACCGGCTGTACGTTGCGGCCCAGCTCTTCGAGGTCGAGATGCCGGGACGCGCCGGGGATGGACGCCCCGGCCTGGTCGTCGTACCTGTCCACGAGCACCTCGCCGTCGTGGTCGTAGGCGCCTTCGAACGCGATCGTGCTGTCCTCGTCGTCGTAGGCGAAGCCGATGGTGTCGGCGTCCGGGTGGCGCAGACGCACCTGCGCGGACATGAGTCGGACGGAGTCCTCGGCGAGCTTCTCTTGGGCAACGAAAATCTCGCCGTAGAGCTCGTTGATCCGGTCCTGCTGGGCGATGACATCGTTGGCTTGCTCCGCAATGCGTTGCTCGTCGACGCTCAGCAGCGCTGCGGCCCCGACACTGACGACGGATTCTGCGTGCTGACCGGGGGCGAACTGGCCGCCGGTAGGGGTGCCGGCCGGGGCGCGATTCGTGGTTGTCATAGCTTTCATGTGTGCGGCGGGTCCGCGGAATCCTCGCTCGCTGATCTGTGACCATTTTGTTGCGATACTGCTGGAATCTGCCCGCGTGCCGGGTGATCACCGGGAACCGCCCGGCGTGCGCGCAACGAACACCCCAACATACGATCTTTACGAGAGAGGTTCATCAGTGTCGAGAACCGGGTGCACGCGGCCCTGGTCCGCCACAGCGTCGCGGCACTGCGGCTCAGTATCGGCGTGGTGTTCTTCGCCTTCGGCCTCCTGAAGTACTTCCCCGGCGTCAGCCCGGTCCAGAACCTCGCCGAGACCACGACGCACATTCTGCTGTTCGGGCTGATCCCCGGGAACGTGGCAATCATCCTGACCGCCACCCTGGAATGCACCATCGGACTGTTGTTGATGGTCGGACGCGGACTGCGGGTCGCGTTCTACTTGCTGGTCGTCGAACTCCTCGGGATCCTGTCCCCGATCGTGCTGCTGCCCGGGCGGCTGTTCGCCGGCCCCTACGGCGCCCCCACCTTGGAGGGCCAGTACGTCCTCAAGGACATCACCCTGGTCGCGGCGGCGATGGTGGTGGCCGCCGCGAGTTTCCGGGGTGGACGCCTGATCCGGGAGGAACCCGCGCCCATTCCCGCCCTCTCGCCGAGCACCCCGGGCGTTGTCCGGACCATCGGTGCCCGGGACAAGCTGGCGGTGGTCCTCAGTCCCATCACCAGCGGACAATCCGTCGACGACATCTGCCGCGAGCACCACATTTCCACGGCCATCTACTACCGGTGGCGCGATCAAGCCCTGCACGCTGCCACCGACGCTCTGACCGAGCAGCCCCACCGGGCCGACAGCGCAGCGCCGGGTCCCGTCCCCGTACCGCCCAACGCCGCACCGACAACGACGGCGACCCCCAATTCCGCCGCCGCCCTCAAAGACGGAGCCCTCTCGCCTTCGATCAGGTAGCCGTGGCCCGGTGGACGGCACGCCCGAGGCGGGCTTCGTCGCGCTCCGCGGTGAGCGTGACGATCTGCGCTTGTGCCTCCGCCAACAGCTCGGCCGGTTCCTTGCCGGCCGAGCGGCGGGCGGTGACGACGAAGCACTGCCCGGTGTCATCGTCGTGAACCTTGAACTCGAGAAAGTTCTCTGCGGCCGGCTCATCCTCGAACGCGGCCCGCGCGGCCGCCGCCAACGTCACCGCAATGTATCGGGGCGCCTCGGTGCGAAAGGCCCCGTCGGGTGCGAACCCGAGCACCATGGCCTCGGTCTCCTCCTGCAGGTACGTCTTGGCCGCACGGATCTTCGCCGCCGACGCCTTGGTCCGGCAGCGGGCGTCGTGCGGGAAACGGAACACCAGCTCGTCCCTGCCACCGGTAGTGTCGATCACGGCGTCGGGGTACAGCGCGCCGACCGCGCTGGTCACCGACGCCGCCACGTCCAGCGGCAGGGGCAGGGCTATACGCAAGGTGGTCGGTCCTACCTCGACGCCTGACTGGGTGGTGGTCATGATGGTCCTTTGCGCCGGGACGGTGATCGGGGCGCTCACCGCAGCGCAGCGACCTTCCAGCCACTCGTCGGAGTGGTGAGCCAGCTGACGTCCCACCACTGGTGGCCGAACACGATGGCGAAGGCCATCCACGCGATCGCCGGCACCAGCAACCACGCGAAGCCGTGCTCGCGGGCGGAGTCGGTGCGGCCCAGCAGCGGCACCCGGACAA
>JAABUM010005601.1_pt1 | contig 13050 bp, 13 predicted proteins | sample 5559161 | NCBI WGS metagenome assembly JAABUM01 (sample SAMN10711868, study PRJNA513369) | rock metagenome | isolation source: Antarctica rocks | place: Antarctica: Victoria Land, Siegfried Peak nord | reverse complement strand
GCGAGAGCGTCCAGAGCCGACCGTCTCGGCCGATAGCCATAGGAATCCGGGTGGAAGATCGGCTCGACCTTCTCCTGTAGATGCCTGGCCACGACCGTCTGTGCGACTCTGTCCGCCACCGTGGGGATACCCAACGTCCGGGTCCCGTTCCCGTGCGGTTTGGGGATGTCCACCGCCAACACCGGAGGCGGGAAGTAAGACCCCGAGGACATCCGGTTCCAGATCCTGTACAGGTTCCCCTGTAGATCCTTCTCAAACTCCTCGATGGTCTGTCCATCCACTCCCGGTGCGCCCTGATTCGCCTTGACGTTCTTGTATGCCTCCCAGACCTCCCACTTCGAGATACCAAACGGTTTGCCTGATGATTCCGGTGTCGCCATCCTCAGCTCCTCCCCCACCCACCAGGGGTGCGGTTGACCGTTGACCAACGCCCACAGATGTCCCGGCCCCTTCGCTCCCCGCCCATTACAGGCGTCTCAGCGCTACTACGAGCCGGTCCGCCAGCACACCACGCAACCAGGGCTGAACCCCGTCTTGCCGCCTGCACCAGCGCGGACGGTGTCACGATGTGCCTTCTCACGTTCCATGCAAGAGCCGCAGACCAGGTTCACGTCGCCTCCATGCCGGACACCACCTGGCCAATCGACGGGCACCCGCCAAGTTCGTCCCGGGACCCGAAACATCGCCCCGGTTTTGATGTCAGCTGTCTTTGTTACGACACGTCAGCAGCGATTCGCTTGCGCTCGTCTCCCTGGTCCCCACCTGACACCTCTCGGGTGCCTTTTCCTCGATCGCTCACCACGACGGTCTTCAGCCAACGCAGCACGAGGCGGTTTGAAGCCTCCCCCCGCAGGGCGGCTCCGAAGGGCCAAACCTTCATCTCTCACACAGCACCACCAACCACGAATCCCGCCTACCTCATGGGACTCCCTTCGATGTTCGTGACACACGCCTCGGCAAAGTCGGTTCATGACTCGGCCAGGAGCTTGATCGGTCGCCGGCTGTCGCGGGCGTGATGTCGTATCGCGGCGGTGATGCTGTTCCATCCGGCTAATCCGAAAATGGAGGTGCCCAGGCGGGGTTGAAGGCTGTCGGGGGTCGCTGGTGACGTTATGCGGCGGGGTTGACGGTGACGTGGTAGCCGAGGGCGTGCAGGGCGTTGAGGTGTCGGCGGATGGCGCGTTGGGTGCCTGCGCGGTGGTCGTAGTGGTCGGGGCCGAGGTCGATGAACTCGGTGTCTGGGTGGGCGAGCAGGTGCCAGGTGATGACCAGGATGGAGCGTCCGACAGCGACCAGGGCTTTCTTCTTGCCGCGTAGGGGCCATGCGTCGGTAGCGTTCGCCGAGGAAGGTGTCGGTCTTGGAGGCGCCCATCGCGGCTTCGCCCAGGGCTCGGGCGAGGTAGCGGTTGCCGTGGCCGGTGGCCCCGTTGCCTTTGGACCTGCCGGCGGACTCCTTGACGCCGGGGGCGAACCTGGCCCAGGAGGACAGGTGCCCGGCGGTGGGGAACCGGGTCATGTCGACCCCGATCTCGGCGATGATGACCTGGGCGGCGGTGGCGCCGACGCCGGGGATCGCGTCCAGCCGGGCCACGGCGTCAGCGAAAGGGTTGATCTGCTGGCCGATCCGGTCTTCGATCGCGGTGATGTCGGCGTCGATGGCGTCGATGTGGGCCAGCATCGAGGCCAGCAGGAAGCTGTGGTGGTCACCGAACCGGCCCTCGAACGCCTCCCGCAGCATCGGGATCTTGGTGCGCATCCGGGTGCGGGCCAGGTCGGCCAGCACGCCCGGGTCACGTTCGCCGGCGACCAAGGCGTCCATCATGGCCCGCCCGGAGACCCCGAAGATGTCGCTGGCGACCACGGACAGCTTGATCCCGGCGTCTTCCAGGAGCTTCTCCACCCGGTTCTTGGTGCGGCCGCGTTCGCCGACCAGGTCGATCCGGTACCGGGTCAGGTCCCGCAACCGGCGGATCGGCTCGGGTGGGACGAAGCTGGGCCGGATCATCTGCCGCTCGGCGATCTTGCACAACCAGACCGCGTCCAGCCGGTCGGTCTTGGGCCGGCCCGGCAGGTGCTTGACGTCCTTGGCGTTGACCAGCCAGGTCTCGAACCCGGCCGCCTCCAACAGATAGAACGGCGGCTTCCAGTAGTCGCTGGTGGCTTCCATCACCACCCGGGTCCGCACCCCCGACCCCGGCGCCCACCTACCGGCCACCATGACCGAACGCGAAAACGAGGTCCTGCAGCAGATGGCCCGCGGGCTGTCCAACGCCGAGATCGGTAAGCGGCTCTACCTCAGCGAAGCCACCGTCAAGACCCACGTCACAGCAATCCTCGCCAAGCTCGGCGTACGCGACCGCCTCCAAGCCGTCATCGCCGCCTACCAAAGCGGCGCCATCGACCCCCGACGAAGCGACTAAGGCCAAGTCGCTGAACATCACGACCAGGGCGAAGTTCAGTTCGGTTGCGGGCGGGCGCTCTCAGGGCCCATCCCACAGAGCATGGTGCACAACGGCGTGTGGCGATAGGGGCCGCCTCGCCCGGCATGCCCTGGCTCAGACCAGCGTCGCCGGTCGCGACTACCCACCAGAGCACGAGGCACCCGCCGAAGCCGGCCATCGCGCCCGCGAAGAAGTCAGGGGTCAACGGGCGGCGGCGACCTCGGCGGCGGCGGATCCGACTTCTAGACGCGATCGAGCGGCTCGCTGGCGATCGTCGGATTCGCGGGCACAGGATCGTCCCGTGCTGCCCTGGGTCCAGGGTGGGGCAGGCTTGAGCGGTGTTGTTATCGGTGGTGCCGCTGCCAGCGCCGGTCGCGCTGGCAGGGTTGACGGACTCGTTGACCCCGCCGGGCGGGAAGGCGTGGGTCTACCAGCCGAAGTGGGACGGCTACCGGGCGGTGTACTCGGCCGGGCGGCTGGTCTCGCGCAACGGCACCGATCTGACCCCGCTGTTCCCGGACCTCACTCCCGTCCTGGCCGCCCGGCTGGCGCCGGACCTGGTCCTGGACGGTGAGCTGGTGACATGGTCGCCGTCCGCGGGTCGGCTCGACTTCGCCGGGCTGCAGGCCCGGATGACCGCGGGGAAGCGGATCCGCGCGGTCGCCGGGCCGCGGCCGGCCGCTTCGAGACCGCCGGGTCATCCTCGAGGGGGCCCTGTCCGGGCTGAGGTCCCCGGTCGTGCTGTGCCAACAGACTCGGGACCTCGTCGTGGCTCGGGAGTGGCTCACGACCTTGACCGCCGGGGGATCGAGGGGCTGGTGATCAAGGACGCCGACGGGACCTACCCGACCCGGGACGGCCAACGGTGCTGGCTTTCCCCGGCGTCGTCGACGAGGACGGCCAGCCGGTCACCGCCGGGTCGACGACTGTGTTCAGCAAGGCGGCGGCCAGGCCGATCGTGCCGCTGCTGCGCCGCACTGGGGCGACCTTCGAGCGCACCCGACGTGGCTGTTGGTGAGGCGGGCGAAGAGGGTCCTGATGACCTCTCGGCGCTGAGTGATGGTCCAGGCCTCCACGCGGTGGCCGGGTCGACGCGAACGTCGGCTCTGGGCAGACAACGTCACCGTCGGAACGCAAAGCGAAATTCTGTGGCTTGTGCGGCTTCGGGCTGAACTTCGGAATCGTTACTAATGTGTTATTTGCCTCGTCAGCATGAATCGATGAGCGGTGTGACATGCGGAAAGACAGGCCTGTCATTCCTCGCACGCACGGATGCCACTCTCAGATGCCCGATGTTTCTAACGGGATTCATGGGGGAGGTGTTCCCTGTGTGACCCATGAGTCCTAGTGTCGGCGTCGCCCGTTCTCCCCGAACTCGACGCTGAGACTCCCCAAGTCAAGGCGACACGCCGATCGTGCTTGAGAGGCCCCCCGTGTCTGACGCCCCTGTCCCCGTGCGCCGCCGCGCGCCTCGTGGACTGTCCCTGGTCGCTGTGCTGTGCGGCGTCGGGCTGGTCGGGGGACTCGCCCTCCCGGTGGGAGCGGCCTACCTCGACCCGAACCCGGTGTACCCGTCCGCGGACCAGGTCCAGGGCGCCCAGGCCGCCGCCTCGGCGGCCGCCGGCACCGCGGCGGACCTCGACCCCAACCAGGTGCATTCGCCCGCAGACCAGGTCAACGGCGCCCAGGCCGCCGCATCGGCGGCCGCCGGCTCCGTGACGGACCTCGACCGGCGGCTGGCCTCCTCACGCTTCCGGATGGCCGACCTGCAGCAGGCGGCTGGGGACGTCGGGGAGCTCGCCAACGGGGCGCAGGTGGCGCTCGACGCGGCCACCGCGGCGAGCGCCGATGCGAAGGGCAAGGCCGATGCGACGCAGGCCAAGGCGGACGAGGCGAGCCTGACGCTCTCAAGGTTTGCCGCCGAGGTCTACCAGGGTGGTGGGGACACCAGCCAGCTCAACGTCTTCTTGGGCGGCGGGGGACCGCAGGGGGTCCTGGACCGGGCGGCCGGCGTCGACGCGGTCGGCACCGAGCGGGCCCGGATGGCGCAGGAGGCCGACTCCGCGCATCACCTGGCGCAGAACTTGAAGCAGCAGTCGGTTGAGGCCGTGAGCCGGCGCGCGGCGGCGGCCACGGCGGCGACTGCCGCGGCTCAGAAGGCCGTGACGGCCGCTCGCGACGCCGAGACCCAGACGGTGCAGCTGCAGGCCCAACAGCAGGACATGACGGCCCGGCTGGCGACGCTGCAGAACACGTCGGTCCAGCTCGAGCAGCAGCGCCAAGCCGGGATCGCTGCAGAAGAAGAGCGTCAGCGCGAGGAGGCCAACCGGCGGGCCGCCGAGGCCGCCGCCCTCGCCGCGACCCAGAAGGCCGCTGCCGAGGAGGCTGCTCGCGTGGCCGCCGCCACGGCCGCCGAGGCCGCCGCCCGGACCAATCGGGAAGAGGCCGCCGCGGCCAAGGTGGCCGCCGGCGCACAGGCCAAGAAGCAGGCCGACGCCGCCAGCGCCCAGGCGGCCTCCGACGCGCAGGCCAAGAAGCAGGCCGACGCTGACGCGGCCAGGGCGGCCGCCGCCGCCGCCCAGGCGGCCGCCGACGCGCAGGCCAAGAAGGAGGCGGGCGCCGCCCAGGCCGCTGCCCAGGCCTCCGCCGCCCAGGCCGCAGCCCAGAAGGCCGCTGCCGAGGAGGCTGCTCGCGTGGCCGCCGCCACGGCCGCCGAGGCCGCCGCCCGGACCAATCGGGAAGAGGCCGCCGCGGCCAAGGTGGCCGCCGGCGCACAGGCCAAGAAGCAGGCCGACGCCGCCAGCGCCCAGGCGGCCTCCGACGCGCAGGCCAAGAAGCAGGCCGACGCTGACGCGGCCAGGGCGGCCGCCGCCGCCGCCCAGGCGGCCGCCGACGCGCAGGCCAAGAAGGAGGCGGGCGCCGCCCAGGCCGCTGCCCAGGCCTCCGCCGCCCAGGCCGCAGCCCAGAAGGCCGCCGCCGAGGAGGCCGCTCGCGTGGCCGCCGCCGCGGCCGCCGAGGCCGCCGCCCGGACCGCTCGGGAAGAGGCCGCCGCGGCCAAGGCGGCCGCCGACGCACAGGCCAAGAAGCAGGCCGACGCCGACGCGGCCAAGGCGGCCGCCGCCGCCGCCCAGGCCGCCGCTGCCGCCCAGGCCGCCGCTGCCGCCCAGGCCGCTGCGCAGGCTGCCGCCAACGCGGCCAAGGCCGCTCCGGTGGCGACCACGGCGCCGGCCCCCATCACGACCAGGGCCTCGTCGGCTCTGGTCGTTTCCGCGCCCACCCCGCCGGCCCCGGCACCGTCCGGCGGCGTCGCTGCGGTCATCGCGTTCGCGCGCGCCCAGCTCGGCAAGCCCTACGTGTGGGCCGGCGCCGGACCGAACGTCTGGGACTGCTCGGGGCTGACGATGATGGCCTGGCGCCAGGCGGGCGTGAGCCTGGCGCACTACACCGGCGACCAGTGGGCCGAGACGGCCCGCGTACCGATCAGCCAGCTCCAGCCCGGCGACCTGGTCTTCTACGGCACGAGCGGCCCCAACAGCCACCATGTCGGGCTCTACATCGGGGGCGGCCAGATGATCCACGCCCCGAACCCGACCACCGTCGTCAAGTACGCGTCCATCTACTCGATGAGCGACCTACTCCCCTACGGCGGCCGCCCATCCTGACTCGCCCGCCGCGTCCGCACTCGGATCAGTGATGCTCGGGGCCGGCTGGGCGGGGTCAGGTCACCGCGTCTCTCCCCTCCCCGAGCTTGACGCTCAGGGCGAGGGCGAGGCGACGCGGCCTCACCGGCTGACCGGATTGTCAAGTTGAGGGGGGTGGGGACGGGGGCGCGTCGCCAGATCACCACGGCGATCAGGAACACGCCGAGCAGTCGTTGCAGTGGGCCGAGTGGGGCGTGGGTCAGCAGCAGCCCGCCGCCGACGGGCTGGGGGGCCACGAACGATGGTCTGGGCGACCACGGTGACCCCAGCGGATTGGTGGTCACCTGGCCATGCGGGTGCTTGTGGCAGTAGGAGCAGCGGATGACTGGTCACTCGTACGTCCGCCGCGAGTTGCGGGCACGCTCAGCCATGAACATTGCTATTCGGAAACGCTGACCAGCCCGCCGCCGACCTCGACCGTTTTGTCATAAGCGGATCGTCGTGCGTGCACGGCGTTGCGGTGGATGCGCGGCCGGTGCTGCTGGGTAGTCAACCTGGTCCCGCTGGCGCTGCCGGGCGACGCAAGGCCGCCATACTTGAATCGATCTGACAGCCAAGGTTGACGCAAACATTCAATCTTAGTTAGCGGCGCATGGGTGCCGCCGCGGTGGGAAGTGTTTCCACGGAAGGTGGTCAACATGAGCGATCTCACGAGCCGAAACCGACGACTATGGCTTGTCGCGGCGGCGGTGCTTACCGCCCTGCTCGTCATCGCGCTGGTTCTGCTGTACGGATCCGGGGGCGGCGGCGGCGGGGGCGGCGGCTACTGATCTAGCCGGCCCAGATCCCCGACCTGGCGCGGGTCAACGGCCAGCAACGTAGCCAGTTGGGCCGGTGAGACGATCATCGAGGTGAGGAGTCGGCTTCCCGGGCTCGTGAACCGGCCCCCCCGGGAAGGCCCGACATGCTGGAAGTTGCTGCACGGTCGTTTGCTCATGCCCGCCAGGGACCGGGCATTGGGCAGGAGGCTGTGGTCGTGGTAGCAGTGCTGCGTGCGGCGACCCCGCAAATCGTTTTAAGGTCCATGGGGTCAGGCTGCGGTGCTGGGAAGGAGGTGGGCGTAGACCACGGTGTTGCCCTTCCAGGCGTGGGCCGACTGGTCGTAGTCCGAGCAGGTGATCAGTCGAAGCTCTGATCGGGTGGTGTCGCCGTACACCTCGAGCGTTGGGAATTGCTCCTTGACGACGTTCTCGGTTCGGTCGACCTGAAACACCGCGACGACGCCGTCGGCCCGGGTGACGCTGACGACGCTGCCCTGTCCCAGCTCGTGGAGGCGGTAGAACACGCCGATCGGGCCCTTGCTGGAGTTCACATGGCCAAGGATGACCGCCGGGCCGAGCTGGCCCGGGCTGGGGGAATACCGGTACCACCCGGCTGGCGATCCGGGCTGGACCGGCGGGACCTCGAGGGTCCCGTCACCGTTCAGCCCGACCTGGATGAGGTTGGTATGCAGGCCGAGAGCCGGGACGTCCAAGGCGACGGGTGCTGAGTCCGGCAACACTGGTGCTGCCGGTGCGGAGGAAGGCTCGCCCTGAGGAGCAGCAGCCGGGGCGTCCGTGGGGGCCGGCGGTGCAGGCGACGAGGACGGGGACGGCGACGGAATGGTGGTCGGTTCGGGCTGCGGACTTCGGCTGAGTGTGGGCGGCTGGGCCGACCGGGCTGCCGCCGCCGCCACGCTCGAGACCGGGGAAGCGTCGAGGTGCAGCCCGAGTCGGACGCTGTTGGCGCCGCCCGCTAACAGCAGAACCGCCGCCGCGGACGCGACGAAGCGCCCGCGGCGGCTGTTCCAGTGGGTGGGCATCAAGGCAACGACCGGTCAGGCCTGGGTGGTCATCCGTCGTCGCAGCGCGTAGGCCCCGCCGGCGGCGAGGACCAAGAACGTACCTTCGGCGACCAGGGTCAGGTCGGTTCCGGCCGGGTCGTTGGACGTGCTCACGCCAGCGGCCGGGGCCCCGACCGGCATCTTGCTCATCTGGGAACCCATGGGTGCTGACGGTTGCGCCGCGGCCGGAGCCTTCGGTGCGGGGGCCGGGGTCGTACTAGAGGCAGACTGCACCACGAGCGATCCGTGCATGTTTCCGTGGAAGTTGCAGTGGAAGGTGTAGGTGCCTGGGGCGCTCGGAGCGGTAAAGGTCGCGCTGCCGCTGGCGGGGACGGTGACGTTGAAGGCGCCACCGCTGTCGGCGGTCACCGTGTGGGCCTCGGCGTCCTGGTTGGTCACGGTGATCTTGGCGCCCGGAGCGACCGTGCCTGGCCCCTGGTAGGCGAAGTTGTTGATGGTGATCGTCCCCGTGCTGGCGGGCGCGGTGCTGAGCGTCGTCGTGGACGACGCGGCGGCGGGGGCCTGCGCGGCCAGAGCGGGACCACCGGTCAGAGCCAGGGCGCCGAGGGTGAGGATCGGGGCGATGAGCAGGGCGGAGGTTCTTCTCGACACAGTTTCTCCTTGAGGTTGAGGTGCGGTCCAGACCGGGACCGGGCACCGCGTCTTCCTAATCCGTTGCCGTGCGCCGTCCGGATGGCGGCGCCGCAGGGTTTCTGCGCAAGGTGCCCGCTTCGGCCGTTAGGCCAGATCTGTGAGGATCGACCCCCCGGGTCACACCGGGGGGGCGCGTTCGAGCTACTGGGCTGGCCCCTCCCGCTGCCCCTCAGCGCTCCGTGCGGAATCTTGGCGTGGAGGGCTGTGCGTACGCGCCGGGGGCCGCCGAGGAGAAGCGGGGGGACGGTGCGTCGGCCGTGTGGGGGTGACGGTGCGGCTGGCACCTCAGAGTCTCGTGCTGTGGCGAGTCTCGAACGGCCGGGTGAGCGAGGTGTGGGAGCACCACTACGACCTGTTCGCCTCCGACGAGTTCTGGAGCTGACACACCGGCTGGCTGCTGTCGTCCAGCACGCCGGCAAAGGTAGGCCGGGTCGACGACCACCGTGTCCAGGGCCATCGCCACAACGCTGACCCGTCCTGATCTCCTCTGGGTAATCCGCGGGGGTGGGGCAACTTCGGGGTGGTGACCGAGTTCGATTTCGCGTTGCACCCGGTTGGCCCCATCGTTCATCTGCGCCTGTTTCTGTTCCACCCCGATCAGGGCGGCGACCTGTTCCGCTTCGCCCGGGACTACGTGTCCGATCTTTTGGGCGACTGCGCCGCGTTTCTCGCCGGGCTCAGCGCCCCGCCCGCTCCGTTCGTGCCCCCGGAGCTGCACCCGTGCTTTTACCCCACTTGCACTTCCTCAGTCCTGTATCAGTAGATCGACCTTTCCGTGAGGCCACGGCGACCGGGACGACATGACACCGCCCGAGCATGAAGGCTTCGGTGGGAATCCAAGTCGCCCCGGTCGGGCGCCAGGTCACGCCGCGACGGCGCCCAGCTGAGCGGCGAGGTCGATCACGGAAGTCGCTTCCAGGTCGGGGGCGGTGAAGTAGACGGGGTAGCGGGCACCGTTGCGGTTGATCCATGCCGTAGCGAGACCGGCTTTGTGTGCTCCGTGGATGTCCCAGGGGTGCACCGCGACAAGCATCACCTCTGACGCCTGACACGCGCAGGCCTTCAAGGCGTAGGCGTATGCCGGTTCGGCTGGCTTCCACCGTGGCGCCTGGTCCACCGACAGCAGCTGCTCGAAGCAGTAGGCGATGTCGTTGCGGTCGAAGAGGCCTTTGGCAACGGCGGTGGAGCCGTTGCTGAGCGTGACGAGCCGGATATTTAGGGTGCCCAGGGCCCGGATTCCCTCCACGACGTCCGGATGGACGCGGAGGCTGGCGAACCCCGACATGATGTGCTTGACGGCGGCGCCCACGTCGTCGACGTGCTCGGGGAGGATGGTGCGCAGGGCCTCAGCGCCCAGGTCTGCGAACGCGGGGTAGCCGCCGGTCGCGGTCAGAGCAAAACCATCCCGCAGCAGTGAGGCGAACCACGTCACGGCGAGATGGGCTGGGGCTCCGACATCCGTGAACCGGCCGGCCATCGGGGCCATGTCGGAGAGGGTCTCGTTGACGTCGAAGACCAGAACCTCCGGCCTCACTGGCCGACCCCGGCCGGCGGGCTGGGGATCGTCGCGCTCATGGGGCTGGGGGTCTGCGGCCATGCCGGGCTCCTGTCCGCTTCTCGTCTTGACGTCATGCTTGAGGTGGACCACATCACAGGGTCCCGGTCGGCCCCGTCAGAAGCAAGAGGTCCACACTTCTGCGCAACCGCCAACCAGGACCTGGCCGGCCACCTGCGAGACCCTTCTGGGTTTGCACGGTGGAGCAAGCCTCGAGCGCAGAACGAGTTGCCGGTCGGCGTGCAGGTGGCACCCCAGGAACGTCCAGACCGGCACCGTAGGCATAACTGAGTGACGTACCTTTCGCTGTCTGATCAGCCTCGAGTTCGCTTGTGGGCACAGTCGTCCGCTGTCGTTGCCCCGGCCGCGCTGCTTGGTGCGTGGCTGACCCCCGCGCAGGTCTGGTGGCTGACCCCCACCGCGGTGACCGTGGCTGGTATCGCCCACGTCGTCACCGCCACTGGGCTGCGCCCCGTCGACCCGGCGGGCCGTGGGCTGCTGGCCGCCGGTGGCGCGCTCACGGTGGTCAGCGCCTGGCTGCCGATGGTGGGCCGGGTGGGTCTCTGGCACACCACCGTGACCAACCTGGGATGGGTCACGCTGTGTGTGTGGCCGGCCCTGGTCGCTCCGGACCGCCAGCCCCTCCCGCGCGTGCTGCGCCGCTCGTTCGGTGAAGGCCTCGCGGTCGGGCTGGGAGCACTGCTGTTGTTGTGTGTCGTGACGAGAGAGACGGTTATCGGCGCCGGTCAGACCTACGGCCTACCGCAGCAGCTGCTCATGACCGCCCAGGCGGCCGTTCCCCTCCTCATCATCGTCGGCCTCAAGTTCACCCCGCGACGGGGACAGGGCGCTCCCCGCGCGAAGGACGCGCCACTTGCCCCGTCGGGAGCGGGAAAGCACCCTCGCGGGCCGGAGAGCCAGGCGAGCCACCCAGCCGAGCCACGCGCGAGCGGCCAACCGGAGGCCGAGGTCCGTTGTCCAGCGGAAGCGCGTCGGTGAGCGACCCCTGAGCTTGGGGTCAGCCCTCCTTCGCCTCCAGTGCCACCAGCACCCCGGCCAGGGCGAAGTACTTGTTGGAGCCGAGCTGCCGGATGGTCGTGATCTTGAAGACGTCCTTTAGGAGCGCGTCGTGCTTCTCCGTCAGACCAGCCAACGCGGACGGGGGCGCGTCCAAGATCTCGGTCACACTCTTGTCCTCGTAGGCTAGACTTCGGTTGGGAAATCTTGGCTTCTTCTCATCCTCAGAGCTCCGCTTGGCGGCAGATGCCTTGGGCCGTGGTCTCATGGTCGGAGACACGACTCGGAACGTACGCAATCCATCTTGCCAGGACCTGTTTTGCAGGAGCGACAGTTTTGTCACTGACCTTCGGGTCGGTCACTGTGGCAGCGATCTCCGCGCTGGTCGTGATGAGTCTGCAGATAGTGGTGCAGGCACGGCTCAGTCTCGGACTCGATGGGGCTGACCAGATGCAGTTCCTCATATGGCTCGGCGTCGCGCTGAGTGGCGCATCGCTGGTTGCGGGACTGACTTTGATCGCTGGGCAGAGTTTGCTGTCGTACTTGGTCGCGGGATGGGCCAAGGTCGGGGGCAAGGTCTGGCGTGCGGGGCAAGCTCCCTCCGCAATCGTCGCGACCATAGGCCACGGCAACCCCAGAGCCCATCACGCCGTCTCGGCACTAACACTACCGATCGCGTACGGGACAATGGCTTTCGAGACCTTGGGCCCAGTCCTGGCGTTTCTCGGTGGGTTCTTTTTGCTGTGCTTCGTCGTAACTGCGTTGGGGTTCCATGTGGGCATCGCGTGGGCGATGGGCCTCAACAATTTCGTATGGGCTTTCACGGCGGCGCTACCTGCCGTGGTTTGGCTCGTAACCTCGGTGACGGGTCGAGGGATGGGCTTGTGAGTCGCCAGGCTGCACGCCTCTCGATGCGCTTTCCCTGGCAGCGCGGTCTCAGCAGCGGTGTCGCCACTCTCGTTGTGCACCCTGACGGCTCCGGAGCACTCGGGCTAGAAGGATTCGACGACATGGCGCCTGTGAGGGGGTCGATCAGCTTTCGCCTTGAGACTGCGAGGTGGTCATCGCTCCAGAAGGCACTCGACGACCTTCCCTGGACCGTGCCGACCAGCCCGGTGGACGCTTACAGCGCAGACGCCGTAGCGGTGATGGTCTTCCGAGGAAGAGCCAGGACCGTCACCAATCCATGGCTGTCCGATGCTCTCGGGATCGGTTGGGTCTTGAGCGGCGGAGCCGCTGCCGCGCTCCCTGAGAATCCGCCGGATAACGCGTACGGCAACGCGATGTGGCAGGTGGCTGCCGTCATCCGGGAGATCCAGAGGCGCCGCTGACCGGAGTGGCCGGCAATCCGGATCAACGCCCGTCCCAGCCTCAGCTGGCTTGGTCTGCGCTGGATGCCTAGCAGACCAGCGGCCTGATCGGCCGACCGGCCGACGGGCCGACGGCGGCAAGAGACGACGTCTACGACCGCTGCAGTGCCCGATGAGGGCGCAAGCAAGAGCGGACGTCAACAGTGGTGGTCGGTGGTCCGGGGGCTTGTCATCCGCTCCCGGGCTCTACGGACACGGCCAGTATGCGGAACTCTCCGGCGCGTCCATTGTCGATTCGCGAGTAAGACAGGGTGCCGGAAAGGTCGGTCGGCAGGGCTGTGACCTGCGGTTTTGTGCTGGGGTGAGCGGCGTGGCGTGTGTGACGGGTGTGGCCCGAGGGGCTGAGATGGGAGTTCTCACGCTCACCGTCTCAGCAAGGACCACACCCGCCGATGGCATCTTCTCCGATCATTGCGCCTGCCGCCCAGCTGGGGCGGGCTACCGAACTGGTGGACCTGCTCGCCAGGGTGCCTGACCCGCGTGACCGGCG
>JAABUM010005597.1_pt1 | contig 13055 bp, 9 predicted proteins | sample 5559161 | NCBI WGS metagenome assembly JAABUM01 (sample SAMN10711868, study PRJNA513369) | rock metagenome | isolation source: Antarctica rocks | place: Antarctica: Victoria Land, Siegfried Peak nord | reverse complement strand
GGTGATCGGAGAAGATGGCACGAGCGGATGGGGTCCTTGCCTGAATGATGAGTGTAGGAACTCCCATCTCAGTCCCACAGACCCCATCCGCCACACACGCCACGCCGGTCACGGCACTACAAAACCGCAGTTCACAGCCCTACCCGCCGACCTTTCCGCCGCCCTGGGTTGCGGGCCAGCGAGTCGACGCGCGGGCACGCTTTGGAGGAGTTGTAACGCCGAAGACCGGTGCGTAAGTCCCAAGACCTCGATGGCCCATGATGGGATGACGTTCGTGAAAGAGGATCTGCCATGGCGAGGCTCAATCTGAGGGCCGTCGAGGAGCGCGTCGCTCCTCTTGGGGGTCGCGAGTCGTATGACCGCACGTTCATCTTCGATCTGCTGCTCGCGTACGGGAAACCCCAGGCCAACGTCACGCGGCTCCGCAACGGATCCCTCAGCGTCGCAGACGACAAGACGACAGAGGTCGCGCAGAAGAATGTCGTCTACTTCAAAGAGACGACCGGCGACCCGCTCGCGGTGATCGACGAGCTCAAGAGCTCACCGACGGTGGTGAGGTATCGCACCCGCTTCGTAATCGTCACCGACTACACCGAGCTGCTCGCCGTCGACATCAAGACTGGCGAGAACCTGATGATCCCGATCCGAGACATCGACCAGCACTTCACCTTCTTCCTGCCCTGGGCGGGCATGGAGAAGGCGCAGTACGTCGCCGAGACCCACGCCGACGTCAAGGCCGCGGCGCGGATGGGCAAGCTCTTCGACGAGCTGCTCGGCGCGAACCCCGGCCTGCTTGACGAGCCGCATGGACGGCACGCCCTCAACATCTTCTTCACGCGGCTGCTGTTCTGCTTGTTCGCGGAAGACACCGGCATCTTCGCCGAAAACCAATTCACCAATGCGGTGGGATCCCACACCCAGTCCGATGGCTCAGACGTGGCCGACTTCCTGACCGACGTTTTCACCGCGCTCGACACCGAGCACGCGGACGACAAGCCGAGGCATTTGGCCGGATTCCCGTATGTCAACGGACGGCTCTTCACGATGAAGCGGGACCATGTGGTGCCTGCCTTCACGAAGAAGGCCCGCGCCCTGCTCATCGAGTCCGGGACGCTGATCTGGCGCGAGATCAACCCCGACATTTTTGGGTCCATGTTTCAGGCGGTCGTCAACCCCGACGAGCGTAACGATCTCGGCCAGCACTACACCTCCGTTCCGAACATCCTCAAGACCATCGAGCCCCTCTTCCTTGACGGCCTCAGGGAGCAGTTTGACGCCGGCTTCGATTCCGTTCGGAAACTCGAGGCGTTGCTCGAGCGAATCAGCGCGATCAAGGTCTTCGACCCCGCATGCGGGTCGGGCAATTTCCTCGTCATCGCCTACAAGGAGCTGCGCAAACTCGAGCACGCCACCTTGGAACGCCTGGCCGACCTCGACCCGAAGCACCAAGTGCTGTTCGCCGAGACCAACATCAGCATCGAGAACTTCTACGGCATCGAGCTCGCCGACTTCGCCACCGAGATCGCGATCCTGTCGCTCTGGATCGCCAAGCATCAGATGAACACCGAGTTCAAGGAGAAGTTCAACGTCTCAATTCCGCTGATCCCTCTCAAGGAGACCGGGAAAATCCAGCAGGGCAACGCGACCCGAGTCGACTGGAGCGTTGTCTGCCCCAACGACGGTGGTGAGATCTACCTCATTGGAAACCCACCGTACAAGGGCGCGAAGGCCCAGACGGCAGAGATGAAAGCCGACTTCCCCTTTGTGTTCGGAGGGCGGCCGTTCAACAAGAACCTGGATTACATCGCTCTATGGTTCATCAAAGGCGTCGATTACATGGAAGGCACCCGTGCCGAGTTGGCGTTCGTCACGACGAACTCCGTCTCCCAAGGCGAGCACGTAGGGCTGATGTTTCCGATGATCTTCGCTAGGGGCATCGAGATTGAATACGCATACACGTCGTTCAAATGGGAGAATAACGCCAAGCGTAACGCTGGCGTCACCGTAGCGGTCATCAGTCTGCGCAACGAGTCGCCTTCCCCGAAATACCTGTACACCGACGACCTCCAGATCTCGGCCACCAACATCAACGGATACCTTGCAGACGGCGCGGATGTCGTGATGGAGCGACGCAATAAACCATTGGGTGTAGGACTCCCCGAGATGGTCTTCGGATCGATGCCACGTGACGGCGGAGGACTCATCATGTCACCCGAAGAGCGTCGGCAGATGCTTGCCTCCGACCCACGTAGCGAGCAGTTCATCAAGCGGTACATGGGATCATCTGAGTTCATCAACGATGGTGAGCGATACTGTCTGTGGATTCCTAACGAATTGGCCCCGGTGGCAAAGTCCATTGCCGCTATCCGTGCACGCCTGAATAGAGTTGCCGAGGACCGTTCCAAGAGCAAGGCAGGCAGTACGGTTGCATTTGCGTCGCAGGCGCATCGATTCGTGCAGATCAGCTACAAGCCGACGGACTCGATCATCGTGCCTAGCATCTCTTCAGAGCGGCGCGAGTACATCCCAATGGGCTATCTCGGCCCCGACGTCGTCATCTCGAACAAAGGATTCGCTGTCTATGACGCCGAGCCATGGGCATTCGCGCTCCTTACGTCGCGGATGCACATGACTTGGGTGAACGCGGTGTCGGGGCGCATGGAGATGCGATATCAGTACTCGAACACGATCGTCTACAACAACTTTCCGGTCCCACCGCTCACTGATGCGGTGAAGGAGAAGCTCGCCGTCGCGGCGCTGCGGGTGCTCGACGTGCGCGAGTATCACTGTGAGAAGACGCTCGCGGAGTTGTACGACCCAGAACTGATGCCCAACGACCTCCGGACGGCCCACTCACAAGTCGACGCCTTGGTCGACTCGCTCTATTCCAAGAGAGGCTACGAGACCGACGAGCAGCGGCTCTCGGACCTGTTCGCGATGTATGAGGCCATGACTGCCGAGGAGGCCGCGAAGGCTCCGGCGAAGAAGACTAGGGGTGCGCGGAAGTGAACGCGATCAAGAAGCCGTTTAACATCGTCGATGTCACCTACGCCCGCACGGGTGGGTCTGTGAACACCGACGCGATGGGCATGCGAGAGATGCAGCAGCGCGTCTTCGCCAAGCGCGACGCCCGGCACCTGCTGCTCAAGGCCCCGCCGGCCTCGGGCAAGTCGCGTGCGCTGATGTTTGTCGCCCTCGACAAACTCTACAACCAGGGCCGCAAGAAGGTCATCGTCGCGGTGCCGGAGCGGTCGATCGGTGCGTCGTTCGCCTCGACGAGTCTCGCCAAGTTCGGGTTCTTCGCCGACTGGGAGGTCAAGCCGGAGCACAACCTCTGCGACCCCGGGTCCTCGCTGGGCAAGGTCGGCGCGTTCATCGACTTCCTGAACGGCCCGGACGCGGTCCTGATCTGCACGCACGCGACTCTGAGGTTCGCATTCGAGAAGGTGGCCCCGGAGGCGTTCCACGGCACCGTGCTGGCGATCGACGAGTTCCACCACGTCTCCGCCGACATCGAGGTCAGTCGCCTCGGTGCGCTGCTGCGAGATGTGATGAACGGCTCGGACGTGCACATCGTCGCGATGACGGGTTCGTACTTCCGCGGCGACTCCGTCCCTGTGCTGTCGGCCGAGGACGAGGCCCGATTCACGCCGGTGACGTTCAACTACTACGACCAGCTCAACGGCTACGAGTACCTGCACTCGCTGGGCATAGGACACCACTTCTACCAGGGTCGCTACACCGACGCCATCGGGGAGGTCTTCGACCTGGACAAGAAGACAATCATCCACATCCCGAACGTCAACTCCGGCGAGTCCACGAAAGACAAGATCGAAGAGGTCGGGTTCATCATCGACGCCATCGGCCACGTTGAGTTCACCGACACCGAGACCGGTGTCATCAGCATCCGCCGGTCCGACACCGGCGCCACCCTGCGCCTGGCTGACCTCGTGGACGACACGGATCAGAAGAAGCGCGCGGTCACCCTGCACTTCCTCTCCACGGTCGCCTCGAAGCAACAGGACGCGGTGGACGTGATCCTCGCGCTCGGCATGGCCAAGGAGGGGTTCGACTGGCCCTTCGCCGAGCACGCCTTGACCGTCGGCTACCGCGCGTCTCTGACCGAGGTCATCCAAATCATCGGCCGCGTCACCCGCGACTCCCCCGGCAAGGAGCACGCTCAATTCACCAACCTGATCGCCGAGCCCGACGCGTCCCAGAGCGAGGTGAAGGTGTCGGTCAACAACATGCTCAAGGCCATCACCGCCTCGCTGCTGATGGAGCAGGTGCTGGCGCAGAACTTCGAGTTTAAGACGAAGCGCACCGGCGACGACGAGCCGACCCCGCCGGGTGTCATCAAGATCAGGGGCTTCAAGGAGCCCAGCAGCGATCGGGTGAAGCAGATCGTCGAGACCGACCTCAACGATCTAAAGGCCACGATCCTGCAGGACGACACCTTCGCGAAGGCCGCCGCGGGCTCGGTGGATCCGGAGACGACGAACAAGGTGCTGATCCCAAAGATCATCCGCGAGCGCTACCCCGATCTGGACGAGTCCCAAGTTGAGGAGCTGCGCCAGCAGGTCGTCGTCGATTCGGTGATCAAGAACGGCGAGGTCCGAGAGGTCGGCGACAAGCGGTTTATCAAAATGTCCGAAAAGTTCGTCAACATCGACGACATCAACATCAACCTCATCGACTCCGTCAACCCGTTCCAGCGGGCCTTCGAGGTCATCTCCAAGTCCGTCACGCCGTCGGTGCTGCGGATCATCTCCGACGCGATCACCGCGACTCGCGTCGAGATCACCGAAGAGGAAGCTCTCGCGGCGTGGCCGAAGATCCAGCAGTGGGTCAAGGTCAATGGTCACAAGCCGAACGTCCGCTCTGAGGAGCCGACCGAGAAGCGGTACGCCGAGGTGCTGCTGTTCCTGCAGCGGAAGAAGCAGGACCGCGACGCAGCCGCGCGGGCGACACAGATGGCGGACGAGTCATGAGCGCTAGCGAGGACATCGGACCGGTCGATGTGTTCTTCCCGACCAGCATCGAGGCGATCCTCGACTCCGACTTCGACGGATTGTTGGATGCGCCCGAGAAGCCGACAAGAGTGTCTTCCGCGGATCGTCTCAAGCGAGCGTTCCTGGAGGTCGTGGAGTTCCGCCGAATTCACGGCCGAGTCCCCAGCTCGTCGACGCGTGACATAGCGGAACGCAAGCTTGGTGCGCGTCTGGACGGAATGCTCAGAAACGACGAGAAGATGGTAGCCCTGAAGCTGCTCGATGAGTTCGGCATGCTCGCCCCACCCGAGGCTCCGGGGTCTCTCGATGACCTGTTAAGCGGAGACGATCTCGATCTGCTCGGCGATGAGTCGGGTCTGCTGGACGTCTCCGAACTGCCGGTACGCCGCCAAGTCTACGACGGCGTGAATGTGGCGCGACGGGCGAAGGCTGAGGACTTCGAGCAGTTCAAGCCACTGTTCAAGCAGAAGCATGCTGAGCTGCGAGACGGCGCAAGCAAGCTCCTTCCTTACCCCGGCATGACCCACATCGCTCCCGGAGCGTTCTTCGTCCTCAACGGCGTCATGCTGTTCATCGCCGAGGTCGGCGAGACTGAGTACAAGAAGTCGACCGTGCGTGAGAACAAGCGCGAACGGCTCCGGTGCATCTTCGAGAACGGCACGGAGTCGTCGATGTACCGGCAGTCCCTAGCGATCAGGCTGAGTGATGAGGACGGCCAGATCGTCGTTCAGAACGAGGCGACCGAGATCCTCACTGATGACGAGGTGAGCGGCTACATCTACGTTCTGCGCTCACGCAGTGAAGACCCGCAGATCGCCGCCATTAAGAACCTTCACAAGATCGGCTTCACACGCGGCTCAATCGAGAAGAGGATCAGGAACGCTGAGAAGTCGCCGACATACCTCATGGCCCCCGTTGACGTGCTCGCAAGCTACCGCACCTACAACCTGAGGGCCTCCGCGCTGGAGAACCTGCTGCATCGGCTCTTCGCCGAAGTGCGGCTTGACCTCACCCAGGCCAACGGGAAAGGCCACGACTACGACCCGTCGGAGTGGTTCGTCGTCCCGCGGCATGTGATCGACCAGGCGATCGACCTGATCATCTCGGGGGACATCGTCGGCTATGTCTACGACGCCACGTCTCAGAAGCTTGTCAAGCACCACAGATAGCTCGAGCACGATAGACGCAGCCCTTGACACGCTGGCCGGAGTTCGGACGATTTGGCCGCAGGGTGTCGATACTTTCAGTTCAGGTGCTGTTGCCCGGTCTGGCCCGGCCCGGCGCCAGGGAGCCGGCGCCGGGCCGCAAAGAAGAATTTCTTCACCAGGGTTGAGACAAGACGTTGAGGCAAGACGTTGAGGCAAGGGCGGCCGAGGTACCGGTCGGCATTACTTTCGCATGCGCCACAAGAGGCGTAACCACCTGCTGCCCGTCGCCCGGGCTGGAACTCGGTGGCCTTCGACCGCACGTCGATCTGCGGCCCGAGCCCGCACGGACTGAAGAGCGTCGAGCTTGCGGTGCCACTCGACCTCACCGCGCGTGATGAAATAGTGCGAGTTGCACGGCAGGCCCGTGGCCGCGACCGAGGGCTTCAAGGACACCTCGCCATCGTAGATGACACGCCATCGGGCCGGAGACAGCTTGGTGACGACCTCCCGCCGGCACCCACAGGGGCAGATATGACCGGCGATCGCGTATGTGGTTGAGATGTAGAGGAGGCCCGGCTCCATTGGCGTCGGGAACCCGTCGACGAACTGCGCGGTGTAATGCTCTGTCCGGCTCATGTGACCTCGCCGTTCCGCAGCTCGTTGAGGTAGAGCTTGTAGACCGTCTCGTTCGTCGTCTCGTGGGTTGCGTAGAAGCCGAGGTACCGCTTCCAGCGGATCACGGCCAGGTGCGCGTTGATTGCGTTGAGCTCCGAGACCTGGACGTTGCTGCTGTAGTCATCCTCCCCCGCCGGTACGGCTGTCATCGTTGGCAACGGTCTCCCCTCGCCCGGTAGGTAGGCCACCACCTTGGCGATGCCCGTGAGCCCACCTTCGCCCTCGCGGAAGCTCATCCCGACGTCGATGAACGGGATGCTCCGGTCGCGGAGCCACTGCATGATCTCGGGTCGCGCCTCCGCGTCAGCGGCGGCAAGGAAGACGAAGGTCGCGCCGTCGAGGAGATCGAGGTTCTTGGCCGTAAGGGCACAGGAGTGAGCCGTGATGTTGGTATGCATTCGCGAGTACTCCTCAGCGAAGTACTCCGCCTTATTGCGCTTGGCCTGCAGAACTTCCTTGGCCGCTGCGCCCGGAGCGCGGAAGGCGTTGTGGTTTTCGAACTTGTCGCCGTCAATAAGGACGATCCGGTCGACCCAGGTCTTGGCGACCAGGTCGAGGATGTAGCTCCCCGTGCCGCCTACGCCCACGATCGCGATCGTGTGGCCCCGGAACAGATTGTTGAGGGTTGTCAGGCCAGCGCGGGTCGTGTTCGTGTCGCGGTAGACGAGCGGCAGGCCGTCCTCGACGACCTGGAAGGCGGCACCCGGGGTGTCCGTCACAGTCGGGTCGATCTGCCGTGCCGCGTTCCGCAGGATGTGCGCGTAGTGCTGGATCTTCTCATGCAAGCTGGCGTAGCTACCGCTCGGCGGCTTGAACGACATCATGTAATGGGCCGTCTCGCCGACGCCGAACGAATGCGGCTGCACACTCCCGAGGGCTGCGCCACGTTCGTCGCGGGGCTCCTCGCTGGCGAACCAGATCCGGTGATCACCGCTCGCGTCGGTGATCACGCCGCTGACGTCGTCGATCGGAAGGACGAGCCTGCCGTTTCGACGGACCCCGGACGGCGCTAGATACGGAAGCTGACGAACAACAAGATGCCCGTTCTCCACCACCATGTCGTAGCCGTCAGCCAGCAGCCGGGCTATCGGGTCAGGAGCGGTTGGCGGGTTCGACATCGAACACCATCCTGTCCTTGACCTCGACACTATGGCCGGGCCGCAGAGAGTGATCCGGTCCGTGTCCCCGGCTGTACTCAACCGTGGTGCCCGCCGGGTCGTACGGCTGACCCGGGAACGCGAGCTCGACCACTTGTTCGAAGGCGACCTTCTTCTCGGTCCACTGGCACGGCTTCGTGTTGACGATGATCGTCACCGCCTGGGTCGCATTTGCGGCTGCTTCGACTGCAGTCATGTCCTTGTCCTCCTCCTCCGCCTCGCGGATCTACGATGTGCGTCGTTCTCGACTCACTGTTTCAAGCATAGGACATCAGTGCGTTGACTTCCAACCAGTGCTCCGGAAGTGCGACACTGGGACCCGAGGTTAGAGGAGACCTATGACAAGAACGAAGATCGACGTCCAGAGCCTGTATGCCGCCCTCGATGCGGAGCGCACCGCCCGCGATTGGTCGTGGCGTCAGCTGGCGAAGGAGATCGGCGTTAGTCCCTCGTTGCTCTCCCGCCTCGGCAACGAGCTGAGGCCCGACGCTGACGGGTTCGCAACCCTGGTTCGGTGGCTCAACATGCCGGCCGAACACTTCATGGTCGACACCAACGGCGAGCGCGGCACCCAAAGGGAGCCCGACCTCGTCACCCAGCTCGCACCGTTGCTGCGAGCACGGCAGGACCTAGATAAGCGAGACGTTGCCTACCTTGAAGAAGTCATCCGCGCGACGGTGCGGCACGTCCAAGCCGCACGGGAGGGATCTGAGTGACCGGCAAGCGCAGCGTCAAAAAGGCCGCTTGCAAGCGTCTTGCTGCTGAGCTGCGCGCCGAAATCGGCCTGGAGCCGATGGACGCACTTGATCCTTGGGCGCTCGCCGAGCTGTACGGCATCACGGTGCTCGCCGTCAGCGCCCTCCCGCTCACCAGCGAGATCGCGATCACTTCACCATTGGCCGGCCAGAGGTGTTCTCTGGTGCCTTGGTGCCCTTTCGGTCGGGCGCGGTGATCATCGAGAACGACTCGCATCCGACCGCCCGTCGCCGCTCGACCATGGGGCATGAACTGGCCCACGTTTTCGGTGAGCACAAGTTCGGGACAAGCCTCGTGAACGAGCGTGGGTGCCGCTTGGCGAACCAGGTCCAGGAAGCCGAGGCAGCGGAGATCAGCGGCGAACTTCTGATCCCCTCCGACGCCGCCAACAAGCTCGCCCGTCGTAATGCGACTCTGGCCTATCCATTTAACAGGAGTAGTGCTGGTCGGAGGCTCGCGAGGGTCGTCCGGCCGGCGGGCGCTCCAGGCTCGGCGGGTAGCCACGAGTGCTCGGTGGCTCCACGCGGTCCGAATCGGTGCGGAACCATGCCTGGAGTCCTCCCGTGGACCCCGGATAGTGCACTCCGGCACGAGGACCAACCAGCACAGCGGCTACTCCGGTTGAATGGATAGGCCAGATGCGACTAATGAGGAAGCCGCGCTCCAGTTCGGAGTCAGCACCGACATGGCCCGGTGGCGGATGGACGCCACGGGTGCCCGCCTGATCGCCGCGCGTCGCGCCGCCGCGTACAGGCGCGCTCGCGGTGCATAGCCGTCCGGACGAGTCCCGGGCGCGCTACCGCAACGGTGCTCGGTCAGCCTCCTCGCGTAGTGGTGTACTTGCTTTCAAGCTCCAGTTCATGCCATGTCGGGGCGAGCGCGGACATCATGTCCGGCAATCGCTCGTCGTGCGTCCGGTACGGCAGGTGCGGCCGCTCGTGGACGATCACGTATTGCAGCGGCAGCCGGAAATTGACCCCCTTGGCGGCACTCGGATCATGCGGTCATCGCAACGGGGTGGCGCGGTAGACGTCATGGGGAGTCCGCCAGTGCGGAAGTCGACGGGGTCGGGCGTTGAGCTGGTCGACGGCGGCCTGGACGTCTTCGACGGTGCGCAGGAACAGGTCGGTCTTCTTGGGAAGTACTGGCGAATGACCCCATAAGTGTTGTCCTTGGTGCCACGCTGCCAGTGGCTGTAGACGTCACAGAAGAACACCGGAATCTTGGTGTGCATGCTGAACGCTGCCGGGTCATCTCCGGGCCGTAGTCCACGGTCGACTTCCGGGCCATCGTGTCGCCAGAGCGTGCACGCGCGGCACAGCGCGGTGATCAAGTCCGCTGGCGCCATCTGGGATGGGCGGGACCATGAGGTATCGGGCGGGCCATTCGACCATGGTGACCAAGTGGATGCGGCCGTATCGGCCGACCAGCAGGTCAACTTCCCAATGCCCCAGTTCGCGTCGGTCGGCAGCGCTGGCCGGGCGAAGGCTGAGCGGCACCAGATCCGTGATCCGGTTCCGGCGCCCGTCGACGCTGACCCGGCGGTGCGGGCGGCGGACCCGGCGAGTGCGCAGCTGGCCGGCAGCTCGGGGCGCAGCGCGCCCTGGGCGCGCCTTCGACGTTGACCAGGCTGGAGCTACTACTCGCGACGGAGCTAGGCGGCGGCATCGGTGTCGGGCCGCGGGACTGCCCCACCAGCCGGCCCGTCGTGCGATAAGTCGTGCGATAACTCTCGGTCAGCAGGGGTGAATGTCCGGTTCTGGCGGTCACTCGAGATGTCGCACGACTTGTCGCACGACCGCACCGCGACGACCGCCAGGAACAGCAAAACCGCAGGTCACAAGCCTGTGACCTGCGGTTTTGGAAGTGGCCAGGGGCGGGGTCGAACCGCCGACCTTTCGATTTTCAATAGGTCAGCAGACGCGGTGTCAGGCGACTGCGGTGGGCGCCCGACTCAGACAGTGTCACACCTGCGCGAGCAAGAAGGCCCGTGTTGGGCTTACCGGCCGCTGCAACACCGTCCTTTGGCAGCCTGCGAGTCGGCCGCACTTTGCTCGCCAGCGTGCCGCTGGTCGAAGGCCTCAGATCCCGATGTTGTCCCGGATGGCCACCGGTCGCGAGGCCCTACATGGGCCTAACAATGGGCCGAAAATTACGGTTCAGAAATACCCATAACGATTTGAGAACAGCCGTCCTGAGCCGACTGGAATCGTCCACAGACCGCTGACCTGCAACGATGTAGATCAGCACGTGACCTGTAGTCGTGTCATGACGTCGGCAGTTGCAAGGCGTGGATCTCTACGGATCAGATGGTTCCGGGCGCTTGACCCGGGAGGGTGAGTGTGGTCGAAGTCTAAGTCGAAATGCCGGCCAACGTGAATCAGGCCGGCGACGTTGAACAAGGTGTCGGGACCGCCGTGCGCGTCGGTGATCGCCTGGGCAGCCTCGACGCCAGCGCCGCGGTCAGCGACGTCCACCTCCCAGCGACTCCCGATACCGCCGTGCGCATTGTGATCGGGGAGGGTTCGGTGCTGTTCCGCGAGGCCCTGGCCCAGCGGCTCGCGGATGCCGGGCATGACGTGGTCTCGTGTCCTCCACAGAGTCCGCAGGAGATCCGTTCAGGGTCAATTGCCAGTCAACGACCACCGCCGGTATCAGTGCAGGTAAAGGGCCTGAACCGTTTGGTGTCAACGGTATTCAACCGTGCAGGGATGGTTCTGGATCTACTGGCCGTTCACCGGAAACGCCTGTCCACCCGCGTCTGGCGGCGCAGTTCTGCACCGCACCTCAGAGGCTTTGGGCGCTACCCTGACTTCCACGCGATGCCTACCGTGTCCGGGGCGAAAGTGCGAGCCCCGCGACCGGGCGAGTGAAGGGTCACCGTGAGTAGCTCGCCGATGATTTCGCGCTGGGTATCGATGTCAAGCCCCTCCCATGCTGCGCGTACGTCTGCCGCCGAGAGCAGCCCCGACAGCGCGGGCTTGCGGGCGAGTGTCGCGAGCGCCTCTGCCACCACCTCAAGTCGCGCTCGCAGGCGCTTGCTCCCGGCGCGCATCTGCTGCGGGTCGATGTCTCCGGCAGCGAACGCCTCCGCGAGTCCATCAAGGCGGGCGCGCAACCCGCGCTCCTCTGTGCGAAGGTCGCCAGCGTGGTCGCTCTTCTCAGAGCGGGCCAGTGCCGCGGCGGCGTCGGGTCGCGACAGGCGCTCGATCATCGTCTCGTGGACCAGGGTCTCGACATGCTCCGCCCGGCGAGCGATGTGCTTGCGCGACTCGCAGAAGTAGAGAGGCCCGCGCTTCCCAGCAACGCCGTAGCAACGGGCTCCGCAGACGGCGCAGAGCGCGAGACCGCTTAGCAGGTAGCGACGCGGCTGCCCGGTGCGCTGGCGCGACGGATCGGTGAGGATCGCACGAACCGCGTTGTGGGTGTCTTCATCGAGAATCGGTTCCCACACTCCGCGGTCGATAACCTCCTCGCGATGTATGCGGATCCCGGCATACCTCGGGTTGGCTAGCATGCGGCGGAATTCGGTCGGCTTCCACGGGCCACCCGCTGTCGTCTTTGCGCCGCGCCGCCCAAGCTCGGCGACGATGCCGCGTATGCTGCCACCGGCCAGCAGTCGCTCGGCGGCCCAGCGGATGTGACCGGCCTCCTCAGGCACGATGCCTAGCCCGTCGGCCGTGTAGCCGAATGCGCGACGCCCGGCGTGCGGCCGACCAGACTCGGCCTGCTGGGTATTGGCGGCCCGCTGGCGCTCGGACTTCACTTCCACCTCCTGGCGGGCGAACGTGGCGCCGATGCGAGCCATGGTGCGTCCCTGAGCGGTGCCCAGGTCGATCTCCCCGGAGCAGGTCGACAGGGCCACGCCGCGCTCCTGGGACAAGTCGAGCACGTCCTCGATCTCGCGCGGTCGACGCGTGAGTCGGTCGAGTGACCATGCGATGAGGGCATTGGCCTCGCCTGCGTCGAGGCGGCGCATCATCTCGGCGAACACTGGCCGGCGCCCCTTGCTGGCGCTGGTGTCGTTCTCCTCGAAGACCTCTACGACTGTCCAGCCGAGTGCCTTGGCCTTGGCACGGCAGGCCTTGAGTTGACGCTCGACGCCGAGGCCTTCTCCTGTGCGGTCGAGGGAGATGCGGGTGTAGATGAAGGCGCGGCGCTGAAGCACAACGTCTAGAGTAACTCTGTATCCGCTCTGAAGATCCCGCTCCGCGACGTCGCGGGCCTGCAGTGCCGCCAGCCGAGTCTCGAGGGCACCGGCGAGGTCCCGCTGCGCCGGCTCGTCAAGGAGGCGCTGAGGATGCGGC
>JAABUM010005596.1_pt1 | contig 13056 bp, 13 predicted proteins | sample 5559161 | NCBI WGS metagenome assembly JAABUM01 (sample SAMN10711868, study PRJNA513369) | rock metagenome | isolation source: Antarctica rocks | place: Antarctica: Victoria Land, Siegfried Peak nord | reverse complement strand
TCGCCCATAGGTTCCTCGTTTCTCGCTTACGCAATCAACAAAAACTGTAGCCGATACTCTTAGCTAGCTGCCCGACTGGTCAACTACTCTTAGCTAGCTGCCCGACTGGTCAACTACTCTTAGCTAGTACCTTCCGCCTGAAAACATTCCGCGTATTAGGCGGCCTGGGCCTGCAGGGGTGATGCCAGAGCGGCCGGGGCGGACGCCTGCTCTGTGGGCGTGACGCGGCCGGTGTAGGTCCACGTGATGGGCTTGGCCATGGTGCGGTTGTCGTGCGCGATGAAGGCGAGGCCCTGGTGGCGCAGCGCGGCGTCGGAGGCGTGGCTGCCGCGCCGGAGCACCAGGCGGGAGAGCGTGCCGAACCAGATCTCCCCCTGGTTGAGCCAGGAGGTGTGCGGGGGCAGGTAGACGAAGCGGATGCGCTGGGCGGGGTCGCCCAGGAAGACGCCGCGCGTGGCCATGGACTCCAGGATGCCGCGCTTCTCCTTGACGCCCAGGTCGGCGTCGATCCCGCACGCCTGGGCGACCCACGCCACCAGGCTGGCCGAGCGGTGCGTGTTGAGGTTGTCGACGATGAAGATCCAGCCCGCGTCCGGGTCGGTGGACACGGTGCGCGCGATGTGGGCCACGACGTCCTCCTCGGTGCGGGTGGGGCCGAGGCTCGGCGCGACCATCTGGCCAGTGGGCACGTCCAGGTTGGCGATCAGGCACGGCGTCCCGTGGCGCACGTACTCACACGCGCGCCGCGCGACGTGGCAGGGGATCATAGGCAGCCCCGGATGCGCCCGCTCGAGCACCTGCATCGGCTTCTCGTCGGTGCTCATGGTATGCACGCCCCGCTCTGCGCGCGCCGGGGCGGCGTGGTAGCAGTCGCAGACCGCCTGCACCTCGCGCTCACAGGTCTCCCGCTCCACCGGCGGCGTGAGCCAGTAGCGGCTCCGGTGCGGCTGCACGTCCGCCGCCTTTTAAAAAACGGCCCACCGTGCGGGGCGAGATGGCCTCCACGATGCCCTGCTGGATCGCCGCGCCCGCCAGTTCGCGCGCGCTCCACTGGCTACACGGGCAGTCCGCCTCCTCTGGCGGCGTGCAGGCCAGCTTCACGATCCCGATCACCTGCCGCGCCGTGAACGTCGGCGGCGTGCCCGGCCGTGGCGCGTCGCGCAAGGTCGCCTCCACCGCCGCCCGCAGTTCCCGCTCCGGCGCGCCCGCCGCTTCCAGGGCCGTCAGCCGCTCCCAGGCGGTTGCCCAGCGCGCCCGCCACAGCCCCACCGTGTCCCGGTTCACCCCGTGCGCCGCCGCCACCGCCGTACCCGGCTGCTCCGCCGTCGCCAGCACCAGCCGCGCCCGCAGCGCCACCTGTTGGCCCGTGCCGTGCCGCCGACTCAGGCCCTCCAACACCGCCCGCTGTCGCGCACTAATCGCACTGCGCCGTTGTATCCCCCGTAGCATGCCCCCCCTCTCCCCTCGTGTCCCCACCGCAGCCTGTGGCCGCCCTTTCCGTTCCTCACCTCCTCAGTCTATCCCTCCTTGCGGAACCATTTCCGTCCAAGGGTACTAGCTGCCCCACTGGTCAACTGGTCATCGGAGCTTTGCTCGGTTAAGAGGCCGCGCCCCTCGGCGGTGTCATCCCCCGCCTTATCGTTAATTCCTGACCCTTCTCCTAGGAAGGTGTACTACGCTGCGCGGCCCGGCAGCAGGCGCAGCCGCCGGCGCGAGCGCGCCGGCGGCTCCAGGGGCGCGAAGCCCTCGCCCAGCACCGTCGTCGCCGCGGTCACGGTCATGAAGGCCAGCGGGTCCTCGGCCTGCACCAGCGCGCGCAGCGCGGGCTCCTGCGCGCGGTCGAGCACGCACATGACGACGGGGCGCTCCTCGCCCGTGTGGCCGCCGCGCCCCGCCAGCAGCGTCGCGCCGCGCCCGAGCTCGCGCGAAATGCGCCCGCCGATCGCCTCGGCCCCCCCGGCCCGCTGCGCGACGATCAAGGCCACGCGCTCGCCGGAGAGCCCCTCCAGCGCCCAGTCGATGGCCTTGCCGCTCACGAACAGGCTGATCAGGCCGTAGAGCGCAATCTGCGGGCCGAACACGAGCGCCGCCGCCCCGACCACCACCGCGTCGACGCCGAGCTGCGCGATCCCTGCGCTCAACCCCGTCGCCTTCTGCAGCAGCCGCGCCACGATCGTCGTGCCGCCCGTCGAGGCCCCCTGCCCGAACACCAGCCCGATCCCGACACCCGAGATGACGCCGCCGTAAAGCGTGGCCAGGAAAGCGTCGTGCGTGACCGGCCGCACGAAATGCTCCAGCGGGTCGACCGTCAGCGAGAAGATCGCCACCGAGGCGAGCGTGCGCGCGGTGAAGCGTACCCCGCCCAGGAACAGGTACCCGGCGACGAGCAGCGGCAGGTTCATCCCGAAGACGAGCAGGCCCGTGGGCAGCCCCCACAGGTAGTGCAGCACCACGGCCAGCCCGCTCACCCCGCCCGCCGCGATGCGCGCCGGCACGAGGAAAAGCGCATAGGCCACGCTGAGCAGCATCGTCCCGATGGTTAATATAGTATAGGTGCGCACGAGCGCGCGAGCCTGGGCCATGGCAGGCCTCCTTCCGATTGCCGAGTAAGAACGCGATGTGTGGAGAGAAGGCCACAGAGAAATAGCAACCTTTTCCTTGGCCTATTAACAGTATAACATTCGTCAATAGTTATATCAAGGGGAATATTATGCGGAAAAGAGGGCTTATTCGTGGATGACAGGGCTGTCGCAGACCGCATCGAGCGGGCCGTCGCGCGGCGCGCCTCCCTCACAGCTGACGAGGCGACGACGGCCTACCGCCTCGTCAACGGCGCGGGCGATGGACTGCCCGGCGTGACGGTCGACCGCTACGACGAGGCACTCGTCGTAAACCTCTACGACGACAGGGCCGGCCAGCGCCCGCTCGTCGACGCGCTCGCCGCCCTGGCGGATACCCTTGGCGTCCGCTCTATCTACGTCAAGCAACGCCCGCGCAGCGCCGCCCGCCTCTCGGCCGCGCAGACGGCCGCGCTGGCCCCCGACAGCCCCGCCTGGGGCGAGCGCGTCGAGAGCCTCGCCGCCCGCGAGAATAACCTGTCCTACCTCATCCGCCCCGGCGGCGCCCTGAGCGCCGGGCTGTTCCTCGACATGCGCGAGACCCGCGCCCAGGTGCGCGCGCTCGCACGGGGCCGCGCCGTGCTCAACCTCTTCGCCTACACGTGCGCCTTCGGAGTCGCCGCCTCGGCCGGCGGCGCGGCGCGCGTACTCAACCTCGACGCCGCCCGCCCCGCCCTCGCCTGGGGCCGGGAGAACTACGCGCTCAACAGTCTCGCCGCCGACCCCTACGACTTCGTCCACGGCGACGCCTTCGACTGGCTCGACCGCCTGGCCCGCCGCGCGGCCCGGGATGGGCAAACCTTCGAGCTCGTCGTCGCCGACCCGCCGAGCTACTCGACCGTCAAGGGCAAGCGATTCGCAGTCTCGCGCGACTACAGGGCGCTCGCCGCCGCCTGCGCCCGCGTCGCCGCGCCCGGCGGCCACCTGCTCCTCTGCGCCAACGAGGCCCACCTGCCGCGCCAGGCCTTCCGGCGCGAGTGCCTGCGCGGCGTCGCCGAGGCTGGCCGCGCCGCTCACGTCCAGTCCTACGAGGGCGCCCCCGCGCTCGATTTCCCCGCCCCGCCCGCCGAAGAAGGCCACCTCAAGCTGCTGTGCCTGGAGCTCGCTTGACCGGACGTCAACCCACCTATCACCGCCTTGCACGCGCGGCGCGCCGCGCCCCGCCTCGGCGTGGTGGATAAGACTTATCCAGGGTCTGTGAGAAGTCGACGACGCCCCGCTCGCCCCCTCCTCGCCCCCTCCGCCCAGGGCTGACTGATCCCTCGGCTGCGGCCGAGGTTGGGGCGCACCTCCGGGGGAACCTGGGGAGATGGCTCCCCCCAGACCCCCGCCATCCACGGCGCGCGAAGGCAAACGGGCACAGGTAGGCATACGCAGGCATACGTGGGTACACGCGGGCACGCCTGCCCCAACAATTCACGAGCCCTGGGATAAGGCTTATCGCCCTCCATCGCCTGTACGCCTTATACTGTATGATATGAGGAAAAACTTGTGAGCGACGACGAACGACGACGCGGCGGCCGCAGGTCGCGCGGGCGAGGCGGGAGCCAACGACAAAATCCGCCGGCAGGGACAGGCCAGGCGACGGGCCAGGCGACGGGCCAAACGCCCTCTGACACACCACGCCCGACGGACCAGCAACAGCGGCCCGACCAGCCGCAGCAGCCCGGACAGCAGCGGACGGGGCAGCGCCAGAGATCAGGGCAACAGCGGCGGACGGGGCAACAGCAGCCCGGACAGCAACAGCGGCCCGACCAGCAGCGGCAACGCGGAGGGCGGACGCCGTCCACGCTCAAGATCATCCCACTCGGCGGCGTCGGCGAGGTGGGCAAAAACTGTACACTGCTCGAGTACGGCGACGATCTCGTGCTCGTCGACGCGGGCGCGTCCTTCCCCGGCGCGGACGAGCCGGGCGTCGACCTGCTCGTCCCCGACGCCTCCTACGTGCGCGACAACGCCCACCGCCTGCGCGGCATCGTGCTGACCCACGGCCATGAGGACCACATCGGCGGTCTCGCCTTCGTGGCCCAGCAGATCGGCGCGCGCGGGCCCATCCCGCTCTACGGCTCGCCCCTGGCCCTCGGCTTCGCGCGCGGCCGCATCGAGGAGCGCAAGGCCACGCGTCTGTTCGACCCGCGCCCCATCGAGGCCGGCCAGCGCCTCTCCCTGGGCGGCCTGTCTATCGAGACCATACCGGTCGGCCACAGCATCCCCGACGCCATGGCCCTGGCCATCCACTCCTCGGTCGGGACCATCATCTACACCGGCGACTGGAAGTTCGCCGATATGCCCCTGGAGGGGCGCGGGCGGTTGGAGGAGCTCGGGCGCGAGGGCGTCGCCGCCGTGCTGGCCGACTGCGTGCGCATCGAGTCGCCCGGCCATACCCCCTCGGAGGAGGGCGTGGCCAGGGCCGTGGAGCGCCTGATGCGCGCTGCGCCCGGCCGCGTCATCGTCACCACCTTCGCCTCGAACGTGCAGCGCGTGGCCAACGCCATCAACGCGGCGCACCGGCTCGGCCGCGCCTGCGTGCTGATGGGCCGCTCCATGGAGCGCAACATCGGGGTGGCGCAGGAGATAGGGCGGCTCAAAGTACCGGAGGGCGCCCTGATCAGCGCCGAGCAGGCCAGGCGCTGGCCGGCGGACAAGCTGGTGCTGGTTACCACAGGCAGCCAGGGCGAGCCGGGCGCGGCCCTGGCGCGCATAGCCGCCGGGGAGCACCGCCAGATCAAGGCGCAGCGGGGCGACACCGTGATCATCGCCGCCTCGCCCATCCCCGGCAACGACGAGACGATCTCGCGTACCATCGACAACCTGTTCCGCCTGGGCGCCGACGTGCACTACTCGCGCATCACCCCGGACATCCACGTGTCGGGGCACGCCGCCTACGAAGACCACAAGGAGCTGCTGCAGATGCTGCGCCCCCGCTACGTGGCTCCCTTCCACGGCGAGTACCGCATGATGGTCCTGTATCAGCGCCTGGCCGCCTCGCTGGGCATCCCCGCCGAGCGCACGCTCGTGCCGGAGCTCGGCGGAATACTGGAGTTCGGGCGCGAGGGCGCGCGCCGCAAGGGCTCGGTGACCAGCGGGCAGATTCTCGTGGACGGCCTCACGGTGGGGGCGGTGACGAACGCGGTGCTGCGCGACCGGCGCTCGCTCGCCGACGAGGGCCTGCTCGTCGTCGCCGTGGCGCTCGACCGCGAAACGGGCCGGCTGGTGAGCCCGCCCGACCTGGTGTCCCGCGGCCTGCCCGGCGCGGACGACGGCTCGCTCATGTCCGAGGCGCGCGCCCGGGTGCAACGCGCGCTGGAGCGCCGCCGCGGCGCGGTCGAGCCGCGCCTGGCCCAGGACCTGATCAGGGATGCCGTGGGCTCCTACATCATGCGCGAGACCGGTCTGCGCCCCATGGTGCTCCCCGTCATCACCGAGGTGTAGCGCCACGGCTGCTCCCCCTAGCCTGTCAAGGCTGCAATAGACGGCTATCCGGCTTATCGTGTGGAATCGGCACGCTACAACGCGTCGCCTACCAGGCCAAAGAGAGCGCGCTCGCCGTCGTTATAAGGAGAAGAAAAGGACCTCGCCCGCTCGCGTCATCTATCCGCGCTATCCGGCGCCGCGGCTCAGGCAGCGTGGAGCACGCGCTGGCGGAGCAAGTCCAGCTTCATGCGGCCGAAGGCGGCGCGCTTGATCAGCTTGAGCGTGTTGATGTGCCCCTCGACGGGGCCGTTCGACCAAGGCAGCGCGAGGAATGCGTCAGAACTCAGAACACACACTATCTCCCACCTGTAATTCGTCCCAGAGCCAAGGCTAACAGCAGCCTAAACCCGAAGGAAAAACTACATTTTAGGCCACGCCAACGTCGGTTTGCACGGCCGAATTCTGAGTTCTGACACATTCCTCCCACAGAACCGCACCTCGTTACATAGAGCCAGTCAACGCCCGTTCCACTGCCTGACGATAGGGCAGAGGCGTCCGAGGCAGGAGCGTGCGTATCGGCGTGGGATCTCCGATCATATCGGCCTTCATGCCGTCCAGAAAGCCTTTGATCGCACCTTTTGGGGCCTTGGTCCTGCGTTCGACAAACGGCGCGAGCGCGCCTAGGAGTGCCTGCGGGATATGAATTTTCCTGGGATGATGGCGGCCCAGGATCTCTGCCGCCCTATCAACCATTTGGTCAGTCGTCAGGATGTCATCACTACCCACGTCGTAACATTGCCCATGCGCACGTGGATCGTTGAGGACGCCAACGAGATAGTAGACCAAATCATCAAGGGCGATGGTACGAAACTTTTGCCGACCGCTGCCCATCATCATAGCGGTCGACCTCTTGGCTTGACCCACCAGCATATTGAAGCCTTGTCCGCCCACTCCCACGATCTGGCCGGGCCGGATGACGGTCACATCGAGGCCGCTATGCAACAAGAACTGTTCTGCCTTCCAGCGCCCGCGTATCCACGCACTCGGTCCATCGGGCGCGGCCCCCAAGAATGTCACGTAAATCAGGCGACGCACGCCGTTCGTCCGGCACGCCGTCACGATGTTCTGCAATCCATTCATCTCGACGTCCATGAAGCCCTGACCCGCGGTCCCGGCCTGTTGGGGTGAGAGCGTATGGACGGAGATGTAGGCGGCGTCGATGGATCCCAGGGCATGCTGCATCGACGCAAGATCCGACATGTCACCTTGGACGACCTCGCAGCCAAGCGTGGCCAAATCCTGGATCTTCGCCGGGTTGCGTGCCACACAGCGGACGGCGTATCCGTCTGCACGCAGTGCTTGGGCGACATGCCTCCCGACAAAACCCGATGCCCCGATAACAAGAATCCTTTTCATATGCGACGTTGTTCTCCCTACGTGACCGCATGCGCGGCCCCGTGATTCTCACGATAGGCGATTGACGACATGGGGCGGCTCACCGAGCCACGCGCGCTCACAACGAGACCACCACCTTCTTGGCGGAGACGCCCTTCCTTTGGACGTCGAACCCGGTTTGCACGTACTCGAGACCCTTTCCGACGACGTAGGGATCGGGGGCGGCGACATAGCGGCCATCTGCGAGGGCCTGGGGCAGGAAATCCACGTAAATGACTGTACTAACCTCGTTGTCCATCAGAGAACTGCCGAAGATGAACTTCGTGCGGATGCGCCTCATCCGGGACTTCACCTGCAGCGACGCGTTGGACCACAGGAACTGGAGGATCAGCAGGGGGAGCCGGGGAGGCTTCTCGAAGGAGACGGCCGAGCTGGCCGTGGAGACGAACTTGTTGCCGGTGCAGGCGTGGACGACGTCCAGACAGGCCTCGGCCGACCCGCTTCCGATGGCGAGTGCCCCGGCGATCGTCTTACCTTTGAAAGCTTCGATGATGTCATCGACGACGGTCGTGCTGTTGTAATCGAAGACCTGGCTTGCGCCGAGCTTCGTGACATACTCGAAGTTCCGTGGGGATGACGTTGTGATGACCTCATAGCCGGCGGCGACGGCCAGCTGGATGGCATTGCTGCCGACGCTCGTCGAGCCTCCCCAGACGAGCAGGGTCTTGCCCGTCGGTCTCGGGGTCGCGGAGGGGTGTTGTAGCGCCAGATGATCCCTCTGGAAGAGGCCGCAGGCCGCGGTAGAGAGGGCCAGGGGAAGAACAGCGGCGTTTTCATACGCCATGGTGCGGGGGATGGGTGCGGCCATGTGGGCGAGGACGACCGTGTAGTCCTGGAAGGCGCCTTCCGCCCGCCGAACTGTTGCGCTTTTTGTCTGTTCCCACGGCTTGAGCGAGGACACGGTCGCCCACTTTGAATCGCGTGACGGCTGTGCCGACCTCCACCACATCTCCCGCGAGATCTTCGCCGAGGATGAATGGGTATTTGATCCAGGAAAAGATGAGGTTGCCGGCGACCTGTTTGATCCAATCGAGGGGGTTGATGGCCACGGCGTGATTCTTGACGACGATCTCGTTCTCCCGTGGGGGCGTGTAGGGCGCGGGCTTGACCTCAAGTTGGGCCTGCGTCGCTCCAAGCCATGCAGCTGTATTCGTTGGCATGCGGGCTCATCCTTTCTTGTCGGAACTGACGGTGTGGTGGTCGGTGCGAGGCGCTGTCCATCCGCGTGCGGTGGGAGAGGCCGTGGACAGAGGCGACAGGCAGGACGCCGACGGCGTCCTCCGCGGCCCCCCCGTTTGTATGTAATCAGCCACTAATAAAGCGGCGCAAAAAAAGCCGTCAGGTTCTGTGCATAGCGGCTATATCGCCCCATCCATCCTCTCCTTGGCCGACGAGGTGCGGCAGGTCGATCGCCGCGGCGACCATGAGAAGCATCCCATACGCGAAGAATCGGCGCAGCGCCTCCTCGCCGGCGCCCGACCATGCGGTAGAGCGCGGCATAGCGGTCGTGCGCGACCGCCCGCACCTCCCGGTCGTTCGACGCGGCGAAGGCCTGGAGCAGCAGGAACAACTCGTCGCGCCCCGCGAGCGACGTCGCGTACGCGCGGCCCATCGCCTCCAGGACAGCACCGTCCGTCGCGCCGGCCGCGGCGAGGAAGGTGGACGCGATGCGGTCGTAGACACGCTCCAGCGCGGCGAGGAACACCTCTTTCTTGGAGCCGAAGAGCCGGAAGATATACGGTTGCGAGATGCCGGCGCGCCGCGCGATAGTCTCAGTCGGGGTCCCGTGCAACCCGTACACAGCAAACTCGACGATGGCCGCGTCGATGATCGCGTCACGACGCGCGTCGGCGGTCTGGCGAGGCGCTGGCGGCACATCCGTTGTCTTCATATTGTTAGTGTATACTCACTATCTTGCCTTGTCAAGCAGACACCGGCACAGAGGTTCGACTATCGGTGAGCCCGTCTCGTCGGCTAAGGGATGGTCTATCAATGAGGTGCCTGTCTCAGGTGACGTGCGGGAGGATGGTGTCGTTCCACTCCCCGTGAAACGCGTCCAGCCGGAGATGGATCGTCGTCATCTCATCGTTGGACACCTTGGCCGTGGTCGGATACGTGGTGGTGTCCAGGTCGCTCTCGACGCTCATGCTGTCATTTGGCTCGGTATGTTGCACCGTTCTCCGGGAGAGTGCGTACTTGACGTTGGTGGACGATCGAGGAGACCTACACAGCCGCACACGGCGGGGCGGACAGGCGTGTATCGACGGGGAGATAGCGCCTGTGGCATCGTGCCGAGGTTTGGTGACGCAGCCTACCAACGTCAAGTACGCACTCTCCTGCTCATGAGAGTGCGTACTTGACGTTGGCGGGGTGCCGGCGCGTGTTTCCTCGTAGGCGAGGAAGCGGCTCAAGGCGAGATACTGAGGTATGACCTAAACGTATCCTTCGATCAATTACACCCCCTGTCAGATCCGGCAGGTCAATTTCTTGCCGCCCCTGATTCCCTGTGATCGGTGCGGTCAGGACGCCAGCCGCGTTGACGTTGCGACCCGTACCGCCATCGACATCGACCTGGAGCACCCCGCCTTGTTGTCCGTGCGCGTCAGCGTCCACTACTGCCCCGCCCGTCACCATGACGTGCGCGCGCAGCCTCCGTTCTTACGCCCGGATGCCATCTACACGCGGCGCGTGGTGCGCAAAGCCGTCGAGTCCGTGTACGTCGATGGCCTGGCCTTCCGCACCGTAGGCCAGCGCTTGGCGCGCGACTTCTGGGTGCAGCCCAGCGAGGCCATCATCCGCCGGTGGTGTCGAGCCTACCACACGGGCATCGCGCTCGACGACGCTTATCAGGCGTGGATCGTCGCCGCGTTCTCCGGTATCTTGTGCGTGGATGAACTCTATCAGCACGATCTGGCGCTCTTGCTGGCCGTGGATCCCGCCGCGCCGGAGGGCGACCGCGTGGTCGGCTACCAATTGGTGCGCGAGGGCGTCGACAGCGCGGTGATGAAGCAGTTTCTGACGCGCCTAGCCGCGGCCGGTATCCAGCCCGACGAGGTGATCACCGACGGCTCGACGCTCTATCCCGGCGTGCTGGCCGACGTGTGGCCGCAGGCGGCGCATCACCTCTGCCTGTTCCATGAGACGCGCCGCCTCACAACGGCCGCACAAGAGGTGATCCGCCAGGTCCGTCGAGCACTGCCGCTACCTCCTCCTGCGGCGACGTATGGCTGGGGCGGCCCGATGCGTGCGCAGCCGCCAAGCGATAACCCAGCCGATCCCGCCGTCCAGCGTTGGCAGGCGCGGCAGGAGGCGCGCCGTGCCGGGATCGCCCAGGTTCAAGCCCTAGCCGGCCAGGGTCTCTCGTTGCGGGCCATCGCCCGGCACACGGGCCTCCATCGCCGCACGGTGCGCTCCTGGCTGCGCCCTGCGCCCCCTCTACGGGCGGCCTTCACATCGTCGAGCCTGCGGCGTCCTCGCCCACGCGCGCGTACCACCGGCGGACGCCCGCTCTCGTTGCACACATCCAGCATCTCGCCGCGCAGGGACTCTCCTACGTCGAGATCGCGCGGCAGACGGGCGTCCACCGGGTCAACGTGTCTGCTTGGTTGCGGGAGTTTGACCAGCAGGGAGAGCCGCCTCTCCCTGAACCCGTCGTCGTGGCGGACACGCTGACCGTACCGAGTCAGGACGCCCCCCGGACTGACATCCCTCCGGCCTCGGTGTTGCCGCCCGCACCCTGGACGAGTTGGGCGGAGGTGCGCCAAGTCCGGGAAGCGCTCAAGGAGCAGCGCGGCCTGTTGCTGCGGCGACCCGCGCACCTCGGCGCGACATAACAGGCCCAGGTGGAGGCGCTCTTGGTGAGCCCAGTGGGGCCGACCTTGACCGTGGCGCGCGCTTTCCTCACCGACTGGTACACCCTCTTTAAAGACGAGGAGGGCCAGAAGCGGAGCCTGAACGAGGCCCAGGCACGCTATGACCTATGGCGCCAGGACGAGCGCTACGCGGCACTGGCCCCGTTGCGTCGCGCGCTCACCCACATTCCACCTGAGCGCTTCGTCCATCTAAGCCAGTTCTTACGACATCCGTCCTGGGAGGCAACGAACAATGGGGCGGAGCGGGCCGGCCGAGGCTTTCGGCATCGGCAAGGCCCACACTTCAACTTGCGTAGCATCGTGTCGATCGAAGGTGCGCTGAAAGTACGCGCGTATCGCCGGAAGGACACCGCGGACACCATGCCACCGCCCGTTGCCCTCTGTCGTCGCGGGCGGCGGCTGGATGGACGGGCCGAGGGCCGCATGGCTGCCTAATCGACGTAGGCTTGAAAGCCGTTGCCAACGTCAAGTACGCACTCTCCTGCTCACTGGTACAGTATCGCCCGACGGATGACACGGAACGCCCAGTGCGTGCCCGGTCCATCGCCACCGCCGTACATCCGGGCCGTCGAGGGTACGCGCGGTCGGCATATGACGATGACGTCGGGGTTGAGCGCAGGCGGCGCGGTCACAGCAGTGCTGGCGCCGCAGTGTCGCAGTGTCGGTGTTCCGGGCGCTCCGCCCTCCGGCGCTCGACGAGTTGGGCCTGCTCGCCGCGCTACGCGAGCAGGCGGCCCGCCAGGGCCAGGGTGAGTTGCGCGTGACGGTCGACGGGCCAGGGCAGCTGCCGCCGCTCCCCGCCGCCGTCGAGGTGGCGGCCTACCACATCGTGCGGGAAGCGTTGACCAACGTGACCCGCCACGCCGGCGCGCGCCACTGCGCCATCTCCCTACGGCTGGGCGACGGCCTGGACATCGCGGTCGTGGACGACGGATGCGGGGTGGCGGGGGCGCGGCCGGGGGTCGGCGCGACATCCATGCGCGAGCGCGCGGAGGAGGTGGGCGGCGCGTGCGCCATCGACACGCGACCGGGCGGCGGGACGCGGGTGCAGGCACGCCTCCCGCTGGACCTGTCCGCGTTGAACGAACGAGGCGCACCGCGCGCGTCGGCGCCGAACGGGAGCGCCGGGTGGGCGGGGAGGTAGCGGGGATGCCGCGCATACGGGTCGTGGTGACCGACGACCATCCCATGTTTCGCTTCGGCATGGCGGCCTTGCTTGGATCGGTGGGCGATATCGAGGTTGTGGGCGAGGCGGGCAGCGGGGACGAGGCGGTCGCCCTGGCCGAGACGCTGCAACCGGACGTGATCCTGATGGACCTTACCATGCCCGGCATGGGCGGCATCGAGGCGACGCGGCGCATCGTGGCGACGGCCCCCGCCATCGCCATCTTGGTCGTGACCATGGTCGACGAGGACGATGCGGTGTTCGCGGCGATGCGGGTCGGGGCCCGCGGCTACCTCGTCAAGGGAGCGGACCAGGACGAGGTGTTGCGGGCCATCCGCGCCGTCGCCGGGGGCGAGGCCATCTTTGGTCATGCGGTCGCGCGGCGACGACGACAAGCTGCGCCGCCTGCGCCTGTTCCTGGAGCAGCCCGACGTCAAAGAGGGTAAAGTCCTGATCTTCTCCGAGGCCGAGGCCACCGTGAGCTACCTCTACGAGCAACTCAATCCTGGCGGGGCCGATCCCTCTATCGCCA
>JAABUM010005594.1_pt1 | contig 13059 bp, 23 predicted proteins | sample 5559161 | NCBI WGS metagenome assembly JAABUM01 (sample SAMN10711868, study PRJNA513369) | rock metagenome | isolation source: Antarctica rocks | place: Antarctica: Victoria Land, Siegfried Peak nord | reverse complement strand
AAAGGGTATTAAGAACTCAATTCAAGAAAGGGATCCAAGTGTCCCCACCTGAGGGCTGCGCATCGTCGGCCAGCCGGGCGAACGGAAGGTGAAAGGAGGTGCGCAGCCGCTGCACTGCCTCCCGCTGGCACGACTGCGCAGGCTGCCTCGCAAACAGCCTTTTGCACTTATGCGGTAAGCTTCAACGATTCAATGACATCACAGGCAGTCTGCACATCTGATGTCGACCGCACGTGTCTACATGTGTGTGCGGGCAAGCGACAGCGGTGCCGCTCCGATGGACGACGTGTGCAACGCAGAAGGCTGACCCGAGCAAATCGAGCGATAGATCTGTACCTCCCCATCCTCGGAGGTGTCCAAACGCTGTCCTGCGCACACGGCAGCACGCGACGACCTAGCTTCCCTGAGAACATGGCGTAGTTTCAGAACATGGCGTAGGTTCAGGGTCCTACTGAATATTCTCCCTGGCATTCATTTGTAGCTTTGGCGGCTGTCTGTGCACTTGCCGCTACATCATTGTCTTCTCGGTATACTGCTGATATTCGTTATCGTGCTCCTGACTTGTCCCTCAGACCTGGTGTATTGAACCGGCTTCCAGGTCATTCAGTAAGTGCACCGCGCCCTGGACGACAACACACGGGTGCGCCTGCCCGCAATCTCGTGAGTTGGCGATCGCTGGATGGATGGGTGGAGGGTGACACATGTCAGCGCTTGGATCGCCCGAGCTGCAGCATTATGCTTCGGGCCAGTCGGCTTGTCGGACGGCAGAGTTCAGATGCATTGTGTGACACTGGGCTCAGAGAACGAGGAGTGCTACGAGTGCAGAGAATGCAGCATCTCTGGATTAATGGCCTGCATGTGCTATCGCCTCCTGCGCTGAGATCTCACTTGAAGTTCCGATCTCGATGACGAACCTGCCACGTGGGCGCGGGACAGCTGCAGCACACGGCGTGCAACATCACATTGACTTTGTGAAAAAACCTCCGTGCATCGAATTTGCAGAGAGGCATCATGCGGGGGTCCCTAGTGTGTTGCCTGGTGCTGGCAATGGCCGCCGGCGCTGACGCCGCTATTAAGTCTGTGATGCTGCTGAGGTGATGCCCATCCACGCTGTTTGCCTCGTCCAGAATGTGATTTCAGCCCACATGCGGCGACGCATGCTGCCCGCCAGCCGCCTGCCGGCCGATGCGTGCTTGGCATCTTTTCAAATTACTGAGCGCGCCCCCATGATAGTGCGGTCCTTAGCATTGACGAAGGATCACCACTGTCTGCAGCATCGACGGCATGCACCCGTCGGACCTGGCGAATTACATTCAGAACAATCCCCACGGCGCGCTCGCCCGCCTGGCCGCACAGGGCACAACATATTCCAATGCATTCCTCAAGAACGCGCCGGCCGACTCCTTCCCTGGACTTGCCGCCCTGGTGACAGGCACGTCCCTGTTCCTGTTGCATTGTTTGCGTCAGGGCAGCGCCCGCAGTTTCGATTGTGCCATTCTGCTCTGCTATGCAATAGATTCTCTGAATGCGGCGGTATTTGCGCACACCAGGCGGAACGCCCAAGACCACTGGCATCTGGTACGACGACTCCTACGACCGCTCCCTGTCGCCGCCGCTGGACGCCTCCGACCTGGCCAACGGTCGGAACGGCGACGCCACCTGCTCTGTCACGGGCACCGAGGTGAAAGTCACAAACGCGAACTCGCGAGTGGCCCCTCCCGACTATGATTATAATCCCATGACGCCTATAATATGAGGCGTGGCTTGAGAATGACAGATTGCGTGCATGCTGCCGACGGCAAGTTTCCATGGCATGCAGCTGCTGTTGGCGGACAGCCTGGATGTTGACGCCACGATGCTGAGCGGCGGCAGCGGCACCAACATCGACAAGCTTGTGCGCAACGGCACCAATGGCTGCGCGCCGGTCTTTCCGAACCAGATTCCGTATGTCAACAACATATTTGCGGTGAGCGTGTGCGCTGTCAAGTGCACTGTGCCGTACGCGCAGAGCTTCTCGAATGACCTACTTGTTTGGATTATCTTGATATTCGTCACACAAATCTTCCGACGAGCTTCAGCTCTGAATGAGCTCGTTCTGGGATTCGCATGTCGCAGGTGGTCAAAGCAAACAATGGGTCCACTGCTTGGAGCGACAAGCACACTGCCGCCTATCGCTGGCTGCAAGGCCCCTCCAACACCAGCATCGACACCTACTACAGCCCCGAAGTGGCGTCACTGGACTCTAGCAACATGTCCTACGCAGCCTACGATGCTGTCAAGGTGTGCTGCGGCGGCAGGCGAATGCATTTCCGGCTGCATTTTTTCCATAGCTTTCAGCGGAATCGTTGGCTTAGAAACTTCCCCCGGGTATGAAGCAACAACGGGGTTAATATCATGCTGCCAAACCAGTTTCCATGCTGAGCAGGCCGCCACCATCAACGCCTGGATTCAGGGCAAGAACCTGTCTGCCGGGCAGACGTCACAGCCGACGCTCTTCGGCGGCAACTTCCAGTGAGCCCATTCAGCATATTGCTGTCATTTTCCGGTTTTAATTTTGTTTCCTGCCAGGCATGGACGAGTCCCAAAGTGACATGTCAGTAAGTCTGATCAGAGGCAAACTCGCCAACACTGCATCTTGCTGCCGGCGGCCTTCTCTGACTCGACATGTTTCATGTTCTCTATGTCCGTTGATTACTGCCAAACTTACACGGCGCTGCTGCTGCAGAAACTTTAACCATGCTCAGGGAGCCGGGTACCAGAGCGGCACAACAGGAGGCTTCACCCCCAAACTTGCGGTCCGAAATGTTGCATATGTTTTTTTGTGTTTTTGTCCGAAATGTTGCATATGTTTTTTTCCTCGTTGCTTCCGATGGTGCCGGAGACGCAAGCACGCCACTCCCCGCCGGCGTCTCTCTCAGACCGTCTCTTGCGCAGCAGGCCAGCAGGCACCTTTCCGATCAAAGCTTCGACCGAAGCTGCTGCCAGACCCACACAACTGCCTTGTGCAATGGCATCACACAATACGGTTTGAGGTGCGGTGGCATGCCATGCAGGCAGCCATGAACGCGACGGACACGCTGATCAACGGCTTCCTGAATTCTCTAGAGGCGGCTGGCACACTGTCCACCACCGCAATCATCATCGCCGCCAAACACGGCCAGAACCCGCTGAACCCTAGCAAGGTGGGGGCGAGCGTAGTTTTTGCCCCCTGCAGAAATGATGTCATTGTCACAGCCCCACCTGTTCTGATGGGACCTCGTCTGAATATCTGCGGGTTTATTTCTGATTTTGTGAACATCTGTCCTGCAGTTCAACCAAATCAGTCCGGATGTGCTGAACACCACCATCTCCGCCGTCGACCCTGCCGAGCCGGCGGGCCTCACCCTCGACTCTGCGGCGCTCATCTGGCTGCGAAACCAGAGCAACCTGATGCCTGTCGTCGCAGCCATCAAGGCCGCAAAGGTGCGTCATGTTCCCACCGAGGATGGTGCCTATGCTGATCGTTTCTGCTGTGTTGGATGCCACCGTGCAGATTTCATATCTCATGCATCGATGATGCATAAAATCACTCGTACTATTCTATACTACTATCCATATTCCATCTATATTATTCTATATACTATCTATATTACTATTCTATGTTTGTCAGGCTCAACTCGCCTACACCGATGTCCTGTACGGAGCCTCCCTGCGGGCAGCCGGCTTTGGCAATCCAAACAACAGCAGCCGTGTGCCGGACATCATCATCAGGGTCCCTGCAGGTGTCTATTCATTTTGCAACATGTGAGGAGCAACAGCTGATTGTGAACCCACCGCTGAGCGGTCCGAGTGGAGCGCAAGCGCAATGTCACCCGCAGGCCTCCAACCCCTTGATCAATTTGGGTCAGCTGCACTTGCAAGTAGAATTGCTGGTATGAGTTCCAATAGTCTGCCAACGTTGCATTGCCGTAGAAGTTTCCTGGTCATTCGTCAACATTTGTTGCAGGCGTGACGTACACAACCGGCACAGCGCTTAGTAACCACGGCGGCTTTTCGAGCGACGACACAAATGTGGGGCTGCTGATCGCCATCCCAGGCTCCGCCAACGCCACTGTCACCCGGAACGTCACCTCAACCCAGGTCTGCGCCTTACTCATGCTGCCCATGTCGTGTGTGCTGCGAGAGCGCAAATCGGTGATCAACGACTTGTAGAGAATTTGGCGCGCTGAGAGGCATATCTGCGTCATTGCACAGCACCAGCATGCTGTGCACTGCACACGGGATCGGCAGCGCCACCTACCAGCACCAGAGATGGTATTCCAAGTCGAAAATGACAGCATGGCGGTCTGCGTGTCCAGCAACAGCTCTGAGCGTGTCCAGCTCATGGCAACACCTGTCCGCGCCGCAGGTGGCGCCCACCGTGCTGCACCTGCTGGGCTTTAATACCAGCGGCCTGGACGCGGTGAAGGCGGAGCGCACTGCCATGCTGCCCGGGCTGCCTTCAACATCTTCATCTTCATCCGCCGCATCGCCGGCAGCGGCGCCTGTAACGGCGCTGCTGGCGCCCGCCAGCGCCGCCTCATCGGCAGCCGCGCCGGGGTCGTCGCCCGCGTCTTCACCCGGCTCGTCCAGCACATCATCTGGCGCATCGTCCGCTTCCCCCAGCGGCGCGCCAGCACCGGCACCGCAGGGCGGCGAGAGGACATTTCCGGACAATGTGGTCTTGGTGCTGATGGTGGCGGCTGCCTGCCTGTGCATTCGCTGAGCCTGGGCTCCTTCTGTTTGGACTAGTCTTTCAGTTGACGACTTCCTGTGATGATGGAGCGCTGTCGTGATCCGTATGCGCTGTGAGTGCGAACTGGGTGAGACGCTGTGGCATCAATGGGCAGCAGATATACAAGGTCCACTGACTGTGCAGACTATCCTGAAACTGAAAGCAAATAAGCCAGGTCCTCAGCCAAAGGCCGTTAGAGCTGTCACGTCAAGTTTCGATTTGACCCGTAGGGTTCAAGCATTCTGGATATAAATTGAGACCCAGAACGGTTCCTAGGGTAAGCCCTAAACCCTAGGAAGCAAGGCTGGGGCGAATTTCTTTTTTCACTGCACATCTCGCTCGCGATTCGAAGCCTGCATCGCTGCAGCAGCGCCTCCACCAGCGATCCTGGTTAGCCCGCACGTGGCAGTGCCGCCCAGTTCGTCTGGCGCCGGGGCGCTGCCTGGCACAATGCCGCCAGGTACCCAAATGGCATTCCCAGCTGGCATTCCCTGCAGGAGGTGTAATTGGCGGTCCGCCAGCCGCTGCAGCAGCGCCTCCAGCCGCGTGTTCTGCGCCTTGAAGTCCGCCAGTTGCCCCCGCAGCTCCGCCAGCTGGCTGTTCACGTCCTGCACGATCAAACCAGGGGTGCACATGTGTTTAAGTGGCTTTTGAGGTACTGTAAAAGCAGAACACCCCAGCGGGATTTGGGCAGCCGCGAAAGCCGCTGGCTGGGGGAAAATCCGGCTTTGTGCATGGGTGGCGTAGCGGGCGGCTGATCATCTGTTAACAATGAGAAATGCTAACAAGCTTAAAGCAAAGCTGCAAAAGCCGTTGGCAGGGAAGCAGCCAGCTGTTGCAGGGCAGCATGCTAACGGTCCTGGCAGGGAGGATTTTGATTTATTAGGCATTGCGGTCACATTGTCGCCGGCAGCAAGCTGGTGCTGCACCCTCCAATACAGCAGCAGTACCTGCAAGCAGAAACAACACCTGAAAACTATCGAGACGTCGATGACTACCAGCAGAGTCGTCGACACCGCAAGCGAGTCTAGCACATGCTGTACGCGACTTCTTTTCGCTTAGAAAATAGATTTGCGCAAATAGTGCAGATCGGAGAACTCTGCGATTCGATCAGAAAGGACTGCAGTTCATTCACACTCCTGATTGTGACAGTCAGATTGCCTTCTAAGTGTTGTCGAGCAGGCGAGGAAAAGGAAACGATCATAATTGAAGCCACCTCGCCCACCAGACGGTTTTGTGCAAACCAAATGCCGTATTTACTGGGTCCTACCTCGAAGTGCAAATCTATAGGAGTGTGTATGGAGTAAGGCTCAGCAACATGCAGAGTGCGGACAAAGTGAGGGGCAGTGCATAGGAGATTTCGGAGGCTTGACGCACAGCAGGTAGCTACAGAACTCGAAGACGAGCACGTGGTATGCAAAACGCATGTGGTGACGCTGCGAGATGCGATGCTGCCGGGAGACGACGGGCTGCTGCTGCCGCTGCTGCACAAGTGGCACGACGGGTGCGCCCTTTTTAGGGTTTAGGGTTTAGGGCGCCCCTCTCTGCTGCCTTCGCATATTCTCCCACAACAATGTCTTTGGGTATTTCGACTGTTGCTAGGCTGGAACTCAAGCTCATTCTGGTCGGGGGATCGAGCTTCTGGAGACGACGGGCGGCTGCTGCCGCTGCTGCACAAGCGGGATGACGGGGTGGGAGCGGCGCTTGCCATTGCCGGCGGAACAATCAGCACATCCGCGTTGTCTACAGGGCAGGGTCCTCACTAGATGCATGCTCCATGTTGCAGCCGAACATGGTGAGTGCCTCGCTGCTTGACGCAGGCGGACTGTGTCGCCTCAGCCGATGTGGCGCGGCGTTGGCGTGTTCTCTCTGCAGTCCCGGAAGATCGTGCCATAATGGGGTGTTTGCATCTTTCCACATCTATTGCCAGACTGTACGTCGGAAACTGCATGTCGAAATTGGGTTATGATCTGCTGCAGGGCTCTGAGCACAAAGGTCTTCAGCCTCCAGCAGTTCAGGTTTTATTTTACGACATTAGCAACCCGTACTTGCAGCTGAGGTCACTTGAAATTGTGCGCGCTTGCGCTGGTGCATGAATGTACGCCAACTCATGTATGAGAAATGAGCGCATCTGCGCTGCTGCATGGCTGTGTGCTAATGTAGATAGGTGCCTCACCCATAAGCCCTACTTGCATTCTGTGCAGGCGGGGACGCCTCTCCACCTCCAGCCTCGAGGTGGAGGCAACCTGTCGGGCGCGGCAGAGAGCAGCGCTGGAAAGAAGCCTGCCATGCACACAGCGATTTAACTCAGGCTGGAACAAGCGAGAGTGGGGCCTCACAATTCTGTTCTTGCGCCGTTCTTGCGTTTTGCTTGCACCGTTCTTGCGCCGTTCTTGCGGCGTTCTTGCGCCGTTCTTGCCCCGTATCCTGCCTGATTCAGCTGCGTTGCCTTGGCCCTCTGCTTTCAGCGCCGTCGCAAAATGCTGCTGGGCGCGGCTGAATTGTCGATACCACTCACTATCCTTCAGCTTCTGCATGTGCAATTTGGCTTTCAGGCTGTGCTTGATTGGATGAAAGAGAAACAGTCCGCTAGACATAGCGCGTTCTTGCGCGGCTAAAGGGTAGCGATGGGCTGCCGGAGTGAGGGGCAGCCCCGTGATGCTACTTCCTGACCTGCTGCTTCCTGCCACTCAGGTCATGCCATGAGTCTGCGGGGACGTTCTGCTTGCCGGTGCAGCGGCAGGGACGATACCTGCGCTGCAGGTGGGGCGTTGCACCCCTGAGGGGATTAGCAGCGCTCCTGCCAGACAAGCTTAAAGGTGCGGAATCCGGCACCGCAAGATTGAGGCATGCGCACCTTTGAAGGGGCTGCAGTGTTCCCGCCGCACGTTTTGGCGCCAGGCCGTCGCATAGTCGATGTCCATGCTGTTGGCGCCCAGCGTCCAGCACGTGCCGTCCCGCAGCAGCGGCAGCACCTCTGTGTCCTGTAGCCAGAGGAGGAACGGTTTCTTCTGAGATAGTTTGACGAGCCCATCCAAAGAGAAATGCAGTCATAGACCCCTCCAATGCTGTCGGCGCCCGGCGTTGAGCAGATGCCGTCCTGCAGCAACGGCATCGCCTCCATGTCCTGAATACAGACCAGATCTCTGTCATCCAGGAGGTTTCATGAGCCCGAAGAGTGGTAGGCCTGCAACGTTGTTTCCGAGCTGATAGCGCCAAGCAGCTCTGTTCCGCAGCGGCGGGAGCACCTCTGTTTCGAACAAAGCTTTGGTCGGAATGCCTCGATGCTTGTTTGAACGTGCAGCAGAGCGTGCGCTCGTGTCGTCATACACAGCAGCGCACCAACATGCAGAAAGCTGCCGCACAGGTGGGTGCCGCACTCTGCGGAAACTACAAAAAAAATCAAACGTTCTGTTTCATTGTAATTGCATGCAGTGTGCGACGGCAGCGCACCTGCATGCAGAAGGCGCCTGGAAGTTTCTGATTCTCAATTTTCTGATTCTCAATTTTCGGATTCTCCCAGTGTATAACAGTGCATGCAGAAGATGCCGCACCTGCATGCAGAAGGTGCTGCAGAGACGGGTGCCGTTTTCCGCGAGGTGCTCAACGAAAATGGTCCGGGTTTCGTTTCAGTAGCTCCTGGAACGTCTCCGACCCCTGCAGGCCAGACACGCCTCGTTTGGTTACCGTCATCGAGTTGCTTTTTATTGCGGAGGAGCCAGCGTGAACGCATTGCGGCAGCTCCTGCAACACCACCGAGCCCTGCGCAGACCCAACGTTGCCTGATTACGCCATGTGCGTGTTGCAGTGTTGTTCCGAGGCCGGAGCCAGCTCGCACGCCGCCACGCGATCGCGATCCAGCGGTTCCCACGACATCCTCGGCCCCTGGCGCCAGCAGGAGGCCAGTGCATCGGAACACCAGCGACCGTGTTGGCTACGGCATTGAGCAGCTGCAGGAAGGGCGAGCCGCTGCTCGACGGCGCCGGCGGGCTCCGACTTTGCCTGGCGGGCGACATCAGACCACAGGCAGCGCTGCGGCGGCAGCCGTGGCCAGAGCCATTGCAGGCACGATGCGGGATGCTGTGTTTGGCGTCCAGCTTTGTGGCCTGGGAGCTCGTAGGGGTGAATATGTATTGAATTACTGGTGACCTCCAGGTCATCCGTGCTTGGCCCATGGACCCACCTGCTCCCGCAGACCCGTCTCCAGGCTGGCGGCGCCACCTTCAGGCTGCATCACATTCGCGTCCGCACCCGCCAACAGCGGTGCCTGGTTCTCGTGCATGGCGTCGCTGCACTCGGATGACGCGGTCCCGAGGCCTCAAGCCTGCAAGCGCTCAGGAAGTCGACTTCTGCGTGGTGAAATTTGCAGCTGAAACGCGGCAGTGTCAACAAGCGCACGACCAGCGGATCCACAAGGATGGTATCAGACGCACAGAAAGCCGGACACATGCCGCGCCAGAATTTGTTTGATGATCAATGTTGCATGTGGCGTGCCCGCATCCCAGTCACCACCAACGGAGTGCAGACATGTACGGCATCACGCATGACTTGTAGCGATGCCTCCTGTAACAACATGCGTCGCTTTGGGTTCGGTACCTGCAATGGACTCTGCGTGGGGACTTGCGACTTTCGAGAATGCTCAGCGTAATGCTGGGTCAGAATCTTTCGGCTGGGCAGGTTTGAGTGGCAGCGGCCACCACAGTTCCATGTGAATGCCCAACGCAGTATTGTTGCAACTTGCAGCCTGTGCTTGATCAGCAGAGCAAGACAGCGACATTTCCAATGATCGACTTGCCGTTCAAAACTGAGTGGAGCCTTTGCAGCGAAAGGGCCCTTTCGCCCTTCAAATTGGGCTAACTGTGAAATCCAACTTTGCAACACTAGCAAAGCTTAGCTGCCCTTACATCAGTGCAAATCCAGTGTGACAAAGTATTACAAAGCACGCAATCACCCCTGCTGCACCGGGCTGTCCTCCCAGTGAATCGAAGTAGGTCATCCACAGTAAGTCGTCAAGTTTGTTGCTAATTGCAGGTCTAATTTTACAGTGGGGTTCCCGCTAGGCGACGTTCTGAACGTTCGTACCGCAGCGTTCAACCCGGGAAATGGCACGGAAATGAACTTAGCTTCAACATCCCATACGAACGTTCTGAACGTTCACATCGTGCTTGTGCGTGTTCTGCACTGTACGTTTTGCAATGTACAAATGGCAAACAGCAATAAATTTAGTGTACTCTAGCTTAGCTTGCATTAGCTCAGCTGGTTTAATTCAGTTGAGTATTGCTTCATCCAACTTAGTTTGAGTTAGAATAGTTCGATTAGCTTGGCTTGATTTGTAATTTGTTAGAACCACGTTAGCTCGATGGTAGCTTAGCACAGCTCGCTCAAGGCTCAGTAAAAGCTCTATCTGGAGCGAACGATTTGGTCGGCGAAGCTACGCGTGTTCTTGTCTCCTGGGTTGTGGTACAAACTTGGATGCCAGATAGAGGGGCAAAAACGGCGTTGCCGACGATAACACGAAGAGCCTCATTGGCACGCAGGCTTCTCTTGCGACTCGCATTATAGAGTGTGCATATGAGGCTGAGACACAGGACCAATCTATTCAGGTACAACAACGGAGGTGAAGTTCGAAGTGAACATGAAACGCCCCCCTGACTCATTTGAGCACGGCTGAATCGCCTGCTCCTACATCCGAGCTCGGAGTGCTGTCCGAAACAATTTTATGCCAGAACGGCCCTCTTGGCGATGTGGTACATTCGGTAGCTCGTCAGCAACGGACGGGCGGCTGCAGTCGAGGAACCTCCGACAGTGGGTGTTCCTCAAAGCAACCATGACAAGCTGCAGAGCAGCCTTGACAGATCAAACTTCTGTGTTTGAGTAGCTCATCCGTGCGTGCAGCAGAAGGCGGCGCTGCACCTGCTGTGGGCCCGGACACGTGACTCTAACTGTCGTACCCAAAGTAAGCAGGTGTGGCCGCCGCTGTGCTTGTTTGCGCCTTGCATTGCGGACAAGTTGCAAGGAATGAGCCATTCACTGCCCTCCCGGCATCTTTTGCTGGACGTTATGACACCTTCGATTCAGCAGGCTGCCAGCCACACAGGCTGTGCAGCAGTGCTGACGCGTATGCAGCAGCGCAATGCACAGCTCGCCATGGATCTGGCGACGGTCACTGCCGCCTGTCGTCTGCGAGTACATGATCACCGAATTGGGTCTGGCCGGCGCAGCTCCGACCTGACGGCATGGCTGGCGGCGCCGCTACCGCAACACGGTTCATGCGGCAGCCGCTGCCGCGATCCAGCCCGCGGCATCATCACCCATTAGCCCGATGGACAGCAGCTGCGACGTTCACAGCGCTCGTCCTCCTGGATGCGACGATGACGCCTGCAGCGGCGCAGCCCGCCGCCGGGGCTGCCAGCGATCACACCCAGCCTCAGGCGGCCGCTGCCGGTACGGCTTGGGACATGCAGCCTGGCGCACGCTTTGCCGCCGTCCAGGCGGTGGTGGCGCCTGCCGCCGTCGAGGCTCCCGCTGCGCTGGACCGCACTGGCTGACGATCACCGCCGACAGCGCCGAGACATGCATGTCGACAGTGGCAAAGAGCAACCCGGCGGCGGCGGCCATCGACGGCAACTCGAGCACATTCTGGCACAGCGCCTACAGCGGCGACGCGCCTGCGCCGCTGCCGCATCGCCTGATCATCGACATGAAGGCTCTGAGCGCGGTTACATCGCTGACCTACCTGCCCCGCCAGGACAAGCCCAACGGTCGCATTGGGCGTTTCAGCCTGCAGCTCAGCGCCAATGGGCAGGACTGGGATGAAGTTGCCTCCGGCACTCTGGCTGACGACGCCACGCTTAAACAAGTGGACTTCCAGCGCACGTTGGCGCGATATGTGCGCCTGATCGCGGTGACGGAAGACCGCGGCCCCTGGAGCTCCGCCGGCGAGATCAACCTGCTGGGCGGTCCCAATCCGTCGCTGCCGCGCGACGCGTGGTCGTCACAGTGGACAGCGCGGAGACCACGCCTGGCAATGCGGCCCCTGGCACCAATGCAATTGACGGTGACATTTCCAGCTTCTGGCACACCAGCTTTACCGGGAATACTACAGACCTCCCGCCGCACCCCCACACCTTCACGATCGACACGGGCGATACTCAAAAGATCACGAGCCTGAGCTACCTGCCGCGGCCGTCAAAGAAGAAGAACGGCAACATCGGCGACTACAGGTGTGCTTGTATTGCGGAAATGGCGCAGCAAACTTTCTGCGATCGCGATCGAGCACTTGACCACGTTACTACGAGTACCTTTCAGCAAGTTGCAATCACAGTGCGTATACAACGAGGTTGATAAGGTTCGAATGAATGCAGACAGGCAGCTGATTCTTTTTTGTGCAGCTCGATGCACCCTCGCTTCTTTGTGCACGGATGATCATGCTGGCGAGGGCACACAGCCGCCTTGGAAGTAACTCCGTTACAATATGCAGGATCGACACGAGCATCGATGGCGCTATCGGGAAGATGGTCGCCAATGGCACACTGCCTGACACCTCCACTGCCAAAACAATCGACTTTCCAGGTGTGACATCAGCAAGGCTGTCGCATGCGTCTTGAGGTTGCAGCAGGTATCACAGGCGCCCGCGCTGAGCGGAAAAATGGGAAAACTGTGTGTCGGGATGTTCAGAGCATCAGTACTTACGTTTGGCACGCCGCCGCCGAAGGCAGTGCGCAAGTAAGTGACCGTCAGAATGCCGCGTCGCGAGTCTTAAACATGCTACCTGATTCTGTGCTGATGCGGTTGATACTGGTGAGCTGCGCTGGTTGCAAATAGGCGTTGATTGATGCATATCCACTTTTAACCCAATGACGCACCCGAGCTGCGGCACATTGTCAGTTTTTTCCTCTGTGCTGAACTTGTAGGCGTCCAGGCGCGCTGTGTGCGGCTGGTCGCCCTATCGGAGGCGGGCAACCAGGGACCCTGGACCAGTGCTGCCGAGATCAGCCTGCAGGTGTGTTTGCATTGCAATTTACAAGCTTCATAATAAAAGCCTGTACATGATGTGATCTGATGTCTCGGGATCAAACCCGAAATGGTTTTCCGAACGTCTGACAGCTTTTGGTTGCAGACGCCAGTGACCCGCACGAATTCTGCCGACGACGGCGTATGGGGCACGCACATTCAGTTTCCGCTGGTTCCGGCCGCTGCCAGCCTACTGCACACCACGGGGAGCCTGCTGACCTGGTCCTCCTACTCGGCTGACACGTTTGGCAGCGTCAGTTGCCGTGGCCACTGACGCTGCCAAACGTGTCAGC
>JAABUM010005590.1_pt1 | contig 13064 bp, 16 predicted proteins | sample 5559161 | NCBI WGS metagenome assembly JAABUM01 (sample SAMN10711868, study PRJNA513369) | rock metagenome | isolation source: Antarctica rocks | place: Antarctica: Victoria Land, Siegfried Peak nord | reverse complement strand
TCAACAGCCAAGCGGAGGCGATGGGCATGCAGCACTTGCGCGCCCGCACCAACGCCGGCTTCGCTCTCAAGGTCGCGGCCTCCGTGCTGGCCTTGACCTGCGCTAACATTAACTAGCAATTACGGTGTTAGTATATACCTATTGAAAGTTCAAAATTTGAACGTTCAAAAGAAGGAGATGGATGTGACCAACATTCACATCATCCCACGATACATCTTGAAGGAGCACACATCATGACCCTGTTTCGCCTAGACGCCAGCATCCGCGTCGACGGCTCAGCCAGCCGCGAGATCGCAGACATCGTCGAGCAAGAGTGGCTGATGGCTCACCCCGGCGACACTGTCGAGCGGCGCCACATCGGCGTCGATCCGCTGCCCGCCGACGCGTGGGCTCTCTCGGTGGCCGCCTCGTTCACCCCGCCGGAGGCGCGCACACCCGAGCAGCAAGCCGCGACACAGCTTGCCGCGACGCTCGTCGACGAATTGCTTGCCGCCGACGCGATCCTGCTGGCGGCGCCGCTGTACAACTTCGGCGTCTCCCAGCACATCAAGACCTGGATCGACCTGATCATCACCGACCCGCGGGCCGCGGCGGGCGGGCCACTTCTGCTCGCGGGGAAACCAGTCGTGCTGGCCACCGTCCGTGGCGGCGCCTACGGTGCGGGGACGCCGCGTGAAGGATGGGATTACTCCACCCCCTACCTCAAGCGCATCCTCGCCGACGTCTGGGGAGCCGACCTCACCGTCGTCGAGCGCGAATTCACGCTCGTCGGTGTCAACCCCGCTCTGGACTCCTTCACCGATCTCGCCGCCGAGATGCACGCCGGCGCCGTGCGCTCCGCCCGCGACGCTGGCCGCGCCCTCGGCGTTCCCGTCGCAGTCTGACCCGTGCGGCCGGGACGCGCGCGTCAGCGGCGCCGCACAGGGCCGGGACGCGCGCTAGCGCCCGCTGCGGCCCCGTCCCGGCCTGTCGGGTGGGGGGACCACGGCGACGGACGGCGGTCACGGCCCCGGTGGCCTGCCACCGGTCAACACTCCTGACCGTTCCCACCCGGAGGGTGTGACGAACGATGCGCCCACGCGGCGACGCGTCCTGCGTCCGCCGCGCACACGACAGACGCTGCCGGGACTTCGGGATGGTGTGGAGCAGTCCTGTCCTCAAGATCGCCGACGGCCTGACCGTCACGCTAACATATCGTCGATCATGGGCAGCGTCCCCGCGGCACACCGCGGCGTGGCCTCGGGCATGCGCGACCTTCCAGAACTCCGGCTCGGCGCTCTCGATCGGGGTGTTCTTCTCGCTCATGATCGCGGGCTTGGCGCGCAGCCTCCCGACGACGCTGACCAACGGTCTACAGCAGCAGGGCGTGCCCCACGCCATCGCCCGTCATATCGGCCGTCTGCCGCCGGTCTCGTCGCTGTTCGCGGCATTGCTCGGCGTGAACCCGATCCGGCACCTGTTGGCGCCCGGCGGCGCGCTGTCTGCGCTGCCACGGCCAATTAGCGTATCCTCACCGGCCGGGCATTCTTCCCGGAGCTGATCGTAGGGCCGTTTCACCAGGGCCTGGTGGTGGTGTTCAGTGTCGCCGCCGCCCTGTCGGCGCTCGCCGCGGCCGCCTCGCTGTTGCGCGGAGGCCGCGACATCCGCCCAACGGCCGTGGACGAGGCGCTGCCAATCGGCGCCACACGGGCCGCCGGCCACGCACGACGCGAGGACAACAGCTAACGCCCCGACATCGCCACACCACGGGCAGCCACACAACACCCCGCGACAGAGGAACACGAGGGCACGCACAGCGATGGACACGGCGCCTGCGCTCGTCGTGATCGACCGACAGACGACAGAAAGGAATCCTCGGGCGCCCAACGGCGCATCCCGTCGACGAGATCGCGCAGTGAGCGGCGAGCCGGCTATCCTGGGTATGCAGCTACCGAGCCTGCGACCGCGTGATATTAGCCTTCGACGCCCGCGCGAACGACGGGAGGCGCCGGGAGGTCGGGCGGCGTCACTGGCGTAGCGGGCGTAGCGGGCGTGGCGGGCGTGGCGGTCTGTCCGCGGCGGCTGGTCAACCACTCCGCGCCGATGATGCGGATGATCTCGGCGATGGGGATGGCGATCAGCGCGCCCAAGATGCCCATCAATTCGCCGCCGGCCAGCACGGCCAGGAAGATGACGAGCGGGGGCAGGTCCACGCTGCGCCCGTAGATGAGCGACTGCAGGACGTTGCTCTCGACCTGCTGGTAGACGATAAAGTAGACGATCAGGATCAGTGCTTTGATCGGCGACACAAAGAAGGCCACGATGACCAGGATAATGCCGGCCAGCGTGGCCCCGACCAACGGTACCAGGTCGAACAGCGCGACGACGAGACTCAGGACCACGGCGTAGGGGATGCCGAGGATCTTTAGTCCCGCGAAGGCGGCCACACCGGCGATGACGCTGATCAGCAGGTTGCCCGTGATGTAGCCGCGTACCGCGCCGGCCGAGCGATCTAGGAGCCGGCGCACCCGCGGCCGGCGCTCGACGGCGAAAAGAGAGAGCCCCGCCGCGATGAAGCGGTCGCCGTCGAGCAGCAGGAAGAAGGTGACGAGCAGGATGCTGATCAACGCGGTGATGCTGGTGATGATACCCTGAGTGACGGAGAGGAGCGGGCCGGCCGCCACGCTCAGCCGCCCCGGTAGCGCACTGGCCTGGCCGCGCAGCGAGTTGAGGTAGCCGCCGAGACCGTAGCGGCTGGCCAGCGACTGGAGCGCGGCGTTGGCGCCGCCGGGCTGGCGCACAACGTGGTTGACGTAGGCCCCGAACTGTTGCGCTTGCGAGGCCAGCGGGGGGAAGACCAGCGCGCCAAGGCCGGCCAGGGCGACCAGCAGCAGCAAGTACACCAGCAGGATAGCGAGGGCGCGCGGCGCATGGAGGCGGCTGAGGCGATTCACCAGCGGGTTGAGCGCCACGGCTAGGAACAGGGCGATGACGACCCAGCGCACGATCTGCTGCAGCTCGTAGAGCAGGTACAGGGTCCCCAGCAGGGCCAGCGCCGTCAGCAGAACCGCGAGAACGGTGCGTGAGGATACCTGTGTGCGCGACAGGTCGGGCAGAACCCCCCGGTCCGCGGCCGTTCTCGTGTCCTCGCGCGTCCGTCCCCCCTATATACGCCTATATACGTGACCTTTGCTGGTTGGGCGCCCTGCGTGTAGTCTATCAAGCAAGGCGAAAGGCGCGCCCTCTTGATTACCCGCCGGCGCTGGTGTAGCTTCCGATGGCGCGCCGCCACAGCCGCTGTGAGAGGAACCCCGTCGCGACCGCGCAGATGGGCGCGTAGACATAGAATATCGGGTCCTGGTGTCCCGTGAGCAGTCCCGCCGGCACGGTCGCCGCGAGGGCCAACGGCAGCAGGTAGGAGAAGACGACGCCCAGGGCCCCGCGATATACGGAGATGGGCAGCCCGGCCAGGTTCAGCAACTCGTCGAACAGGTACTGCAGGCCGTCGACCTTGACCGCCCAGAACGAGACGGTGATCAGCATGAACAGGACGTTGTAGAAGATGGCCACCGCGCAGCCAATTAGGGCCGCGTAGCCCAGGTAGGGCAGCGGGGCGCTCCATACAGGGGCGCCGTGTACGGGGCCCAGGCCGTACACGACCAGCCCCGCGCCGATGGCCGCGTTGACGAGCGAGCCCAGGTTGACCTGCGCGCAGGTCAGCAGGAAGCGCGCGCTGACCGGCTTGAGCAGCACGAAGTCCAGTTGACCGTCGCGCACGAAGCCGGGGATGGCCGCGATGTTCTCTTCCACGAAGAAGTACAGCACGCCCTTGACGATGCGGAAGGTGCCGAAAAGGAGCAGCACCGCCGGCTTGCTCCAGCCGCCGATGCTGCCCGTGCGCATGAACAACACCTGGTAAAAGACGAGCGAGAGCGCCAGGTAGCCGACGTTGCGCAGCAGGCCCAGCGCGAAGTCACCGCGGTAGGCCAACTGCGCGATCATCGAGCGGCGCGCCAAATAGGCCCACAAGCGACCGTAGCGCCGGAGCTTAGATAGTACATCCACCAAAGATGCCTCCTGGAAACCGATTCACATGCCCGCCGCGCTGTAGCGGCGCAGGCCGCGGACCCACAACAGGCGCGCCAGGCCGATAAGCGCGGCGAGCCAGCCGATTTGCCACAGGAAGCCGCTCGCCAGCCCCTGGCCGTCGAGCTTGCCCAGGAACACCTCGACCGGGAACGAGAAGGTGTAGCGGAAGGGCAGCGCGCCGAGGGCCGGCGTGAGCCAGGGCGGGAACAGGGCCAGCGGGACCAGTTCGCCCGAGGCGAGGTACAACAAGAGGTCGTAGACCTCGAACAGGTTGCGCGTGTCCGTCGTCCAGAAGGCCAGCAGTCCGATGATGACCTCGAGCGCGATGAAGATGGCGGCGGCGCAAAGGGTCGCGAGCGCCGCCAGGGCCACCCGCGACGGCGTCGGCGCCAGGCGCAGGTCGTGCCGGAAAAGCACGATCAGCAGCAGGTAGACCGGCAGCGCCAACGCCAGGCTGACGATCTTCCACGTCTGCTCGCCTACGATGTAGTAGGAGAGCGCCGCGTACGGCTTGAGCAGGTGCTGCGCCAGCGTGCCGTCCTTGATGCCGCGGGCGATCTGCGTGTTGATGCGCCCGCCGATGATGTACCAGGCGATGCCGATCACCAGGTAGTAGGTGATGATGTCGCCGCGCGTGAAAGCGCCCACGCGCCCGCGGCCGCCGTAGACGGCCAGCCAGGCCACGATGGCGAAGAGCGCCGGTACCGCGCCGACGAGCACCCACACCAGGTTCTGCGTGCGGTAGGTCAGGCTCTCTACCAGGCAGGTGCGGAACAACATCAGGTATTTGCGCGCCGGGCGACGGCGCGCGACGGGCGTAGCCATGTATCAATCCCCCTCCGTCGATAGCGCGGTACCCCGAGAATGGGCATCGCGTTGTTCACCAAAAGCGGGGATGGGCAAGCCGCTTGCGCCCTCGGTGGCGTCGATAGACGGCCCCTGCTCCTGGAAGACCCGCGCGATGATCTCCTCGAGACCGGGGTCGCGGATGTCCAGGTCGTCGACCCGGTAGGCGTTGAGCAGCGCGGCGGCCTGGCGCGAGTGTGTCTCGCGGGGGACCTCCAGGGTCGCCTTGAGCCCGTCCTCGTAGGACACCACGCCGCCGTACGCCTCCAGGTCGCCGCGCTCGACCACTTGCCCGAACACGACGGTCACGTACTTGGTGGCGGCGTAGCGGTCGACGAGGCTGCTCAGGCTGCCGTCGAAGATGAGCCTCCCGCGGTCGATTACGACGACGCGCCGGCACAACTGCTCCACGTCGTCCATGTAGTGTGAGGTCAGCAGCACGGTCGTGTCGTGGCGCGTGTTGTAGAGCCGGAAGAAGTCGCGGATGCGCTTCTGCACCACCACGTCGAGGCCGATGGTCGGCTCGTCGAGGAACAAGACGCGGGGTCCGTGCAGCAGGGCGGCCACCAGTTCGCACTTCATACGCTGGCCCAGGGAGAGGCGGCGCACCTGCACGTCCAGCACGTCGCCGATTTCCAGCAGCGCGACCAGCTCGGAGAGGGTAGCGCGGAAGCGCGCGTCGGGCACGTCGTAGAGCGCGCGGTTGAGTGCGAAGCTGTCCATCGGCGGGAGATCCCACCACAGTTGGTTCTTCTGGCCCATCACGAGCGAGATCTGGCGCTGGAAGGCGGCCTCACGGCGAAACGGGACGTGGCCGAGCACGCGCACCGCGCCGCTCGTGGGGTGTAGTAGTCCCGACAGGGTTTTCAGGGTCGTGGTCTTGCCGGCGCCGTTGGGGCCGATGAAGCCGACCATCTCGCCCACGTCGAGGCTGAAGGTGATGTCGTCGACCGCCCATGTGTCGGTGGCCTCGCGTCTGAAGAGGCCGCCGAATGCGGCGCGCAGCCCTTCGGGCTTGCGATAGGTGCGGTACGACTTGCGCAGATTGGTGACGTCGATGATAGACACGGATATATTCTCCTGATCGGTGAAAGGGGTGGAGCAGGAGGATACATCCACATGACCGTCGAGACCGGGACCCGGGGGACCCGCCGATAGAGGCAGGCGCCGATACCTGATGCCGGTTCGGGCCGAGGGGAGGCGCGTCCATCCCGCTGCTTACAGTGACGCCGGGGGCGTAAGCAGCGGTCTAGCCGTTCTTATTGGAGATGGTGGAGCGCCAGGCGCTGATGCGCGTGACAGGTCCCATCATGACTGCCTTTCTCATCCTGTTGCGCGAACGGTGGTCACGCGTATGGTACTACAGGCGCGGGAGCTAGCGCAACTCTATTGCCGAGGTTATACTATAAAATATAGTATGGATTGGCGTGTGAGGGAAAAGGGCTATGGCCGTCACGACGAGCATCAGGATGCCGGACGAGGTGCACGAACAGTATGAAACGCTGGCGCAAGCGACCGGGCGCACGCGCAACGAGTTGATGGTCGAGGCGCTGCGCGAGGTGGCGGAGCGGGAGATCCGGGAGATCGCCATGATCCAGGAGGGCCTGGAGCAGTCCCGCGCAGGGCTGGGCCTCCCTATCGAAGACGTCGTCGCGCAATTCAAGGCCCGAGGCATGCTGCCCGCGGATTTTACCTTGGAGGGCGATGAGGAGCAGGTGGACGCGTGACGATCATCCTTATGCCGGCGGCGCAAGAGGACCTGAGCGATATTTACTCCTACTACGCAGCGCGTAGCCCAGCCAGCGCCGACCGCGTCGTTGGAACCATCCTCAAGGCCGCCAATGGATTGGCGCGGTTCCCGTTCATCGGTAAACAGGGCGACGTGCCCGGTACCCGCGAACGCGTGGTGACGCGGTACCCGTACCGGATCGTTTACCATATTGTAGGCGACACCATAGAGGTGTTACGCATCATCCACGGCGCACGGCAGTGGCCGTAGGGATGGGGATAAATGGGAGGTAAGATCCTATGCCTCGCCGGATGATTCGGACGCGCCGCTCCCCTGGCGCGCGCCTCACGGAGCGCGACTTCGACGGCCTCGTGCAGGAGGCCCTCGACGCGCTGCCGCCGTGGGTCCGGGAGCGCCTGCGAACCGTGACCATCGCCGTCGCGGACGAGCCGCCCGCCGGCGAGGACCCCGACCTGCTCGGTCTCTACGAGGGCGATTCGTTGCTCGAGGAGACCCTGTTCGCCGCCCCTCCGGTGGTGACGATCTTCCAGGGACCGCACGCGCGCGCCTGCCGTACCCGGGGCGAGTTGCGGCGCGAGGTGACCGAGACCGTGCTGCACGAGCTCGCCCACCACTTCGGCATGGAGGAAGATGAGATCGAGGCGCTCGGCCCCTTGCGCGCGCCACGCCCTCACCCCTCGACCGCGCGCCATCGGCCGGTGTAAAGTGTTGACGGGAGGGTGGGCATGTGATTATTTCGGCGGCTGACGGAGGAGGATGCCGAGGTGTTCAGGGCGCTGCGGCTGCGCGCACTACAAGAGAATCCCGAGGCGTTCGGGGCGTCCTACGAGGAAACGGCGGCGCAACCCCTGGTTAGCATAGCGCAGCGCCTGCGCCCCGACCCCGTCGCGCCGCACAATGTCATCCTGGGCGCGTTCGACGACGCGCCCGACAGCGATGTCCTCAGCGGTATAGTTGGATTTCGACGCGAACAAGGGGCCAAGAGGCGACACAAGGGTATGATCTGGGGCATGTACGTGGCGCGCGAGTTGCAGGGCCGTGGGATCGGCCGGGCGCTGCTCGAGAGGGCCATTGCCGCGGCGCGGGAGCAGCCCAGCCTGGAACAGATCAATCTGGCAATGGTGTCGACCAATACGCCCGCGCTGCGGCTCTATCGCTCCCTCGGCTTCGCGTCCTACGGCGTTGAGCCACAGGCGCTGAAGCTGGGCGACCACGACCAGTACGTCGACGAGGACCTCATGGTCCTTCAGTTCGGGAGATAGGGCTGCTCGAGAACGGACGCGGGCGGTACCCTTCTTGCACTCGTCGTGGTAGAACGAGCAAAAGAGCGCGGGATAGGCAGAGGAGGGGTTCATGGCCGATGGCACGGACGTGGTTCGGCGGCTGGTCGACGCCGCCAATGCGCGCGATTGGGAGGCGCTGCTGGCGGTCTGCGCGCCCGACGTGACGCTGATACACCCGCTCGCCGCGATCCCCTACCGCAACGCGGAGGGCGTGCGCGAGTTCTTCGTGACTTCCGCCGACGCTCTGCCCGACCAGTATCTGCGCCTCGACGCTTTTCTGGCCGAGGGCGACGTGGCGGCCTTCGAGGGCTGCATCACCGCCACCGAGGACGGCGAACAAATCTCGACACCGTGCGCCTTTTTCTTCACTCTGCGCGACGGCCTCATCCACCAGATCCGCATGTACTATGACACGGCGATCATCGCGGATGACTACGAAGACGAGTGACGGGCGACGAGCGGCGGCCGGCGCCTTGAAAACCAGCAACTAGAAGCCGGTTGTCAACCGCCAATAGCGCAGATGTACTATCTCCACCAGCCTCTTCAGGCTATTGCCCGCGCTCATGACGTCGTCTACCCTCAATGGTGATAAGAAGGTAGATAGCGCGGAGGGCGGCGATGGAAACGACGACGGTTCGCTATGAGGAGTTCGGGAGCGCGCCGTGGGTAGGCGTTGTCCTGGCCCTGCTCGTCGGCCTTGCGCTCGTGGGGCCACTGAGGCACGGGCATCCCTCTGCGGCGCACGTCGCACCGTCCGCGCCCGCGATCCATAACACTATGCGCTAAACAAGGCGAGAGGCAGCGTCAAAGGGGACGAGAGAGGGGGAGGGCGGCCAATTGGCCGCCCTCCCCCTCTCTCGTTTCCCGCCCTATTTAGGATACTGCGCGTGTGGCGTCGGTACCCTACGAAAGTACTGATACGACGTCTAGCTCTTCTGGTACGGGTTGTTGTTCCAGATCTCGGTGATGGCCTGCTTGGTCCCGCTGATGGCGGCCTGCTTGTTGAGGGTGGAGAAGCCGCCGTCCTGCTCGTACTCCTGGATGACCAGCGTGGGCATGAGATCCTGGATGTCCATTACGAAGTGCGAGGTCTCGGTTAGGTGGCGCTGGCACAGGGTAGCCGTCTCCTGGTCGTTGAAGGTCAGGGCCGTGGTGTGCAGCATGATGTAGGCGATAATCGTGCTGTTGAGCGCCGTAAAGTCGTCGCGCAGGTCCTTGGAGGCCTCCTCGCTGCGCACCTGGTCGTAGAGACCGGCGGCGACGCCGGCAACGGCCGCGACCGCCTCTTTCACCGGGTGCGTCGGGCTGCCGCCGAGCGCCTGGAGGCGCGCGTCGAGCGCCGTCAGGTGCGTCGCCAGCGTGCCGCGGAACGTCTGCACCTTCTCCTGGGCCTCGGGATGACCCTGCGGGAACGACTTGACCTGCTTGTCGATCGCCTGCATGACGTGCGACTCGAGGGAGTGCATGTCGCCCAGATACTTAGTGATCGTCTGCGTCTCTTTGGACTGGTCTGCCATTAGTATGTCGCTCCTTAATTCGCCTATTTTGGGGCTCCCTGGCAGGCATCGGGATGCCTACTCATGTCCTGTGTAAGATCGCAAGAACTATGCCCACTTTTACTAGACGCGCAGGCGGCGCGCGCTCTGCACCTGCGGGAGACTTTTGACCGCCTCGAAGACGTCGTCGGGGACCGGCGCGTCCACGCCCATGACCATGAGGGCCATGCCCTGCGGCTGGTCGCGCCCCACCTGCATGAAGCCGATGTTGACGTCCGCGTCGCCCATCAGCCTGCTGACCGACGCGACGAGGCCGGGCCGGTCGTGGTGCCGCGTGACGAGCCAGTCGCCCGGCTGCAGCGGCACGTCGAGCCTGTACCCGTTGATGGAGAGCAGGTGCGCCTGGCCATGCACGACCACGCCGGTCAGCGTCACCGCGTGCTCTTCGTCGCGCTGGAGGCGCACCTGCAGCGCCCCCCGGTAGCCCTCGTCCGCCCCCGCGCTCGATCGCACCTCCTCGATCCGCAGGCCGCGTTCCTCGGCTACCAACCGCGCGTTCACGAGGTTGACGCGCTCGGCCGTCACCGCGGAGAAGACGCCGGTGAGGGCGGCGGCGGCCAGCGGGGCGGGCTCTAGGTCGGCGAGCTCGCCGGAAACACCGACGCGCAGGCCCGTGAGCGGGCCGCGGTCCCACTGCACCGCCAGCACGCCGAGCGTCCGCGCGAGCTCCATGTACGGGGCCACAACCTCGAGGGACCCACCGGACACGGGGGCGTTGACCGCTGTCGGGACCGGCGCGCCCCGCAGGGCGTCGAGCACCGCGCCCGCCGTGCCCAGCGCGACGTTGAGCTCGGCCTCGTGCGTGGCCGAGCCCAGGTGCGGTGTGGCCACGACCCTGGGGTGGCTGATCAGCGGGTGGCGCGCGTCGCGGATGGGCTCGCCGACGAATACGTCGAGGGCGGCCCCCGCGATATGCCCGTCCTCGAGGGCGGCGAGCAGCGCCGCCTCGTCGACGATGCCGCCGCGCGCGCAGTTCACGACGCGCGCGCCGCGCGGGAGCAGAGCGAGGGCGCGCGCGTCGATGAGACCGCGCGTCTCCTCGTTGAGGGGCGTGTGCACCGTCAGGAGGTCGCACCGCGGCAGCAGCTCGTCGAGCGAGGAGCACAGGGTCACGTGCAGGCGCTCGGCCACCTCGGGCGCGATGTAGGGGTCGTAGGCGAGCACGCGTAGGGAGAGGCCGAGGGCGCGCCGGGCCACCTCGCCGCCGACGCGGCCGAGCCCGACCACGCCGAGCGTCTTGCCCGCGAGCTCCATGCCCAGGAAAGATGTGCGCTCCCACTGGCCGGACCGCAGCAGGGCATTGGCCTGCGGCAGCGAGCGCACCAGGGACAAGAGCAGCGTGATCGTGTGCTCGGCTGTCGTGACGGTGTTGCCGGTGGGCATGTTGAGCACGAGCACGCCGTGGCGCGTCGCGGCCGGCACGTCGATGTTGTCGACGCCTACGCCCGCGCGAGCCACTACGCGCAAGACCGGAGAGGCCTCCAGCACCCTGTCGGTGACGCGCGCCTTGCTGCGCACGACGAGGGCGTCGTAGCCGCCGTCGCGCAGCGCGGCCGCGAGCCCGGACTCGTCGTACCCGTACTGGACGCTCACATCCGCGCCCGCCCGCAATATCTCCAAACCTTCGTCGGCGAAATCATCCGTCACCAGGATACGAGGCCGCGTCCCTTCCGCCGTGTCCGCCCTGGCCGTTGCGCCCGCTTCAGCCGGCATAGCTCTCCCCATCACGCCTCCATCGCCCCCGTCCTCTATCGTCATCTATGTCTGATATGTCTGAAACCATCATCCGCATTGTCTCAGATCGGGCGTCATGTTCTTAGCTGCCGGTCCGCGCCGCCCGCACTCGTGGCTGTGGCAGGGCTCGTGAAAAGTCGCCCAAGCCCCTTCTCGCCCTCTCCGCCCCTGGCTACCTGGGCACTCCCCACTTCGTGGGGTCCCCGCTGCGGCCGACGTTGGGGGGCGCCTCCGGGGGAACCTGGGGAGATGGTTCCTCTCGCCCCCTCCGCCTCTGGCTAACTAGTCTCCCAGACCCTAGCCGCGGGTCCGACGTTGGGGCGCGCCTCCGGGGGAACCCCGGGAGATGCCTCCCCCCAGACCCCCGCCACCGATGCGGCGTGCCGGCGCACGGGGCACACATGGGCACGCCTGCCCCAACAATTCACGAGCCCTGGTGGCTGTGGGCGAGCGGTGGGCGCTAGGTGAAAAGCGGTGGTACAATGAGCGTAACGGTCACACGGTCATTCCATCATAGTGGACCTGCGGGTTGGCAGGGCTGGCGAAGCCGGTAACGCCGCAGGTCCCCGGGGTCCTGTCATGAGAACGGCAACACATCATGCTCGTTAAATGCGTCGTCGACAGCGTCCGCATCAACCTCGCCAACAACAGCAGGGTGGTGATCCTCAAGGATTCCAAGATCGAGCGATACCTGCTCATTTGGATCGGCGAGGACGTGTCCTACGCCATCGCTTCCGAGCTCCAGGGGGCGCACTACGAGCGCCCGCTCACGCACGATCTCCTGCACGCCATCGTCGATCGCCTCGGCGGTGAAATCACCGAGATCGTGATCAACAACCTGGAGAACGACGTCTTCTACGCGCTGGTGACCTTGCAGCAGGGGGAAACGACCTTGCAGATCGACTCGCGCCCCAGCGACGCCATCGCCCTGGCCGTTCGCGTCGGCGCGCCGATCTACGTCGAGGAGGATGTGCTGGCCCAGGCTGCCGTGACCGTTTCGGCCCCCCAAGAGGACGAGGACAAGCTCGGTGTCTTCCGCGACTTCGTCAACCAGCTCGACTTCTAGCCGCCTGGCCGCGAATTACCCTCGAAACCCCCGGTAATCGTCGCGCCGGTCAGCAGCGCCAGTGTTACGATCAGGCAAGGCGCGGGTATCGCCAGGTATTGGAGCAAGGAGACCTACAACATCTCGCGCGTGAGTGCGCCAGCATCGCCACGAGCGTGGCGACGGCGGTGGTAAGGGCGATAACAGCCTGGCGACGCCGGCGAAAGGGCAAAAACCGGGCTGTCGCACGGGGCTGCCGTGGGCTACCGTCGCTACGATACGGCTGGGGTCATCGCGTCGCGCAGCATCTGGTAGGTTGCGGTGCGCTGCGCCCCCACGACGCGCCGCGTGTCGCGCGCCAGCATGATGTGGATGCGCGCCTCCTCGGGATGGCACAGGCGGCACGGGGGAGGCGGCAACGTACGGTCGACGTGTTCTTCGAAGCCACTGCCGTTACAACCACTGCATGGATGGTACATCGTCGCTCCTTTCTGACAAAACTAAAGCTGCGCGGTGAGATCGACATTGTCCGGGGGCGGGGCGGTCATGTTATGCCGTCAGGCCACATCAGGACAGGGGCCGACACATATATTACTGACACACATAATAGTATGGGCCGTGCGGCCCGCGCGCCTACGGACAGAGGATACGGAAGATTGCCGACGACTGTCAGCTAAACCAGACAGCGTGACAGCGGGCGAATCCCCCACGGCGTTCGACTCGACCTGATAGCATTAGAGCTTGTGACGGCCAGACGGCCAGACGGCCAGACGGCCAGACGG
>JAABUM010005589.1_pt1 | contig 13070 bp, 14 predicted proteins | sample 5559161 | NCBI WGS metagenome assembly JAABUM01 (sample SAMN10711868, study PRJNA513369) | rock metagenome | isolation source: Antarctica rocks | place: Antarctica: Victoria Land, Siegfried Peak nord | reverse complement strand
GCCCCGCCGGCAACGAGGCGGGTGCGGCCGAGCCGTCCTGGCCGCAGATGACCATGTACGTCGCGATGTACTACATCTACAACGGCAATCTGGCCGCGGCGCTGCCCCGGCTCACCTGGTACGCCAGTCGGACCGCGGTCGGTTACATGCCTCCGGGTGAGGCCGTGTCCAACGTCAGCCAGAAGCCGATCGTATCCACGATGGTGGAATCGGTCACCGGAGCCTGGTACGTCCTGGCGGCGCTGGCCTACACCGGCCAGGCCGACACCCGGGTGTACGCGCCGATCAGCAACGCCGGTTCGCGCGCCGCGCTGACCGTCAACTCCGGAACGACCGGGGACTGGCCCCAGTGGAACCCGATTCCGTACTTCAACTCCCAGGTCGGCAACTCGGCCAGCGGGGTCGCCACCACCGACATCAAGAATGTCGCGATCACCAATGACGACAACAACATCTACGTCCGGGTGGACAACTCCAGCGGCACGCTGCCGGGGTACAACGCCGCCTCGAAGTTCGCGGTGAACGTCTACGCCGGGGACTACTCGGGCAATACCTCGACGCCGACATCCAGCACGGCGATGTACGGCAAGGCGCTCCTGCGTCCGGCGGCGTACATGGTGGGTCGGTGGTCGGACTCGGCCAACTACTCGCGCTTCCACGCCTCCGGTAGCACCTGGACCGCTGACTCGTCGATCACCTCGGTCATCGCGCCGCAGTGGGACACCACCACGGGACGCATCGAGCTGGTGATTCCGCGGAGCGCGCTGACCAGCGCGGGGGCCGCCGATGGGGCCACCGTGCCGATCACCATCGGCCTGGTCCGGCAGGACCCGACCAGCCTGGCCTGGAGCGAGGACGACACCATCGCGCTGCGCTACAAGCTGACCCCGGCAAACACGCCCTGGACGTACGGCAACGTTCGGTAGTCTTGCTTCGACCGCACCGCGACTGGGTGGCCACCTGAGAGGGTGGCCACCCAGCCTCGTCATGGGCGCGGACCCACGGATCTACACCGTCCGCGATGTCAACGGGGTTACCGCGCCTGGCGTGGGCTCCTTTGTGGTCAACGCGAACGGCACCGTCGTCATCTCGAACCAGAGCAATGAGCAGGTTTCGCGCCACATGACCCGCCGGCCCGGATCCTGGAATTGACGCCCTGAGAAATGCCCGGCGCGCTCAGGTGGGAATCCAGAACGCGTCCGCGAACAACTGCTGCTCGCTGCCGCTCACCCCATGTCCTGCCGCCACGTCGCGCCACGTCGCGACGGCCGAGGCAACTTCCCGCAGCAACGTCTCGGCCGTACCGGGATCGAGGCCAAACTCCTTCGCGTACGCACGGAGGGACTCGATGGCATCCTCACGGAGGTAGCTGCCCCCGATGCCCGTTTGCCGGATGGCACCAGCATCCGGGTTGGGGTTCATGTCGAAAGCCGGCGACAGCCGCCAGCCTCCCCGCTCATGCAAGAAGCCATGGTTGCGCAGGTGGTCATCTGTGTTGTTGACCAGCACCGAGAATGCAACCCGGCGCCACAGCTCGTTGAGGTCCGCAGTCGTGGCTGCCCCGACCTCGGGCAGCGTCTCCGCAATCTCGGTGTAGTCAGAACTATCGCCATCGCGTGCTTCCAGCAGCGTCATCGCGCTCATGTACGGCACTCGTCCACTGCCGACCCGGTCGAACCGATCCAACAACAGCACTGAACGTCCGTCGACGCGGGTCAAGGAGGATTGCGGCACGCGAATCCCGGCGGATTCGGCAAGATCCAGCGTCGTCTTCTCCCACGCCATGACGTCCCACTGGTCATCCGGGTGCGGGAACTTCGCGATGAGCAGTCGTTCCGCGTCTCGAACCGATGCTTTCGGGCGAGCGCCACCCAGCGAGCCGGTGCCGGCATCGAGCAGGACCTTGATGGCCGCGAAGTCGTCGTCACGGCTGACGGCGTCGGCAGCACGCAACAGACGCGGCAAGTCCAGTAACTTCGGAACATCGGTGCCCGCGCCCAGGAATTCGCCATCCTCTGACGCGCGAAATCGCAGTGCACCCTGCCTCGCGAAGTCGGATACACCGATGAGAAAGTCGGCGTCGACAAGCGTTGCAAGCCGTCGTCCCTCACTCAGCGCCTCGGCGCGGCGCTGTTTCGTGATCAGGTTGCGGCCCCAGCGGTCCGGGGAGCAGTCCTGCATCGCTCCGGGGAGGCCGTTGACGCTCCGCGCGGTGGCGTACAACGGCAGAGCCGGATCGACGGGAAACGGCGCCTTGCTGGCCAGGTAGCTGCCGTCGTAGCGGAAGGTCGACGACGCCAGCTTGCCACCGCGGGCGGCGAAGAAGATCTCCCCGACATACAGCGAAACGCCCCGAGCGTCGTCGAGGTAGACGAAGAGATGATCGATCACGTCCAGATCACCTCGTGACTCGCCGCGGGAGCGCTTCGCCTGCCCGAATCCTGCCAAGGTCGGTTTCGTACGGATCGGTCGCTGTGACGACGGCGTCGAGCTGCCCGAGGGCGCGCAGGACCTCGAGGACGACACCGAGGCCGACGCCGAGATCGCCGTGCTCGAGCTTGGACAGGGTGGCTCGGCTCACCCCCGCCCTGTCTGACACTTGTTCGGCGGTGAGGTTCTGCAGCTTGCGCCAGGTCGCCAGGTTCTCGCCCAGCTGGCGAGCCGCGCGTACCGTTCTCGCCGAGGATCGACCAGCCATCCGCATTCCCAATGTAAAGCATAGTTGACGCTAGCTGCCGTAAGGGCAACCATACTTTACGTTAGGGCAGCTAGATAGAGCTTCTGCTACTTCAGGATCTGGCGGGCGATGACCATCCGGTTGATCTGGTTGGTTCCCTCATAGATCTGGGTGATCTGCAGCAGGCCCTCGCCGGCCCCGATTTACCGGGCCCGCAGCATCCGGGCGCGCACAACTGGCGCACAAGCCGTTCCGCTCACTGCCTTCTCCTGCCGCGTCCTGCCGCGTCCTGCCGAGCTGTTCCAGACCTGATTGCGCGGATCGAGGAACGCCGGACCTATCTCGGGATGACCGAGACAATCACTCAACTCACAGTCCCCGACCACCACCGTCCTTGCACGGAACTACCCGTCGGCTCCCCCGCCCGGTTCTCTTGGACCCTGGACGACGTCGCGGCCGCGCTGCAGATCAGCGTGCGGCACCTCAAGACCATCCGCGACGAGGACCCGACCTTCCCTGCGCCCCGGATGCTCGGGACCGTGCCCCGGTGGGCGCCAGCGAGTATCGCCCGCTGGCTCGCCGACGACCTCGCACCCAGCAGTTCAGCAACCGACGAGGACAGCGCTCCAGCCGAGGCCAGTACCTTGCCCGCCGCGACCGGCGCCACCCGGCGACGTAAGCCCCCGCAGGTAGGCCGTCGGCAAAGGCCGCCGCCAAGAGCGCGAGCAGCACCGGACCGGTGTGGCATGTCTGACAAGTCCCGGCGCGGCAGCGTCCCTGCCCGAATTCAAGCGAACAACCGGGTCGCGTTCTACCCCAGCGGCCTGGTCGGAGTTGGACCACGCCAGTCCCACAGGGCTGGCTCGGCCGAGGAGGCCGAGTCGTTCGCCGACGCCATCAACAGCCTCGGCCGTGGCGGCGGGCCGTTGGAAACCCACTACACCGAGCCCGCGTTCATGGCGATGAAGGCATTCCTCGCTCATCTGCGGAAGGCGGGTGGTCCTCGCGGCACCTGGGCCCAGTACCGGTCCAACTGGAACTGCTGGATACCGAAACAGGTCGCGCTCACCCGCTGCTGCGACCTGGCCGAGTTGCACTGGGCCACCGTGTTCTCAGCAGCCGTCGAAAACGGTGCCAGCGTCGGCACCCTTTCTGCCATCGCGCGCACGCTCGGGGCGTTCATGACTTTCGGCATGCACCACGGCTACTTCCAGTCCGAGCCGCTCGGGGCCGCCAGAATGCGACGCGATGTCGTGCGCGCCGCCAAACAGGCGGCCATCAGCCGCGACGGCGACCAGGTCACCGGCATCACCATCGACCTCTGCCCGAACGGTGACGAAATCAGCGAGTACGCCACCGCCTTCGAGCTGGTCTACCCCGGCTACGGGCGTCGGCTGCTACTGCTCGCCTTCCACTGCGGCGCCCGCATCATGGAACTGGCCGCGCTGCGAGCCGACGACCTCAACCCCGACCAGCTGACCGTCGCCATCGGCGCACAGCTCGACCGTAACCATCCCTGGCCGGCCACCCGTCTGCCCAAGAATCACAAGCCGCGGGTCGCCGACCTGTGGGGCATCGGCGACGACAACGCCCACTCCCTCCTCGCCGACGCTCGAACCCGGCAGGGACCGAACGCCGGATGGCTCTTCCCGCCGCTGCCAGGTGTCACGAACTGGGCCGACAAGCTCTCCCACCTCGCCACCGAAGCCGCCCGGGCGTGCAGCTGGAAAGGCTGCTGGACGTTCCACTGGACCCGGCACTCCTACGCCACCTACAGCCTCGCCCCGACCACCCGTGGCGGCTATGGCCTGGAGCTGCACGCGGTGCAGGCATCCCTCGGCCACGCCGACCCCGCCACCACCCAACGCACCTACGTACAGAAACTGCCACGCGACGCCGGCCAGCTCCGCAAGGTCACCTCACGACCGGCTGGCCAACTGGTCTGAGCAGACCCCCGCCGGCGGCGGACCAGGATGCGTTCCGGTCCAACCTTGGCAGCCGCTTCTGGTATTTGGGCCCTGGCTGCCGCAGGGTGGACGCTGGCCACGACGAACAGGAGCGGTGCAAGCTATGCGGCGTGCAGATCACTCATTGAGCGCCTTCACCCCGGGGATCGTCGTCGGTGGCAGCGGCCACCCGTGGACCTGAGAAATCGTCTTCAGCTGGTTCTCGGCGTGCTCGCGGAGCTTCGCGACAGTGACGGCGTCGTAGCCGACGGCCCTGAACCGACGCAGGTTGCTCGCCAGCACCTGCGCCCAGCGCAGGTAGGGGTCGAGGGCTCTCAGCCGCTCCTCCACCGTGTCCCCCGGCTTCGCCCGCTCCATGACCTGCCGTCCGAGCGCCGCGCCGAGAGCACGTTCGGCCTCCAACCACTCGTCCAGGGCGGCCCAGTCTGGCAGCTCATCGATCAGCGCGATCATCGCGATCCGGAGGTTGGCAAGGCGCTCGCCGACCGGCTCCGAGGTCGGGTCAAAGCCGATCATCCGCTGGACCGCCTCCTGCACGCCGGACCAGAGGGCGCTGGCAGCAGCCTTGCGGGACTCGGCGAGTGCCTCGTTGGCGCGCCTGTTCGCCAGCACTGTCCCCACTCCAGCGACGGCCAGCGAAAGCACCGACTATCGCGATGACGTCCATGCCTCACCCTCAGAAGCGCTGGTTAGCGACCTTGGCGAAGGTCTCTGCGTAGCTGTCCAGCGCCGCTTTGGCTCGATCGACGTCGCCACCGAAGAGCTCACTCCGCAGCGGTCCCCACATCGCTCCCTCGCTGGCGAGCTCGTGCTGCAGGTCGTCCACCGGGTTGCCGAGGTAGCTGGCCGCGCGCCAGGTCGATCGGCCGAACCAGTGAGAGCGCCCCCAGCCCTTCCCATCGGCCGTGGCTGCGATGCGCACATTGACGGCGTCCTGGGCGAGGACGCCCAGGACGACCTCGGCCCGATCGAACTCGGCGCCGTAGCCGTCGTCGTCCGGCAACTGATCCGCGAAGACAGGCCGCAGCATGGTGTAGAGCCACTCCGCGGCCGGCGTGTAGACCTTCGGTACCCGCCTGTAGGTGAGGTCTTCCAGGGTTTCGGCGAGCGACTTGCCGGACCGGCCAGCACACACGAGCGTGTTGGCTGTCCAGTCCCGATCGTCGAACGGCTTGTACGGGTCTGTCGCCTCCAACAAGGCGAGCGGCTTGGCGTCGTATCGGTCGCGAATGGAGCTGTCGACCACCAGCGCTTTGAGGTTCTCCCAGCGCCGACTCGCCACGCACGCCACGCCAGCGGTCATCACCGACACCATGCCCGGGAGGTGCCGAAGCTCTAGCAGTCCTTGGACGTCGCCTTGGGTCTTGCTGGCGGCCTGCACAAACGCCCGAATCCCGTTGGCCCAGGGCATCAGCGCGTCGGGCGACCCCCAGCGCGCCGCGACCTGAAGCGACGCGCAGAACGGCTTGGTGAGCTCGAACAGCTCCTGCGCCTCGGTGGCGAGGCGCACCACCAGCTCATCACTCGTTCCCCGGAAAGGACCGGCCACCCGCTCAGGGTCGCTGATGACCTCCAAAATACGCTGGACCTCCTGCGACACCAGATCGTCCAGCTCGATGCGGCGCGTGGGGTCGACCAGCATCTCCTTGGTTAGCCGCTTCAACAGGTTGGCGCGGTCAGCGGCTGTCGCTTGTTCGACGGCTTCCAACGCCGCCGCCGGTCCGAGCTGCTTCTCGCCCATCACACCGTGGATCGTCGTCACCAGCGACGCAGCCTGGGCGGCGTAGCCGTCACCGAACAGGTCGGAGTAGTTGAGATCACTCAGTGTCCGACCCGCGCCCAGGTCCCACTCCGGGACGTCGCCCGAGTCGAAGCGGACCGGGATGAGCCAGGTGCGCCCAGGCGGCATCTTGCGGTACTCCTCAACCGCGATCGTCAGCTCCTCGTTCATGTGCGACTTGTCCTTGGCACGCGAGTTGTCTGAGAAGCAGGCGAGGAACACCAGCGAGCCGCCCCGGATGGCCTCGCGGATTTTCGCCTTCCAGGCGTCGCCCGGACCCAGCGACGTGCGGTCACGCCAGTACGGGATCTTCGCCGCTTCCAGTACCTTGCACAGCTTGTCCACCTCGGTGTTGTCCTCGTGGACGTACGACACGAAGACGTGCTTTCCCTCGCCCCGGCTCATGACTTCAGCCTAGATTGCGGCGCCGACAGGGGTGCGATACTGCCGGGGTCTTACTCCCGCGTCAGCGGAGGCTGCCCGAGCTCGTTAGCGACTAGTTTCCGTCGATCGATAGGCCAGGCAGAATCTGCTCGGTCGGAGGCCAGCCGGGAACGGGCATCCGGCGCGCGTTGGCGGCGATGACCCACCTACCGTCGCCGACGTGACGGGTGATGAACGAGTGCGCGGGGAAGGGCTCCCCGGGCCCGTAGCTTCCGACGTACTCCTCAGAGCCGAAGGCGATGAGCTCGAGATCGACGCCGACTGTCTCGGTCGTGCCGACGATGCAAGGCTTACCGTCGATGGCTTTGTACACGTGCTGGTAGTGCGCGACGAGCCAACGGTAGAACCTTTCGAACAGCGGGTGGGTGCTCTCGTGGGCGGACAGCTGCTCGGCGCCTGCGTCGCATTGCGGGTCATCGGCCGTGACCTCACCGGTCCCGAGCAGCCACGATTGGGCCATGCAAAGTCGAAGCGGATCGTCAAGACTGCCCCAGATGAGCTCGACCGGCGGGTTTGTCTCAGCGATGCGGGTCAGCCACTCGAATACAAGCGCCGTGCCACCACCTAGAACGAACTGCTGAGCGCGGGCGAATTCGTCGCCGAGGATGTCCCTCGCCGCCGGCATACCGTAACCGAGACCCCAGACGCGCCACGTGCCGTCCTGAACTCTGACCAGGACGAGGATGGTTGTCGAAGTGATGTAGGTGGAGAACACCTGCGCGGTTGTCGCGACCTCGGGCACGAATCGCATAAAGGCAACGTGCTGCGGTGCGTCTACGGCTGGAATCACTTTAGATGCCAGCGACTTGCCGGACAGCTCGTCGATGGCCCATAAGTAGTCGCCCCAGGCGGACGTGTCGAAGGTCAGTGCGCGCGCTAGGTCGAGGTCTTCGAGGATTCCTGCCCACCAACTGAAGGCGACCTGCGCCGGGTTGCTGAAGTCACCGGTCTGGCCGAAGGCGGCAACCGTCTCACCCTCGTCAGCGCTGACCAGGGCAGGGACAGGTGACATCGCCTCGGCCGGGCTCGCTGCTACGTCGGCGGCCATGTTGGCGAACATCGGCACGGTCGAGGTCAGCGATGCGAGGAACTCGCGGATTGTCTGCGGGGGCTTACGCAGAGCAGCAGTGCCACGTTCGAGGGCAGCGACGATGGCGTTCGGGTGCTCGGCCAGCATGCCCACCAGGAACAGGTCGGGGTGAACAACCTTGATGTCGTGGCCGTCTGTCGAGTCTGGCGGGAAGTCCTTCAGGTTGAACGTCACCAGCGTGTCCGCGCCGCCTCGCACCGCTGCGGCCAGCACGTGCCGGTCCTTCGCGTCGCATGTCATGTCGGGGATGAGGTGCTCGAAGTCATCAACCAGCGCGGCGGGACCGAACCCTTGCCGCATCGCGTCGACGCGGCGGGTTGCTTGTTCGCTGCTGATCCCGGCCTTCGGCAGGTTGCGTTCGACTTCACCAAGATGGCGTCCGACCACAGCACCTCGAACAGTTCCGCCTCAGCGAGCCACAGCAGGACGGTCGTCAATCTGATCGGGATCAGTGCGCACGCGTCCAGCAGCGCCACGTGGGCGCTGTCCGAATCCGTGGTGCTCACCGGGTAGCGATCACTTTATCCGGTGGCATGTCCTCGCTTATGTCGTCGGCGAGCTCGGCTATGGCTGATCGGCGTCGGTTGCTGTTCTCGGACTGGTAGCGAGCAAGCCCGGACACGGAGATGCGGCGATGGACTGCGCCGCCTTCGGCTGTGAGCTCACCTCGGTCGACCAGCCGGACTACGGTCATGCGGCTGACACTGAGCAGCGCAGCGGCCTCCTGGGTCGAGACCGTGGCGTCGGCTGCGAAGACGACGGCGTCAGCATTGGCTTCGAGCACCTCAACGAGGCGTCCGAAGGCCGCGAGCGCTGTCGCCGGGACCTCTGGAGAGCTGTGCAGCACCTCGTCCAAGGCTGCGCGCAGATGCTGCGCTGTTTCTTGTGCAATAGCTCCAGCCATGATGCAAGCATACCGGCAAACGCTCAAAACGCGCAGCGCTCGCGCCGGCTGGCCACTGGTCGCTCCACTCGGAACGCCCGTCGGCCACTACGACTACCCACGTCACGCCGCGCGTAGTCGGCGAGAAGACTGCACGAACTCAACACGGTCTCGCCGCCTTCTGTGCAGGTCGGCTATCACGACGGGGAGTCTCGGCCCAGTTCCCATAAGCGTCTGTCGGCTGCCTAGCTGCGGGGCCGACCGCCGCGGGCAATCTTTGCCAGCTGATCGACTCGCTGCGCGGAGATGCCTAACCGGGTCGCAAGCTAGCGGTGCGACATGCCCCGCACGGTTGCCAGCACTTCAGTGATGGCCGCGTCACGCTCGGCCGCGGCCAGCCTCACCTGCTCCTGCAGGATGGCGTATGAGCTCGCCGTACTCCACCGCCCGCTCCAGCGGGTCAACCCGACGGCCGATACGGCGAGCCGCGCGAGCGATGGCTTCCATCATTGTCGAGAAGCCCGCCGTTGCCACAATCCCATCACAGAGTGCCAAGCGCCCTTGGCGGTTCGAGGCGCGCGGAGTATCACTCGACACCAAGCCCGGTTGGCGCTACGTAGTTTTAGACCTACATTGAGGTTGCCAGAACGTGCCCCCGACCGGGAAGGGAGGGGTCGTGACCCGTCAACCCAGCCCGCCGGTCACCTACCTCGCCGAAGGCGGCACCTGGCCCGACGGCCCGTTCGGGCCTGACGCACCGGTCCTGACCGTAGCGACAGCTCGGTACACCACGTCGGTGCGCGCAGAGCTGGAGCGGCGAGGCTGGAGCATCGCCCGACTGGCCCGCGAAACAGCAATGACCCCCTCGTGAGCGTCGCGGATGCTGCGCGGCCTCGCCTGGCCAGATATGGACGCGGTCATCCGCATGAACAGGTGCTGCTGGTCAGCTTCTTCCCCGAAGACAGAGCTTGACCCTGTTCGCTGAACGAGATGAGTGTCCAGCGGTGATCAGTCGCCTGTCGGCGCGGCGTGGGAGACTTCGCCCATGCCACGCCGCCGCGGAGTCCTAGGACCGCCCAACGGCTACCTCGCCCCCGACGGCGCCTGGCCCGACGGCCCATTCCAGGACGACACCCCACAGACTGTGCTGGTCGCCGCCCAGATTGCCGCCCGCCTCCGAGACGCGGTCACTGAGGCCGGCCTGAACGTCACCCAGGTCAGCGACGGCCTCGGCATCGCCCGCAGCACCTACTACGACATCGTCGCCAACGGCACCACGCTGCCCGACCTGCACACCATCGTCCGCGCCGAAGCGTTCCTCGACACCCGACTCTGGCCCAGTTCCTGAGCCACCCGGGTTCTAGGTAACCGACCTCAGTTTCCGACCACCCGGCCTTCGTCCGTCCAGCACCGATGTCAGCGCCTTCCCCATCGGTGACTGGAGCACGTCCAGCAGGGCGCCCGGCGACGCCCTCACCACTGCATCGGTTTGCAGCGACGGCGACACCATCCTCTCGTCCTCGCCGACACACAACTCGTTCGCCAGCTCGAACAGTGCCAACAGCAGCGCCCACAGCGTGTCGCTCGAGTGCATCGCCAGGAGCGCCCGAGCATGCTCGCTGTCCCAGAACTCATCTGCGATGGCCGCCCGCACCGCACCCACCCGCACCAGCCGGTCGTGTTCTCCGTCCATCCCAGCTCCGTCCCGTCGACCCACCTAACCCAGCCGCGCATCGGAAGCGCGCCTTCACGAAGGCTCCACCATCCAGATCGTAGTTTTAGAACTACATAAGCGTATCGTGATGCCATGGATGCAGCACTAGGTCCTTTAGACAAAGCGCTGTGGGGCCACGAACCGACCGGGGCCCAACTCGCCGGTGCCCTCCGGTCCGCGCGGTGCGAGAGCGAAGCTCGCCTGGCCCGGGTTCAAGCCGCGTCAGTCACCGCCGAGGAAGCTGCCCGACGCACGGAGTCACCGTCGAAGCCGTCGAAGCGGCCATTGCCGCGAGACAGTTGCTAACCGTCGCGGCACCCGACGGCCGGCGGCTGCTCCCGACCTGGCAACTCGCCAACGTTGCCAACGCCGCCCTTCACGGTCCCGCACTGGCGGGCATCGCCGACCTTATCCAGATGTTCCCGGGCAGCACGGTGGCTCTCACCCTGTGGGCGTGCAAGCCGTCAGCCGACCTTGGCGGCCGCACCCCTGCCCAGGCGCTGGCTGACGGACACGCCGACGCGGTGATCGCAACCGCTCGGGCCCTCATCGCCGCTGGCCAGTAGATCTAACCCCGACTCGGCGGTTCGCGGTCTCGTCGGACGGCCAGCCGCCGCCCAGGTCCCCATCGAGAGGACGTCCTTACCGGCCAGCGCGTCTCCGTGGACAGTCCATATCAGTGGCTGCCTGCCTACCATTCCGGTGCCGTCCGGCTGCCGACTGGTGATGAGACCGCTGGCCTCCATCCGTCGCAGCGTGTCCCGCATCTGATTCACGCTTCGTCCGAGGGCCACGCTGATCTGGGTCGTGCTCATCTCCCGTGGATGTTGCAACCCCGTAAGTCCGAGTACCAACCCTGGCGGTTGGGCCGAGCCGGATGGCGTCGTTACGACCACGGTCGCGTTGCTGGTAGGCCTCGACTTGTTCGCGCGATGGCGACAGCAAGCGGTACTCAGGTGGGAACCGGACCAGACAGTCCATCCCCCACAGGTCTGCATCGGGCATCTGTCCGCATTCACAGAGCAGCCGGCGGGGCACCTCAGGTGCGCACACTACCGTCGCAATGGGTGTGCCACAGCCGCAGGTGAACAACGAGTATCTCCCTCCGCGGCCGCGGTCTCCCCTCTTCGACTGGGAGCGGTAGCTGACCATCGGCGCCTGGCATGCGGCGCCGTTCCACATCCGTGTCGCCTTCTTCACGGTCTGGAGCAGGCGGGGGTTGGTCATCCGAGGCATGCTTTCGCAGATGTGCCGTCCGTTCGCCTCACCGCCCTGGTCAACGACGGCGTTCACGATGCTCTGCTCGGTGAAAGGCACGACCGTGTAGCCCTGTGACCATTTGAACTGGGGTCCGGCGTAGACCAGCTTTAGCCAGGCAAGGAACGCCGGCTCCTGCCATCCCACTGCGCTATCGGCAGGGCAGGCGCTTTCCGCCGAGGGCGTGTAGGAGCGCAGGGACGAGCAACGGGAAGGGACTGTCCAGTGCGGTGTCTGCCGCGTTCTTGCCCGGCCAAGTTTCATCAGGAGCGCGACGTCGCGGGTCGCGGACTGATCGTGGGCGCCAGCGTCGCCGAGGTTGCGCCGTACTACGGCCGTCGTGCGCTGCGCCGGCATCGCCACCGTGAAATGGACCGGGCCAAGAAGTGCTATCCCGTCAGTCATCGGCACCCGCCAACTCGCCCGGCAGCGCCACACGCCCTCGCCAGGCTCCAACACCAGGTCGGCCAGTACCGTATCCAACGCCGCCACCTGCTGATTCGTGATCCGACCACCGCCGAGAAGCAGGGCCTCCAACGCGCGTTGCAGCGCCGCAAGCCCCAACCGCGGCGGACCCTCGACATGTGGCACGCCCTTGGCGACGCCACGGCGCAACTCCACAAGCTCGGTTTCCGCCGAAGCCAAAGCGGCCTTCATGGCGATGTCCTCTGCCCGCAGCTCCGCCTCCTCCGAGCTCCCCGCTACCGCCCGCGCCTGTTTGGAAAAGCACGTGTCGACGTCGGCACTCAAACCTGCGATCCGCTTCTCCAGCTCCCGCTCACCCGGTACGGCCAAGGGGGCGGCGCCAACGTGGGCGCGGGGCAGCCGCCCGAGGTCAAACCGCTCCAACGAGACGCCGGACCGCAGCGCGTCAGCGAACGAGGTCACGAGCCCTCGGTGCAGCGCACCGACATCGACGTACCCTTCGCTCCGCCCGCGCCGGCCCTTCCCCCTGACCTCAGGAGAGGCTGGCATCGGTGCGTCCCCGCTGCGGCTTGGTGTCGATCGTCCGGACCTGGTAGCGCCCGCTGCCTGCCGTAGACATCTGCATGGCACGACCGTTCGCCGTCGCCCACTGCCTGCCGGTCAGAGCTGTCAGCATCTCCTTCGCTCGCCCGCCCTGTCGCGGACTGAATCGCACCGGCGTGTCCGGAGGCTCGATCCTTTGAGGAGGATGGGGTCATGTCATCAGCGTCGTCGAGGAGGTACCCGCCGGAGTTGCGTGAGCGGGCGGTTCGGATGGTCGGCGAGTGCCGGC
>JAABUM010005584.1_pt1 | contig 13089 bp, 10 predicted proteins | sample 5559161 | NCBI WGS metagenome assembly JAABUM01 (sample SAMN10711868, study PRJNA513369) | rock metagenome | isolation source: Antarctica rocks | place: Antarctica: Victoria Land, Siegfried Peak nord | reverse complement strand
CGACCGGTGTCTCCAGATGCAAGGAGATCGTGGAGAGCGCGGCCCGCCGATCGAGATAGTTCGCGCGGCCCTGCAAGCGCTCGATCTGGCTCCGCACGCTGGTGATCTCGCGCTGGATGTTCAGGATATCCTCGGTGCGCGTCGCCTTCGCCATGATGTCGCGCAACTGGCGCTCGGTCGCCTCCAGATTCGTGATCTGCGCCTGCACATCGACGAACTCCTCGGTCACGTCGGTCGCCTCGGCCTTGTCGACGCGCCGCTCGACCACATCCGGCAACTCGCGCAGCGCGGCCATCGCCGCCTCGAACTGGCCGCTATCGACTTGCAGCGTCACGTCGGCCACGCGCCGGTCGCCGTTCTTACTATTCGTGTATTGCAGGACGTCGCCGCCATATTGCCGCGCGATCGCGCCCGCCCGCCCGAATGCGGCGTCCACATCCTGCACGGTCAGTCCCAGCGTGCCGGTCTTGATCAGCAAACGCGGCTGCACATTGATCGGCGCGGGCGCGGTGCTCGCCGGGGCGGTCTGCCCGGTCGTCCCGCTCCTGGGGGCGGAGGAGGGGGCGGCACTTGCCGAGGCCGTCTGCCCGGTCGTGCCGTCACTCACCGCAGGCGCGGACGAGGCCGCCGCCCGACCACCAGCCGCCGCTGTGGGCGCGGCAGAAGCTCCGCCAGAGTACGAGGATGTGCCTCCACGGTCGGGCATGGTGCTTTGCGTCGGGCCAGGCGAACCACCGCAGGCGGTCAACATGTCCATCAGGAGACACAACGCTAATACCACCGTCAGGGTTCGACCGCGCGCGAATCGTGAACGAGCCAACATCGCCCTATCCTCCTGGTGCCGACGCCACCCGCACCATGCGGACCCGCGCGAGGCACACAACTCCCTACCCCATCCCCGACCTGGGGACCGGCACAAGGCAAACTTCACCTACACCCGGTGGCCTCTGCCCACCGGATCGTCGCTCGCCGACTCGTTTGTACTCCAGGGTCTTGCGGTGCCACCGTCGCGTAAAGCCGTGTCCTGCTATGACAGACGTGCCGCAGGGAGAAAAGTTCCACGGCGCGAAAGTATTGCTCGGGGCGCTCGTCGCACGCGGGTGCATTAGGATAATGCGATGCGGCGGAACTTCGTGAGGAGGGATGAGGATGACAGGCTCACCACCCGTCGGCTGGCCGACCCGTGCCACCAACGGGATCGTCGTCCACCCGATCCCGCTGCCCAGCCTGCTCGGCCTCACGCTGGCGGGGGGGCGGCTGCCACCGGGTGACTTCGCGGTCCACGCCCATCGCTCGCTGGAACAGCTTACCTACGTCCTCGCGGGGCGGCTCCTCGTCACGATGGGCGACCCGGCGAGCGGCGAGACGGTCGAACGCGATTGCGGGCCGGGGGACACGGTCGGCACCGCGCCGCTGGTCACCCTCTCCTTCCACAATCCGGGGCCGGAAATCGCGCGCGTCCTCTACATCTGCGCGCCACCCTACCCCGCCGCCGCCACCGACACCGCCATCCTCGACGACCATCGCGCCCTGACCGCGCCCGAACTCGACGCGGCGCTGGCGCGCGTAGGAGCGGTCCGCGCCGCCACCGACGCGGGTTTCGCCGCGCTCGCCACGCGCATCGCCGCCCTGCGCGACATGCGCTGAGCCCCGCGCGAAACGGCATCGTGTGGGGCTCGTCACATGCCTCGTAGTAGCACAGTGGAGTAGCGTTTAGTCCTTATCACCAATTTTACAGAGCAGATACGTGGCCCCAGGAGTGTCATCTCGGCAGTTCCAGACGAACACCGCTTCTGGATATTCCTGTAACACAGCATTGCGGAAAGTGTGAAGCAACCCGCTGGCACGCAGCGTCCTGACGCAGTCGATACAGAGCCATGCGATATGATTTTCGCGCACCTCATCACTGGGCAAGGACGCGTAGACGTTCGCCCAGAGATCTGTCCTTTCCTCGGCGGGCACACGCCACCGCTTGCATCGCGCACAGTGCACGACAGTGGTATCGACCAAGGCTTGTGCCTTTCCACGAGCTGTGAGTTGTAGACCCATTAGGATATGTACCGTGATTGCAAGTCCGCGTTGGTGATAGTCACGGCCAGGAGTGAGGCGTGCATCGTGAGTGCGAGGCTGGGATTGGTGCGGGCGCGCAGGCGCTCCAGGCCCATCGCCTCCAGCTGGCTGTACCGCGTCTCGATGCGCTTGCGGTAGGCGCGCAGCGCCAGCTTATCGGGCCACAGGTTGGGGGCAATGTTCGCCTTGCGGATCGGGATGAGGCGCACCACGGTGTCGGCCAGGATGGTCGCCTCATCGGCAGCGGCGTTATCGCCCTTGTCGCCGTAGACCGTCGCGTCCGCAGGCAGGCCATAGGTCGGTTCGTGGATCGGCGTCAGGTCGTGCAGGCCACCCGGCACCAAGTCGAAGCGCACCGGGACGCCGCTCGGCGCGCCGATCAGGTGCAGCCGCCAGCCGAAGAACGGCTCCTGCTTCGCCGCGCAGTAGCCGCAGAAGTCCTGCCCGCGCACCTTCTTGCAGCGCTGGGCACGGGCGCGCTTGCAGGCCGGGACCGGCATGCTGTCGATCAGGAACACCGCGCCGTGGGCGCACAATGCGCCCAGGGTCGCCAGCAGGAGCAGGAGCCCGTCGCGCAGGGCGTGCAGGCGGCGATTGCAGCGCGACACACGCAGCGGGGCGGATAGGGAGTGGCCTAGAGCGCCGGTCCACTACTCATGCCGCCGCTGCGGTGGGGGATTCCGCTCGCTGACGCTGGATGAGGTGGAGGTGATGTACGACCCCGCAGCGGCGCAGATCGAAGAGGTTCTTGCGCTGCCCGATGTAGCGGGCGCGGGCGCCCTGCCAGTAGCCGACATGGGCCAGGGTGTGCTCCACCGCCACCCGCTCGCGCAGCTTGGCGCGGCCCGCCGGGGTGTGCTGGCGCTCACGCAGTTCTTGCAGCCGCCGCTCGTCGGGATGGATCGTCACGCTGCGCCCCTGCGGGCTGCCGGTGCAGCGCTCCCGCAGCGGGCAGGCGGCGCAGCCCGCCGCCGGGAACTGCACCGTCCCCCCGGCGGCGAACGGCCGCGTCACCCCGTTGGGGCAGCGGATCGTCCCCGCCTCCCAGTCCAGCGCGAAGGCGGTCTTGGGGAAGCGGTCGCCGGCCTGCACCGGCCAGGCCTTGCAGTAGATCGCCAGGCCGGCCGGCCTGGCGCGCACCAGCGTGCTGCTCAGGTAGGCCCGGTCGAGGTGCAGCTCCGTGAGGGTGACATCCTGGCGCCGCAGGTCGGCGGCGATGGCGGCGGTCACGGTCGCCTCCGGGGCGTTGGCGGGCGTGACGCCCACCGCATGCACCAGCGTCGTGGCCACGTCGCACAGCACATGGCGCTTGTCGCCGTCGATGCGCCGGCTCCGGCTCTTGCGCCCGTGGCGCATCGCCCCGTCCTCGACGCTGATGCGGCGATCGGCGGCCACCCCGTGCCGCAGGGTCGGCAGCCCGTCCGCGCCCGTGTCTACATCTTGCGCCCGAACTTCCTGCGCGGCGGTCAGGCCGGCCTGCACCACCGGGTCGTCGTCGGCCCCCGGCTGCGTCGCCAGCCAGGCGTCCGCCGCGTCCAGCGCGGCCAGCACCAGCTGCAGCGCCCGGTCCCGGGCCGTCGGGTCGTCCCAGTCCAGGTCCAGGGTGGCTTTCAGGCTGCTGCCCCCGACCACGGCGGCCCCCGCCTCGCCCGCGACATCCGCCAGCCCCCGCCCCTGCTGGCGGGCGATCACGCCCAGCGCCTTGCCGACGGCGTGGCCCAACAGATTGTCGGTGTCCTCGACCCGCCCCGCGCCCCACAGCGGGCTGCTGTCGAGCGCCGCGCGCAGCTGGCGCGGGCCGAAGCCGCCATGCTGCCTGGCCGTCTCGACGGTGCGCTCGACGAGGCGGCGATCCAGGTCGTGTGCGATCAGCAAGGCCCGGAAGCGCACCAGCGTCCCCTTGCCGAAGGGGGCGGCGGCGCAGTCGAGGCAGTCGAGCGCCAGCTGCCAGCGCCGATCCATCACCAGCGCCTCCAGCGCCTCGTCGTCCGAGGCCCCGGTATAGGCTTGCAGGATCACCACCAGCGCCAGTTGGGCCGGCGGGACCGGGCAGCGCCCCTCGGCGCTGTCGCGGAAGATCGTCGCCAGTTCCTCTTGGAAGGCCGCGTCAAACAATTCGTGGCGCACGCGGCGCAGGAAGACGAAGAGCTTGGCCCGCTTGATCCGCGCGACGATCACCTGCTCGGCTGGGGACAACTCGTGGGGGGGCGGCCAGTGGGGCGGCCGCATGGACGCACTCCTCTCGGTGGGGGCACCGCTATCCTGCCGGAGGCGGGCAGCAAAGCATCCGTCCGCACCGCCGTCAACGACCGACCACCTGAGTAGTGGACCGGTGTTCTAGGGCATGATCCGGGCTCTTCCTGGTATCGGTGAGCCTCGCAGTTTGCGTACGTTCGCGCCACTGATTGGCATATTCCCCGAGCAGGTGCTCTGAGCTAGCACTAGGCGCAGCACCTGCACGGCCCGCGCCAGGTGGTGCTGGAAGTATTTGGCGGCCACCACCGCCACCGTCAACACCGCCGCGTCGCTCGCCCCAGCGCGCACGTCGTCGCGGTGTCCCAGCGTCGCCATCGTCTTGTCAAGCAGCACAAAGGCCGTTACGATGAAGTTGTCTTCCAGGTGCCCCTCCCGCCGCGAACCCGGTGCCCCAACAACACCATTCTCGGCGGGAGCCACATGGGCGGCAACTAGCAATCACGGTAAAGCCATTATCAACAACCACCCAAGGAGTAGGAACATGCCAAATACCGAAGCTTCCCTCACTCGCTTGCTGGACGAGGCGGCCATCCGCGACGCGACCGCCCGCTTCGCCGATATCCTTATGCGCGCCGACTACGACGGTTTTCGCACACTGTGGGCCGACGACGCCGAATGGGTGATCGGAGGCACCGAAGGCCAGCCCTTCGAGAGGCGCGCCAAGGGGGTCGACGACATCGTGTCATTGTTCCGCGATCTTTGGAAGGGCAACGACTCCTTCGTCCACTTTGCCGTGCAGGGCGTGATCGAGGTCAACGGCGATGACGCTACAGCCCGGTGCGTGTGCCACGAACAAGCGCGTGGGCCTGAAGGAAGGTACTACAGAACTCACGGTGTATGGTCTGATCGCCTCCGCCGCTCGGACAAGGGCTGGGTGTTCACGAGCCGTATCTACCTATACTTGTGGCTCGACTTTTCGCCTTTTTCCGGAGACATTTTCTCGTTTTCTTCCTGACAGTCCGTGATCCTAGTACAACCTCGCGGAAATGCGTGCTGGGTTCGTCTCCGAGGGCAGCGTGGCACAGGCACACACCGACGGCATGACGACCACACCTAACCCGGCACAGACTTCCGCGACCGTGTACTAGGTTCGCGGGCGGACCGACTGTGGTCCGCCCGCGGATCCGCCTCGAAGGAGATAATCACATCGTCACGATGCCCCAGCGCCGCCATCGTCTCGTCAAGGAGCACGGAGGCCGTTACGATGAAATCGTCGCTCATGGGTCGTCCTCCGTGGTGCAATCGCGTCGTCAAGCAACCCGATTGTCCCCGGAACGGCCCACGAGCGGCAACTAGCAATCAGGGTATATGTGTCTCAGCGGCGCTCCGCGAAGAGTTGGTAGATCGTGGCGGCGTAGCGGATGCCATTGAGATAGTGTCCGATCGTGATGAACTCGTTGGCGGCGTGGCCGCGCCAGGAGGGCGGCCCGATGCCGGACCCGGCGGAGGGGATGCCGCCGAGTTGCCCGCCGAGCCAGACGCCCTGCCGCCCGGACGCATCACCGGTCGGGCGGATCGCCGGTTCGACGCCGTACACCTGACGGGCGGCGTCGGCGATGAGCGCGGCGAACGGGGTGTCGAGCGTCGTGCGCGACGGCTCGATCGAGCCCATATCCTCGACGGAGAAATCGGCGCAGTCGTGCTCGTCCAGGAAGCGGCGGAGCAGCGCCAGGACCGTGTCGGGATCCTGATCGGCGACGAGGCGGAAATCGAGGCGGCAGGCGGCGCGACCCGGCAGCACCGTCTTATGCCCCTCGCCCATCCAGCCGGTCGCGAACCCGGCGATGTTGCAGGTGGGGGTGAAGAGCAGCTGCTCGAACGCCGCCAGCCCGCTGACCCCGCCGATGAACGCCTCCGTCCCGAGCGCGCGTTGCTGCACCGCGTCGTCCCAGCCGGTCTGCGCCAACGCCTCGCGGTCGCGCGCGGTCACCGGGCGGATCGGGTCGTAGAAACCGGGGAGATTGATCCGCCCGTCCGGCCCCTTGAGTTGACCGAGCGCCCAGACGAGTCGCCAGGCCGGGTTCTGCACCAGCCGCGCCCGCGCCGAGTGGAGGTCTTCCCGCGCTCCCTGCACCTTGATCTCCACGAAGAGCAACCCGCTCTCCCCGTAGCCGATTTGCGGGCGGTTATCGCCGCCGAAGCCGCCATCGAACGACAGCGCGGCATCGGCGGCGAGCAGTTCTTTGTGCGCGGCGACGAAGGCGGGCAGGCTCGGACTACCGCTCTCTTCCTCGCCATCGAAGAGGAACTTGATGTGACAGGGGAGCGGCACAGCCGCCGTGCGAAAGGCGTCGATCGCCTTCAGGTGGGCGAACAGATTGCCCTTGGCGTCGGTCGTCCCGCGCCCGTACATGACGCCGTCGCTTACCTCAGCGCCGAATGGCGACCACGACCATTCAGCGAGCGGCTCGGCGGGCTGAACATCGTAGTGGTTATAGATCACGAGGGTCGGCGCGTTGGGATCCGGCACGCGGATCTCGCCGTAGACGACCGGCAGGCCGACGGTTTCCATCACGCGCGCCGCGATACCGAGAGCGCCCATCATCTCGACCAGCAGCGCCGCGCACTCCCGCACGCCGATCCCTTGCGAGGAGATGCTCGGCTGCCGCACCACCCGCTGTAAATCGCCGATGAAACGCCCCTGCTCCCGGTCGATCGCCGCGTACACCGCATCCAGTTCGGCCATCGTCCCTCCTTCGCGCGCTCTCGAATACCAGCGCCCGGATTCTCGCAACCGGAGGCCGGGCCAGTCAAGCGCACGCAGCGATCGGACGGGGGAAACGATAGGCGAAGAAGGTGTTTAGGATCAGAAACGCGATCAGGCGGGGCGCTCCAAAAGGGCGAAGCGGTTGCCTTCGGGGTCGCGGAAGAAGGCGAGCGCACCGAACGCCGCGCGCTTGATCGCCCCCTCGCTCGGCACGCCGCGCGCCGCCAGTTTCGCCACGCTCGCCGCGATGTCGGACACCGCGAACTGCCAGAGGGTCGGCTTCTGCTCCTTGCCCCGTGCGCCGTTGCGTTCCGGGCCACCCGCCTCCAACGCCAGCGGTGTCGCCGCGCCACCAAACGCCACCAAACGCTCGATACGCGAGGCGATCGGCAAGCCCACGTTCGCCGTAGAACCGGGTCATCAGCGGCAGATCGGCCACGTGGAGGATCGCATAGGCCACCGTCAGTTCGGGCATGGTCCCCTCCGTGGTAGGCGAGTAAGCGAGGTAGTCCAGTAGCGTAGGCGCGGGATGCCGGTGGACTGCGGTCCCGGCTGAAGGCTGCGGCCACGGAGTACCCCGGAGGGCAGCCACTACCCATGAAGGGCATGCTCTACCCGTGAAGGGCACAATGTCCGCCTGCGGACTGGGATGGCTGCGCGGGGTGTGGCTGCCCGACGGCGAGTCGGGATTCCGGGATTGAAATACCCTGTAGGGCAGCCCCTACCCATGAAGGGCACACTGTACCCCTGAAGGGCAGCCTCTCCCGGCCAGGGGCGGCTGCGCCGCCACGAAGTCCCCGTAGGGGACTGGAACGCCACCAGCGCATCGCTCATCCGCCTTCGCGGCAATTTCTATACACCGATAGCAGCAATGTTCCCCCGCTCCTCGGATGGGGAGAGGGGGTGGCGAGCGCAGCGAGCCGGGGGTGAGAGTCACATCCAGCACCCGCTCACTCCACCCACTCACTTCGGCTTCCCCGTCACCAGCAAACGCCCTTCGAGGGTCTGCACATCATCCACGACGATCGGGAGCGCTTCGTTCAACTGATCGGTATTCGTGGCGAGGTCGGTGATCTGCTGCTGGAGCGGGCCGGGCAGGGGGAAACGCCCCGTGTCGATCCGCTCGACGGTCGTCACGAGCTTGCCGTCGCGCGCGGCCACCGTGCCGATCACCACCACCGCGATCGGTAGCGGCGCATCGTGCGAGACGCCGCTGACGATCACCTTACCGCCACGGAACGCGATCTGCGGGTTCTCGATCTTCGGTGCGGATGGTTCCGCCGCGAGCGTCTCGACCAGCTTCGAGGTCGCTTCTTGCTCAGAGATCTCGAGCTGTGTCGATGTCGATGTGGGGGCCGCCTGCAACGTCGCGATCTTGTTGTCGAAGCTCCGCGCCGCCGCTGTGCTCGCCGGCACCGTCGCCAGACTCTGCGACAGCTCCGATGGCCTGGTGAGGAGGAAATATGCCGCACCGGCCAGCACGACGAGCAGGATCACCAGGAGCAGGAGGCTACGTAGACAACCGCGCATCGCCCCCCCTCGCACATTCGCCGCGCGGCGCGCATCGCCGCCGTAGGGGAGTGATACCACCGACTGTGGGACGGTCGCAACTGCGATCGGCGGGCGCTCAGCTCGCGCGCGCCCCGCCACGCGCCGCCGGATACCCCGCTGGCTCGGCCTCGTGTCCGGTGGTGATCGCTGTGCCGCGCACGCGGAGCGAGCGCTGCCGTGGCAGGACGCTGAGGCAGAGATAGGCGAGCGCCCCGAAGTAGAGGGCGACGACCGCGCTGTGACTGAGCGAACTGAACAGGCTGAGGCGACTGAAGACGACCGAGGCGCCGGTGGCAGATTGACCGAGCAACATCACCGCCGCGACACCGCCCGCCCAGCAGAGATCGGGGCGTGCCGCGCGTATCCGCCAGCACCACGCGAAGAGCGCGAGCGTCCCGAGGGTCAGGAAGACCGCCGACAGCCGATGCGAGAAGACCGCCCCGACCGGGCCGACGAAACCGGGGAAGGCCGACCCCTGACAGAGCGGCCAATCGAGGCAGGCGAGGCTGGCATTGGTGTGCCGGACATAAGCGCCCAGGTAGACGACGCCATAGGTGTAGAGCGCCAGCAGCCAGACACCGCAGCGGATCGCCACCGGCACGACGCGATCCCGCAGCGCATCGATGCCCCGGTCGGTCTCGAAGAGGGTCGTGGCGACGAGCAGCGTCGAGGCGAAGGCGACCAGCGAGATCCCGAAGTGCAGCGCGAGGATGCCCTCCTTCCCCCACCAGTCGGGGTACAGCACCGAGAGCGCGCCGAGCGCCGCCTGCAAGACGAGGAAGAGCAGCATCAGCGGCACCAACACGCGGATCTCGAACCGCCGTCGCCAGAAGGCGACCGCACCGATCGCGGTCCCCAGAATCAGGAATCCCTCGACGCCGGTCACCGCACGGTGGCTGAACTCGATCGCCGTGGTAACCGCGAATTCCGGGATGAAACGCCCATTGCACAGCGGCCACGACTGACCACAGCCCGCCCCAGAGCCGGTGCTGGTGACGGTCGACCCCATCACCAGGACGATGAACATCCCAAACGCTGCCACCGCAGCCAGCCAACGCGCCGCACGGCGCAATCGTTCTCGCATCCGCTATCCCCACCTCTGGCGCACGGCGGCACGCCGGTTATCGATCCTATCACGGGTATTATCCTCGTTCTCGCGTTTCCGCGACAGGGGTACAGCAGGAGCATCGCCCGACCAAGCGTAGCGCCTCCGCCGGTACAACCAACGACAGCGACAACCAACGCCGGTGCGGTTCAGGGCTGCGCCGGGCTCCCGCACGGTGCCAGACACAGCAAGCGACGCTCGACGACCCCGCGCGCTGGAATATCGCCAGCGCGGTGGAAGCCGGAACGGCTCGTCGATAACGGCAGGTGCCTCACGCCGGGGCAGTTAGGCCAGTTGCCCTAAAACTCACCCTCCCAACATCGATGCTCGTCGTGTTACATGGTGGGCAGCGGTCGCTCTTGTGCCATACAAACAACGTCTCGACTTTCCCCCGGGTTTAGTGCTTGACTTGCCCCCCGCTTCCGCCATATACTGCGTCCATTCCAACGCCTGTGCGCGCGCATGGGAACAATCACGCGCGGTCTTACGTCATTTCAGTACCCACCGTGAAGAGGCGTAGCCGCGTGGTATAGGCCATCCGGTTCGCCCATCCGCATACCGTCGCCGGAGACGGGACGGCGGGCGGTTTTTCCGTTGTCTCCGGTTTGGGGCATTGTGGCCCGGTGCTACCGAGCATCGGGACCGTACTGAGGAGGATCCACGATCATGGCCGTGTTCGATCCCATGCAATCGCTCGCTCGTGACCTGACCACCGGGCGCATCGCGCGCCGCGACTTCATCAAGCGCGCCGCCGCGCTCGGCTTCTCGGCCACCGCCATCGCGGGTGCGCTGGCGGCCTGCGGTGCCGCCGATGTTCCGGCGGTCGCGACCACGGTCGCCTCCGTCGCCCCCACTGCGGCGGCGGTCGCGACCGCTGTCGCGTCTACCGCCCCGACCGCCGCAGCGACCCGCGCGGCGGGTGGCGCATCCACGGCGACCACCGCCGGTGCCGCCACGGCGACCCGCGCGTCGGGCACCCCGGCGAGTGGCGCGGGCGGTGTCCCGCTGGCCGCGATCCCCGCGAGCCCCGGCAAGCGCGGCGGCGGCGGCACGCTGAAGCTCCTCTACTGGCAGGCGCCGACCGTCCTCAACACGCACCTCGCGCAGGGGACCAAGGATCAGGATGCTTCCCGCCTCGTCTACGAGCCGCTCGCGACGATCGACGGCGACGGCAAGTTCATCCCGGTCCTCGCCAGCGAGATCCCCTCGCCGACGAATGGCGGCCTCTCGGCGGACCAGTCGGTGGTCACCTGGAAGCTGAAGCAGGGCGTGAAGTGGAGCGACGGCCAGCCCTTCACCGCCAAGGACGTGGTCTTCACCTATAACTACGTGATGGACGATAAGACCGGTGCCGTCACCACCGGCGACTACCTGACGATCGCGAAGATCGAGGCACCCGACGATTACACGGTGAAGATTACCTTCAAGGATCCGCAGTCGGGGTGGTATATCCCCTTTGTCGGCGGCTATCGCGGCGTGATCCTGCCGGAGCACGTTTTCAGCGCCGGCAAGGGTGAGGCGGCCAAGAACTTCCCCGCCAACCTCCAGCCGATCGGCACCGGTCCCTACAAGGTCACCCCGGGCGGCTTCAAGCCGGGCGACTCGGTCACCTACGAGATCAACACCAATTACCGCGACGCCAATGCGCCCTCGTTCGATGCGGTGCAGTGGAAGGGCGGCGGCGATGCGGTCTCGGCGGCGCGCGCCGTGATCCAGACCGGCGACTACGATTACGGCTGGAATCTCCAGGTCGAGGCGGCGACGCTCACGCAGCTCCAGCAGGGGAGCAGCACGAAGGGCACGGTCTTCACGATCCTCAGCCCGAACTCGGAGCGGATCGTCATCAACTTCACCGACCCGAACAAGGAGGTGGACGGCGAGCGCTCCAGCCTGAAGGCTCCGCACCCCTTCCTGACCGACAAGGCGGTCCGCCAGGCGATGGCGCTCGCCTGCGACCGGAAGACCGTTGTCGATGTCGGGTACGGGCAGGGCGGCGCGATCGCCGACAACTTCCTCTATAGCCCGGCACCGCTGAGTTCGCCGAACAACAAGTCCGAGTTCAACATCGACAAGGCGAATCAGATTCTCGATGCCGCCGGGTGGGTCAAGAGCGGCGCTTACCGTTCCAAGAACGGCGTCCAACTCAGCCTCGTCTATTACACCACGGTCAACACCGTGCGCCAGAAGACGCAGCAGATCATCAAGGATGCCTGGGAGAAGATCGGCATCAAGACCGAACTGAAGTCCGCCGATGCCGCCGTCTTCTTCGCCTCCGATCTCGGCAACACCGACACCGCCGCCAAGTGCTATGTCGATGTCGAGATGTTCACCAACGGCAACTCCACCCCCGAGCCCTTCGCCTACATGGAAGACCTGAGCACGGCGAAGGCCTCGCAGAAGTCGAATCAGTGGTCCGGTGGCAACTACGGGCGCTGGTCCAACAAGGACTACGACGCCGTCATCGACCAGCTGAAGAAGGAACTCGACCCGGCCAAGCGCACCGCGCTCTTCATCAAGGCCAACGATATCCTGATCCAGGACTACGCGGTGATCCCGCTCGTCTACCGGACGTCGGTTTCTTCCAAGGCGAAGAATCTGGAGATCGGCCCCACCACCGCCTGGGACGATGAGACCTGGAATATCGCCAACTGGGTCAAGAAGTAGCGCCGCGCCCGACGTAGCCTGCGGCACCCGTCCGACGATGGGCGGGTGCCGCGCACATCACACCCCGCGCGGCACAACAACACAGCATTGGCAGACGGCGATGCAGCTGTCACCAGGGGCGAGGATGCCTTCGATATATCCCAGTTACCCCATGTATTAGGGAGGATCGATGACTGACCGCCAGCACCCCACCCTCGGTACGCTGACCCAGGATCTCGTCGCCAATCGCCTGAACCGCCGCCAGTTCGTCATGCGCGCCGCCGCGCTCGGCCTCTCGGCCTCGGCGATCGCCGGGGCGCTCGCCGCCTGCGGCGGCACCGTCGACACCCCCACAAACGCCCCGATCGCCACCAGCGCCCCGACCGCCGTCCCGACCTCCGCCGGCATCAACACCGGGAGCGTCCGCGCCACCGCCACCACCGCAGGCGGGACCGCCCCGACCGCAGCGGTGGCGACGACCACGCGCCCGGTCGTCGCCGCGACCCCGAGCGCCGCCAGCGGTGGCCCGACCAAGCGCGGCGGCGGCGGTCAGCTGAAGATCTTGCAGTCGCAGGCTCCGGTCAACTACAACCCACACCTCTCGTCCGGCACGAAGGACGACCTGATCGGGCGCATCGTCTACGAGCCGCTCTGCACGATCGACATCAACGGCAATATCCTCCCGATTCTCGCCGCCGAGGTGCCGACCGATGCCAACGGTGGCGTTGCCGCCGACGGCAAGAGCGTCACCTACAAA
>JAABUM010005583.1_pt1 | contig 13089 bp, 8 predicted proteins | sample 5559161 | NCBI WGS metagenome assembly JAABUM01 (sample SAMN10711868, study PRJNA513369) | rock metagenome | isolation source: Antarctica rocks | place: Antarctica: Victoria Land, Siegfried Peak nord | reverse complement strand
GTGAACGGGCGCGGCGCGTCCGGCGACGTTCGGCGCGCGTCGGGCGCGCGTCGGACGAATCGTTGGAAGAGCGCGAAGTGTTCGAGGAATCGTTGGACGAATCGTTTGAACTCACACGAGGACGGCGACGGCGGCGCGGGCGCTCGGTGTTGGGCGTGTTGTCGCTGTTTGAGTCCACGTTGGGCGGAGGAAAATTGGCCGGCGGGTTGATGGTGTTACCGCCACTGGATGAGTTGTCGCGCGGGGTGTTGTTCGACGGGCGAGAGTTGTTCGATTGGACGGCGTTGTCAGGAACGGGCGGCGGAGGAAGCGTTTGGCGCGCGTCGCGTCGCGGAACCAAGGGCGTCACGTCGGGGGAACCGGTGTCCGGGTTGTTTCCGTTTGGCGAAGTGGCGGGCGGAGTTGTTGGCGCCGCTTCGGGCAGCACTTCGATGGCGGCGCCGGGCGAGGACGAAACGACGCGCGCGCTGTTTTTGGGTTTTTGCAGCGCCTGACCGTTCGCGCCGAACAGCTTCGCCGAAAGCACGTATTTGCCAAAAGCGTAGGAGCCGTAGCCCAAACCGCACACAAGAAATAGGGCCAGCAAAAGGCGGGACAAAATGCGCATGGAAGTCGAAGTGTTGGGACGCGCGAGGCGCCTCTAAAGCCTACCGCAAACCTATTCTTCCATCCAAAATCTCAATGAAGAAAAGCCACAGATGAACACAAAGAACACAGATTGGAAACATCCAACTCCGTGCTTTTTGTGTTCATCTGTGGCTTTTAGCGACTGTGGTAATGGCTCAAGGAGAGACATGGCTTGCCATGTCCAGAGGAAGTAGCAGCGAGCAGAAACGCCTTGAACGTGAGTTCTCACCTGATGAGCGGGCGCGGACATGGCAAGCCATGTCCCTACCTTGAGCCTTTACCGCGGAATGACAGCCTGTAGCCTCTTGTGTTTTAGGAGCTATATTTCGTCAGGCGGACACCCTGCAAATGATCGGTGCCGCCCAGTGAAGAGAAGACAAACGCCGTCTTTAACCTCAAACGCTGCCTTTTGAGCGATCTCAGAGCGCAACTACTTCAAAACTGCGCTCAGGTGTGGCACAAAGAATTCGACGCCGATTCCCGACGCGTTCTTTGGCCTCGACCCGCTTTCACAACTGGAACGCCCCTCCTTCTCTGAAACTGGCTACGCGCCGAGATAGACAACTTTTGGCCCCAAACCGATGCAAATGGTAGCTTCCGTGCTAAATGAAGTGCAATCGTGATTGCCTTCATCTTGCCGCAACGCGCCGCTTTGTTTTCGGGAAAGTCCGATGCAAGTGGAGCCACCAGAGTCAAGGGGAACGTGTCCCGAACCATGATGGCACCTCGTGATCCCGATTTTTCCTGTAAGGAGCTTTCTATGAACCTGGCAGTTCCTCCGGTGATGCCCCCGGCGCAAGTCGCGCGCGGCCACCACTTTCTGATGGGCGTTTTGCCCGTCGGCTCTTCACCTTCTGCTACGCGCCCGCGCCGTCGCCGCGCCCTGTTGGCGCTGTGCGCGGCGGGTTGCGCTCTTGTTGCTCCGGCTCATGCCGATTTGCCCTTTGGCTCGCCGGTGCTCGCCTCCAAGGTGCGCATTGACTCGCCCACCTCGCGTTTGCTCCGCGCCCATCGCACGCCGCGCCGCACGCCCATTATGCACCTCGCGCCGACTTGCAAGGCGGCGCCGGGTTCGGGTTTAGCGCTCGCGTTGTCTTTTGGAGCAACGCCTACGCTCACGCTTGCTTTGGAAAACAACGGCGCGCCGCAAGCGGTCGCTACGCCACCTCGCACGCCCAGAACCTTGATCGTGTTTTCGCCTCAAGAAGTCGGTTCGCGCTTGGGACGCATCGCGCTACCCAGCATCGAGCCGAATTCATCCGATACGCTCGTCGCGGCATTGCCCGAACTTTCGCCGCGTTTGTCAGGCGTCCAAACCCAAAGCAACGCGCAACGATTGCGCTTGTCGCGCGCGTCCAGAGTGGCTCTGGCGTTCAAGGATGCGCCCGCCTTTCCCCTCGCGCGGTTCCCGGCGTTTGCCAAGTTCACCCAGCCCGGCGCCGGAGCGCTGCCCGATCTGGCGCCTGCGAACATCCCGCCCGCGCCCGTTCCAATGGCTTCCTTTGCCAAAGGTTCGGCTTCGGTTGCCTCTCGTTCTCCTCGCGTGGCCGTTGTGTCCGATACAGGCGGCGGCAGGTTCATTCAGTTCAAGTCGAGCGCGACCATCGCCACTTCGGGCAGCGCGGCGAACAACGTTTCGTCGCTTCCTCTGGCGTCCGACAACAGCCAACTGAGCACGGGCGGCATGAAAAAAGTCATTCAAGTGCCCGGACTTTCCCTCCCGCCATTGTCGCAGCCGCTCCCCGAGTGGATGAAGGCGGCGGCGGTGCGCGTGGATCGCCTTGAAAAGGGAGGCAAAAATTCCAAACGGTTGGCGCAAAATCCCGGCGGCGCGCCGGTTCGCCAGCCCGCCGCGCCCGTCACCAATTCCGACCGCTTGAGCAACCAAATCGAAGTCGCGGTTTCGACGTTCGTGGTTCTTTTAACGACGACTGATTTGCAAACCGTGGCCATCGCCGATCCCTCGATTGCTGATGTGGCGGTCGTCAATTCGCGCTCGGTTTTGCTCAACGGCAAAGGGCTGGGCGTGACGAGTCTGGTCATCGTGGACGGCCAGAAAATCCGCCAGTATTCGGTGCGCGTCACAGCGGCTCCGGGCAAACGGGATTTAGACATCGCGGCTCAAATCGGCATTCCCGGCGTCACGGTTCGTTCCGTTGGCGATGCTAAGGTGCTCGAAGGCGAAGTCGCCTCACCAGCCGAAGCGCAGCATGCGGCGGACATCGCGGGCGTTTACTCAAGCAAAGTGCTCAACCAACTGACGATTCGCTCTTCTGGTGGCGCGGGCACAACGGACGCTTCGGTCGCGCAACTGAGCGATTTGCTTTCCGATTATCCCGGCGTCAAAGCGCGCATCGCGGGCGACACCATCATCTTGACCGGCGAAGTGTCCGACCCCAACCAAATCACCGACTCGCAAACCGTGGCGGCAACGACGGGCAAGAAAATCGTCAACCTCATCCGTCTGCCCGCTTTGTCGGTTGACCAGTTGCGTCAATCTTTGGGCGGCGTGGACGCGGCTCAGTCGCTTTCCACGCCGGGCCAGATGACTTCAGGCGCGCCGATTTCCGTGCGCGAACTGGGCGGGCAACTCATCCTCGAAGGCTTCGCTTCGGCGCAAGGCGACATCGATTTGGCGCTCGCTTCGGCGAGGAGAACCGGACTTCCCGTTGTCAATCGCTTGCAGGTGCGGCCCGCGCTCACCTCCGATCAAGTGCTCGTCTCTTCGGTCGCGGCGGCCATCGGTCGCCCCGGCATCACCGTTCGCGGCACGACGAAGCGGCTGGTGCTCGAAGGCATCGTCGGCGACACCAACGAAGCGGTTTTGGCCGAACAGGTGGCGCGCGCTTTCGTGGTGCCGGGTCTGGGTCAAGTTGACAACCTGTTGCAAACCCGCTCGCCGGTGCAGGTCAACGTGGACGTGACCATCGCCGAGATCAACTCGAACGACGCGCGCTCTTTGGGCGTGCAATACGGCACGGCGAGTCTGACCAGCGAAAACGTCAATTACACGGGCGTCAACGGCGCGGGCGGCACGCCCGTCATTGGCCCCAACGGCGTCCCGCTTCAAGCGAAGAACATCACGCGCACCATCAACCCGACGTTCAATCAGGGCATCGCACTGGCGGGCAACGGCTTTTTGGGACTGGGGCCGACCGGCTTCCTCGACCCGTTCCGCGTGCGCATCAACGCCCTCGTGAACAACAACCGCGCGCGCATTTTGTCGGCGCCCTCGACAACCGTGCTGAGCGGGCGCACCGCGACGTTCCAAGTGGGCGGTCAAGTCCCGATTCCCGCCATTTCGACGGTCGGCGCCAACGGCTCGACCACGGGCATCGTGTTCAAGGACTACGGCATTTTGCTCGATGTTGTGCCCAACGCGCTACCGAACGGCGTGGTGACGCTTCGCATTCGCACCGAAGTGTCGCAGCCCGACTTTGCCAACGGCGTGACGCCTCCGGGCGGCGGCAGCCCGATTCCCGGCTTCCAGCGCCGCTCGACGGTCACGGAAGTCACGGTTCCGCCTAACGGCGTGCTCAGCCTGTCGGGCTTGATTCGCTCGGAAGACACGCGCACCGAAAGTGGCGTGCCGATTTTGTCGAAAATCCCCATCATCGGCTCGCTTTTCAAGTCGAAAGATTTCCGCACCAACAAAACCGAACTCGTCATCTTCGTGCGGCCCCGCGTTTTGCCCAACCCGCTCACGGGCGATCAACTCGCGCCCGCCGCCGTGGTCAACGTGGGCGAAAACACCAACGTCGCCGCTCAACTGGGCAACGCTGGCCTGAGCGCATTCAACGCCGGTGGCACCATCTCAACCGGTGCCAACGAGGGAGCGCGCTAACACAGATGGTTAGGTGGTTGGTTGGATGGTTAGATGAACTCTGCTAACCACCCAACCAACTATCTAACAAACCAACCACCTAACCATCCAACCACCTAACCATCATGCAACCGAAACGTTCTCCGCTTCTCTTGGCCACCGCCGCACTGGGCGTTCTGGCGCTGGGCGGTCTGGCTTACATCTTTTTGCCCAAAGGCGCTTCGGCGCCCCCGCCCGGCAGTGCCCGCCCCGTTGCCACGCCCACGCCCGTCCCGGTTGTGCGCTGGGTCGCCAGCCGTTACATCCCGCCGCGCACGACCATCACGCCGGATATGCTTCATCAAGCTGCCGTTGCGGGCGACGTGCCTCCGGGCGCCATCAAAACCCTCGCCGACGTGCAGGGCGAACTCACTAACGACGCGATTTTGCCCGGCCAGACCGTGCAACTCGCGTCGTTCACGCAGGGTCTCAAGCGCGTCGTGCCCGCCAACATCGAAGTGCCGCGCGGCTTTCGCGCCGTCGCCATCTATGTTGACCCGACTTCAACGGCTGCGGGATTGGTGGATGTCGGCGATTATGTTGATGTCATCGCGGTTCACAAACTCACCGTTGACAAGGAGAAGAACCAGTTCGTGCAGGGCGCCTTGCAGTTTTCGGCGGGCCGTCTGATCGGCTCCGACCTCAAAGTCCTCGCCGTCGACAAATCGCTCGCCGCGCCCGTTCCCACACCCGTTGCGCCACCCGCCGCCGCCGGAGCCGCTCCGGCCAACGGCGCGCCTCCGGCTCCCACGCCCGCGCCACCGGCGCCCGCCGCCAATCCCGGAGCGCCGATTCCCAAAATTCGCGTGATTTTGGCCGCGCCCGTCGAAACCGCGACGCGTCTGGTCGCCGCGGGCGATCAGGGCACGCTGCACATCACCATTCGCAACCCAAGTGACAGCGACCAAACGCTTTCGCCCGAAGCGCGCGAATATCCCTCGCGCGTCGTGACGGCGCGCGACGCCAAAACCACGAGCCAACAACCCGGCAGAGCCACGGGCGACGGTTCCAAAAGTTCGGGCGGCGGACGCCGCATTCGCAGCGACGCGCCGCCTCTGCCCGCGCTGATGCCGCCCTCGCCTTTGCCGCTTTCCAACGTCCAACAAGGAATGCCTCAGTCAGCGCCCGCAACTGTTCCTTCGTTTGGGCCTTCGGGAAACAGCACGCCCAGCATGATTCCCCGCGTGCCGGACGTTCCCAAAACGCGCGACATCACCGTCATTCGCGGAACAGAAAAAACCCGCGTTATCGTGCCGGTGAAGTAACGCAGTCGAACACCCAAACGCCCCGCCCGAATTATCGAGCGGGGCGTTTGTGGTTTGTCTATGGTAAAGCGACTCTCAGGAGAAGAAAGTTGAACTACAACATCAAGCGGCTCAAATCATCGTCGGAAACCAGATGCGCCAGCCTCGCGCGCACCGCGAGCGAATCAATTTTCACAACGCCGCGCGCCGATTCGGGAGCCTCAAACGCCAGTTCGCCGAGCACCTGTTCGAGCAACGTGTGCAAACGCCGCGCACCGATGTTTTCGCCTTCGGCGTTGACCTGAGCCGCCAAGCGCGCGATTTCGTTCGTCGCGTCGTCGCTCCATTGCAAATCCACGCCATCAGCGCTGAGCAGCGCGACGTATTGGCGCAAGAGGGAATCTTGCGGCTCGGTCAGAATTCGCTTCAAGTCGTTTTCGTTCAGCGGTTCGAGTTCGACGCGAACCGGAAAACGGCCTTGCAGTTCGGGAATCAAATCGCTCGGTTTGGACAGAGAAAACGCGCCCGCCGCGATGAACAAAACGTGATCGGTTTTGACCGGGCCGTATTTAGTGTTGACAGTGGCGCCTTCGACTAAGGGCAGCAAATCGCGTTGCACGCCTTCGCGCGACACGTTCGGGTTGCCGCCTTCGGAGCGTCCGGCGATTTTGTCGATTTCGTCCAAAAACACGATGCCGCGATTTTGCGCGCGTTCGATGGCCTCGGTTCCAACGGCGTCGCGGTCGAGCAGTTTGTCGCCTTCTTGCGCTTCCAAAATGGCGCGCGCGTCCGAAACTTTGACGCGCCTTTTTTTGCGATTGCCGCCGCCCATCATCGGGCCAAGCGCGTTTTGCATTTCCACGCTCATCTCTTCAAAACCCGGCCCGAACAAAAACCCGTTTTGCGGGCGCTTTTCTTCGACTTCGAGTTCGACTTCGGCGCTTTCCAAATCGCCCGCATCGAGTTTCGCGGCCATCTTTTCGCGCAGGCGAGTCGAAGTTTCGCGCGCGCTGCGTTCGGTTTCGGTCGGCGCGTTCTGGCCGAAGAGGTTGGGAAAACCTGACGCGAACGGGTTGGGCGCGGGGTTGCTACCCGGCATAGGCGCCAGCAAATCGAGCAGGCGGTCGCGCGCGTTTTTGGCGGCGCGCGGCTTCATCTCGTCCAGCTTTTCGCGCTCGACCATGCGAATGGCGACTTCGACTAAATCGCGCGCGATGGCGTCCACGTCGCGCCCGACATAGCCGACTTCGGTGAATTTGGTGGCCTCGATTTTGAGGAGCGGCGCGCCCGCGATGTTGGCCAGACGGCGCGCGATTTCGGTTTTGCCGACGCCGGTCGGGCCGATCATCAGGATATTTTTCGGTGAAATCGCCGCGCGCTGTTCGGGCGAAAGTTGCTCGCGCCGCCAGCGGTTGCGAAGCGCCACAGCGACGGCCCGCTTGGCGCCGTTTTGCCCGACGATGTGTTTGTCGAGTTCAGCGACAATCTGGCGCGGCGTGAGATCAAAGGAGTTCATGCCCTTCAGTGTGCAAGCAGAAGGCGGAAGGCAGGAAGCAGAAAGCAGAAAAAGTTGCAGCCAGAGACGAGATGTTTTAGCTCGATTGGAAGTGCCCTGCCTTCTGCCTTCTGCCTCCTGCTTTCTGCTTCTATGACAGCATTTCGTCCACTTCTTCGCGTGTAGGCATCGCTTGCTGGGCGCCGCGTTTGGTGCAGGTGAGCGCCGCAGCGCCGTTGGCGAAAAGTGCGGCTTCTTCGAGCGACAGGTTTTCCGTCAGGGCGCACGCCAAAGCGCCGACGAAGGTGTCGCCCGCACTGGTTGTGTCGACGGCGTTGACGCGAAAACCGCGCACTTTGGTGGCGCCATCGCCGCCCGTGATGATCGCGCCGTCTTTGCCCAGCGTCGTGATGACGTGGCCCACGCCTGCGTCGATCAAGGGTTTGCACGCGGTCGCGGCGGTTGAGGTGTCCACTTCCTGGGCGCCCGTGAGGATGGCGATTTCGACTTCGTTAGCAACGATGATGTCCACGTTTTCGAGCAGCGCAGGCGGCAAAGTGCGCACGGGCGCGGGATTGAGAATCACCGTCAGGTCGTGTTTTTTGGCGAGTTCAGCGGCGTGAACCACGGTTTCAAGCGGAACTTCCAGTTGCAAGATCATCACTTTGGCGCCCGCGATGATGTCTTGCGCGGCGTCCACGTCAACGACCGAGAGTTTGTTGTTGGCGCCGGGCGCGACGACGATCATGTTTTCGCCGTCGTCGTCCACGAAAATCAGCGCCGTTCCCGAAGGCGTTGTGGTGTCGCGGATAACGTGTTGATGGCCCAAGCCCACGCGGTCATACGATTCCATGAAGCGCGGCACGAACATGCCGTTGCCCACGCGCGCGACCAACTCAGTTTTGGCGCCCAGTTTGGCGGCGGCGACGGCTTGATTGGCGCCCTTGCCGCCGGGGTTGGTGACGAACGAATCGCCCAGAATGGTTTGACCGGGAATCGGCAGGTGCTTGCACTGCACCGTCATATCCATGTTGGCCGAACCAACGACCACGACATCGCACAAAGAAGAAGACATAAGGACTCGCTACGCTCGCCGCGCCCTTTCCGTTTAGCAAACGCGGCGCGCCCGCGCGCGATTTGTTTTGTTCACGCGGCCTTTGGGTCTTCAGTTTGTTGCGGTAGCGGTCAGGATTTTCAAGAGTTCGCGGGGAGAAGTTGAGGCCGCGCCGTTTCCGCTTGAATCGAGGCAAAGACGGTTTGAAGTAGCGGGGCGACTTCCTCGGACGTGACGCGCCCGACGAGATAAAAACGCCGCTTTTTGCTGCCGTCCAGACACACATCGAGCGCGCCACAACGCGTCGCCGCGCGTGGCAATAGCCCGGTTTTTCCCGTCAACGAGGCCTGCGTGAAAGACGAATCAAAAGCGAAGTTTTCGCGGTGCGCCGCCAAAAATTCATCACTGCCCGGAACAAGAGCGTCGAGATAAAGTTCCCACTCGCGCGCGTTTTGCGCGATTTCGGGTCGCGCCCGCATCTTCGCAAAGTCGCACGGCGCGACCCAGCCACCGAAAATCCCATCCGTCGTCGCGTAAATCTTGAACAGGCGATTGCCGCCCGCACGCTGTTCCAACCCGTAAAAGCTGCCGAGAAGTTGCATTTGTTCTTCCCGAAAAACACGGAATTGGCCAACTCTTGAGCGACCTGAAATTCCAACTTTGCGCGCGTGTTCATCTTCCCGTAACCCGCGCGTGTTAGACCAAGACCTATGGAAATCACCGTTGCCCGCGAATCGCTCGCGTCGGGCCAAAAAGCGCTCGACATCAACTTAAGCAACCAGAAATACGGCACCTTCGCCGAAATCGGCGCAGGCCAAGAAGTCGTGCGCTGGTTTTTCCGCGTCGGCGCCGCCGCCAACACCATCGCCAAGAGCATTTCGGCCTATGACATGACGATCTCCGACGCGATTTACGGCGAGTGCAATCGCTACGTGTCGCGCGACCGCTTGGAAAAAATGCTGGCGTATGAATACGACTTGCTCAACGAGCGCTTGGGCGAAAAACGCGGCGCCCAGACCGAATTTTTTGCCTTCGCCGACACCGTCACGACGCGCAATTTCAAAGGCACCAACGAGTGCCACGGCTGGATGGGCCTGATGTTCCAGACCGCGCCGGGCAAAGCGCCGAACACGATTTTGGTTCACGTGCGAATGCTCGATTCGGATCGGGTCGCTCAACAAGAAGCTCTGGGCATCTTTGGCATCAACCTGTGCTACGGTTGTTTCTTTCACTGGAACGACATCAACGTGTTCCTCAAATCGCTGTTAGACAACCTTTCGACAGATAGAATCGAAGTGGACATGATCCACTTTTCCGGCCCCGACTTCGAAAATCACGATCATCGTTTGACGGCTGTTAAGTTAGTTAAAATCGGTTTAACCGATGCCGCGATGTTTCGACCTGACGGCGAAGTTTTGCAGCCCTCGGAAGTGCTTTATAAACGTCCCGTCGTTGTCGAACGAGGTTCTTTTAGGCCAGTGACCCATGTCAACATGGACTTGATGGAATGTGCGCGCGCCCAGTTCATGGCCGATTGGGGCGAAGAAGCCGATAATCCGATTGTGTTGTTTGAGATCACGCTCAAACAGTTGACCATCAAAAACGGAACGGAAACGATGGAAGAAGACGTAGATTGGGATGACTTTCTGGCGCGCTGCGAACTGCTCGCTTCGACTGGTGCAACGGTTCTCATTTCCGACTACTTCGAGTATTATCGTTTAGCTCAATACTTGGGGCGTTACACCAAGAAACATATCGCTTTAGCGATGGGCATTCCATCGCTGCGCGATTTGTTCGACGAAAAGTATTACGAACATCTCGAAGGAGGCATTTTGGAATCGTTTGGCCGCTTGTTCAAAAATGATTTGCGCCTGTATGTGTATCCGTTGCTTGAAGATAAGTATCACCTGGTGACGACACAACGACTTCGCGTCGCGCCGCACTTGCAGAACTTGTATGCGCACTTGGTCGAGCAAGGTTCGATTCAACCGATTGACTTTTACGACCGCGATTATCTGGGCATTTTTTCGCGCGACGTTTTGCGCCGCATCGCCGAAGACGACAAAACATGGGAAACGATGGTGCCCGACAACGTCCGCGACATGATCAAAGAGCGCGGCTACTTCGGACACCATAATCCAAACGCGCCTGTTCCCGCGCAAAATGGAAGCGCGCAGGGCGCGGTTGAACTTGCGCCAGTTGATGGCGTTGCTGCCGCGCCAAGTGAAGTGGATACCGTCGAAAAACCGGTGGCCGCGCCAGCCGCTACGGCTTAAACAGTCAAGTCCCGGCGCAACGTGCGTCGAAGTTGTGCCGGGACTTGGTTTTTGCATATCCAATGGCCGTCCTGTTAGAACTGTTGTTGCGAGCCGTCGTGGGTTGGCTCCCGTGGCCGCACGCAGGCATCGAAGTGCCACCTCTCGTGTTTTACCCGATGTTCGCCTTGCTGGTTGCGGCGCTGATTCGCAAACACGCGCTTGAATTTCGAGAAGGACGACGTGTTGCCGTCGCGCTTGGTCAGGGTCGCCAGCATCTGTGGAGGGTGGTGATTGCAGCCATCATCATCAGCGGCTTCAGATTCTGGTTCATCCAAAGCTAAACCCGATCCGGACGTGCTTATGAACCTCGATTCTCTTCCTCTCTTCGACGAACTGCGCCACGCGCAAACCGTTTTGCTCGCGGGCGCGGGCGGGGGTTATGACATCTTTTGCGGCTTGCCGCTTTTCCACGCGCTTAGCGCGCAGGGCAAAACGGTTCATCTGGCGAACCTGTCGTTTTCCTACCTTTCGAGCGCGAATGAAAAATGGCATCCGCCGCGCCTGCTCGAAGTGACGCCCGAAACCATCGCGCACGAAGCGTATTTCCCCGAACTTCATTTGGTGCGATGGTTGCGCGGACAGAACATTGAAGCCTCGATTTTCTGTTTTCCAAATGAGGGAGCCGCGCCGCTTCGGGCAAATTATGGCGCGCTCTGCGACCACTTGAAGCCCGACGCGCTCGTGTTGATAGACGGCGGCACTGATTCGCTCATGCGTGGCGACGAAACCGGTCTGGGCACGCCCGTCGAAGATGTGGCGAGTCTTTAGGCCGCGCAGGAACTCGACATCGCAACGAAGCTTTTGGTGTGCGTTGGCTTTGGCGTGGACGCTTTTCATGGCGTGTGTCACGCGCAGTTTTTGGAAGCAGTCGCGCACGTTTCGCGCACCGGCGGCTTTCTGGGCGTGTGTTCTTTGCTCGCCGATATGCCCGAAGTCGAGTTCTACCAGCGAGCGTGCCAGCACGTTTTCTCGAAAATGCCGCGCCAACCGAGCATCGTCAACTCGTCTATTCTCGATTCCATTCGAGGGCACTTCGGCGATTATCATTCGACTTCGCGCACACAGAATTCGAAGTTGTTCATCAACCCATTGATGGCGATGTTGTGGACGTTTCGCGTTGAAGATGTCGCGCGGCGACTGCTTTATCCAAAGGAATTGAGGGAAACACAAACGTGGGATGAAGCGGCGGAAGTGATTAGCGAGTTTCGCAAAACAGTTGATCGGAAGCCGTTTGAAGCGTTGCCGATGTGAACTCAAATGTTTCATTTAAACACAGAGGAAACAGAGGAGCATGAGGTGACACAGAGAAGAATTAGCCACAGATGAACACAGAAGACACGGATAAAATACCCAGATCAACATCTGTGCTTCTCGTGTTCATCCGTGGCTAATTCTTCTCTGTGTCACCTCATGCTCCTCTGTTTCCTCTGTGCTTAAATAAAAACCCGCCGCTTCGATGAATTGAAGCGGCGGGTTTTGTTTATGTTCCAAGATTAGAACGGTAATCTCGAAACGCTCTTACTCAGTAGCGCAAGAGCTACGGCGGCCATACCGATGAGGCCCATGCCGCAATAGTAGCCAGCGACCAGAACCGGAGTAAAGGCGCGCCAGTTTTCGACGCCGTAGCGCTTTTGGAAGTAGTAGCGGCCCAGCATCGCGCCGATGAACTGCGGGATGGCATAAGCTGGCAACACGTATGTGCCGTTGATCAACCCGTAAAAGAACAGGACAGGCAAACCGCCAAGCAGTGTCGCGGCGTAGGCCAGAGCCGCCGCGCCCGCGCCCATGCCGATGTAGGCGGGGTTGATGGACTTGACGAGGAAGTTAGTTTGTCCGCTCTGGTTGGCCGTATACCACAGTGCCTGCGTTTGGGCGCTGACGGGCCAGAACTTGGCAGCAAAGGGATATTGCGCCGAAGGAATGGGCGACAATTTCCAGATGAAGCTCCAAAAAAGCAGGGAACAACCGAGCATGATGGGCAGCATCAGCGCTTCGACTTTGAGAATCGAGGTGAATTTGGTGCGGGTGAGTTCAACGGTTTTGAAGTTCTGCGCCATGCCGCCGTAGTCGGCGAGCGGGATGGGCGCGAACCAGATGTCGACTTTGTTGTAGTGCGACAGCATAAACGACGCTTCGCGGACGTAGGGAACCGAAACCGAGCTTCCGGCCAGACCCGCCATGCGCGCGTTGATGTAGGAGAAAATCGGCGTCCAGATGAAGCCGAAGAAAATCAAAATCCACAGCGGAAACATCGGCACCAGCACGTGACACATGGCGATAAAGGCTGACGTGCCGATGGCGAAGATGAGGATCGAAATCCACACGGGAATGTCGCCGCGCCCTTTGGGCACGCTCAGTTGAGGCGAAGCCACGCCTTCTTGTTTTTGGCTGTTGGCTTTGGTGAGCGCGCGAATCACCGACACGATGCCGATGATGGCGACGACAATCGAGGTGCCGATGCCAAACGACAGCCAGAAGTCAAACGAGTT
>JAABUM010005582.1_pt1 | contig 13092 bp, 18 predicted proteins | sample 5559161 | NCBI WGS metagenome assembly JAABUM01 (sample SAMN10711868, study PRJNA513369) | rock metagenome | isolation source: Antarctica rocks | place: Antarctica: Victoria Land, Siegfried Peak nord | reverse complement strand
TGCACAGATCAGTAGGGACCGCAGTGTCGTTCGCTCTGCCGTACTCCGGTGCCGAAGTGGCGATTGTCGTGCTCGAAGATGCTGCGGTGATGTGCATGATGATCGATAAATAGATCCGCCATCATTGCAATGGCGGCGCCGTCCGGAGCGGACCGCTGAGTCCAGACCGACTGCGCAGCAACCTACCTTTACGGTACCTGTGGATGCGACAAGGACCACAGCGTCCAGGTGGCTGCAGAGGGGTACGGCATGGGGCACCCTTGCGGCTGCGTAACGAGATCCAGCTCGGTTTTACGATGGACACGTGGCTTGAAGGAGTTGAGTTCGTCGAGCATTTCTCCGTCGTCGGAGGCGGTCTGGGCGGCTCCCGGAGTTGTTCTTTGCGATCGGCACCACCGGACCGGCAGAATGGCAAATCGAAAACGCCAAAGGCGTGTGTCGTCGATGCCTGGTGTTCGGCCCTTGCTTCAAGTTCGCCGTTCGGACAGGACAGGACAGGAAATCTGGGGCGGAACCACGAGATAGCAAAGACGGCCTCTGACGAGGCGCCGACAACAAGCCCGGCGGCACAGCGACGCTGGAACGGGCCCCCACGACTGAGCCTCTCACCATCAATCATGTGCGTGGCAGCTGCGGGCCCGCAGCTGGCGAGCGACCTTGCTCGCAAGGTGGGTGTCACGGTCCTCAAGACCCTGACGATCTTGGCGGCTGGTGACGACAAGGTAGCCGGGGTGAACGAGGCACCGAGGGCCAGCGTGGTCTCCTTCCCACCGCGCCGTCGCGGATTTCAGCGTGCTGAGGGGGTTGGCGGGGGGTCGCCAGAGCGGACCGGCGCAGGCGAGCGCGTGCATCCGGCGAGCAACATGGAGCACGCGATGACGATTGCCAGAACGGCAGTGGTGGGGCCAGACGCCCAGTGGTGCCCTCTGACCAACGCCCGCGGCGGTTACGTTCTCGGCGCCCCGGGCGGTGCTCGCCATCGCGCACTCCTTGTGCCCAGAAGTAGTCCTGCGCACACGATTGACGTCAAGGAGCAAACCACAGGCACGACCGTCGTCCCGGCCTACCATGTGGCGTGGTCCCCTGGATGCCTGGCAGTGAGCAAGCACTCGGCGGGGGCGGCGGATGCGGCTGACCCGATTCCAGACTGGCTGATATGCAGCACGTGTGAATCTACCGTTGATCTGAAGCATTGACCAGGTTGAAGCGTGCTGGGCGTGGCGCTGACGGGTTCGGCAACGCGCTGGGCCGCAGGCCAGGGCGTGGTTGTCGCGGCCCTGGTGGGGGCTGCGCCGGAGGAACCGTCAAGTACGAACGCTGCGGGACGCGCATCTCAACCGCGATTCGCTGTGATGGGAACGCAACGAACCGTCACCGCTGTGAGGTTCGGAGCCGTCGGTACCGACTACTACCGGCGCGGGAAGACGTCAGTCGCCTCCCGGAGGCCCGCGCCATCCATCCAATTCCCGAAATCAAAGAGGAAGGGCGTATGGGCGCCACACAGTGAGGTGTTCCGCCCGGAGCTGGTGGCATGCGCCATCCCAGTCCCCCTTCCGTTCGGGTCGCTTGTCCATCCGATCCGAGGTTCGACGGCCGTCATAAGTGGTCCGAGTTGGTCCTGGAGGGCAAGTAACCATGTCCCCAATGCGGCGCATATCCGAAATGGTCGGCGATGCTCGCGTGGTAAACCCTGTCGTCGACCAAGTTCGGCCGGTACCCAGGTGCCGATGCGACCCGTTCGCTTGACTGGTCGATCAAGACCCTGTCACCGGTGATCTTGGTGACAGCTTCCACGGGTAGGACGGTTCGCGTTTGCCCAACGCCGAGGAATCCGCCGTGTCCGACCACCAGAAAGCGGACCTTCTTCTCCGCGTCGTCGACGAGCAAATCGGTGACGATGCCGATATCGGTGCCATCGGCGTCGCGCACGATGCGGCCGCGCACGTCATTGACCGTGCCGTCGATTGTCTCCCTGCGATCGCCGAGTGTGTAGAGAGCGGCGATGTTGTCACCTGTGGTCATGGGGCGCATCTCCTGAAGCGAGGTCGTGCGTGCAGCGTGCTGATGGTGCTATCCGATGTCGTCGCGTCGTGCTGATTCGATGAGTAGCCTCGTCAACTGCACGTCGTCCAACGCGGTCCACGTCAGCTCGCAGGTGGCATTGGAACAGGGGGGAGAGTCATCGTGCGGGGAATCGCACCCCGGTGCCAGGGTTCCGGCTCTACTGGCGGGCTGAAGCGGTGTCGAGGACACGACGTTTTCCTTCGCCTGTGTCTTGGAGGTAACCGCAGTGCGGCCGCCACTGCGGTCGCAGTGGCGCAAAAGCGCCGCGACAATCAGGAACGCGAGAAGGATGGCCGCGAACCAGATGAGGATTGCCATGGGATGCGCTCGATTCAACGCGAGTTGGACTAGGCAAGATTGAGACTGCACAGTGCGCCGTGTGCACTGGACGAATCGACCCTGACACCGTCTGGTGGTGAGCGGATGCTCGTCGTGGTGGCCGCAGGGCAGACCACGACATCCAGACCGACTGCATTGCAGCCACTTACGACGTTACGCGCCCGGCGAGGGCAAGTACAGAGTTCGTGGGCCGTATGGTGACGACTTTCGAATTCTGTCGTTTTATGCCGCCCGGGTGACCGCCCGTCGCGGGTCGGTGCAGTGATCGGCCAGGGCGTCGTAGCTCGTCGATGATCCTCTGTTCGGCGGCCACTAGGTCCGCGTCGACGTGATCCGGCCCACCCGGCGACCGATTGGCGACTTGGGAGGGAATAGCACGACGTAGATCTGCGATGCGGGCAAGTTCGCCGATGAGCTCCCTGATCGGGAACCGGGTCAGATCGCTCATGCCGTCGGTTTCGGGCTGGTCGCTGCGGGCACACCGCGTTGCGCCTCGACAGAGCTGGGGGAGGACGTATCGATGGTCGATGGATCGTGCACGGATAACCCGGAGCGGCAATTGGCATTCAGGACACGAACGAGACGGTCGATTTCTGCGGGTTGGATCGGGGGGCACCCGACCTGCGTTCCTAGCGTGCTGCAAACGTCGTGAGGGGTGATGGTCATCAACCTGCTCCTTGCGCTCAATGTCAGTCCTGAGCGGCTGATGTGACCCGAGGGGGCGCTGAGTACCCGGTAGTCGCGATCATCTGATAGCTGATCCGAATGTGCCCCCGAGTGCCTGGCTGCGAGTGTGACTCTGCGGGTGCGGCTTGCGCGGCGTCCCCGTTTCCAGACTGGCTGGTTTCCAGCAGCTGTCACCGTAGCGTCCGACCCGGACTTTGACCAGCGTCAGGCGGCGCCACCGGCCCTTCGCAGGGTGAGGAGCAAGCCGGGACCTTCAGATCTGCGCGCTCCTCAGAGCGCAGGTGTAGCGTCGAAGGGGCTGATCAGATCAGCCGATCCGGGACGGGTGCGGCCGTCCGCCGCCGCACTGCCGGGAGCATAAGTTCTGCGCCCCTCGCTGCGGCACAACGACCTTTCGGTGGCGGCGGATCGCCCCGCCCCGCGGTCCTGAGGCATTGTCGAGCAAGACTGCGTGCAGATCCTGCTCGCTACCGGAGCGGTCGTCATCTGTGCCGGTGGGGGTGGTGCACTCGTCATTCGAGGTGAGCACGGCCACCTCATGGATGTCCAAGCCGTGGTCTACAAGAACTACGTCAGTGCTCGTGTCGCGTTCGACGTGAACGCCGACCGGCTGCTCATCCTCACCGACGTACCGGCCTTCGTGCGCGACTTCGATTCCCCCGATGCCCGTCCCATCGGCCACCTCGACGTCGGACACCACGACGACCTGCACCTTCCCGATGGGTCGATGGGCCCCAAGGCTCAGGCGTGCGCGCAGTTCACCGCCGCAACAGGCCACCCTGCAAAGATCGGCGCACTGAACCGCGGGCTGTTGGAGGCCATGAGGGCGCACCGCAAACCATCTGTCCGTCAGCCAGGTCTGCCTGTACGGCAACCTCATGCTGAAGCGGCAGTTATCTCCTCGCCGATGTGAGGCCGCTGGTGGTCGGGCACTGGGGAAACCACGCGGGCCAGAACTTCATCTACGTGCATCGCTTCGCTGAACTACCTGCTCGCACCGCTCGTGTGGCTTACGGTCAGTGCATCCGGAGCACCGACGGTTACAGCTGGGCATTACGTTGCTGCGTTGCTCGATTTTAGACATGCACCTGCGAAGGGGGTGTAACTTCGTCGTACTGAAATATCAGTGCGTTCGTCGTCGACTCGGCTGTCCGCCGCCGACTCGCGGAGGCAACCGCCTCCGTGACGACCTTCGGGCCGACCTGAGCTCTCCGGGAACTGCCAATGACAGGTGTTGCTCTTTACTATCCGCCACCGAAGGAGTCCCTGCGCAGTGGTACATCGACTCCCAACCCGACACCGCGACACCAGGAACTCAAGGACTGCCGTCTGCTCCTGGCTGAAGATGACCCGGACGTCTCAGATGTGCTGAGGCGCGCGCTGACACGGTTGGGTTACGACGTCGACCTGCGTGCGAACTGCGAGGCGTTGTTCGATGGGCTCAGCGCCCGTCCCGACGTGGTGGTGCTCGACGTTGGATTTTCCAGTCCGAGTGGTGGGTTCGAGGTCTGCCGACGCCTGCGGGGCGCAGGTAACCAAGTCCCCGTCCTGATGCTGATGGACCGTGCAACTGGCATCGATCGCGTTGTTGCCCGTGACAGCGGTGCCGATGAATGCCTCGTCAAACCGTTCAGACTGGGCGATTTGGTGAGGTGCATACCCACTCTCCTGCAGCTGTAGAGCTGGCGGAGGTGAGCAGGTATGCGTGCGGCCCACCTGAACTCAGTCATATTCGACAGTTGGTACTCCTGATGAGCGAATAGGAATCTGGTGATCGCTGTGCGTTGCTCTGCGTCGGTTTCGGCGACCCCTGAGCCCCCCGACCGACCAAGGCCCACGTGTTGCCTTCAACCCGCAGAGTCAGCGCCCTGGCCTCAGGCAGTTGCGACTGAGCTGTGTCTGAATCCGACGCTGTGTCTGAATCCGACGCTGGGTCTGAATCCGACGCTGTGTCGAAGGCCTCAGCGCAGACGGCGTGCGTAGGTGCGGTGCGCGCACCCCGGGCATCGAAGATAGGGCAAGACCCAGTACCCCTCGCGATGAGGCCATGCCCGACCCAGGAACGGTGTCGGCACACCGCATGCTGCGGTATCTTCGCCCGGGTAAGTTGCGTGCGCAGTTCCTGTGCCGATAAATGCAGCGTTACGTGGATCGGTTGCCCACCCCACCTTCGGCCATATCAGTTGTTCAAAAATAATGCCCTCCATTCCGAGCTGACTCGAATAACTCGCGGTTCCGTCCTGGTGTCGCAACGTGGGTCAGAAGCGAGTCGTTGGTAGCTGCTGGGTCAACCGTTGGCGGAGGCTTCAATCCTCCGACGCAAGTTGTCTTTTCAACTATATAGTTTAGTAAACTACTGACATCCAATTCAGATGGTGTGACAAGCATCACACTCCATACGTCGCTAGTCCAGCCTTGCGGGCGTGTGGATTCTTCTCGTGAGGAGTATCTCGGCCGGTCCATCAGTGCGCCCGTGGCGTGCGAGACCATGGTTGAGAACGAAGCTGCGTCACCCGTTTCGACGATGTGGCTACGGTCGTCGAGTAGCAGCTGCGCGGACCCGGACCTCACTGTCGACCATTCGTCATCAGGGTCGACGCGCACCTATACCGCAGATCGTTCAACGGGTGCGGGGCGTGGGTAGCCTGAGGCTGTGCAATCGAACTCGACCGATATGAACCAGCCCGACCATGCCGACGGCATCGGTGGGGTCAGGGAATTCGATGTCGTCGTCATCGGTGGGGGTGCCGTTGGCGAGAACGCAGCCCAGTACGCCATCGCCGGTAGTGACATGACGGTGGTGATCATCGAACACGAACTCCTCGGAGGAGAGTGTTCCTACTGGGCGTGCATGCCCAGCAAGGCCCTACTCACGCCGGTCGACGTGTTGCGCCATGCACAGAACGTGCCCGGGGTCGCCTCGCTGCTGAGCGGCGAGAACGTGAACCTCCAGGCGACTCTGGAGCGTCGCGAGTCCTTTACCAACAGCCTCGACGACTCGAGTCAGGTGACGTGGGCGCAGGGCATCGGCATCGAGGTCATTCGGGGTCACGCGCGCCTGTCGGGCGAGCGCGAAGTCATCGTCGGCGGGCAGGCCATCCGAGCGCGACAGGCCGTGGTGTTGGCCACGGGATCGACGGCCAAGATCGCGCCGATCGACGGGCTCGAAGCGGCGTTGCCGTGGACGTCGCGGGATGCGACGAACGTGCACGAGGTCCCGCAGCGCCTGGCGATCATCGGCGGCGGTGTCGTCGCATGTGAAGCGGCGACCTGGTTCGCGTCCTTCGGTACGAAGGTCACGCTCCTCGTCCGAGATGACCGCCTGCTACAGAACGTCTCGCGATTCGCGGCAGAAGCCGTGCTGGACGGACTGCGCTCGGCGGGGGTGTCTGTGGAGTTGACGACGTCCCCGGCCCGGGTCGCTCGAGATGCCCCCGAAGCGACCGGATACGGCCGAATTCACGGCAGCGTGGTCACCATCACCAGCACCCGGGATGGCGGCGATGATCACGTTTTGGAGGTCGACGAGGTATTGGTCGCGACCGGTCGAGCTGCCGGCACCGATAACCTCGGGCTCGAGCTGCTGGGACTCGGTGACCTGTCGGCGTCTCGCGGGTTCGTCCCTGTCGATGACTCCATGCGCGTCGACGGCGTCGAGGGCGGCTGGCTCTTCGCTGTCGGCGATGTGAACGGGCGTGCGCTGCTGACCCACCAGGGCAAGTACCAGGCACGGGTATGCGGCGATGTGATCGCCGCGACCGCACGCGGAGAGTCTCTCGACGGGCCGCGCTTCGTTGCCTCGTCCGACCACGGGGCAGTGCCGCAGGTGATCTTCACCAGCCCTGAGATCGCGTCGGTCGGTCGCGCCGAAAGTGAACTGCGCCAGTCCGGGGTCGACGTCCGCCGCATCGAACTGTCGATGGCTGTTGCGGGAACTGCGCTGCAGCGTGACGACGACGCCGGTACCGTCGAACTCTTGCTGAACCACGACGGGGTCGTGCTCGGCGCAACGTTCGCCGGGCCTGGAGCGGGCACTCACCTCTACCCGGCGACGATCGCCGTGTCGACCGGGTTGACTGTCGAGCAACTGTGGCAGGCGGTTCCTGCCTATCCCACCCCGAGTGAGGTGTGGTTACGGCTGTGCGAGGAGGCGCGGGGCTGAGAGGCCGCCATGTGCTTCTCGATCCAGGCCGATCGCGTTCCTGGTGCGCTTCTGCTGCCGGTAGGAATGCTGTAGCTGCGCGAGGTCCGGCGTGAACGCGAGTTGCCGTTCGCTGCGCTTCCACGCTCGTCGCTGTGCACCAGGTCGCCGAATCGCTGTTGTGGGCGGGAGAATCGGGTCAGGTCTCACCCTGTATCCAGCAGGCCGACGCCTTCTGTCACGTGCTCTTCGCCTTACCGGTACCGCCATTGTTGGTCCCGCAACCCGCATGCGCGAACCTCACGATTCGCGCATGCGGGTTGCCCCGTTCATCACCCTCGGTCTCGTGGTGTCCGCGGTCTTGCCGTGGGCCGTGATGGACGACCCGTTGGGGGTCGAGGTGCACCGCCTATGATCGCGTTCGCCCTCGCCAACCCGGTCGGACTCGTCGCGGTCGCCCTGCTCTACGCGGAGGCCTTCGCCTGACTGCGAGTCTGTGGTTATTGATCCGCTGGGTGAAGGTCTGTTGGCGGTAGGCCGTGGGAACCTTCGGCCGCGCCGAACACGGCCACCGCTACTGACCCGCTGATGGCCAGGATGAACCCGACGACGGCGAGCCAGGCGAGCCCCGGCCGGGAGGTGTCGCCGAGCAGCATCACCCCGACGATCCCGGGTACAACCGTCTCGCCGACGACGAGTGCGGCGGTCGCGCCGTTCACCGATCCGAGTTGTAGGGCCACGGTGTGCAGGTAGAACCCGCCTATTCCGGCGAGCAGGATGGCGTAGCTGGCAGGGTCCGTGGCCAGCTTCGACCAGTCCAGCGGGCTCACGCCGTCGACGATGCGTACCCCGATGGCAAGGAAACCGAACAGCAGACCGGAGATGAGACCGGCGACCACGGCGCCACGAGAACCCAACCGGTGGACGACGAGCACGCCCAACAGGAAGACGATCAGGGCCCCCATCAGGACACCCCAGTGCACGAACGAGTTGCTCGAACCGCCGCCTTCGCTGCCGGCGGCCAGCCCTAATGCCGCCAACGCGAGAATCACGGTCGCGATGGCCGCCCAGTCGCGTCGACGCAGTGGGATGCCGAGGATCACGATGCCGAGCACGGCAGTGACAACCAGATTGGCGCTGGTGATCGTCTGGGAGAGGAACAGCGGGATCAGGCGTGCCGAGACGGCGCCGCCGGCGAAGCCCACAACATCCAGGATCGTGCCGATGATGAACGCAAGCGTCATTCCGGCGGCAATCGTGGCCGCCATCGTCGGCCCACCCGTCGCGGTTCGACGGTTGGTAGTGCCCAGAGCGTCGGCCTTGGCTGCGGAACGGCGCGCGCCGTACGCCTGTAATACGGAGGACACCCCGTAACTGAGGCAGGCCAGCACAGCGGCGACGAGCCCGATCAGCATGCGAGGCAGTGTGCCAGGTGTGGCCGGGCGCGGGACGGGACCCATCACGGCCAGAGATGGGGGAGGGCATCCCGCGCCCCCCCCAGCGGGCGCGGTGGAGTCACTCGTGCTGGTCGGATCGACGCGCCGGATCCATAGACGGGGGGGTTTGAGATCGCCAGGGGACAGCCGTGAAAATGACTCGCCGGTTGGCGCTGGTGCCGTCGTGGTGTCGTTGTAGTTTTATCGCAGTGGTTCCGTACAGGGGGATGGGTGTATGTCGGACAGTTCTGAGAATGTGACGCGACGGGGCGTGTTGGGTGCCGGTCTGTCTCTTGGGGCGGCGGGTGCCCTCGCTGGTTGCACGTCGGCCCGCGGTGGTCGATCTAGGGTTGCTACTTCATCCGCCATCAGCAGCTCTGACACCGCACCGTCGAAGGCGCAGGCCGTCGCGAAGTCCATTGGCGACGGCTCGATGTCCGACACCGGCGCGCAGCCCAAGCAGCCCACGTTCACCGCGCTCAAGGCCGGGCAAAAGCCCCCACAGTTCGTCGTCATCTCCTGGGACGGGGCGGGGGAGACTTCGTCGAAGTTGAACTCACACTTTCAACGAGTCGCGGCCGAAATCGGTGCTTCGATGACGATGTTCACCACGGGCACCTATTTCTTGCCCGAGTCGAAGAAGTCGCTCTACCGCCCGCCACGGCATCGGGTGGGCGCCTCGGATATCGGCTATTTCTCCGAAGATGCGATCCACGCGACGATCGAGCAGACGGGAAAAGCGTGGCTGGCTGGGCACGAGATCGGTACCCACTTCAACGGCCACTTCTGCGGTCCCACGGGTGTCGCCCGGTGGTCGGTGGCCGACTGGAAATCGGAGATCGAGCAGGCGATGTCTTTCTTCGCACACTGGCGTACCAACACCGGTTTCACCGACCTGCCGTCGCTGCCGTTCGACTACCGCAAGGAACTGGTCGGCGGCCGGACACCGTGCCTGGAGGGGTTCGACAACCTGCGTATGGCGGCCGATCAACTCGGCTGGCGGTACGACTCGAGCAACGCCCGGTACCCGGTATGGCCCCTGAAAGTGCCGGGGACCAAGGTGTGGGACATCTCGATGCAGAGCGTCCCTTATCCAGGATTGCGCAGCGGGATTCTGCCGATGGACTACAACTTCATGGCCAACCAGTCCGCAGTCACCACGGGCAATCCGGCCAAGCGTCCGACGTGGCGCAAGCAGACCATCGACTCCCTGGTCGCGGGGTTCGATCGCTCGTTCGCGGGGAACCGGTCGCCCGTCGTGATCGGCAACCACTTCGAGCAGTGGAACGGGGGCATCTATATGGAGGCTGTGGAGCAGGTGATGCGCACGCTCGCCCAGCGACCCGAGACGAAACTCGTCTCGTTCCGTCAGCTCTGTGACTGGCTGGATGCTCAGACCCCCGCCGTGACCACAAGACTGCAGCAGTTGTCAGGCCCACCACCGGGCGGTTGGGATGAGTACCTTCAGCTGGGCTGATTCCGGCCGGCAACACTTCGTTGCGACGGCACTTTCAGCTGAGGAGTCGGGCGCCGGCTTTGTACTCGGCTGCGACGAACCGAGCGATCGCGCGAAGATTGATCGGTGCGAGCCCTTCTGATCGTCTCGGTTCGAACAACATTCGCGTTTACGTTCTTCGGTTAGCACAGAAGTGTGAAACTTGCAACCAGCCTACCCGGCGATGGCCCGGATCGCTCGTGTGAAGATAAGGCAACGGCGCGATCCGCGCTGGTAATGAATTTCTCCCGTCAGATGTCTCAGAGACCAGGAGCACCCCTTGAGCGAACGCACATTGGACGACAGCAACACCGCCAGCTTTGCCGACTTGGGCAAGGAAATGTGGTCTTACCTCACCGGTAAGGGCGCTGCAATCAACTATGAATTCGTCGACATGACCGTCGAGATCCCGAAGAGCACCGGCCCCGACGCGGCGCGAGCCACGTGGAAGCTGAACGGCACATTGCGCATCACCACCGCCGAGAACGTTCCGGCGAAGTGACCGCTCGAGAGCACCGCCGCGGCGTGCCGACCCCGACGGTGCTCTCGGTGACCGCCGACCTGGACATCGAGGTGGACGGACACACTGCCCGCCTCGAGGGCGACGGTCAGCGCTTGGTCCTTCGCAGTGGCCAACCGCAACTGCTGTGGTCGAGTTTGACCAACGCACCCCTCCCGGACGAGGTCGGCAACCTGAGCGGGTTGCGCTCAGTCGGTCGAGTGGCCAGCGAAATGGCGAATGCCGGAATTCACCTTGACGTCGAAGGCCCCCACGGCACCGTGGTCAGCATCGGTGATGGGGAGGATTCGAAGCTCGGCCGCTTGGTCACGGGCAGTGGATCGATTCAGCCCGGATCAGTTCGCTCTCTTTTGCCCTTTGCAGGTGTCGTCGTCAAAAAAGTCTTCCGTCGCTGAGGTCGACGAGTCTCGGTTACGACGGCAGCCGCGCGTGCCGGGTGAAGATGCTGGTACCCAGATGTCGGATGGGGAGGTTGGATAGGGGGATGAACGTCACTGACTGGTTCTTGAGCGCCGCTGAGCGCGACACAGCTCGACACAGCTCGACTCGCGCCACTTGGATGGTGTGGCGTGGACGTCGGGCAACGAGGTCGTTCCACTGGTGCACGGCGTGACCTACTTCGCGCGGTTGTTGCGCTGTCTGCGCGACGTGGGGCAGGGCGACGTGGTGATGTTCACCGACTGGCGTGGCGACCCCGATGAACACCTCGACGAGTCCGGCGTGCAGGTTTCGCAGGCGCTGTGCTCGGCGGCAGAGCGCGGTGCGGTCGTGAAGGGTCTGGTCTGGCGTTCGCACTTGGACAAGTTCGCCTATAGCGAGGAACAGAACCGGCACCTCGGTGAGGATATCGAGAAGGCCGGCGGCGAATGCCTGCTGGACCAGCGGGTGCGCCCTGGTGGTTCCCATCATCAGAAGTTCGTGGTGGTTCGTCACACCGGTCGCCCTGAACTCGATGTCGCGTTCGTCGGCGGCATCGATCTGTGCCACAGCAGGCGGGATGACGCCGAGCACGCAGGCGATCCGCAGGGTCTGCCGATGGCGGCGGTTTACGGTGAGACTCCGCCGTGGCACGACGTGCAGGTGATGGTGCATGGCCCGGCCGTGGCTGACGTCGAGACCACGTTCCGCGAGCGCTGGGAGGACCCGGCGTCGCTCAATCGCAACCCTCCCGACATGCTCGGCGATCTGGTGCACCACACCGATCGCACGCCCGATCCGCTACCCGCTCAACTGCCCGATCCCGCACCGCGAGGCACCGCGCACGTTCAGCTCATCCGTACCTACGGCAACCGGCACCCCGGGTATCCGTTCGCGCCCGAGGGCGAGCGCAGCGTGGCCCGCGCTTACGAGAAGGTGGTCCCGCGCGCAAAACGGTTGATCTACCTCGAGGATCAGTACCTCTGGAACGCCCAGGTCGTGGCTTCCTTCGCGGATGCGTTGCGCGCGACGCCGTCGCTTCGGTTCATCGCCGTGATCCCGCACCACCCTGATCTCGACGGGAAGATGTCACTGCCGGCGAGTCTGGTCGGGCGGCAGGCCGCACTGGACCTGCTGTACGCGGCAGCTCCTGATCGGGTTGCCATCTATGGCGTGGAGAATCCCGCTGGCGATCCGGTGTACGTGCACGCAAAGGCGTGTGTCGTCGACGACGTGTGGGCTTCGGTCGGGTCCGACAACATCAACCTGCGCTCGTGGACCCACGACTCGGAAATGGCGTGTGCGGTCCTGGACGATGAACGCGACCTGCGCGAGCCGCAGGTCCTGGACCGGTTCGGTCACGGGGCGCGCAAGTTCGCGCGCGAACTGCGTCTGGAGCTGGCTCGCGAACATCTCGACCTCGGCGACGACGGCAGCGTCATCGATCCGGAGGCTGCGTTCGAGGCGTTCACCGAGAGTGCTGCCCAGCTGCAGGCGTGGCACGACTGCGGATGCGTCGGGCAGCGACCACCCGGCAGGTTGCGGCCCTACCGGCTGCCACGCCTGTCACGTCGGACCCTTGCCTGGGCGACGCCGCTCTACTCCCAGATCTACGATCCGGACGGCCGGCCCCTGCGGATGCGCTTCGCCCGCAGCTTCTGAAATTCGGCTCCTCGGACGAGGAGAACCGGTGTCCTTTCCAGTGGACTCGGGCTGCGGCATGCCGGCTCGATAATCGACGTCGTCTTTCTGGCGCTGATCGGGCTGGGGGTCTTCGCCTATGCGAGCACCGCACAGGCCGCGACCGGCTTCGGTTACGGGTTGGTCGCGGTGCCGTTCTTGGCTCTGGCTGTCGACACCCGGACGGCGGTCGTTGCGACCACGGTTCTCGGTTTCTTCCTGACCGCCGGCACCGGGTACCGGGTACCGGGAACGGGCGCACGTGCAGGTGCCCACAGCGCGACGGGTCTTGCTGGCCAGTCTCGTCGGTATG
>JAABUM010005580.1_pt1 | contig 13093 bp, 17 predicted proteins | sample 5559161 | NCBI WGS metagenome assembly JAABUM01 (sample SAMN10711868, study PRJNA513369) | rock metagenome | isolation source: Antarctica rocks | place: Antarctica: Victoria Land, Siegfried Peak nord | reverse complement strand
TCCGGCCTCGTGCTGTTTGAGCAGCGGGATGATCTGCTCTTCTGGGAATTGGCGCTTCATTCAAGAACCTCCTGACGTTGAGGAAATTCTCCTTCAGCTTGGCACACTTTCCTGGGGCTATGTCAATCGTGACCTTCACCCCAAGATTAGTCCAGCTGGAGCGGTAGATTCTGTTGTGCCCACAGAGTAGGCGGCAGGTTGTGGAGGGCGCTGTGAGGACGGCAGGTGTTGTAGTCCTCGCGCCACGATCCGATGATGCGGCGGGCACTGCCCAGGCTCTCGAACCACTCCATGTTGAGGCACTCGTCACGCAGTTTGCCGTTGAACGACTCGGGTGCCCCTTGGGCGGGTGAGCGTTTTGCGTGGGCTTTCCTGGTTCGATGAAGTGCATCTTGACCGACTTCTCAAACGCCCATTGATCCACCATCTTGCCGCGGAACTCCGGCCCGTTATCCACTAGAACCACTTGGGGAGCCCCCTGTTCCTCACGCAGTCTCTCCAGCACGCGAACCACCCGTTGGCCGTACAGGGAGGTGTCCACCTCAACAGCCAGGCACTGGCGTGTGAAGGCATCGACGACCGTAAGAGCACGGAAGCGGCGTCCATCACCCAGCGAGTCACTCACGAAGTCCCTGCCCAAAGGGCGCCCGCTACCGCTGATGCGCTCGTGTCGTCACAGGCAAAGCCCCACGCAGCTCGCTGGAGCGTTTGCGGCCCTTCTTGGGGCGCAGCTTGAGACCCTCCTCACGATACAGACGGTAGACCTTCTTGTGGTTGACCTCAACTCCCTCACGACGCAGCAGCACCCAGAGCCGGTTGTAGCCAAAGCGAGGACGCTCTTGAGCCAGCTCCTGCAGCCGCTTCCGCAACTTGTCATCGCTGCCCCGCTTGCTGGAGTAGCGGATGCTGGCCCGGTGACTTTGCACCAGACGGCAGGCCCGCCGTTGTGAGAAGCCGTGTTCTTCTTGGAGATGCGGCACGACTTCGCACTCAACAGCAGGCCTCACCATTTTTTTGACAGATGGGCGCCCTCTGGGCACATTGAGAGCGGCGTTGTCCAACATGGACTCAGCCAACAACTTCTTGAGGCGCATGTTCTCGTTTTCAAGCTGGCGCAGCCGCCTGGCTTCGGAGACGGTCATGCCACCGAACTTGCGCTTCCAGGTGGAGAAGGTGTTCTCGCCGATCCCGTGCTCGCGGTACAGCGCAGCCACCGTTTGCCCGGCTTCCTCAAGCAACAGGAAGCCGATGATCTGCTCCTCGCTGAAACGGCTCTTCTTCATGCGGTTCTCCTTGAACGGATTCTAACCAGAGAACCTACCAAAACTCTTGGACTACTTTTCAGGGTGAAGGTCACCACCACCAAACAGCCCGGCATCGCTCCCAGCGCGAGGACGATCCTCGGCTGCGGGAGCGGCTGCGCGAGTTGGCCCAGCAGAAGAGGCGCTGGGGCTACCGGATGTGGCACGGAGCTCTGCGACTGGAAGGCTTTGTCCTCAACCACAGGCGCACCTACCGCCTGAAGCGCACCTACCGCCTCTACAAGGAGGAGAAGCTCGATCTGCGCCCCAAGCATCGCAAGCGCCTCAAGAGCCAGAACCGAGGCCCACTGGATGGGGCCACCGCGATCAACGACATCTGGAGCCTGGACTTCACCAGTGACAAGCTTTGTGACGGGCGCAGCTTTGGCACCTTGAACGTGATTGATGTTTTCACACGGCGCTGCCTGAGCATCGAGGCAGACACCAGTCTGAGCAGCGAGCGTGTCGTGCGCGTGCTGGAAGGCTTGGCGCAGCAGCATGGCAAGCCCAAGGTGTTGCAGATCAATAACGGCCCAGAGTTCCGGAGCCAGAAGCTCGATCAGTGGGCGCGCCAAGAGGGAGTCCAGTTGCACTTCATTGATCCGGGGAAGCCAACACAAAATGGGCATCTGCCCAGGGGGCGCCCAAAAGCTTCAACGGCCGGTTCCGTGAGGAGTGTCTGAACCAGGAATGGTTCACTACGCTCCAGGAAGCGCGGCAACTCATCGAGGAATGGCGTGTGAGCTACAAGACCGTCCGCCCCCACTCCAGCCTCGGCGACTGACCGCCCGAAGTCTGGGCCAAACAACTCGGAATATTCTCCAACTCACTGGCACACCAAACGGGGCTACCTCAGGCGGACGCCGCCACGCTTTTGGAGATGGTGCGCGCTCATTGGAGCATCGAAAACCGCTCGCACTGGATACGGGATGTCTTGTAGCAGGAGGACCAATGCCGGGCCCACACCGGCTCCTTGCCCCTCCTGCGCCACATCCAGCCCAACAACATCGCTCAGGCCACCAGAAAGTGCGCCGCTCATCCCATCAAGGCTTTCCAACTGCTCCTGAGGACTGAATGACCCTGACGCTAAGGGTTGTCCCCGCAATGTTTCCGTAAGTGCGGACAAGTGAGGGTGTGTCAAGAGGTGGTTTCATGGGGTCAAAAGCCAGATGAGGGCGGTGGTAGTGATAGCGGTTCAAGAAGGCTTCGACACGGGGCACCAAGAGCGGCAGTTGGTCAGGGCGGTAGCGGCTCCAGCCAAGGCACTCCTTCCTCAAGGTGCGGTTGAAGCTCTCGATGAAGGACTGCTCGTTCTTCTTGTAAGGGCGGGCCATGCGAAAGCGGTCACAGAAGAGCCGAGCGCGCAGTGGGAACTCGCCCTTCCACTCGCTGCCGCCGTCGCACTGGAGCAGCCCGACGTGGCCGTCAAAGCGCCTCTTCATGCAAAAGCGGAGGAAGGCCACGCCATCAAGGCCACGCCATCCTGGGAGGTGAGGCCTGGACGCAACAACACCTCGACCTCGCGGCTCCAGATGTCCTCGGCTGTGAAAGCAAAGAGCGGCCCGAAGTCCACCGTGTCCATCGGCACCACCTGCCGAGGTGCGCTGGCCTGAGGCACCGCTCCGCGCGCCTGGTTCTTGCGGCGCTTGGGGCGCAGCTGGGGCGCAGCTGATACTTCTCGCTCAGGATCTCGTAGATCTTGGGCACGCTGAGCGTAATACCATGCTCGCGCAAGAGGAAGTCGGCGATCTTCTGCCCGCAGCATTGTTCCTCGCGCTCACGGATTTCCCACACCCACCTCTTGACTACCGCATCCACCTGACGCTTGGGGCGCGGCTTCTGGCACGCCCCTCGGCTTTGGTCGAGGAACCTCTTGAGCCCCTGCTCCTCGATCCCGCGCAGCCAGAGACGCATCGTCTCGCGGTCACGGCCCAGACGATGAGCCATCGCCAACTGGCTCAGCCCCTACTCATACAGCTCCCAAGCCAGCACCATCTCCGTTTGTTTTTCCATTTCCGCAGTCTGCTGCTCCTTCAGCACACTGGCGGAAACTTACGGAGAATACAACGGTCCCTCGACGACAGAGTCTCTTGTTAGGAGACTCTGTCGCGGGCGGCTTTAGGCCGGCAAGATCACGCCACCGCAACTCGAACCCGCTCCGGCTGTGCAGCCGAAGCAATGGTCGCCAGTCAGAATCGGGCGGTCTTTCACTTCTTCCGGCTTGATGTCCCACAGAAAAAGCGGCTTTCGCGCCCCGAAGGGTGCCCCACTCCACTGCATATCCAGCATTTGGTTGAAATCGCAATCGTAAACCTCGCCGCGCCAACCGATGTTGAGAGTACTCCGGCACATCAATCCCGCGACGGATGCCGGATTGAACGCCTTAACGAGCAACTCCTGATACTCTTCGAGCTTGCCTTCGCGCCGCAGAAAAGCGGCAAAGCGTGCGATGGGAAGGTTGGTGATGCTGTAAAGATGGTTGAACACGATGCCGAAGTGTTCTTTTAACTCGCTGCGGTAAGCGGCTTCCAATTCGTGTTGCGGGCCGGGAAGATAAGGGCCAACCGGATTGTAAGCGAGATTCAAGGGCAAGCGCTCATCCGTGCCATAGCCCAGCGCATTGAGTTTTTGCAAGCCTGCAATGCTTTTGTCGAAAACGCCCTCGCCGCGCTGTGTGTCCACGTTCTCGGCGGAGTAGCAGGGCAGCGAGGCTACGATTTCCACTGCGTGCGCGGCTAAGAATTCGGCTAAGTTTTCCTGTTGCGGTTCGAAGAGAATCGTTAAATTGCAGCGGTCGATGATGTGGCGCGCCGGAGCAAGTCCTTTGATGCGCTCGACGAGGTGGCGAAAGTGCGGGTTGAGTTCGGGCGCGCCGCCGGTGATGTCCACGATCGAGATGCCCGTCCTGGCCAGCCAGTCGAGTATGCGATCGGCGGTTTCTCGCGTCATGGCTTCGCTGCGCGCGGGCCCGGCGTTGACGTGGCAGTGCGCGCAGGTCTGGTTGCACCGCTTGCCGAGGTTGATCTGAAGCACTTGTGTCGCCCCGTGCCGCAGCTCCAGGCCGTGTTGCTGGAGGGTCTGCGCGAAGCGGTTGGCGGCGAGAGGTAAATCAGTCATCGTGTTTTTCATCGCGCAGCTTTTCGCCTTCGCCTTTGGCGGCAAAGAGCGTCACATCCTGATTAAGCCCCAGTTCCTGCTGCTCGGCGGGCGAAGAATTTTGCGGCGGACGGCCGAGCCGCATTCCCATATCGCGCCATTTCAGCTTGATGTCGTCCCACAGGTGGCCCGGCGGTTCGTAGCCGTAAGCGCGATGCTGCCCCGGCTCGGCCTTGCCCTTGCCCACGACGAACGCCGCGAACTGCGCCGCCCATTCATCAAACACCTGAAAAGTGCCGGTTTGCCGCGCCATGTCCTCCGCCTGATTTTCGCTGTAGGGCTTGCCGTGCCCGAACTCGTGATACTGCCACAGGTTGTCCGGCACTTCGACGCCACCGTAGCGGCACTGCCACACCAGAGGCGCGCAAGCGTCGCGCTCATTCTCGAACGGCTCTTGCTGCAGGTCAAAGTACTTGGGGTGGCGCAGAATCTTGGGGCGCCCACTCTCGTCCAGCTCATCGCCGTCGCCGTCGCCGTAACAGAAGAACGCGGCGGTGCGGCCTTCGAGGTGGTTGAGGCTTAGCTCTTTCCACTGCGGCGAGTGTTCGAGCTGCATCGCCAATTCGGGGTTCTTGTGCTGGATGAGCTTCTCGTCGGGATTGCCGCCGTTCATGCACACCAAGCGGTCGAACATCGCTTTGAGGTTGCTGGTCGGGCCATACCAGTTGATCGGGCCGATAATCGCCCACGCATCAGCCAAGTCAAATCGCGAATATAAGTCCAGATTCCACATCAAATCCGGCTCGTATCTGTTCTCTTTTGAGTAACAATTGCATGGCCAGCAGCACAGCGCCATCGAAGTCGAAACGCAGGCGTTGCAGCTTTGGATGTGCTCGCGCCCGAAGACGTTGCCCAGATCTTCCCTGTCGATTTCCCACTCCTGCGGCAGATGCTCGGCCATGCGAAGCATGAGTGTGCGCGACTTGGAATCCACACCGGGGCAGTTGTATTGGCGGCGGTCGGAACCGGAAATAAGAAGTACGCGGAACGGGCGTTCGACAGTCGGCAGTTTGCCGTTTTCGTCATTTGGATTCATAGGAGAACCTCGCTCGTAGGGACATCCGGCGTGCAGCAATTCGCACTCAACCTCGGCGCAAGAATACCTTTCGAGGCGAGAACCGTCACGGCGCGAAACTCGATGCCCTGCACAACTCGCCACGGAGCGGCATCGCGCTTGACGATCTGTGTGCCCTGAAAACCGGCTTGCTCGAAGGCAGCGACAAACTCCTCTTCTCGAAGCGCGCCGGAAATGCAGCCCGACCATAACTGCGGGTCTTGCTGCATTTCCGGCGGCACGTCCGCATTGCTCACGATGTCGCTGATGGCGACGCGCCCGCCCAGCCGCACGACGCGAAAAATCTCCGCGAACAACTGGTGCTTCTCTGCGGAGTTCACCAAATTCAAAACGCAATTGGAAAGCACCACATCCACAGCTTCATCCGCCACAATGGGTCGCAAATCCTGAATGCGGCCTCGGCGAAACTCGACGTTGTGATAGCCCAAGCGATCGCCGATTCCCTCGCGGTATTTCTCGGCCAGCGCCAGCATGTCCTCATTCATGTCCACACCGATAACACGGCCACACGGCCCCACGACTTGCGCCGCGATGTAGCAGATTTTGCCGCCGCCCGACCCCAGATCGAGCACGGTTTCGCCTTCGCGCACGAACTCGGCGGGGTTGCCGCAGCCGTAATCGCGCTCTTGAATTTCAGCAGGAATAACATCCAGATATTGGGGATCGTAAGCGACCGCGCAGCATAAATCAGCTTCGCGGGATCGAGCGGCTTCGCTATAACGCGAAGTCACGGCGGATTCAACATTCAAAGCAACTTCCATAGAACAATGGTTCGGACACTTTTGGGGCCGGAAAAACGCGCAGCACTTGGTTTTTCCAGCCAGAGCGGTATTTAATCCCAACTCAGGGCAGGCCTGAGTTGGAGGGAATGCATCCGCAAGACCAAGGCAGGGTCAGAAAGCCTTGTATAGCAAGGCTTTCTGACCCGCCAAAAAGTGTCCGAACCATTGATAGAACTCCTTACACTTATTTCTCAAAGGAATTGCAGCCCCTGTTCAAGGCAGAGCGAGCAGTTGCTCACAGACTTCGAGCAGCGTGCCGCCGCTGACATCGGGCTTTTCCAGCGCAGGATGAAAAAGCTTTTCCTGTCGCTGCACCCAGCCCGTCACCAGTCCGGCGCGCCTGGCACCTTGAACGTCCCAGGCGTGTGCGGCCACGAGTGCCATCTGCACCGGCTTCGGCGGCATCGGCCATATCGGTGGAAATAATGAGAGCCTGCCCTCCGGCGGCTTCCACGTCGGCTTTGGCGCCATCCAGACCGGCTCGCCCGCGCGCCAATAAAGCGATTTTCGCGCCGTCCTGTGCAAACCGAATCGCCGTCGCGTGCCCGATTCCGGCGGATGCGCCGGCAATTACAACGACTTTGGCGTTTTTCGTGGTGCTCATGCTTTCACTGCTCCTTTGATTGAGCGCAGATTGGGCGCAGTCGGTGTTTGTAAATCAGGGCGGCGGCAACCGCATAAAACAAGTGCATCATCAAGCTGGACAGCGCAGGCATCAAGCCTTTGCCCATGCCGAGCATGAAGAAGCCCGGCTTCATCATGGCTCCGGCTTGTACGAGGGGATGCATTGCCATCATCACCGGCATCATCAGCATCGGCCCGATCAGCCACAGCACGATGCCGAACACCGCGCCGCTTTTCCAGGTGCTTTGGCGGCGCAGTGCGAGCAGTGCAGCGGCGTATATAAGCACGAAGACGATGCCCATCATGAAGTGCATCATCAAACCGAGCCAGAAGGCGGTCGAGCCGCCATGTGGCAGAAACATCGTGCCCAGCATAGTGCCGATGTCCATCGGCTTCATGCCCATCATCGGCGGCACGAAATACATCATCAGCGTGATGATGACCGTTCCGACCAAGCCGCCGAGAATCGCGCTGCCCCAGTCGAGAGCATAGGGGGGTGTGGACGGGACGGCTCCCACAACAGCCGGGACTTCGTTGTGTGAATAGCGTTCGGTCGCCATTGACTTACCTCCAGTTTTCGCGGCTGGCCAGGGTCGGCAGAGCCGCTTTGGGACGCCTTGAACTTTGCGAAGAACGGCGGCAACTTTTAAGTTGCCGCCGTTCTTCAAGAGCGGAGCATTCAGCCGCTTTTGGCAGTCTCGATTTTCCGCTTCATGTCGGCTTCGGAATCGGTGGAGACGATGGTGTCAAGCACCTTGTGGGTCTTGCCGTTCACGAGCAGCACCATGCCGGTCTTTTGGTTGGCCTTCCAGATCGGCGTGAGTTTGTTGTGCGCGGCCAGCTTCGCCGACTGCGCCTTTGTCGTATCGTTGGTAAGGTCGAACTTGACGAACTTGACGGATTTGTCGCCCATGTAGCCCTGCATCGTCTTCATGACACTTGGCCCCATCTGCTTGCACAGAGGACACCAGTCGGCATAGAAAACGGCGGCCACGACTTTAGGCGAGCGGGATTTGGCGTGAGCCGGTGACGTTTGTAGCGTTAAGGCCAACGCGAACAGCGCCAGCAAGCTCAGGGTGAAACAACGGATCTTTTGCATGATTCTTCTCCTTGAAAAAGTGACCGCCGGAGGCGATTCACTACCGCGACAACCGCTAAGGGTGTCGCGCGGACTCTACTTCATCATCGGCTGGTCGGGGTCGGCGGTGCCGCCTTTGGCGACGGTGAATTGCAAGCCCTGCGTGTAAGCCGGCTTCTCCCCTTTCATGAAGGCCATCGCGGTCTGCGCGTAGAACTTGCGCGCATCCTCAATGGAACGCCTGCCGGTCACGATGTCGTTGGCCAGGTTGAGCGCGAGCAGGTTCATTTCTTCCTTGTCGCAGCGCGCGGAAATCTCGCCTTTGGTGCGCTCGGCAATCACGCTGCCGTCGTAGAAAGCCAACTGCGAAAACAGCGTCGGCGGCACGCGGTAATCAATGAACTGCTCCAATAAGTCGCGGTGCGGCTTGGGGAAGTCGTGCCGCAGCTCATCGCGGTAAACGATGGTGCGCTTCCAGGGGCCGTTGTTGTTCCACACCAGCATGGTCGGCATGAACTCATCCGGCTGCCCGTACTTGGCGATGGTCGTGTTGGCGACTTCCTGTGCCGGTTGCGGCCACATCGCCACCATTTCGCTGACGGTGGGCGGCGGCGCCATCATCGGGCGGTCGGGGTCGTTGGTTTCCCGCCGCACCGCGAATTGCAAGCCCTGCGTGTAAGGCGACTTTCGGCCCATCATGAAGGCCATCGCCGTTTTCGCGTAAAACTGGCGCGCATCCTGAACGGAGCGCCTGCCGCTTACGATGTCGTTGGCCAAGTTGAGCGCAAGGAAATTCATTTCTTCCTTGTCGCAACGTGCGGAAATCTCGCCTTTGGTGCGCTCGGCAATCACACTGCCGTCATAGCCGGCCAGCGTCGAGAACATCGCTTCCGGCACCTGGTAGTCGATGAACTGTTCCAGCAAATCGTGATGGGGCTTGGGGAAATCGTGCGGGATGCTGTCGCGGTAAAGGATGGTGCGCTTCCACGGCCCGTTGTTGTGCCACACCAGCATGGAGGCACTGCCTTCTTGCGGCGCGCCGTATTTCTGCATCATCGTCGCGGCGGACTTGCGCGATTCTTCCGGCCAGGCCGCGATGAGAGCACTCACAGCGCCGGCGGATAACGACATCATCGGCATCTTCATCATGCCGCCCGACATCGGCTGCATCGGCATGGCAACCGTCATGGCGGTTGCGCCTGTCATACCCTGCGCGGCTTCCTGCACCAACTCGTGCAGCGACTTTTGCTCCTGCGCGTGGAGCGCACTAGCCGAAGCCACCAATGCACCGGCAACGACGAACGGCGCAGACGACTTTGTGACGTGGCGTGACTTAAACATGGTTGTTCTCCTTTGGTTAACCTTTGGTTAACTTTCGTTCAACAGCGTACAGTGTCGGAGCCACAATGCGTGGCTTCTGTAATCTTGGTCACAGTTCAGAAATTTATTTCGAGGGTCTTTGTCGCCGCTTCCGCTGCGCTTTGTATACGTTCGAGTGCCGCTCTGACGTTGCCCAGGCAGCAGTTGCCCTGCGGGTTGCGGCTGTCACAGGCACACTGGCCAGCTTGAATGCCTGCTGTCACAGCTTCAACGATGGTGCTTTGATGTGTGGCGGCTAATTCGGCCTTGATGCTGCCGACGGTGTGACGGAAACAGTAGCAGACAAAGACCTCATCATCGGCGGGATGCTTCTGGTAAACACGCTCCCGCACCTCGGCCTCGCTAAAGGACTGAGTTCCATCCACACTGAAATAAACCACCGGGCAGCCGGGCGTCGGGCAAAAGCGATACTCCGGGTGGCGCAGTTGGGTGAGGGGCACCGCCAACAGCGCCTTGAGAGTGGACAGATCAACGTGTTTGCCCGCTTGTTTGCATCGGGGGCAAAGTGCTTTCGATTCGTTATTCATCGTTCTCGGTATCGCAAAAATGGACGTTAGGCAGCACATGCTAATCTGCTTTTGGAGATGGCTCTTCCTGAGGTAGCGCGGCCTCGGCAGCGGCTAAAAGTACTTTAGGCGACAGCCGTACTTTGTAATCCGGATTGACGTAGGAGAATTGAATTGCGCCTTTGGTATCCAGCACGAAAACGGCAGGCACTGGCAACAAGTGGTGCGTATGGCCCGATGATTTTTCCAGATCAATGCCCATGCCCTTGTATTTCTCGACGGTGGCGTCGTCCACGCGAAAGGCGATGCCCAGCGCCTGCGCCGCCGTCATGGCACTGTCCGAAAGCAGGGAGTACTTCATACCGTGCTTTTGCAGACTTTTGTGCAATTCGGCGGGGGCATCGGCGCTGACCGCCAGCAGTTGATAGCCCAGTTTTAAAAGCTGTGGCTCCACCGTTTGCAACTGCCCCATCTGTAAATTGCAGTAGGGGCACCAACCGCCACGATAAAAGATCAACACGGTTGGCTTGCGCGCGATGGCAGCGTTGAGGTCAAACGGCTTGCCGCCCATCGTTTGGACCGTCAGCCGGGGAAGGCGGCTGCCGATTTTGATGGGACAGATGTCCTCCGCTTTGGTGGGGACAGCCACGGCTTTCCCGGCGTGCGCTGCTAAAGACCCACCGAGTAGCAGTGCTGTCGGAACGAGGTTCCTGCTTCGAGAAGTTTTCATTGTGAATCCTGTTTTGTCGTTTCTTTCAGGCATTGCGCGCAGCGATGACCGCGCTTTGGGCCAGGTGCAGCAACCGCTCCGGTGCGGCCTGCGCCACCAGAACGTAATTCGTCATGCCGGAGCACCAGGCCACATAAGTCAGGCTGCCTTCCTGCTCGACGACGTAACACCGTTTGCCGGGTGCGCTCTGTCGCTGCCTCAAGGCACGCAATGGGGGCACGGTTAAAAGCTGCCCATCGGCCTGATAAAGCGAGATGCGCTGACCATTCCACTCGTAGCACAGGAACGCCACCGGTGCGCCGGACACATGATGCCAGCGCCCGCCCAGCAACTTCGCGCCCGCAGCCGACAAGTTCACCGGAACGACAATGCAGTCGTCCGCCTTGCCCAAACGCTGTGAAACCTGTCGGGGATCGTTGCCCATGACGGTCACGGCATGTGGATTCGTCAGTGATTGCAGGTGGTCATTGCGCAGTGATGCCAATTCAAGTACTTGCGGCGCTTGCGCCACTGTCATTCGAGGTGATCGCTGCGACGGGATTTGCGGTGTCGTGACATAATGGAAAGGCGCGCGGCCTGCCACAAAGCCTGCCAGCACGAGGCACAGGGCCGCTCCTGCCGTGACCAAACGCCGCTGCCAACTCCAGGGCGGCGTGAAAGCGGGCCATTGCAGCCGCCGCGCCGGAAGTCGGCGCACCGTTGCCATGACGCGCGCCTCCAGCGTTGGCGGCGCGGGAATGGCGGTGCGCAGAACAGTTTCGACCTGCTCCTGCGTCTCGGCCAATGCTTCGGCCAGTGCGCCACAATGCGAGCAGTCCCGCAGGTGCTCGCGTAGTTCGGCGGCCTCGCGTGGCTCCAACTCTCCCCCCAAGAAGAGAAGGAGCCTGGCCTGAATGTGTCTGCACTTCATGAACTTCATCATTTCACTCCTCTGTGCTTTCTCCGCTCCTCTGCCACACGCCCATGAGTACTCTCAGGAGCACGGTTCTGACGAATAAGGGTCTGTCGAACCTGCTCCAATGCGCGCCGCACGCGTGTGGCTGCCGTTTGCAGCGGTACGCCCAGCACTTCGGACAATTCACGAAACGAAAGCTCATCCACCACGCGCAAGGTGACGGCAATACGCAACGCGGGCGGCAAACCGGCAATCGCTCCTAAAACAACGCTCTCCTCTTCTCCGGCAACGAGCTTCTGCAGCGGATCCGGCTCCAAGTCCGCGCCCGCGCGTTCTGCCAGGAAATTCGGTTCGCAGGGTTCCGCGTGCCGCGCTCGTGCCTTCGCCAGGTTGATACAGGTGTTGGCAACCAGTCGCAGCAGCCAGGGCGCGAACGGCAGGGATGGGTCAAAATGACCGAGTTGCCGGAAAGTGCGGACAAAGCACTCCTGCGCCCAATCTTCGGCGTCATCGGCATTGCCCGCGCAACGATAGCAGATGCGATAGACGCGGTCGCGGTAGCGCGCCAGCAACTCCTCGAAACAATCCAACCGTCCACCCGCCGCGAGACGGGCTAATTCTTCATCCGGTAGGCTCAGCACAAATATTCCCTTGGCCTCGGTTTCTTCTGCGTTCACAGCCTATTACAGCGCGCCGGCGACTTTTTATTCAAGAGAAAACCAAGTTGAATAAAAATCCCGGTTGGCGCTGTATGACTGCACGATAGAATACGGCTTCTCACGCCGGTTGACTTTGAGGTTTAACCTTGAAGTCATCCCGGCATAATCCACCGGAGGCCGTGAAGGAGAAAGAATGCGACGAATCGGACAATGGAGTCCCGCTGCGGCCCTGGCCATGGGCTTGGCTGTGTGGCTGCCCGGCGCGGTGTGGGCGGCTCCCAAAACGCCGCCGGCCAAAACCAGGACGGCCACAACGACCCGCGTGGCACAGGCCCAGATGGGCGACATGCATGGTAAGATGGGCGCGATGCACGGCGGCATGATGATGCAGACGAAGGACTCGAAGAAGCTGCAAAAGTCCGTCAATGCCGTCAAAGGCAAAGCAGCGAAGAAGGGGCAGTATGCGTGTTGCATCGGGCCCTCGTGCGAGTGGTGCGCGGTGCACATGGGCAAGTGCATGTGCGCCAAAGGCGTCATGACCGGCATGGGGCCTTGCCGCGAGTGTCATGGCGGCTGGGAGGCCGGACAGGGCGCCATTCCCGGCAAGACCAAAGAGGATGTGCGCCAGCAGCCGGTCATGAAAATGTAAGCGCGGTTTCCACAGTTCATCCCAAGCCGGCGGAGTGTCACAGCGACTTGGGATGAACTATAGAAATCACTGGCCCACCGGAGAAAACAGAAGACCCTAGCCACCGAATGGAGGATTTGCGATGCTCGATGCCTTGATTCCTATCTTGTTTGTCGCCGTCTACTGCTCTAACTCGGTAGTAGAGATGGATAGAGTTTTTTGAGCTTGATGCGTGCGTCTTGAGTGGTGAAGTGCCAGTTGACGCGGGTGGCGGTTTGG
>JAABUM010005579.1_pt1 | contig 13098 bp, 6 predicted proteins | sample 5559161 | NCBI WGS metagenome assembly JAABUM01 (sample SAMN10711868, study PRJNA513369) | rock metagenome | isolation source: Antarctica rocks | place: Antarctica: Victoria Land, Siegfried Peak nord | reverse complement strand
TCGCGTCGATTGAGTGCTGGGCCGGGGAGACTGACGTCCTGATCTACAATGCCGCCGCCATGCGTGCGGACCTCGCCTCAGAGCTGACCCCGTCGCGACTCCTCGAGGATATGGCGATCAACCTCGGAGGCGCGCTCGCCTGCGTTCAAGCGGTACTCCCAACTATGAAAGCCAAGCGGCGCGGCACGCTGATCTTCACCGGTGGCGGCTTGGCCCTGGAACCCTATCCGACTTGGACATCGCTCGCAGCCGGCAAGGCGGCGCTGCGCGCCTATTCGCTGGCCCTCCATAAGGAATTGGCTGGCGAAGGCATACGCGTTTGCGTGGTGGCAGTGTGCGGGATCGTTTCGCGAGGCGGCCCGTTCGACCCCAACCGCATCGCGGAAATCTACTGGCAGGTACACGCTGGTCACGAGCCACCCTCGCGAGAGGTCGTTTACCTGCCCGATGAGGCGGATGCCTTCTACAACGATCCGGCGGGCATCTATCGGCCCGATTCCTTTCCAATCACACTACCGCTAGGAGCGAGATGAGCTGCATTCAAACCGTCGAGGATCAAGGCGACAATTAACGCCCGCTCAATTCGGCTATTTTATTCTCAACTGATCAGATAACGACGCGCTCGACCTCGTCGAGGCTCATCTCATCCCGTCGCCGGTCGTAGAGCTGCGTCGTCCTGGTCGAAGCGTGGTTCGCCATGGCGGCCGCCTTCTCCAGCGTGCCGCCGTTCCTGAGGTAGGCCGTGATGCCGGTGGCCCGGAACGTGTGATTGCCCGCTTTGGTGCCTATCCCGGCCGCCTCCGCCCGCCGACGGACCATGGCGAAAGCGTTCGCCTGGGGAAGGGGCGTGGTGGTGAGCCGGTCGGTTCCCCTGCCGATTGTGCGAAACAGCGTCCCCTTCGGATCGGACCCCAGCCCGCAGCCGTCGATATAGGCGTGCAGATAGGCCTCGAGATTGTGGTGGCACGGCATTTCGTGCCGTTTGCCGCCCTTCTCGTTCAGCCGCACCCAGAGCCGCCGGTTTTGCGTGAACACGTCCTCGACCCTCATGCCGGTCGCAGCCCCGATCCGGGCGAAGGAGTAGACCATCAGCCCGATCAAGGCCCGGTCGCGCAAGCCGATCGGCGTGGTGACGTCGATTGCGTCGAGCAGTTGGCGCGCCTCCTGCGGGTCGAGCACGGGCGTCCGGCCGACCCTGGCCGAGTGACTCGGCCCGCGCACGGCCGAGGCCGGGTTGAACGGCAGCACGCCACCCGAGGCCAGCCAGTCGAACAGCCGGCGGATGGCCGCCAGCCGCTGCTTGACGGTCGGGGCCGCCTGCGTGCGGCCCAGCTCCTCGACATAGGCCGCCACATGCAGGGACGCGACGTCATGGATCGAGGCGACCCCGTGCGCTTCCAGCCAAGCCAGGAAGTCGCCCACGGCCCGCACGTAGGAGCGCCGGGTGTTCGGGTTCCTGATCTGCGCCGTGAAGAATTCGAGGAAGCGGTAGCTGGCGCGGTCGCCGGCCGCCGCGATGAGAGCAGGGGTGCGGGAAGCGGCGAGGGAGACGAGCTGGCTCATGGCTTCCGTGCTGAAATCCAGAGAAAGGACGCCGTTTCGTTGTCCTGTTCGAGTACCTCGGCCCGCTCGATCTTGAGACCAGCATCCATCACCAGCTGCTTGGCAGCCTCAGGATCGCGATGACTGAAACACATTGGGATCCCCAGCCACTCACCCGACCAATCACCTTCGGACGTTCCGAAGCTGCCCAAGAACTGACCCTTCGGCCGAAGCCAGGTCGCAATACGCCGAAGCAGCAAGCCGTGCTTGCTCTGCGGGACATGCGTGATGGAGTAGAAGGCGGATACCGCGTCGAACGTCTCGGCCGCAAACTCCACCGTCGTCATGTCGGCTTGAAGGAACCTGCTTTCAGGCACATGGCTGCGAGCACGCTCAATCTGACCGAGTGACCCATCAACACCCGTGACTTCAAACCCGTGACGGACGAGCTCGCGGGCAACGGGCAGCCCGGCACCACATCCAAGGTCCAGCACCCGTGCTCCTGCCGGCAGTCCCTCAATCAGCTCCGTAAGTTTGGCGGTTCGTACCGTCGACTTTTCGAACCGCTCCAGGTACGTGTCCGCGATCCGGTCATAGCCTTGGGCGACGACCTTCTTCATCTCCTCATGGGTCATGGCCCCTCTCTCAAACGTCTGATAAAGGATATTATCACATATATGAGGGCTAAGAAATTGGCGAGAAAGTTGGTGGAGTCGATCGCGGAGGGAGGAGGCTCGCCAGAACGGCGTAGAGCGCATTGAATTCCGTGGCCGGTGGCCGGAGCTTGCCATACTCGACCCAAGGTGCAATTCCGCATCGAGCTACGGAGGATGCGTGATGCGCCGTGACATGGATCTCATCCGCGATCTGCTTCTCAAGATCGAGGAAGGTCAGAAGATATTCGAGGTCCTGTCCGACGATGCGGCCGAGGCTCTCGGTGTGCAGATCGAAACACCGATGAGTCGCGAGGAGACCGAGCGTCTGGAGGGACACTTGAACCTTTTGGAGAACGCCGGTTACATCGAGGTCGAAATGCGGGCGGGCGGCGGCACCATTATTGTCGGCGACATCACATGGGCTGGTCACGACTTCATTGATGCCGTTCGCGAGCCGAAAGTCTGGACGGAGACGAAGAGCCGGGCCGAGAAGGTCGGTGGCTGGACAGCCGCGATCCTGGCGGATATCGCCAAAGGCTATCTTAAAGGTAAAGCGGCCGAGCACGGCTTCCCTATGGGGTAGACCGATATAACCAGGCCGCCGTACTTCAGGCCGAATCGGCATGGTCAGCCTTCGGCTTACGGCCGCGCCGACGCGGCGTCCGCCCGGCGGCTCGGTCGAGGGCGCGGTAGAGCGTGATGCGCCCCACCCCGATCCGCGACGCGATCTCGGCCATGGAGAGACCGTCGTCCGCCATGAGGCGCCGCGCCGTGTCGAGGTGGGCCGGCGTGACGGTCGGCTTGCGCCCGCCGAGCCGGCCGCGGGCCCGGGCGGCCGACAGGCCCGCCCTGGTGCGCTCGCGAATGAGGTTGCGCTCCATCTCGGCGAACACGGCCCCGATCTGGAGCATGGCCTTGCCCATGCTGGTCGAGGGGTCGATGCCGTCCTGGAGGGATCTGAGCTTCACGCCGTCGCGCTCGAACTGCTCGAGCAGGCCGACGAGCTGGTGGGTGGTGCGCCCGAGCCGGTCGAGCTTCCACACCACGAGTGTGTCGCCGGGTCGCAGGTGCGATAGCGCCTGGGTCAACCCGGGCCGGTCGGAGCGGGCGCCCGACGCGCGGTCCTCGAAGACGCGGTGGCAGCCGGCCTTCTCCAGCGCGTCCTGCTGCAGGTCGAGGCGCTGATCGTCGGTGCTGACGCGCGCGTAACCGATAAGGAGACTGGCCGGAGCTGCCGGGGCAGAGGAGGCGCGCTTCTTCGTTCCAGAACCCATGCACGAGAGTCGCACGGGTACTCTGTTTGCGCAACAGAGTTGCGGAGCAATTTACGCCCTGGCTTTGCGGTTTTTCTCGGCCCTTGCGAAATCGTCCCGCCTACGGCCCTCTGCGAGATGATTGTGCCCGACGTTACCCTTACTTTGGTTCGCCTCACCCCAAACAATAGTGCGGACACTGGGTGGAATGCTTCGTTCGACTGATCTAACTTATAGCGAACGGGCTGCGTCTTCACGATGTCTTAGCTACTCAGTAGCGGAGCTACTGGCTGGCCCCAATTGGGCTATCGTGTGGGCCTATCAGTAAGTGATTAAACGAATAGACTTCATATTTCGGCAGACTGTTGGCTGAACTGCTGGCCGGTGGTGAAGGCCAAGAAGGCTAGCCACTTCGGCAGGCAGACGCGCCTCATGTCGTATCTCTCGACGATCGTGGCGCGAGCCGAGTCCCGCAAAAGCCGGTACCGCGCGGGATCGGACAGAGCATCGATCACAGCGAGAGCTAGAGTGGCGGGGTCAAAAAACTCGACCAAAAGGCCGTTCTCACCATGCCTGATCACCTCTTCCACCGGGGCGGTGCGTGAGCCGATCACCAGGGCTCCGACGCTCATTGCGTCCAACATCGACCACGATAGAACGAAGGGATAGGTCAGGTAGACGTGAGCCGAGGACACACGCAGGAGATCCAACAGGTCTGGATAGCGAAGCTTGCCGACGAAATGGACGCGGTCCATCGGGAGTCGCTCGCGGGTCTCGTCAAGGAAAACGGCTTTCCAGGACGCGCCATCCGGTGCCGCCTTCCCGTATGAGACGCCGTCGCCGCCGACGATGACGGCGCGGGCTGCGGGGCGGGCGGCCAAGATCTCGGGCAAGGCCCGCATGAAGATGTGGTAGCCCCGGTAAGGCTCGAGGTTGCGGTTGACGAAAGTTACTACCTCGTCCTGCTCCGTGAGGATGATGTCGGTCTGGGGCACCGCGAACCGGGCCTCCGGCCGGGGCGCCGCGAGGTCTGTGTCGATGCCCTCGTGCAGGATGGCGATCTTCTTCCGCAGGAGCGGCGGGAACCGACTGCCCTGCCACTTCGTCGGCGCCACCCCGTAATCCGCGTCCGTTATGGCCATGAGCATGGCGGCGTTCTTGGCCCTGACGGCGAAGCGCTCGCCCGGATCGGCAAGACGGTCGAACTCCGGATCGAATCCGACGTCGCCGCGCTCGGCGTCGTAATAGTATTCGGCATGGACGACGAGCTTTGCATCGGGCCAGACATCCCTCACGAACAGCGTCTCGCCCCAGCCGAGATGGCCGATCACGAGATCCGGCGTGAAACCGCGCTGGCGCAGGGCCAGCATGGCACGGGCAGCGCGCTCGCCGCGGGCGACTCGGCCGGAGAATGTGGCCGCGAGCGGATGTGGCTGGCCCGACGCCGCTTGCCTCACGCGATAACGCAGCGTCGGTACGAAATCTGGTTGCGTGTTGGCGGCGTCGGTGATCGCGAAGACGCGCACGCCCGGCATTCGCTTGAACGCCCGCGCGAGATGGACGAACTGCCCCGGGAAGTTCTGATGGAGGAAAAGGACGTTCATAAGATCCTGGTGGCCACGGCGACAATTCTCACCATAGCAAGTGGGTGCCGCGGTGACAGCGCAGAGGACGCCCTCAGACCCGAGCCTGTCCCGTCAGCCGTTGCGCAATCTGAGCATTTTATGGTTTATTTCTGGACACGACCGCGGCAGAGGTGTAGCTAAGCCTTAATTGAACAACGTGCGTTGACGCCTGTGGACGTCGAACGAGAGCGAAGTCTACGCTGCATTTTCCAGCGCTGCATGCTGGCGCCGGCGTCGCGGTGGAAGGATGCCGGAACAGTCGGGAGTCAGTCGTGAACTGGACAACTCAGCACGAAGACATCACCATCGACATAGCTCCTGGCAATTCGGTCAAAGGGCAAGTTCCGTACCTTGTCAGCAGTCGATGTGCCGAAATACGTTCAACAGGCTCGCTTGGAGATGGCCTCAGAATTTCCTATAAGAATTGTCTGCTAGAGCAAATTCCTGCGGTCGAAATCTGGATCAACCGTTTTAGATCTCCTACCGGGCTGATTTGCATCGTGGAACTTCAGAGTGGGATAGAGGATCACAAGGATTTGCACGGACTCTCAGACAAAAGCCTCGTGACATGGATCAATGCCGTAATGGAAGATTTTTCCGAGGCGATAGGGGAAAAGCCAGACTTCTTTGACCTGGGGCAGCCTCCCTTTGATTTTAAAGGCATTGTAGAGGTCAAATTTGCGCTCTCTCGTTTGGGACGGTGGCGTAATTTACAGCCTATGATCACACAGACGGGCGTTATCTGATGGCGAACGACTTATTCACATATCGTGGTGTCTATCAAGATGCCTTCGACCGCTTCGGCTCTAATGAATATTTTGCGCAAGCATTAGCGCGGATAGACGCACTGAGTGCTTCCATTCCCGACGGAACTGCCGTCTTCTATTCGGGAGGAACCTCACGCGGGTCCAATGAAGGCACGGTGGTTAGGGACTTCGTGGGCGCAAATCCTGGTGCTTATACACTCCGTGGCACTAGCGCGGGTAGTTACGCCATAGATGTTAGCCGCTCCTTGCAGACTGGTGGCTTGATTACCGCAGAGGAGGGAACGGCTCTTCAGGACGTCGCTTCTGCGAAGATGGCTTTGGAGGCGAACGGCAATGTCGTTGCGTTCTTAGAGGGATACGAAACGTCTCAAACACAGACGTGGAGTAGAATAGAACAAGGTGTGTTATTCAATAATGACTCTGTATCCAAGATCAATGGATTGAATTCGTCCGACTATATGAAAGGTCTGGGGATTGCTGCCGATCCTTTGACAGGACAGTACGTCCTCACACCGGAGCAATCTACGGATCTTTCGTTGAAGGTTGGCGAGCTTTCCTCCTATGCGGAGTTCGCTTCGCCGTCTGAGATGAATCTCAGCTTTGAGGATGTGTTCGGGAAAGGAGCTACACCGAGCAATCTGGAGCGGGTGTCGAGCGGTCTCGACAAACTGGCAGACCTCGCGACGCGCTTCGGAACCGATACCAGCGGTGCCGTCGGCGCCATGGACGCGCTCAGGCTGACAGCGACGGCGCTGGAAGCGATCGGCTTGGCGTTCGTGGTTGCGGACATCGTGGAGAGTTCCGCGGCGGCCCTCGAGCAGGCGGGGGCAGGCAATTTCGAAGGCGCGGCCAACATCATGGCCGACCTTGCAGGACGTATCACCCTGGGCCTCGAAGGGGCGGAACTTGGCGCGGGGTTGGGCCTTCAGATCGGCGCAGCCTTCGGCCCGGAGGGAGCGGCGATTGGCGCGCTTCTTCTCGGCGTCGCAGGCGCGATCACCGGCTCGATTTTGGGCAACACGGCCGCGGACCTCGCCTTCAAGGGGGTCGAGGCTGCGTTGCAGAAGCTGCAGGACGGTCTCGGCGGCATTGTCGCGCCGATCTTCGGGCTGCTGGACCACCTCAAGTCGAGTCTGACGCAGCTCTTGACGGATCCCCTCGTGCTCGACCTGTCGGGCTCGGGCATCGTGCCGACGGCGCTCGGCACGGTAGGGGCGGCCGGGGCCTCCACCACGCATTTCGACTTCACCGGCGACGGCTTCGCGGTGCGCACCGCCTGGGTCCCGGCCGGCAGCGGCATCCTGGTGCTCGACGCCAACGGAAACGGCCTCGTCGACGGAGCCTCGGAGCTGTTCGGCTCGTCGAGCCAGGACGGCTTCAACGTCCTCGAAAGCTACGACGCCAACCACGACGGCGTCATCGACGCCTCGGACCCGGTGTGGAGCAAGCTCAAGGTCTGGCAGGACGCCAACGGCAACGGCCAGGTCGACCCCGGCGAGATGCGCAGCCTCGAGGAGGCCGGCATCGCCTCGATCTCGCTGCAGCGCCAATATGCCGGCACCGCCGCCAACGGCAGCGTCATCGGCTATACCGGCGCCTTCACCCGCACCGACGGCACCACAGGCGCGGCCGACACCGTCTACCTCGCCACCGATAACCGCAACACCCGGAGCGACAAGACCCCCGATTTCGTCGCGGCCGACGGCGTCGACCTGCTGCCGCAGTTGCCGGGCTCGGGCACGATCGATTCCATCGCCTACAAGCTCACCATGGACGCCGACTTCCGCACCGACTGGACGAGCCTCGCCGACAGCGCCGACACCATGGCGGCCGGCGACCTCAAGGCGGCCTTCGAGAAGCTGATGCTCGGCTGGGCGGGGGTCGACGGCGTGCTTGAAGGGAGCCGCGGGGGCTACGTCGATGCCCGGCACCTCGCCTTCCTCGAAAGCTACTTCGGCGACCCCTATCGCGAGATGCGCCACGACAACACCGTGAGCGGCTCGCCGAGCACGGCCGCCTCCGGCGCCAACGTCGAGGCCAATTACCAGCAGGTCCTCGACGCCCTCGAAACCGTGTTCCTGGCCCAGGTCGCGCAGAGCGAGCTGTTGCGCACGGGATCGTTCAGCGCGGCCTTCAAGAGCCCCTACCTGTTCTACGGCCTTCTCGACCTCAGCGGTTCGACGCCGGACGGCAACCTCGGCCAAGTCCTAGACCTGATCAAGCAGGCAGCGCCGACCGACTTCACCCAGGCGCTGTCCTATTACGAGAAGGCCTTGTCGGGGCTCGCCGGGGTGGGGGAGGTTCTCTTCTCGACCGCCGCGGATCTCCAGTCTTACGTGGCGCCGTATTTCGCCGACGTCGCCGACCCGGTGCTGCAGCGCGTCGCCGTGGCGCTGGCCACGGGTGCCGCCCTCATCGCCGAGCCCGGCACGACCGGTCTCGCGGGGGCGAACGGGGCCGACAACGTCTTCATCGCCGGCCAGGGCGACGTCCTCTTCGTGGGCTCGACCGGCAGCGACGTCTTCGTCTATGCCAAGGGCGACGGCAATCTTTACGTCAAGGACGACACGGCGTCCGGTGCTACGCGGGACACGCTCGTGCTCAGCGACCTCAACAGTTCCGACGTCGACCTGACGCGCCGTGGCGACCAACTCTATATCAAGGTTCTGGCGACCGGGAAGGTGATCACGGCCGAGAACTTCTTCTCCGGCGGCCAGACCGGTTTACAGAGCATCGATGCGATCCGCTTCGCCGACGGCACGGCCTGGTCCCGCAGCGACATCCGCGCCCACACGGTCTTCAGCGGCTATCCCAACGGCTCGGAGATCGACGATACCAGCGGGGACGACGTCATCCGGCCTGGACCCGGAAACTACACCGTCCGGATCAGCGGCGGCAACGACACCGTCGTCTATTCCCGCGGGGACGGCTACGACACGATCCACGACATCTCGGGGGCCACGTCGGAGACCGACGTCCTCGACCTGGTCGACCTCAACATCGACGACGTGACCCTGTCGCGGTCGGGCGACCGACTGATCGTCACAGTCCTGTCGGACGGCGAGACCATAACGGACGACTCCTTTTTTAAGAACGACATGCAGACCCAGAGTTTCGGCGTGGAAGCGATCCGCTTCGCCAACGGGCTGCAACTCGATCGGGCGCAGATCCAAGCTGCGGCTTGGTACAGGGGAACGGACGAAGCGGACGTCATCGTCGGCTCATCCCTGAACGAGACCATCGATGGCGGCAAGGGCCGCGACAGCATCATCCTTGAAGGCGGCACCGACACGATCCTGTGGCAGAAGGGCGACGGCAGCGACGACATCTCGACAGACTACTTCAAAAGCGACAAGGAGCACGCCAATCTCGTGCTGAGCGATGTGTCGTTGGACGACGCGGCGCTCTCGTTTCAAGGGGCCGACCTGCTGATAAAGGTAAAGGACACGGGCGAGGTCGTCCGCGTCTCGGGCGTTTTCGCGGGCGTCACGGACCTGCGCGTCGACAATTCGGACGATAAGAGCCTGTCGTCGATCGCTTTCGCCGACGGCACGGTCCTCGACCGATCGGCCCTGTTCGAGGCCGTGGGCAAAGAGTACCTCGGGAAGAAGATCGTCGAAACCGACTCGGCCACCTACGACGGTGCCCTGCTGTGGGCGTACTCCTACGACGAGTTCCATCACGAATATACGGAATGGGGCGCGCCCCCCGTCCCCACTGAACAGGTCGTGATCTCGAACGTGGCCGCGGCATCAACGCCCTCCACCGGCAATAATTTCCTGGGGGGGACGAACTACGTCGGCACCCGTCCCGGGTCAGGGAACGCGCCTTTGCCGGGCGATGCGACGTACAGCTCGTCCGTTGGTGGCGGGGATGGCGGCGGAAGCTATACGGCCATCATCATCCCTACCGCGACGGACCACGACGACGACCTCGTCTCCCAAGGTGACGGCAACAACACGCTGGAGGGCTATGCGGGAGACGACATCCTGGACGCCCGCGGTTCCAGCGGCCTCAACGTACTTGATGGCGGCGGTGGCCGGGACACGATCTACGGCGGGTCTGGCCAAGACCAGATCTCGCTCTCCGACGGCACTGTCTATGCCGGGGCGGGTGACGACAACATCCTAGCATTAGGCGGCGACCACACGATCGACGGGGGCCTCGGCGACGACACCGTCCTGTATCACTCGGGACACAATACGTTCATCTACAAGATAGGCGACGGGAACGACACCTATACCCCTTACGTGTTCGCCGACCAATCGCCCCTTCTGATCCTGCCCGATGCGACCGAGAAGGACGTCGAACTGTCACGGGACGGCGCCTCGGGTACCCTTTTCGTCCGCTTCCCCAGCAATGGCCAGACCATCACCTTTGCATCGGGGCTGAATTTAGGTGTCGAAATCCAGTTCGCCGATGGCATCGACTGGAGCCCGGCGATGACAGCCGACCATGCTTGGTTCCGTGGCACCGACGCTCCGGATTTCATCGATATCGGCGTGGGAGGGACGGTCGAGGCGGGACGCCAGGACGACACGGTCCTGTTCCACTCAGGCGATCATACTTTCGTCTACCGGTCGGGCGACGGAAACGACGTGTACGAGCCGTTCGTGTTCGGTGCCAGCCTGCAGACGCTCGACCTCCTCGACCTGCGCAGCAACCAGGTGACCTTCTCCCAGAACCAAGGCAACCTTTATCTCACGGATGATACGACCGGTCAGCGCATCACCTTCGCCCAGTGGAGCGCGAACAGCTTCTACCAAGTCACCGTTTCCTTCGCGGATGGCGTGACGCTGGATCCCGCCCAAGTCGCCGGCCTGGCTTGGTATCGAGGGACAGATGTGTCGGATTCGTTTGAAGTCTTCGACGGCGCGACGGTGGAGGGCGGGCAGGGCGATGACAATGTCCTATTCCACTATGGCGACCAGACCTTCATCTACGGATCGGGGGACGGCAATGACGTCTATACGCCATGGGTGTTCGGCAGCCACTTGGAGACGATCGTCCTCAAAGACGGCGTGTTCGCCGATACTTACATCTCGCGGCGCGGCGCCGATCTATCGATCAAGGATACCGCGACCGGACAATCCATGCTGTTCCGCAACTGGGGTGGAGGCACGGGCTATCAGGTACAAATCGAGTTCGCGGATGGTTCATCGCTCAACAACGCCGATGCGGTCTATTGGACCTCGTTCGGCGACTATAGTTACACGGGTACCAACGGGCCCGACATAATTCAAGGATCCTACAGGGATCAACGACTCTATGGCGGCTCCGGGGATGACATCATTGATGGGGGCGGCGGCAACGACACGCTGAACGGCGGGGCCGGTAACGACACGCTCGCGGTGAGTTCCGACGCCCCTGGCGATATCAAAACGCTCGACGGGGACACCGGCATCAACACGGCCGACTTCACGCGGTTCGACGGCGCGGTGTCGATCGACCTCGCGGCCAACAGCATTCTGGCCCTGACGAGCGACGCTCCCTCGTTCGACCCGGCCCACGAACGCGAGGTCGCGACCCTGACCAACATCCAGAACCTTGTGGGTACGGCCTTCGACGATGTCCTGAGGGGCGACGGCGGGGCCAACCTCCTGGTCGGCCTCGCGGGAAACGACACTTTGGAGGGGCGCTCCGGAAACGACACGCTGGACGGCGGTTCGGGCGACGATCTGCTTATCGCTGGCTCGGGATCCACGACCGTGGTGTTCGGGCGGGGCTACGACGCCGACACGCTCGTCGTCGAACGGAATGGCACGGCGTCCGCCGACAATGTCGTCAGCTTCGGCGGTGGGATCTCCGCGTCGGACCTGTCCTTCACGAGGAGCGGCGACGACCTCGTCGTCTCGATCCTCGGCACAGCCGACCACCTCACGATCGTGGGGCAGCTGGCGCAGGCCAGCGAGCGCGGCGTCGACCTGTTCGTCTTTGCGGACGGCTCCACGATGTCCGCCTTCACGGCCAAGAGTCTCGCCTTGCGTGCCGAGGGCGCCACGACCCTCTTCTACCAGCCCGGCGACGGCGACGTTGTGGTGTCCGACCTCGGCGCGGCCCGGTGGAATACCCTGGATTTATCGACGATCCGCTCGGCTCAGGTCAAGCTGAAGGCGACCGCTGACGGTCGTGGATTGACGATCGCCCTGATGGACGCCAGTGGCTCGATTACAGTCCTCGGGCAGCTTGACACAGCTTCGGGGCTGTCTTCCGTAGAGTTCGCGGACGGCACGCTGTCGCTCCCGGCCGTTGTGTCCCTGGTGACGACGACGACGAGTTGGGTGTCGCTCGCAGGCACCGGCGGCGACGCCAGCGCGACGGCAGCGGACGGCGACGCAACTCTGCGGAGTGGTCTGGGCAGCGACACGCTCACGGGCGGCAACGGCAACGATACCTTTGTCTACTCCAAGGCCGACGGGAATCTCACGATTATTGACCACGCCTCCTGGTACAGCAACTACACCAACGTCCTCCAACTCGCTGACCTCGAGAGCGCCGACGTCACCCTGTCGCGCACGCCGGGGAACGACCTCGTGGTCACGGTCAAGGCCACGGGCAACGCCATCACGGTGGGCGGCACCTTCAACTCGGCCACCCACGACGGCGTCCAGCAGATCGCCTTCGCGGACGGCAGCGTGTGGACTCGGGACCAGATCATCGCCAATGCGCCGCTCCGGGCCGGCACTGGCGACACGACGTTGCAGGCGCCTAACGGCGACATCACCATGATGGCCGGTGCCGGCAACGACACCTTCAACGGCGGCTACGGCAACGACACCTTCGTCTATGCCAAGGCCGACGGGAACCTCACGGTCAACGACCACGCCTATTCGTGGGACCCCGGCCGCTCCAACACACTCAAGCTCGCCGACCTGAACGCCGCCGATGTCACCCTGTCGCGCACGCCGGGGAACGACCTCGTCGTCACGGTCAACGCCACGGGCAAGACCATCATAGTCGGGGAGACCTTCAACTCAGCCGCCCACGACGGCGTGCAGCAGATCGCCTTTGCGAACGGCACCGTGTGGAGCAGGGACCAGATCGTCGCCAACGCCCCGCTCCGGGCCGGCGCTGACGACGCAACACTGCAGGCGCCCAATGGCGACATCACCATGATGGCCGGTGCCGGCAACGACATCTTCACCGGCGGCTACGGCAACGACACCTTCGTCTATGCCAAGGCCGACGGGAACCTGACGGTCAACGATCACGCCTATTCGTGGGACCCCGACCGCTCCAACACCCTCAAGCTCGC
>JAABUM010005578.1_pt1 | contig 13105 bp, 25 predicted proteins | sample 5559161 | NCBI WGS metagenome assembly JAABUM01 (sample SAMN10711868, study PRJNA513369) | rock metagenome | isolation source: Antarctica rocks | place: Antarctica: Victoria Land, Siegfried Peak nord | reverse complement strand
CTTCCCATCTGTTGGCCAGCGTAGGGCTGTCAGCGCGGCTGCGGCCCTTCAGCAGGCGTATCAGCAGGTGCCTAAGCTGCAATTGACCAGCGGCAAGCCGGACAAACAGGAGCCGGATCAGCGCGGGGAGGAGCAGCAGGCGTTTCTAGCGGACGTCTCAGGCCCATACGATGAGCGCCCGGCAGGTCTGCAATCCTGGAAAGCGTGCTGCACCTGGTTCCACGCTGGCGTGTATGTTTTGCAAGGATGCGTGCGAGAAGAAGGATGCATGCTCATGCTCGTACAATTGCTGATTTGAAGCACAGGGTTTTGTGCACTGCTTCGTATGGTGTGTTTGAAAATCTGTGGTATATTTTATATTGACCGTATATTTTATATTGACATTTCGGTAAGCCAGAAATGCACCGCAACTTCGACCCACTGAGGGGTGTACAATGCTGTTTCATGCAGCAGATGTTTCTTCCTGGTGACGCGCACCTCGAATGCACTAGCAGTGATATTGCATGTTCTGCATTCCTGGGGCCAATGCGTGAGATGTTCTCGGCTGACAGACAAGTTGGCCCTTCAGCTCAGGAACCGTTGACGTCTCGTGGCCGCTCCTCAAATGCGGAACCGTATGGTTCTCAGGATGGGACGCCTTCCTCGTGGGCGACGCCGAAAGGAGCCACTAGGCGGCGGCGTCGTGCGGGGCCCAGCAGAAGCGGCTGCGGACAGTAGCCAGCAGAAAATTCAAACCAGAGGGAACAACAATAGCAGTACACGAGTGAGAATTCTTGGCGATACTTCATACGATGCGCATCTGGCGAGCGCACCTACTTGGCAGAAAAGTCGCAATGTACACCGATATTCAATCAATGAAATATATCATGACCCAGCTGCATCTATCATATCGACAAGCACGATGGACGGAATACCTGGCAGACTATAATGTGGATATTAAACCCTAAAGGGCAAAGGAAATGTTGTGGCAGATGCCCTGTCCAGACGACCGGACAGCAACAACATTATAGCCGGCGGATTGATTTTTTTTGCGAAAATCGACTCAAGCCTAAGAGACGTCAGTGAAAACACGACACTGATGAGAAACTACTTAACCCTGAGACGCGGGATGCCAAATTTGAGATGCAAGGCGACATGTGGGCCCAGAACGTGCGGTGACGTTAATCTTCATGATACCCCCTGCCGATATCGATCGATGTCAATTGATGGCGCGTCAGAAGATATCTACCATCAGCGGACGCCAGGCCCCATGATGTCGATTGACGTCCACGCTGAGGGATTCCAAATAGATAGGACGCATCGACGTCATTTCACGCATCTGCAGCGCCTGCATCCGCTGATACACCAGTCTTGCAGCGGCAAATGACGCTTATGCATCGCCTGCGTTAATTGCCGCACACAATTGTAACTGCAAAACGACGGACACATCAAAAGGCGACTCTGACAGCTCATTGGAAACAGACGGGTGTGGCAACATGTGGGGCCATTTTTGCGGCGGACAGATCAAACTGTTATATCAATTGGTTTGCTGCTTGCACACGCCGTCTAGAACGGCACGTTTATGGTAGTATGATGTATATTCTTTCTGGTTCTAGGCTTTCAATGTTCTAGGCTTTCAATCCTTGACTCAACGGTGACGTGAGAACCATTTGGAACTTGCCTACTAGGCCTTGTGTAGGCATACGTCCAGCTGAGTTCTGCTAGCCTAGCATCATGCATGAATGCCATGTGATTCATGAAGGTCGCCTTCTCAACATCTGCAACAACCAGCGCACAGAGTCGTTGAAGAAGAACTGCATCGACCAACGGGTATGGCTGCAAAAACATTGGCCCCATGATGCTGCTCGATGAATCAGCCTCCGCCTTGCCGCCGCGGCAGCTGCACCCACCGGAGGCGTTGCATTCGCAGCTCGTTGACGGTGCTGTTGCGGGGCGCCGTGTCCAACCACCGCACCAGGGCGCACTCCCAGCGGCGGCGGTGCATCTCCTGGAACGAAAAGATGAGCCGCAGCTGCGCAGAATAGGTGCTGCCACCGCCGCCGCTGTGGCAAGGAGGACAAAAGTCTGATAAACGATGGTGCACTCTGAAGTGATGCATAATTTCAAATTTACAGTAGAGATGCATGCCGTCCCGATTTCGTTCAGACACGGTGCAAATTCAGAAATGTTGGCATGAGAGCGGGCGCACTCGACAGCCACGAAGTCGTGGATGCTGCGGCCCGCGCTCCCGATGTCTCGCACCGCGAGCAGAACGGCGGCCTGAGCGGTGCTGCCGCGGTGACGGCAGTAGCGCAGCACCAGCGCAGTGTGCATGAAAATCTGCCGCACCATGTCTGAGTGTCACGATAGTTTCGCAATGTCGTGCATTCTGCTGCGAGCTTAGGTAATTAATGTCGCAGATGTCTTCGAGACAAGTTCGACAAGTCACAAAGGGCAGAAATGCCCGTTGCTAGAGCGCCATCTGTGAAACAGGGAAATCACTTTGCTGGACTGGATGCGTGGTAACTCGTGCAGCGGCCGCTCCTCTGTGGCAGCTAAGTCACTGGCTGTCCCGCACCGCAGCAAGAACAGGCGGGTGCAGCGCTTGAGGTGGACGACCTCTGGCCGCTCCACCACTAGCATCGCCGCCTCTGCCAATTGCTCAGGCGTGCCGAGTCCCGCCAGGATGAGCGGCCGACCGGTGCGGGTGGTGAGTGCGCGGTGCTCCGACAAGCAGCATTGGCCCTGCGGGCGCAGGTGGTTGAGACTCTTGGTAAGATGCTATATATGGTGCCATGCCTGTTGCTGCGACCGTTTGAACATATGTGATGTGGCGGGCAGTCCTGCAGGGTCATATCTGCACAGCATCTGGTGTCTTTGGAACATGACTAACATCTGAAACTGGTTGGGCGCTTCTCACTAAAGGCAGCGTTGCTAGTTGCAGGCTTGCAGAGGGGCGCCAGAGCAGCCTGCTGCAATCCCCGCCGGCGTTTGGGTCAACAAACTGCAGCGGCCCTGGCGGCATGCCAGCCACTGGACAGACTGGGAGCCGGGTCAATGCTGCAAGAATGGCGCAGGAGCTTGCCAGAGCGGAAACTACGTCCCCGCCGGAGCTGGCCAAAGCAACGGCTGTTGCGCATGAGTGCAGCGTGCAATCGAAGCCAGGCGCAGGTGCACACGCTGCAGTGCAATGTCCATCTGCAGCGGCGAAATCGCGCTTGGCACAAAACCGTATCCCTCCACAGCCGTCACAATTGAGAAACACCCTTGCGTGGAGCTGCAGAAAGTACAACTATATACGAGTGTTTGCTGGCTTTGCATGCAGGAGTCTGGCACACCGGAAATGGGCCCCTAACCGTTTAACATGACCAAAACAACTGGATGTGCTCACCAGCATTGCTGATTTTACTCACATCCTGTCGTCACCAGAGCGAGGAATCAGGCATGCTGCCATCGGCCAGAAACGATTGGCATTTGCATTTTGATGAACTGCACACAACGAAGACATATCCAGGTCGTTGCAAGCAGCGGCAGGTGTGCCGGCTTTTGGCGAGCGCAAATTTGCCGCCATCCGTGCATGCGGCACAGCCGCTGCCGTGTTGTAGCTGCCTATAGTATTTGGTGCCAGTCACAAACGTGAAACTTTTACGTGGGCGAGTACAACCTGGCCGTGTGCTCGCTCGTACGCGCGGCAAGGGATCCGTGATAACCTGCGGTCAGCTTAGGGCCAGGGAAACAAGTCGTCCTTTTCGACATTTCTCGAGCTCACCCGAGCCAGTCGCCAAAGTAGTTGGGACGCATGCTGTAAATGTAGGGGCCATCCTTGACCATCCCCGCGCCTGCCTTCTTGGCGCCTGCCTTGTACCAGTCGCTACCGACATTCAGCGCGCTGCCTGCAGAGTGTAATGTTCAGTTTCCTGAGGAGTTTTTGCTCGCCTTCTTGACCCCGCCTTGTACCGTTCAAACCCACGTTCAGGGTGATGGTTGTATGTCAGGCGCGCAGAGCAAGCATGCTGTGGAGAAAGTTGTGCAGAGCATTTGGACAGTCAGGGCACTGTCTGCCGATTGCAGCATGAATCCAAGGTGACGCAGAAATTCAGAGAGCTGGCAGCGTGGTTCGCGGGCCGCAACTGCTGTCAGGGGAGCCAGTCCACGCGATAGCCCCATCCGGCAGCATGCCCAGGCTGCTGCTGAAGGACGATTGGGGTTTAGGTATTTTGAGCAGTTATATTTTGAACCCATCGGGAGGAGCAACTTACAGGGCGTCGATCTCCTCCTGGTACTTCTAAACCCTAAAACCCAAACCCTAAACCATAAATGGGCGCAATTCTAGGTATCAAGCCTCAGATAAGGTGCGCTGAACAGAGCAAACAAATTGGCAGGTGATTCATCTCGCCTCCACAGTTGTACAGCGTGCTCGACTCATTCCACAGACCATTGGCAGAATCATGCTGGCGCCTGCGCAGCTACCATCATGCGGCCAAAGGATCCTAGCGGGCGGCGCAGACGGGTGCAATTTGCTCTCCACTCGTCGTGATCAGTCCCTGATCTTGTTGTACCTGCAACACAGACCCAAATGCGGCTGATGCCAACTGAAGAATTGCATACCGCAGGGTGGGGCCACCAGTGAGGTACCAACCGCCATCGCGAAAATTATGGGCTACTGAGAGCATGCAGCCGCACAAAATGCGGATGTCAGCCCTCTCACATTCACAAAGAAGCAAGCACATGCACGAAAAGCATCGTGTTTTGGTATTTTGACCGTTGATTTTGAATACATCGGGAGGAGCAATTTACAGGGCGTCGATCTCCTCCTGGTACTTCTTCTGCAGCTGGGGGCGCTTGAGTTTGAAGGTGGGCGTCATCAGGTCCTCCTCGATGGCAAATTGGTGCGGCTCCGCAATGACGCCCTTGATCTGCTCGAAACCCTGCGCTTGAGTTGATTAGTATGGTAAAGATCCTGGGGACGGGGAATCTGGTACGGCTCCGGGGCAATGTCCACGACCAGCTCGAAGCCCTGCCATGCATGAGCCACACCATTGGATTTTTATACTGTCACGTCGCGACGTTGTTCAGGGTCGCCGTGCAAGATGCGGCGATGACGCCCTTGATCAGCCGAAAGCCGATTTGTCAAACAGCATTGCTGTTGATGACGGTTGCATCAGTTTGTAACTGGGGTTGCTACCCGACGGGCCAGCCAGCTGGCGCTTGGCACGGCCGAGATTTGCTGTAGTGCTGGATTGCAGCTGAACCGGGTAGACAGCAGTAGGCGCCAAGACAGCACTACCGCCCAAATACAACAACAGCATGCACAGCGGTTGCACGTGCACCACCTACCTTGAGCTTGCCCTCCCTGCCGGTGGTGTTGAGCTCCTTGAGCAGGAAGTCGGACATCTTGGGGTCCTTACAAATGTCCGCCAGGTCAGTGGCAGTCGCACCCGCGCCCTTAGCCCACTCCCGGGTCTTGCCCTGCAGGGCGCAGGCTCCTTGTCTCTCGGACTTAGGACACCCGAGCAAAGAAGAGCTGCACATCCGGCGTGGGTGATGTAGTGTGTTACGTGCAAGCCTCTCCACGGCTGCCCCCGACCTGCAGCTCCAGCGTGCACGCCTCTGCACAGCCATGAAGGCATATTAGAAATGCAGGTCGGCTCCAGAACCAGCTGGGGGTACCAATAGGTACTCTCCTTTTTAGGTACTCACCCATTAGAGAACAGCAAACCAGTAACACACTTCGATGGGCATGACGACGGTCTCCAGCTGGCTCTCGAAACTGATGACCGTACACTCAGATCTGCCCCGCATCCACATCTGCCTCTATATTCAAGGTTTGTAAGTAAAGACGCCAAGATTCACATCTTGATGAGCACCACCACCGCCACCAGCTGGCTCTCGTAGCTGTTGCACCCAGGCCTGCTCCACATTCATGCTGCTTGCTCTCATCCTTGTTTGTGACTAGGAGAGTCAAGATTTGCACCTCGATGGGCAACACCACCGCCATCACCTGGCTCTCGTAGCTGTTGCCTCACACCCCGATCAGCTGCCACGTCTGTGTTACCTTGCGTTCATTTGTGTGGTCAGGAATGTCAGGTTGTGGTGTAAAGATAATCCGAACCTTCCAGAGCCGCACCTCGATGGGCACAACCACCGCCACCAGCTGACTCTCGTAGCTGTTGCCGTACACCCAGATCTGCTCCACATAGCTGTTTTTTTTCAACACGGCCTCCACCTTCTCCACTGCGATGTACTCGCCTGCGTGTCACAACAGCACATCTAGGAGTCATACCTTTGCAAGTGCACAGCGAACGTCTGAGAGCCAGTTGGTATGAATTGCGTTTGGCGAGAGCCAACTGCAGCGGAGAGCCTGCCGCGATACCGTCACCCGCACTCATCACCTTTTTGAACTTGACCTTCAGAGTAGACGGCGCACCCTGCGACAGCTTGAAGATGTTCTTCATGCGGTCAGTGATGCGCAGCGCGCCGGCGGGCGTGATCTCGCCGATGTCGCCGGTGTGGAACCTGATATCAAAACAAACAATCAAGTGCGCATGGCTTTCTTTCGGTTTCCCCCGCTGAGGACAATGCTATGAGTGTGACATCCAACACAGCACTTGACGCTCTCGTATATTGCTGGGAAACGTTTCTGGGAGAGAAAAGCCAGGCTCACCAGCCATCCGCGTCCAGCACCTCCTTCGTCTTGTCCTCCTGCTTGTAGTAGCCGGAGAACACCGCCGGCCCCCGCAGGCACACCTGTGGGTTTGTACGGGTTCGTTGGTGCGGCGCGATTGGTGCCGGACAACATTTGGCACTCGCTGTCCGCCAGAGCCTTCCCTTGGAGCAGGTCCCTGGCAGGTGGCAGCTGCTGCTCGAGGGAGTCTCAAGAATGGTCGAGGCGAGGCGAGGCGAGGCGAGGCTGCAGTGGGGCACCCGGCGGTACATAGCAGCTACCAGCAGGCTGTAGAATCCCTAAAAACACCATCAGAAAACAGTTTCTCGTCACCTCGCCTCGCGGCGGGATGGCGGTGGCGTCGTAGTTCATCTCTGATACGCTCTCTAGCCGCAGGCCCAAGCACGGCATTGGCGGGCCCACAGTGCCGGCTTGCTCCTGCAGCAGGCTCAGAATGGGTCAGACACTCCCAACAGGAGTTCGCAATGAGTTCCACCACGGCCTGCACCCGACAACTGCAGACGCCCGGTGTCGTCACATGCCAGTCATAGAAACACACAGCAAGCGGCAAGGGCAAGGGCCAGGAGTGATGCTGCACAGTGCATGCAGGTTCTGGTTGTTTCTGGTGCTCTGCAGCAGCTTTCTCACCTTGGAGTCGGGCATGGCGAGGAAGGAGGCAGTGCACGTCTCTGTGAGGCCATAGCCTTGCACAAAGGTGTGCAAGAAGGTGTGCAACATGCATCCCAAAGAAGATGTGCAGAGGGAAGAGAACGGCGCTGCACCTGGGAGTCGGGCACGGCGATGAAGGAGGCACCACATGTCTCCGTGAGGCCGTAGCCTTGCACCACGGGGCAGCACATGGTGACCTTGAGGAAGTCCTCCACATGGCGCGCAAGCGGTGCGCCGCCCGTCACGATGAGCTTCACGCGCCCGCCCAGCCGCAGCTTGATCTTGCTGAAGACCAGCTTGTCGAAGAAGGGCGCCGCCTGCGGCCAAAGTGATGTTGGGTTAAGCCTCATGTTTACGCGGCTCGATCACCTTTGACGACGACACGCCTGCACGAACAGCTCCTTGCCACATTTAGCTGGACCGATGGCAGTAAATAGTACACTATATCATCAAACCCAACGTGCAAATGGCTCTGCTGTGCATCAGGAGCTGACGCTGAACATGCGCAATGCCACTGCACGCGCTGTGAGGCTGGCTGGAGGCCATGAATTAGGGGAGGTCATACACGAGGTGCATGTGGGTACTCACTGCGTGCTGCGGGTGGCCGCCCTCAATGCAGTGCAGCTTGCGTTTGAAGCCCCAGTCGAACAGGAACTTCTTCGGGCCGCCCGCTTCCTGCATGTACATAACACCACCTGAGCATCTCCACTGTTGATCCAGCACCTTAGCATACACTGCCGGAGGTCTGGCCTCACCAGTGAGCTAGTTACCACAGCACAAGGACAATGGACTGGTCACGAGCTGTCTGCTGCAGCTCGAGACGGCATGTATTTCTGGTGGCGGCCTGCTCAGATGAAACAGCGCACTCGCAAATAAGTCACTGGCAAGCGCTCCGGCAATGCCCACCTGAATCTTGGCCAGCACGCCGGAGTAAATCCGGTCGAACACGCGCGGCACGCCAATGAAGATGGTGGGCTTCAGAGCTCCGATGTCGTCCATCAGGCCCTTGATGTCGCCGCGCCAGAAGCCGACCTTGGCGCCTGTGTTTGCCACAACGCTTGGACTTTGCCCTTGTTTTGCCGCAAGCGAGGACCAGTTCTGGAAGTCAAAGTCAAGGTTGCGTCCGCATGTCAAGCCCGGATATGCCAGCAGCAATGCTGGGGAAGTCGTATGGCAGTGTCGGCGCTTGGCATGATTTGACAGTTCCAAGTGGAAGTTGCTAGAGAATGAATGGTAGTTTTAAGTTGGCTTTATGCCCACCCAGGTACAGGAACGTCTCCTCTGCCGCGCGGTCAAAGATGTGCGCCAGCGGCAGGTAGGACAGCATCACGTCATTCTTGTTGACGCTTTCGCCATTGCCGACGTTGGGCGCGATCTGGTCCAGGAACACGACCGTCGCCGCCACGGTCGCAACGACGGCCCGGTGCGTAAGAAGCACCCCCTGCAACACCAGCCCGGGAGTGCATGCTTCAGGACCATATGTCCGTACACAGCCGGTCGTTTGCTGCAGGTAGTTCACAGACATTGGGGGCGCTGGCCGCAAGCGTCGGCTTGATAGTTCGACAGCGTCGCTGTCCAAGCAGCCACTGCCCAATGTCCCTCCCTCGACAGAAGTGCATTGGCTGCCGTACACAAGACGCGACTGGGCCTTCATGCACCTTGGGGTCGCCAGTGGTACCGCTAGTGTACATGATGGTGCAGAAGTCCTCCGCGGCGGGCGGCACCGGCGGCGCTGGGTGCGTCTTGCCGAGCGCCAGGAACTCCTCGTAGGCGTACACCTTGATGCTCCCCAGCCTGCTGATCTCCTGGCGGCAAAGCACATCAAAAGCATCGGCATGGCAACATGACCAGCCATTCGATCAGTGAGGGGCCATACAGCAAAGCGCAACTGTGCGCACCGTGGCGACAGCGACATGCAAAAAAGCACGAAGTTTCTGCTTGCACCTGGACAAACAGTCTATCTGGTGACGACAGGATGGTCAACGTCAGTCGAGCTGCCACTGGAATGACTTTGGTGCAGCTGCCCCAGGGCACCTCGGCGGCCTAGTCGCCGTCGCGCTAGTGCACGGCCGTCTAGACGAGCGTCAGCACGTACGGCAGCGCATGCGGCAGCGTAGATAGCCATTTAACCATAGGAGGCTAACCGCAGCGGCGGCCTGGTCGCCGGAGCCCCAGTACACCACCGTTTTGACGAGCTCCAGCACGTGCGGCAGAGCCTTCGCAAGGTTGCCCAGCTTGTCCAAGGCGGCAAACACGACGGACGCCTCCGAATGGTTGATGATGTACTCGATGGCATTCTCGCCCAGCGAGTCGTACAGTGGCACGCAGTACAGCGACATTCGATTGCAGGCCTGCAGGGTGACAGCGGCGCAAGTTGCGCTTTCGCGGACAAAACATGGCGACCTATACTTACACCATGCATGAGGGGACTTGAAGCTGGAAGTCGCTTGTGCTGCCTGAGACACTGCATGCAAAGCGGCAGCACCGCACACCTGCATGGTGGTCATCCACTCCGGGCTGTTGGTGCCAAACACGCCGACGCGGCCCTTGGGCTGCAAGCCGACGTGCGCCAGACCACCCGCAATGTTTTCGACCTTGGCAGCGGTCTGCGCGTATGTCAACCATTTGTAGGGCCCGGGCTGGCCGTCCGCGCCGGCCACCCGCCACCCCAGGCACTCGTTATCCGGATACTTCCTCACGCTGCGAAGACAAAAGCAGGAAGGTGTGGTCTCCAGGGTGCTGCAGCTGGGCCACGGGTGTCCTGCAGATTCCATCTGCATGCAGTGCAACCTGTTGACCTCACGAGCGGGTCAGGTCCGCAACCTGTATCAAAGCGGTGCAGATGGAGCGCTGACAAGTCGTCTGGTGGCAGCTGCAGTCGCCCTGGTGCCAGTGCACTCAGTGGAGCGAAGCGATCTGAGCAACGCCAAACGTGCGCACACGAGCTCGCTTCGAGGAGCACGAAACCGTTATACCTGTTCTGAAAGCTCTCGTACAGCGTCGAAACCCCCTCTAGGTTTGCGAACCCATCCTTGGCGATGACATTCCTAAATTCAGGCGAGGTTGTCTTGCCGTCCGGTATCGTCTGGGCCGGCGACACCTCCACAAGCAGATCGCCGATATTGGTTTTGTGGGCCAGCATGGTGCACAGGTTCACAGAGCTGCTGCAAATTTCCAAGTGAACACTGATGCTGATCAATTTGCGAGAAGGGTGCACAGATTATGTGATCCTCATGTGGTGTCAGCTGTCTCCCTGAAAAGAAATCCCAGTGTGGGCCGTGTAATTAATTCTTTAGTAACAAAGGTTGTTAATAACGTGTTATTGACAGGTATTGAACACGGGCCATGTTCGAAGTTAGTTGTTATACAAACCCTGCATGTTATTAATGCATGTGATTAATTTCGAACAGGGTATGTACGGTGCACGCGCCTTCAGCGTCGGCATTTCGGGCAGTGCAGGGATAATTGCTGCTAGGGTTGGCAGGTACCGGAAGTTAGGGCCGGTTACGGTTATGGTCAACGGTTACTACGGTTACTAGCCGAATCCCGCCGGTTACCTGCTCCGTCTGTTGCAAAATTCTTCGGAAACGAATTCCTCCACATGTCCACGATCATTTCTATGGAAAGAATCAATTCGAAACCGCTGTTGCGTGCTAGAAAAAGCTCGGGTGTTGGTGCACCCGGGCCGCTGCACTCCCGCCGCCTCGGCGGCGTCTTATTCATGGCAAACATCAGCGAGGACTGGCTGGCAATGACCCCCTGGAGAACCCTCTAGTTGCCCAAGCTGATCAGCGGCTGCGTGAGAAGCATGCCGAGCTTGCACTTCATCACAGTCTCCAGGCTGGGCGCGTCGGTGAACATATCCGCCGCCTCCGCCTTCAGCTCCTCGAAGAGGCCGTTGATGGCGATCTCGAAGTCCACGTCGTCTGTTTACGGCAGCAAAAAGGCGAGGTCAGAGCGTCAGACAGATGCTTCATGGCAGAAGCGAGGTCGAGGCTGAGGTCTTGCAGCGTCTCTCAATCAGCTCTTTTCTAAGTGCTGCGCTTTCAGTCAGTTCTTGCGTGCACATGCAGCTGCGCAGCGAGCGCAGCACAGCGCAGCGCAGAAAGAGCAGAAAGAATAGGTCAGCACGTAGCAGAGCACTGCTGTACAGCGCATGGACAAGGTTTACCTGTGATTGAGGCCCGCGTCCTCTGCCGCCTCATGCACAGCCGCATCCTGCGCCGCCGCTGACGCCTGAGCCGCCGCGCTGTTAGGCTGTGCCGTGCTGCGGGCCGGCCGCTGCAGCCGCAGTGCCGCCCCCGCCGCCGGGAGCGCCGCCTTGTGCTAGCAGCGCAGCTGACTCCCGAGCTTCACGATCCGGAAGGCCTTCTCGAAAGCCGTCCTGTTGCGCTTCTTGGTCAGCACCCCGCCCAGCTCAGACCAGAGCCGCTCCACAGACGCAGAGTGCACCAGGAACGCGTACAGCCGGAGCATCAGGCCCGTCAGCTCAGGCGCTGAGTGCTGCTGCAGCTTCCAGAAGATGTGCGGTTCTTGGTGCGCCACGTATTTGTCCATCTTCATGAAGATGCCCTCCGCGCTGAGGCAGTTCCCCACCTAGAGAAGTGGCAAGGCTGCGTTTCAATATCACAAATAAATGAGCGCAGCTAAGGATGCGGCACAAAACAAAATCAGCGCCGTCAGCGCAAAACAACTCAGCGCCTCAGCTGCATGCAGCTTACACATGCTTGCTAGGGTTCCGGCCTCCGCTGTGTCTGACCTTCCATCTGGCAGATAGCACTGGAACTGATCAGCGCATCCAATCCATCCTCGGAAGAAACTTGCATGGACACTGATGCGGCTGCGGGCGTTGGCGTCTTCACCCCAGAACAGCTCGTACAGGTCTGCCGCATACAACGCCAGGTTGATACCGTGCAGCGGCGCGGCGGTTTCGTCCAGCCCCTCGAGCAGCTTTGCCGGGTGCATGACGTAGCACAGGAGGTGGAGCTGCTGGTTGAAGGCATCCCACCGGCGCTGCAGCACAGCAAATGCCCCACAAATTCAAGGAGAGGAAGCACAGGGCAAACTGACGCAGCCACATCCTGTTGCAAGGGCGTGTGATAAGCCGGCAATGATGTGGGGGATTGGAGGCAAAAATGCCACGCAATCAATTTTGCAGGGAAGCTCCACAGAAGTACACCTCCAGGCTGTCGATGTGCACGTTGCGCGCCACGCTGTTGGAGATGGAGGAGAATGCGCCATACAACCGCGGCACCGACAGGACCTGATCCAGCCGCGCACTGTCCTTCTCTAGCTCGTCTGTCGCCAGCAGCAGCGGCTGCAGGTGGTGGGCCACCTGCTGGCAGCACAGGACACCTAGATTGTATCGTTTCAGAGCAGATGCAACAGACATGAATTCTGCCCTTGTCTTAGGGCTGAGCAGACATACAAACGCAGCCTTCCATGACATCCAATTAGAGTGTCACGATGTGCGAGGCAATTTCGGAGGGAGAAGAGAGTGGGCGTTCTCACCTGCTTCAGGCGAGCCCAGAAGGTGCCATCGTTAGCCAGCGCCAGGACCCGCTTCGCCTTGTCCTGCTCCTTGCGGCCCTGGCTGATAGCGCCCAGCAGCTCCACCTTGCCGCTGTCCACCACGAAGCACATCCTACAATGCATCCAACAACCTGGAATGTGCACAGAAGTCCCGCTCACGTTCTGTTTGCGACCGAGCCATCCCACCAGACATACTCGACCACGCCGGATTCGATATGATCCTGTGGCCAACATGTCAACGCCGCTTGATGTAGGCTTGTG
>JAABUM010005576.1_pt1 | contig 13108 bp, 12 predicted proteins | sample 5559161 | NCBI WGS metagenome assembly JAABUM01 (sample SAMN10711868, study PRJNA513369) | rock metagenome | isolation source: Antarctica rocks | place: Antarctica: Victoria Land, Siegfried Peak nord | reverse complement strand
ACTGGATGGTCGGTTCGTTTCGCGCGACCGTTGGCGATTGGATCGAAAACACCATTTCGGCGGACGTGTTCATCGCCACTTCGGACGGTTTTTCCGGCGAACACGGGCCGGGTTTGCCGCGCGAAGTGATCGAATGGGCGACGCACCGGCCTGATGTGAAGACCTTCGACACCTTGCGTCAGGCTGACGTTGAAATCGGCGGGCAACAAACGCTGTTGCTCGCCAACGAATTGCCTTCATTCGAGTCGGGCAGGCGCACCATGCGCTGGATTCAAACGCGAAATGGAAGCCAACAAGCGGTTGAAGATTACCGCGCGGGCCGCGCGGTTTTGCTCTCCGAGCGCTTGTCAAATTTGCTTCACATTGGCGCTGGCCAAACACTCTCCTTTGCCACGCCATCGGGCCAGAAATCATTTCCCGTTGGAGGCGTGTTTTACGATTACAACCCGAACGCCGTATTCTATTTATCACGCCCGGTTTATGCGAAGTTGTGGCGCGATCCTGAAGTGGACGGCATCGCGCTTTATCTGAACCGCACGTCGGGCGAAGAATTCAAGCGGCAATTGTTTTCGCACTTCGGGCCGAAATACGCGCTCACGGTTTTGCCCAACCGCGCAATTCGCCGTCAGGTCTTCGACACTTTCGACCAAACGTTCGCCGTCACTTACGCGCTGCAACTCATCGCCTTAGTTGTCGCGGGCATCGGCGTGTTCGACACGCTCGCGTCGCTGATGTTGGAGCGCACGACCGAGATGGCGAGCTTAAGGGCGATGGGCGCGTCGCGCCGGCAAATCGTGAAAACCGCGCTGTGGGAGTTCGCGTTTTTGGGCGGGGTCGCGTGGATTTTGGGAAGTCTGGCGGGGCTAATTTTGGCGGCGCAGATGATATTCGTCATCAACCGCCAGTTTTTCGGCTGGACGATTTTCCCGCATTTTGAACCGCTCGTTTTGCTTCAAGCGCTCGTGTTGGCGCTGGGCGCGGCTTTGGTTGCGGGCGCGTTTCCGGCGCGGCAGGCGGCCCGGCGCGACCTCGCTTCGGCGCTGCAACGCGAATAAGAATCCGGCCAGAAAATGGCCTTTCGCGCAAGAGGAACAGGAAGAGGAGGAATTAGATTTGCATCGGGCAAAAGACTCCATTGGGTTGGGTTCCACTTATGCGACTTTTGTTTGTTGATGATTTGCCCGACACGCGCGATGTGTTCCGACTGGCTTTTGGCATTTCGGGCCACACGACGCGCCTCGCGTCCAACGGCCTCGAAGCCGTCGAAGCCGTGCGTGAAGAACCTTTCGACGCCATCATCATCGACGTGGAAATGCCCGAGATGAACGGCTTCGACGCCGTGAAAAGCATCCGCACGATGCCCAACGGAGCCAAGGTGCCGATCATCATGTTCACCGCTTACGGCGACAACGAAGCGCAGCACAAATCCGACGAAGCGGGCGCTGATTTGCTGCTCCACAAACCGATTTTGCCGCAAGAACTTTTATCGCGCATCGAAACTTTGGCTTCGTGAGCATTAGCAATTGAACGAAACACCGAGATTTTTCCCGGTGTTTTTGCATTGTGGTGCGCATTTATGTTGGAGTCACCACGAGAACGCGAAGCGTCAGCGAGTTCATTGAACAACCGCCGAAGGCGCGCCTTATTCAAATCAGGATGCGCTTCGCGCTCTGAACAATGCACTCGCTGACGCTTCGCGTTCCCGTGGTGTCTCAACCTAAAATGCACGTAAGCAAACAGAGCAGACACTTTTAAAACACGAAACCCGCCCCTCTTTCCAAACGCAAGAATACGCGATGTTTCGCGTTCTCCCGTTTTTGTTTATTTTGAGTGCGCGCGCCTTCGCCGCGCCCGGTTTTCGACCGGCTTTGCCCGGCTACACGTTTTCTTTTCCGCGCGACCACGGTTCTCATCCGGCTTATTCAACTGAGTGGTGGTATTACACGGGCCACTTGCGCTCAACAAATGGCCGCGAATTCGGCTTTCAAGCGACGTGGTTTCGCACGGCGCTCGCGCCGTCCATCCAGAGAAAATCGAAGTGGGCGACGCGCGACCTTTACTTCGCGCACTTTGCCTTGACCGACGTATCGGGGCGCCAATTTTTGTTTTCTGACAAAATCGGGCGCGGCGCTCTTGGACTGAGTGGCGCGAGCGTGAACCAAGCCTCGCCGCGCGTTCATGTCGGCGATTGGAATTTGCAGTTCGGCCCGAACACGGGCAAAATGCAGACAATTCGACTGGGCGCAACGAGCGACCAGAGCGCGACGCGCGGCCAAAAATTCGGCGTTCGTCTGGCGTTGGCCGCGCTTAAGTCGCCAACGATTCACGGCGAACGCGGCGTGTCACAAAAATCTTCCGGCGTTGGCCGCGCGTCGCATTATTATTCGTTTTGCCGCCTGAACGCATCAGGTCAGGTGCAACTGAACGGCGAAACGTTTCAAGTGACCGGCCAAAGTTGGTTTGATCACGAATTCGGGTCGTCGCAACTCGAACGCAGCCAAACCGGTTGGGACTGGTTTTCGATTCAATTGAACGACGGGCGCGAACTGATGCTTTATCATTTGCGATTGCGCGGCAACCGCGTTGAACCGCTGTCTTCGGGAACGCTCGTCGAACGCGACGGACGAACGCGGCACTTGAAGTTGTCCGATTTCCGGTTGACACCGCTCAACTACAGCGCGATGAAAAGCGGCGCGCGTTATCCGATGTCGTGGAAAATCGAAGTGCCAATGATAGGTTTGTCGCTCGTTTCGGCGCCCGCTTTAGAAGATCAAGAGTTGCGGCCCGTGCGGTCGGGCGTGGACTTAACGTATTGGGAAGGTTTGATTTCGCTGGGTGGAACGGCGAAAGGCAAAGCGGTTTCGGGTCGCGGTTATCTCGAAATGACGGGTTACGCCCGGTCGTTTGGCGGCACGTTTTGAGTTGGAGCCACAAGACGCACCAAAGGGGCGCATAACTCGAACCAAAAGAAACAAGAAGTCAATTATTCGCGTTCCGGTTTAATCTGGTTCGAGTTATTCCACCTTTTGTGCTTCTTGTGCCTTTTTGTGGCTAAAACTCTTCCCTTGATGTTTGATTTCGATGTGGCCGTTGTTGGTGGCGGCACGGGCGGTTTGGTCTCAGCGTTTGTGGCCGATTCGCTCGGCGCTAAAGTGGCTTTGATTGAGCGCGATAAAGTCGGTGGCGAGTGTTTGTGGCGCGGCTGCGTGCCTTCCAAAACTCTCCTGCGTTCGGCCAAAGTCTGGGAATTGGTGAAGCGCAGCGAAGAATTTGGCGTTCACGTCGAAAAACCAAGACTGGTATGGAACGCGGTTCGACTGCGTTTGGCGGATGTGCGCGACGAGATTCGGCGCGGCGAACGGGAACAACTGGCGCAAACCAAAATCGAACTCATCGCGGGCGATGCGCGATTTGTGGACGCGCACACGCTGGAAATCGAGTCGAACGGCGAGACGCGGCGGCTAAGTGCGCGCAAGTTCGTTCTGGCGACGGGCAGTTCGCCCGTTGTTCCGGCAATCGTTGGCTTAGAAGAAGCCAGATTTTTGAGTTACGAAGGCTTGTTCGAGCGGCGCGCTTTGCCAAAATCTCTCGTTTTCATCGGCGGCGGGCCGCTCGCGTGCGAGATGGCGCAGGCGTTCGGGCGGTTCGGCACGCGCGTGGTGGTGCTTCAAAAAGGCGCGCAATTGGTGCCGCACGAAGAACCCGAAATTGCCGAGCATCTTTTGAAAATCCTGCGCGCCGAAAACGTCGAAGTTCACTTGAACGCGCAGGTTGAGCATGTTGAAGTGGTAGGCGAACGCAAACGCGTCTTTTTCAGGGTCGAAGGCGAAGAAAATTCGGTCGAAGCGGGCGAAATCGTGCTCGCGGCGGGCAAGAAACCGCGCTTGGACGGCTTGAACCTGAGCGCAGCCGGGGTTCGAACGACCGACAACGGCATCGAAGTGGACGAGAAGATGCAAACCAGCGCGCGTCACATCTTCGCTTGCGGCGATTGCACGGGGCAACAACACTTCACGCACGCCGCCGAACACGCCGGAAAAATCGCCGGAGCCAACGCGGTTTTGCCCGTCGGATTGAAAGTGGACTGGAAGACGCTGAACTGGGTAACGTTCACCGATCCCGAAATCGCGCACATCGGCCTGAGCCGAAGCGAAGCGAAGAGCGCGTGGGGCGAAGTCGAAACCTTCCGCGCCGACTTTAAAACTCTCGACAGGGCTATCATCGAAGGCGAAGCGAGCGGATTCGCGTTGATTTTTACGAGCCAGAGCGGACGCGTTCTGGGCGCGCAGATCATCGGGCCAAGCGCGGGGGAAATCGCGCCAACGGTTGTGGCGGCTGCGCGCGACGGCGCGTTGATTCAAGAATGGGCCGAGACGATTTTCGCGTATCCCACGCTCGGCGAGATTTTGCACCGAGCGGGAAACGAAGCCTATCGAGCGCAACTCGACTCGCGCGTCGTGCAAGCGGGGCTGAAGTTGTGGCACAAACTCGAACCGAAGTTGGATTAGTTGTGGGAATAGAAGGAGGGAAGACATTCAATGCTTTTTTTCTTCCCTCCTTCTATTCCTTAACTCAAGATTGAGGCTGCCTATGCTTTTTACGGCTAAAATCAAAACATGACTCGTCGCCAACTTTTACAACTCGCCGCCGCATCGGGCGCCGTGGCACTGGTGCCTTCGATTTTGCACCACGAAGGCGAAGAACACGAAGCCTCCGCCGCGCCCCGAACCAAACCGCTTCACCCCAAAGCCTCCGGCAAGCCCGCTCACAAGTCGCTGCGCTTCATCGCCTTTGGCGATTGGGGAAGCGGCCTCAAGTTGCAACGCGAAGTCGCCGCCGCGATGACGCGCTTTGCGTGTGAAGCCAAAGCCAAAGGACAGCCGCTTGATTTCGCGGTTTCCGTTGGCGACAACTTTTACGACAACGGCGTGACCGACCACAACGACCCGCAGTGGCAAACCAAGTTCGAGCGGATGTATCCGGTTGACGCGATGCCGTTTCACTTTTTCGCCGTGCTGGGCAACCACGATTGGAAGTCGAACCCCCAAACGCAGTTTTCCTATCGCGGGCCTTCGGGTCGCTGGCGCATGGACGGCTTTTACTACAAAATCGCGGCGGGCGAAGGCTTAGTTGACCTCTTCATGGTTGACACCGACTTGTGGCTGCCCCAATACCACTCGAAAACTTTGGGCGACAAGCAAACCGCGTGGCTCGATCACGCGTTGGGCAGTTCGACGGCGAAGTGGAAGATCGTCGTCGGCCATCACCCGCCCTTTTCCGACGGCGTTCACGCCTTTCAAGCCGACATGGGCATCGTGCGCGACATCGTGGCTCCGTTGCTTTCCAAACACCGCGTTCAACTGATGATGTCCGGCCACGATCACGATTTGCAACACATCATCTTGCCCGATGCGAAAACTCACTTCGTCGTGACCGGCGCGGGCGGCGCTTCGATGAGGCCGAGGTTGTTCGAGGAATACGGCCCGTTTTATCGGGCGATGACCGGCGGATTTTTAAGCGTCGAAGCCAGCGAAAGCGAGTTGAAAGCGCGCTTTTTGAGTTCGGAGTTAGAAACTTTGCATGAATGGACGCAAAGGGCGGCTTAACTCACTTCATCTGTGACACGCTCAAAGAAAAACCGCACCTCAATCGAGGTGCGGTTTTTCTTTGAGCGGTTCTCACACGTGTTGCATCATCCTCTTCGGGGCGCGGGCAGGATGCCCGCAAGAAGCTAAGCCGAATACGGGCAAGATGCCCGCGCTCCCAAATGACGCACTTCCTCTGAGACACGCTTTAAGCCGGATGTTCGTCGTAAAGTCCGCGTGCGTCGTTCCAGCGAATTTCGAGCAACTCCCGAATCATCGCAATTGGCGCCGTTAGCGGATTGACCCTTGAGTTGTCGCAGTGGCGCCACGTCACGGGAATTTCGCGCGTGCGATAGCCGTATTTCGTGGCCAAAAACAAGATTTCAGGATCAAAGCCAAAGCCGTCGATTTGCGCGAGAGCGAACAAGCGTTTGGCGACATCGCCGCGAAAGGCTTTGAAGCCGCACTGCGTGTCTTCAATGCCCGGAACGGCCAGAGCCTGCACGATTTTGTTGAACGTGCGGCCCATGAGTTCGCGGTGCTTGGGCTGGTGAACTTCGAGGTTCGATTCGGCCAGAGCGCGAGACGCGATGGCGATGTCGCAGTCACCGCGCGAGATCGGCGGAAGCAGCCGCTCCATGTCTTCGATGGGCGTGGACAAATCGGCGTCGGAAAACAAAACGTCGCGGCCAACAGCCGATTCGACTCCGGCCCGCACCGCGAAGCCTTTGCCTCGATTCAGCGCGTGACCGCCTTCGTCATCGTAAGAGACGAGGCGAACCCACGGGCGAGTCGCGGCAAAAGCGCGCACAACTTCGCGCGTCTGGTCGCGCGAGCCGTCGTCCACGACCAGAAGTTCGTGCGAAAAATCGCGTTTTGCGAGGTAGTCGGCGATGGAATCGAGCGTCGCGGGCAGCCGTTTTTCCTCGTTGTAGGCGGGAACGATGATGGACAGATAGCACTTGACCACGCGGGACGGCGCGGCGCGCACTTTGACCGGACGGGACGGAGAAGGCGCGGGCGCATTCCCGGCATCGGGCGCGGGATGTTCTTCGAGTTGAGAGGTGGAGCCGCCGGGAAGCATCGGAGTAGAAAAACGGGCGCGGAGCTTGGACGCTTATTCACCAACCGCGTGCCGCTTCGCGCGGGCAAAAACAAGAGTTCTAACGAAACTTTTTGGCCGTTGGGGGCAACTTCCAAACCGCAACATCATCAAAACGAAGCACAGTTTTGCCATGCGCTTCTTCCCCTTGAGTGTTGTGGTTGTCTCAACGGCCTGCGAGCTTTCCAGCGTCGCTCAGGCGACCGAATTGTCGCTGCCTTCGACGCGCGTTCCGTTCACCCTCACGGCTTCGTTACAAGGGTTGAACTCTTCTCCCGGCCAAACACAAAAGCTTCAAGAGTGGGTCAGAAAAGGCGGAGTGCTTCGCGTTTCAACCGACGCCGCCACGCTGTTCGGGTTTTCCGTCGTCAAACCGCGCGAGCGCACCTTCGCCCGCGCCGGCCAGCGCTTTGGCCGCGCGATTTTCTGCCCGAAATTGCCCAAACGACCTCGCGTCCTCGGGAGTTCGCCGAAATGGAGTTGGCCGCGCGGCGCCAGTCCATGCTGTGCAACGATGCTTTTCAATCCGTTGATCGTCACAGCAGCCAAGGACTGCAACCGCACAACGGAATGAGCCTTGAAGACGAGGACTCGACCAAGATGATGCGCTTCTTCTACGCCCGCTTTGGTGCCGGTGCCGTCGTGGAAACGCTTCAACGTCTGGGAGCCGGACAAAGCGCCGACGAGGCGCTCACGGCCACCACCGGCCTCACCCAGCAGGAACTGCTCGCCCAGACCCGCGCCAACTCGAAGCCCTGAGTGGCCATCAATGGAAGCCTTCATCGTCTCCCAGGCGCAACGGTTGATTCTCGACGGATTGGCGATCGTGCCAGGCGTGCCGGGCTTCATCGGCTCCTATACGCAACGGTTGAACTGTGCTTTCTTTGACACGAGATTCAGGCAGCGTCACGCTTCATCCGCATTCGCAACGCGGGTAGACGCACTTTGACTGTTTCATCCTCAACGGATCCCCATAAGGGGAAACTTGGCGTGCAAACCCCCTCACGCGGTTTCTGCGGAAGCGGGTTCGCTCGCCAGCGCCCGTTCAATGGCTTGCGGCACTTGGGCTTCAACCACCAGTTTCGCCACGCGAATCGCCGAGGCGATGGCGGGCGCCTTGGCCGAGCCGTGACAGATGATGCAGTTGCCCTTCACGCCCAAAAGCGCCGCGCCGCCGAAGTTGGAATGATCGAATCGCGTTTTCATACGGCGAAGCGCGGGCGCGAGCAAAAAGGCGCCGAGCTTCGATTGCGGCGACGAGAGTAACGCCTCTTTCAAGCCGCCCAGAAACAATCCGGCGAACCCTTCGGCGAGTTTAAGCACGACGTTGCCAACGAAACCGTCGCACACCACGACATCCACGGTTCCTCTGGGAATGTCGCGGCCTTCGACGTTGCCCGCGAATTCGTAGTTGCCGCGAATCGCGTTGGCCGCAATTCCCTCGCGCGAGGCTTTGACGAGTTCGTTGCCTTTGGAATCTTCTTCGCCAATCGAAAGCAGGCCAACGGTCACTTTTTGATTGGCTTTGCGCGCGGCTTCATCGGGAATGATGCCGCGAATCGCGGGCGCGTAAGCCGCACCCATGAGAGCGAAATCGGCGAGATGGCGTGGCTTGCAATCCACGTTCGCGCCGGCGTCCATCAACACGCACGGCGTCTGGGCGGTCGGAAAAACCGTTGCGATGCCGGGCCGGTCAATGCCTTCGATGCGGCCCAAGATAAATAGCGCGAAGGCCGAAGCCGCGCCCGTATTTCCGGCGCTCAAACACGCGTCGGCTTTTCCTTCGGCGTGAAGGCGCGTGGCAACGGCGAGCGACGAATCTTTTTTGCCGCGCAAAGCGTGTGAGGGCGATTCATCCATGCCCACAAGTTGAGTCGAAGGAATGACTTCGATGTTGGGCGGAACAGGCGAAGGAAGCAGAGCGCGAACCGCGTTTTCATCACCGACGAGGAGGATGTGCGTCCCGGCATCGGCGCGCGCGGCGACCAAGGCGCCCGCGACAATTTCGCCCGGCGCGAAGTCGCCGCCCATCGCATCAATGGCAATTCGCATAAAAAAGGGAAGAGGGGACAGGACACGGGGAAGAGGAAATTACATTCAAAGCGAAAAAGTCTCGGCTCGAATGGAAGTGATCCTCTTCCCTGTGTCCTGTCCCCTCTTCCCTACAAGAATTACTCGTCGCCGCGAGGCGTGGACTTCGACTTGGGCGGCAAAACGGCGCGCCCGTTATACATCCCGCAACTCAGGCAGGCGCGGTGTGGTTGAATGACCGCCGCGCAGTTGGGGCACTTGGTCATGGTGATAGGTTGTGCGCGCCAATGGGCGCGGCGAGTGCGCACACGGGCGTGCGATTTCCGACGTTTGGGCAGAGCCATAATTTAATTCTCCGTTCAAAGCTATTAGATGTTAACCGTTAGCTCTTAAGATTCTCATTCACCAACTCGCTCTTAACTTATAGCTAAGATCTCAGTTGGGGTTCACCAATTTTTGCAAAGCAGCCAATCGGGGATCGGCTTCGCGGGCGACGAACAGTTGCGCTTCGGGAAGTCCGGGACAATCGGGGCGGCAAAGCGGTTGAATCGGGACTTCCAAAACAATCGCCTGACGAACCAGTTCGTCCACATCGAGCGTGTGCTCTTGAAACAAGAGCGCGATGTCATCGGGCGAAAGCTCCATGCCATCGAGTCCGTCATCAGCCACCTTCGCCGCTCCCAGTTGAGCGTTGAAGGTGGACAAAGGAACTACGACATCGAGACTGAACTCGACTGGATACGAAAATTCGCCCAGACAGCGCCCGCATTCGAGTTGCACGGCGGTTTTGGCCGATCCGCGCACGACCACGTTTTGCCGCGCGTTCGAAACGCGCACATGACCCGTGACCGGCTCAGTCAATTCCCACTCGTCTTTGAGCAGACCTGCGGGAATCGCGATGTCGCGCTCGATGGACGCGCCCGGAGCGCGCAAAATTTCCAACAAATCAAGGTGCATAGTCGCCTCCTCCTTTCCAGAGGCAAGAGCAAGAGACCAGAAGCAAGAGGTGAATCGGAGTAACGAGAGGTTATCCGTTCGCTCAAGTTGCATTTGCTTGCTTTTGGTCTCTTGCTCTTGCCTTTGGAAAGGGGCACAAAAAACAACGCCAAACCAAAGGTTCGCGTTGCGACTGGTTTCTTTGGGCCGTCGAAACGAACCAAAGAACAACGGCGCCATCCCATTTTACAGGTTTGCCTCGGCGCGTTCAACCTTTGGAAGCGCAAGACAAAGTTTCGGCGGCGCAGTGCGCCTCTCATTTTGTGGCAGGTGCCCTCGAAGTCGAATCTCGACTTTGGAGCAGAACCTATGCTAAAGGCTCCAAGTCGGGACATGGCTTGCCATGTCCGCAGGAAGTAGGAGGGAGCAGGCACGCCTTGAACGTGAGTTCCAACCTGATGAGCGGGCGCGGACATGGCAAGCCATGTCCCGACTTGGAGCCTTTACCGAACCTATGGCTCTGCTTGGATGAAATGAAAAAGCTGTAAAGTAGTCAAGCCAAAGGTCGTGCTGCTTTTTCTACTCTTTGAGCGTTCCTAAACCAATGGCGCGTCGAATGGAACTGCTTTCTTCAAACACCCCTGTTGCTTCATCGTCTTCGAGTTGACGAAGTGATTTTGCCAGACGTTGCAATGCAATAGCAAGCGAGTTGTATTTGTAAGGGCCTTCCAGTTGGGGACACTGCGCGATGATTCGTCGTCGCTCGACAACTTCACGCCACGCCCAAACTGCGCCCGACAAATCGCCTCGTTGCTCGCGCAGACGGGCCGTTGTCGCCCAATAGGAAGCCAAAGCGCTTTGCCAACCCGCCGCGAAAAACGCTTCGGAATGCGGTTCTAACCAATTCCAAACCAAAGCTAAATCGGCTTCTGCTTTGTCAAAGGCGCCTTGTGCGAGGTGGCATTCGGCGCGCAAGATCAAAACGCGCGCTCGTGGCAAATCGTGCATCCGCCCTTCTTCGATGCCAGCCGATGCTTCTGTTAATGCGAGAAAAGCACGCTCCAAATCTTTGGACTTGAGATGAGACTTGGCATCGGACATCAGCGCGGAATGATGAAGCATGGGAACTCTGCTTTGCCGCCCAACCTCGTTCGCGGCCTGCTCCGCTTCGAGGGACAAAACATCCAAACCGAGCAAATCGTAGAACGCGCTCAAGTGGCTCAGCGCCTTGGAGCGCCGCGCCGGTTGGTCTGCGGAAACTTCAACCGCGCGCTTAAAGGCTTCTTCGGCTCCCGTCCAATCGAAAGCAGCCTCGCAACGATTGGCTTCTGTAAGCGCTTGCAACCACGGGCTGGGTTCATCCCGCTCTTCGCCTAAATGCTGAAATATCTTCAGCATGATGGCCTCTTGCTCTTCGACATCTCCATTACTCACCGCTTTCTCGTATTCTTGGATTAAGGCGCTGAATTCGTCTTCTTCCTCGTCTTTGTTTGGTGTTTCCATGCGCGAAGTGCATCACAAAAAGCGGCGCCAGACAAACGCGAAAAAGCACGACCAGAAGGTCGTGCTTTTTGTTGGTTTGGAGCGTTCAATCATCGTCTTCGCGGTCGTGTTTGTTGCCGTGACCGTGACCATTACCTTTGAACTTGTATTGGCCGTAGTGATGGCCATTGTTGCCCTGTTCGGGAAGGACATTGGCGTTGCCGCGCCAACCGGTGTTCCAGTCGCCGCTCTGGTTGCGGTCGTTAGTGCCATAGTTGGAATTGGCGTTGCCGTAAGAGCCATCGGGATAAACGTCGCCGTTGCTGTAGCCACCGTTGCTGTAGCCACCGTTGTTGTAACCGCCGTTGTTGTAGCCGTAGCGCGGGGCGCCGTAGCGACCGTAACGCTCTTGCTGGGCGACTTTTTGGCCCTTTTTGTAGGCGAGGTAGCCGCCGCCCAGAGCGGCGGCGCCTTCGGCAACTTTGCCTTTGGTAATCAAATAGCCGCCGACGGCTCCCAAAACGGCGGCGCCGGTTTTGTATGTCTTGCTGGACATCGGGCGAGCCTGAGCCGAAGGAGCGGATACAAAGGCGCTTGAAGCCAAAACTAAACCGGTGGCGAGGGCTGCCAGACGAGACGGGGAAATCGAGATTTTCATGAGAATTTGGGAAGTGGTTTCGCGCTTTTCTCAGGCGAAGGTGAATGTGCGACGAACCTTTTCCGCCTCGTGTTCAAAAGGAATCCGATTATTTTTTGGGTTTGTCGTCGCCCAGATTCACGCCTTCGAGCAGACGCGACAAACGGTCGAGTTCGCCCGCATCGTCGGCCAGAGCCGCTTCTTCGTGAGCCGAACGCGGCAAGGCCAGAGTCGAGTTTTCCTCGACCAAAATGCCGGCTTTTTGCGCGACTTCATCGCTCACCCAGATTTGCGCCTGCGTTCGTAGCGCCAAAGCGATGGCGTCCGATGGGCGCGCGTCTATTTCGTGAGTCGCGCCGCTTCGCCCACTTTGCAAATGAAGCGAAGCGTAATAAACCGAGTCGGCGAACTCGTTGACCGTCACGCGCACCAAGCGGGCATTGAGTTGCTTGAGGAGGGAGACCATCAGGTCGTGCGTCATCGGGCGCTGGGGCGCCTGCGCGTTGAGTTCCATCTGGATGGACACGGCCTCGGCATGGCCGATCCAGATCGGCACGAACACTTTGCGCTCGGCGTCGCGCAGCAACACGAGCGGATTGTTGGAAGGGTCGATGCCGATGCCTTCGACAGTCATTTCGATGAGGGCCATAAGAGGATCTTCGGCAATCGAGACGCCAAAGAGTTGCCTTTTCCCAACGTTTCGCCCGCCCGCACGCTTCTTCTTTAGAGGTTAAAAAGGCAAAGCCCCGAATCCCGCGTCGTAGGCCTCGACCCAACGCTTGAGTTGCGCTTCGACTTCGTCGGGCGAATCATCGGGGCGCGCGATTTCCAGCCACGCCCGCAAAACAGAACGGAGCGCATCCAACAACGCGTTGTAGCCGTGATTTTCCACGTCCGATTCGAGCGTCATCCGAGGCGAGAAATTGAAAACCCGCGCGTTTGGTTGGGCTTGAAGCGGTGGCAAAACCAGCGCACGCGCCTGCAGCGATAACAGCGTTTGCGTTGCGCCTTCATCGCAGCGCAACAAAATCGCGTAGGGCGTCACGATGTTCGCGTTCAAGATCAAATCGGTTTCAAGGTTTGGCGCATTTTGGAGTTGCAAGCGCAAGAATCGTCCGTGTGAATCGTCGCCCAACACGTTGCCGCTCAAGCGAACGCGCGCGCCCAGTTGAGCCAAAGCGAGCGCGCACAATCCGCCGCTTCCGCCAACCAGTTGCGCTTCGGATTCGATGGCGCCAAGGTCGCCACCAAGCGTGTGGGTTCGGACGCGGTATTCGACGCGGATGGCGCCGTGAACGTGGAAAAGAGGAGACATGGAACAGAGTAGCTCAGGTG
>JAABUM010005575.1_pt1 | contig 13111 bp, 26 predicted proteins | sample 5559161 | NCBI WGS metagenome assembly JAABUM01 (sample SAMN10711868, study PRJNA513369) | rock metagenome | isolation source: Antarctica rocks | place: Antarctica: Victoria Land, Siegfried Peak nord | reverse complement strand
CACGTGCTACACGCCGTCGCCGCCTGAAGATTGGAAAAGTGGGTTGTCAGCAGATTTGATACTTCACTCGGTGCACCTGATGTGCAGAGGGACACACCCGGCGACTTAAGCAGCAGCAGCAGACGGTGGTCCAGCTTCCTGTCCAGCGAGCGCATAGCCCAGGCAGGCATCGAACGAATATTTCCGAAATGCAACAAAGCTTGCCTGGCGATTTGAGCAGCAGCAACAGGCGCTGATCCAGCTTCCTGTCCAGCGAGCGCGTGTCGTTTGCCTCGTCCGCCGCAGTGATGCGCGACGCCGGCTGCCACATCGCCGCCGTCTCGCTGGCCTGCAGCACCAGCAGCCGCAGAGGAGCTGAGGCCGAATTGACAGACGGAAGATGCGACTCAACTGAGCGACAGCCGCTGCCGCGATGCGCGGCACAGGCTTTTGGGTTTAGGCTTTAGGCTTTAGGCTTTAGGCTGCGGACACCTCCGTCTCGCTGGCCTGCTGCAGGCATCGGGACGGTCCCTTTCATCCTGTCAAAGCCGTCTGGAAGCGCTGATAGGCAGCAGCGGCAGCGTCGTGCGCGCCCTGGCGCCCAGATGCGTTGATGCGTCGGCGCAATACGCTTCAACAGCACCTCTGCATGCATGTGCCATGCAATGCAAAGTTCATGTTAGACATGTGGATACGCAAAGCTTCTCCCAAGCACTCCGCACCGCGCCGGCGCTGCCAGAGCCGCCGCCGCCGCCGGCGCGCTTGGGGTTGATGAACTCCTGCGGGTAGGGTTTAGCCTGCTTCTCCTGCAGGTCCTCCAGCCACACCTGGTGCTCCACCTCCCAGTCCGCTGGCAGCGGCAGCACGACCTGCAGGCGATGCAGGTTTTGCAGGTTTGAAGATGGACCGAGGCGAGGATATTCCGAGAAACCTGAGGTGGCAGTGCTGTCAATGTGCAGAAGCATTCCGCGAGGGTTTGCGCGAGACGTGCATGCAAAGGCAGGCGGCACGTAACGCATCGCAATACATACCGGCAGGCGCTCGAGCATTGCGGCGCCCAGGATGCGCGGCGCCTCAGCCGCTGCCTGTGCGTGTCACCGTGACGACTGGGAATGGTGCGCTTTGGACACTACACGCTCCTCTAATACGCCGATATGAGGAAGCTCAGAGTTCTGATTGCATGGCATCCGGCACTGCCGGCCAACACCAGTCGTCATGCATGCATTTGGTCCGAGATTGGCCAGCGTCACCTCAGCGAAGCCCCGGCAGCTTTGCACCGCGCCGCTTCCAACAAGTCGGCCCAGCAGCTGCGCGGCAGGCAGGCGGGCGAACATCTTGGCGGCTGCCTGTGGATGTGTGCCAACGCGATGGGTGTCGAAACGGCTTGAAATCTGCAGAGTGTTTGCTGAAGACCAGCTGGCAGCTGTCAGATGAAGTTTGCTGTGCTTGCAAACGCGGATTTGGCCGAGCGGTTCTGGGTCTGAAGCACCTGCTTCCTGCAGTGTGCAAGGGAAGCAGTACAAGCTGCAGCAAAAGCCTGAGCAGCCCATATCGCAGTTGCACAGTGTGACACCACGTCGACAGTTCCCTCAGAGCCTTGCAAGTCCGTTGTTCCAGCCATTAGTCGCGAGCGTGTTGTTGTCTTGAACATTCAACGCTTGATCTGGACTTTGTGTGTCGCAGCAGCGATTGCCAGCATTGTCTGCTTCTGCAACTTTGTCGATCTCCAACTGTTCTTGTAGAGACACTGTCCTTGTCTGCATGGCCGCAACACGGTACTGATCAGCAAAAAAGGCCTCACGATTTGAGGCAGGCTTGCTGGCCTGGCCTGCAGCTAGGGAGCTTGCTACACGCGCAGCTGTCACCAGCATAGTCTGACCGACTACACACAGAGTCTGTGCGCTGCATAAGGCAGCCATGGCGACGACGCTGGCGAGTTTTGAGGCGGGGCACCAGGACATGGTGCACGACGTGCAGCTGGACTACTACGGCCGCCGGCTGGCCACCGCCTCCAGCGACCGCACCGTCAAGGTCTTTGACGTCGTCGGCGAGCAGGTGGGCCCCGCTCCTGCACGACACGCGCCTGTTGCACACTGGCGGATGCAAGCTGCCGCCGCGTCATTGACGCTTTCAATTTCCTGCTGATAGCAGTCGTCTTCTTGTGGGGAAACACTACACCAGGATAGACGGCTGATGAACTAGCTCTGGCGGCTGTGGGCTGGTTGGCGCTGGGCTGGTGGATCTGCTTTGGCCGACGGCTTGCAGAGTGTTTGGTTTTGGCAAGCGTGATGAATCGTACCGTGGTAACCGCACCTCGACAATCACCGCGTCTGTGCACCTTGTGCAGGTGACGCATGTGGCGGACCTGCTGGGGCACGAGGGCCCAGTGTGGCAGGTGGCTTGGGGCCACCCCAAGTTCGGCAACCTGCTGGCGTCGGCGTCCTTCGACCACCGCGTCATCATCTGGAAGGAGGGCCCCGACGGCGCCTGGGCCCAGGTGCGGAGTCGTGCTCATGTCATCAACATGTGCCTCCAGCGGCAGAACTGTCCGACAAGCTGGCGTCGGTCGACCACGTGTCATCATCTGGAAGGAGAGCCCCGATGGCGCCTGGGCTCAGGTGCGCAAACATCAAACTGCAATATATCACTTTCCATGTCCGCGCCTTGACGCGGAGGACCTCTGCGTCATCATCTGCATCATCGTCTGGAAGCAGGGCCCCGACGGCGCCTGGCCTCAGGTGCGCTTCCTGGTTCCGACACTTCACCGCCTTCCTCTGCTGACGATCTGGTTTCAGAGGCAAATGCGTCGTCATCTGAGAGGAGGGCCTTGAGGGCCCAGGTCCGCCATGTTCATGACGTAACAGAAACATCTGATTTGGCTGTGTTTGCGCAGGTTGCGCAAAAGACAAGTGAGCGCGCGCACACGGCAAGCATCGACATGTGACTGCCTGCTTTCCTGCAAAGCCGAATCGATCATCGCTCTTCTGCTGCGCGCAGGTGCATGCGAGCGCGGCGCATACTGCGAGCGCATATGCCTGTCCTTTGCAGCCGCCCTCGGATACGGAGAGCGAACTGTCCTCTCTGTGCGCGCAGGTGCACGCAAGCGCGGCGCACGCGGCGAGCGTGAACGCGTTGTCCTTTGCGCCGCACGAGCTGGGGCTGGCGCTTGCGGCCGCCTCCTCTGACGGCAGCATCAGCGTGCTCACGCACACCGCCGAGGCTGGCTGGCACACCGAGAAGGTGAGCGCAGGAGGGGTTTCCAACGATCATTGCACTGAGCTGGCGTAGAGTTGCTCTGACGCCAGCATCAGCGTACTCACGCACACCGCCGAGACCGGCTGGCACGCCGAGAAGGTAGGAAGAATGTGGAAATCGTAACAGACTGGGATGCCTCTGACGGCAGCATCAGCATGCCCACGCGGACCGCCGAGGCCGCAGCGTGCGCACGCACAGCAGTGGTTTACGCCAAACCCTAGTAAACCCTATCGGCACACGGAACAGGTCAACAGATGCCACCTTGTCGCCGCTCGTCTTTTGTCCGACCCTCAAAAACAAAAAATCAGCATCTGGACACCTCACGCTGGACCTGCGGCAGCCGCTCCCTCAGATGGCGGCATAAGCGTGCTCACGCGCATTGCACACCCCTGAGACGGCTGCCAGACCGAGGAGGGTGGCAACAGCAGCTGTTCCAGCTCCGAAACTAAGCCGGAATGATATGCCTCGGGAATGATATGCCTCGGGAATGATATGCCGGAATGATATGCCGGAATGATATGCCGGAACGATATGCCGGAACAATATGCCGGAATGATATGCCTCCGGAATGATATGCCTCCGGAATGATATGCCTCGGACGGCAACATGAGTGTGCGCGTGCACGCTTTCGTGGGCATTTAGCGCATGGCTAACATGGGCAACAGGAGAGTCGGCATTGGAAGGGAACCTTCGGTCGGGATTGTGTTTGCATGCTCCATCCTGGGGGCCGCGAGCAGGAACAGGATGTTCTATGCCTTCAGAGTCCGAGGGCGTGCACGTGCTGGGGGCTATGCAGGGTGGCCTGGGCGCGGATCATCCGGCGGTGCCGTGCCGCAGCCTGACCAGCGCTGCCATGCCGCAAGTTTTCTTGATCGTCAATCAAACGTGCACTGGACGGTCATTGCTGATTGCACGTGTGCGAATCGATGCGCACACACGTGGGGCGATAGGCATTACCGGGGCGCCAGCGGTCCCTATACACAGCCTGTTCCAGTGTCTCGCATTGACATTCTCTATCAGTTTAACAGTCGCTATCGTGAACCACACAGATCGAGGGCGCGCAACCGCTGGGAGACATGGGGCCGTTGTCCGCGCCGGCGGTGTGGCGCGGCATCCTCCCCATCGCTGCCGTGCCGCAAACTGTCCGCGTTACTAATCGAACGTGTGGGACGGTATGGTCTTTGTACCTGCACAGATCGAGGGCGCGCACACACTGGGGGCGATGGGCGTTTCCTGGGCGCCGGCGGTTCCGCGCGGCAGCCTGACCAGCGGCAAGGCCCCCGGGCCGCCAGTCCGCCGCTTCGCGTCCGGCGGCTGCGACAACATCGTCAAGGTGCGAGAGAGAGAGAGAGAGAGAGAGATACTACACTGTTCCAGCCTCACTCAGGCTGATTGGCGTTCATAGAGGTCAAAATTGAGCATCCCGAATCGGAGAGAGAGAGAGTCCTCGAGCAACTGGTTAGCTGCGGTGTCACAGGCACAAGATCCGTCTTGCAGTGAAGGGCGAACAGCGGTCCCTCCTCGGTGACCCCTGGGACAGCAGTTGTGCACGACACAAGAAAGCCGGCCGCAGTATAGCACGACACAAAAGCCGGCCGCAGTTGAGCAGGTCGCAGCAAGCATGCACCGTCATTTCTGAAGCTGCGGTCGCAGCCGGCAGTGCACGGCTGTGCAGACGCTCGACCATTGCGCTCCATCACTCATGCAGGTGTGGTTCTTCAACGAGGCGGGGCGGCGGTGGGAGCAGGAGCCGTCGGCGTTGTCGGGCCACACGGATTGGGTTCGCGATGTCGCCTGGGCGCCAAATCTAGGGCTGCCGCTCAACACGATCGCCTCCGCCAGCCAGGTGCTTGGTTCTTGACAAACCCGATTGCGAGCCGCGTCTGTGTTTCAAACTTAACCATTGCAGTCGGCGAGCAAGTGCGCCCACCCTGGGGCTGCCCCGCTCAAGCGCCATCGCCTCCGCCAGCCAGGGGCTTTGATTTTGCAGCTGCGAGTGCAGCACAGCGGCAGCAGCGGCGGCTGTCATGCTGCTATCTTCAATCAAAATGAGACTTTGTGTTTTCAATTCAACAGAATTTGCTTGACGCCATCAAACATGGTGGGTCAGCGCGGAGCGAGGCGGCCCATGGCATGCCGAGCCACGCGCTGGTGGCAGTATTCTCCTAAACCCTAAAATTCTGCTCCTATCCTGGGGATATTTTATCTGAAGTAATCAGTCACTGATGAACTCACACGAGGTTTCATGCTGCCGCGCAGGACGGCACGGCAGTGGCGTGGCAAGAAGGTCCACGGCATGTGCTGCTCGCCGCTGGTGCACGCCCACGGCTTCTTGCTCGAAGCTGCTTTCTCTTCAGAGCGGCAGGTGTTGACATGATCTGTAATGCAGGGCGGCACGCTGTGGAGCGCAGCGAGAGGCCGACAGATCGTGGGCCAGTTCGCTGGTGCACAGCCTGTAACAGTCTCCTACTGTTTGGTGGAGTGCAGTTCCTTCTCATCGTTTTGCTTTTCTTTTCCTACAGAAGGCCGACGGCGCTGAGAGCCGCACGCTGCTGCACCGAAAACCATTCTCTTGTTCCAAAGCGACTTACGTTTCTGCACCTTCTCGCTTTCTCCCTACGGAGGACGGAACGGCGATGACGAGGAGCGAAAATGCCGATGGCGCCCTGAGCCGCGCGCTAGTGCACAGTTTCGCCTTTATATATTTGCATATTTATAAAAATAAAAATAAAAATCAATCATTCTAAAAAAATCAATCATCTTGAATTTTATCATATTTCTTGCGGTCCCTCCTCTGTCCAGAATATATGTTGCTCATGCAATATGTGCAATATATAGTTTCCCGTGCCCGTTGCGCAGGACGGCACTGTGGTAGCGTGGAGCGAAAAGGCCGACGGCGCCTGGAGCCGCACGCTGGTGCACGATTTCGGAGCGCCGGTCTGGCGCCTGTCTTGGTCCGTCACGGGCGGCCTGCTGGCGGTGTCGGACGCCAAGAACAACGTCACCATCTGGAAGGAGGCGCTGGACCACAAGTGGCAGCAGGTCGTGGAGTGACGGCGGAAACAGAAGGTCAGACAGTGGTGTTGCGTCGCCTGCGCGCAATGGCAGCGGCCACCGGAAACGCTGGGAGGAAACGCTGGGGCGCGAGTTGAGTAGCAGATCGTGGAGTGACTGTGGGACTCGTCAGACGGCGGATTCCTGCAGTCGGCGGGATGTTGCGTCTTCTGCTGAGCGTCGTCTGCGCGCAACAGCCGAGAGGGAGAAGGATTGATGACGATGAAAAATCTGGTAAACTTGCCAGAGAACGGTGTAGGACTTGGATTGACCAGCCGTGGCCACGATTTAAAGAGGGAGGGATGAGTATAATTGAAGTTACAACCTTTTGATAGCTTTTGATAACCCCTAAACCCTAAGCACACCTAGGTTGCATCAGCGTGTGCAGTGCCCGCTGATGCCACGGTCTCAATCATGACGCGTCTCAATCATGACGCTGCACTCGGTTGCAAATTTTGAAGGTACAAACGCGGCAAGATGATGTGTACCTATACTATTATTATATATACGTGCCCCTCCTCATCCTGATCACAGCCGCCTGAATAACATGCCCAGATGCTCTTTTGTGCGCAGCCGATGATGCGGACCCGCAGGGCATCGCTCATGCGGCCTTGCTAGGCTTCGCGGCCTTGCTAGGCTTGCTGGGCGGCCAGTAGCTCGGCCTGTCAAGGAGACCGGCGCCGTGGGCGTACTGGCCCACCAGGCTGAGGCTCAAGTCGGGGAGGCGCCCCAGCGCGTCGATGACCGGCTGCGCCTCGGCTGCGGACTCCACGTTGCAGACGCGCAGCTCGGACAGCTGCGTGAGACGCGTCAGCACGGGCGGCGGCCGCGCCGCAGCGATACGCAGGCTCCGCAGGCTCCGCATCGCCGACATGGTTGCAGGCAGCCTAGCATCGGCTGCCCAGTCCTCCAGGTGCAGCGCAGTCAGCGCCTGCAGGCAGTAGTCCATGTTTTTATACAAATTTCTTGATACCATCTCGAAAAGGTTTTTTCCGAACCAGCGTCAGCGCCGACTTGTGTGTCATGCCGCACCCAACTGGAGCGCACTTGTCCATTCGGAGTGGTGCATGTCTTGCAGCTGTCGCCGAGAGGCAGTCCTCGCATCCTCCGACTGTCAGGCGTGCAGGCGGACCGGCTGGGTTTAGGGTTTAGGGTTTAGGGTTTAGAGCGTGCCTGCAGGCTGCTGATGTGGGCTGTGACGCGGCGCACGCGGCATCCGTAGAGCGACAGGTGGCGCAGCCGCGACAGCGCGGTGATGCCGTCGGGAATCTCAGGCCAGTCCTGCGGGAGCGGCGCATCACGCCAGATCGGTCTCGCAGACGGCTTGAAGCACGTGCAACATCGAGACTGGGCTCCTGTGGAATTGCGACCAGTGTCAGTTGTCGATGGAAAACGCATTATTAAACGAAGCTTCACCTGGCCGCCGCTGGAAACCGACAGGCGTTCCAGCGCTCGGCACCGGAGCAGTCCCGTCGGAAAGCCTGGCTGCGTGTCCACAAAATCAGGGTCGCTCTCGCCCCACTTCAGGTTCAGCTCCGTCAGGGCCGCCAGCCGCCCAAGGCACCTGCGTCAGAACGTCACAGGCTGATCTGGCGTGGAGGGAATGTCGGCGGTGATCACCCCTTGATAGCCACCAGAAACGTCTCAGATGTGAGCTGGTGTTCTCACAGCAGGTACCTGCCCAGCTGCTTTGACGGGATCCCGTCCATCAGGTCACTCAGGCGCAGCGAGCGGAGGTGCAGCGGCGCGAGCCCAGCAAATGCAGTAACCGCCGATCCAGGCAGGCAGGAGTCGCGGATGTTCAGCGAGCGCAGGCGGCTCGCGCCCGCCAGCAGGGGCAGCAGGTGCGGCAGCAGGTGCTCGGGCGCATCTTCCTCGTACTGCATGTTGCAACACGAGCTGTCGAGGCATGCCCTCTGCCTCAACGCGGAATGAGGGTGCTGCGGCCATGCCCGGAATGCTGCTCCCACGAGCCGTTTCAAGGTATCTGCAAGGAGCAGAAACAGTTTGCACGAAAGCTCACCCCATATGCAAGCGCACGGATCGAAAGCGCCTCCAGGTCGCGTGTGCGCAGCGCCAGCCACTGCAGCATTGGGCGGTAATCGAAGTCGTCTCTCCAGCCGCAGTCCAGCGTCACGAGGCGCCAAACAGGACTGTCCGGGCCGCAGAGCACCCGCCAGCGCTTCGAGACCCGCTGCAGCTGCAGTCTGCAGTTCAAACAGGCACATCGAAGATCTGGACTGTGGCACTGTTCCAGCCGGTGGCGATTGTGTGCGTAGCAGGTTCAAACCTGAGCTGAAAGTGATGTATCTTGAGCATATGACCTGGAAGCCAGATACCTGGCTTTGAGCGGCAGCACATCTATGATGTTCAGTAGCAGCTCGTCCGGCAGGCTGCACAGCCGCAGAGGCTGCGACAGCGCCGCAATATCCCTACCACGCATACAATCCATTGTACGACCGGCATGAGGCCATGCCAAACTACGTAAACTGCAAGGTTAGCGTCAGAAAGTTCCGTGCTCAGTAAGAATGCATTTGTTAGGTGTCGGCAGGTCATTAGGTCGAGTAAGTCGACTAGGTCGGGGCTTTCCAGCAGGCTCACGCAGGCTGAGTAACGACCATAGACGTCAAAGCTGAGCAATCCGAGTCGGCCAAAACAAAAATGATACGAATCCTGTCTTTGACAGACGCACGCCAAGGTAGTTGCCAGGATATTTGCCAGAATTGCTTGCTTGCTTGCACAATGTGAACCGCCAGCGAACACTCCAGGTGTGTATTTGGCTTGTCTCACGCACGACTTAGTAAGCATTGTGCGAATTTTTTTTACTGAGGTGGGTGTGCTCAATCTATGATGATAATGCATCGAAAAAACCGGCCCAAAGTGTAAGGGCTCGGCGACTTGATCATTACAAAGCTGTGAACTATTTGACTGCGCCTCGCCTCGCGCTCGTCAGCAGCACTCAACTCAGGATGGCGGCCGGTCACTGCATCCGCACCAAACATAGCAATCAGTCGAGACTCCATATGTCTTGCCAATCTTGTGCTCACATTTCGCTTCTGGTTGCTCGACTTTGCACATGCAGAGTCACGCAAAGACCTCGTAGCGTCACAATTTTGCTCGGGTGCACCAGCTCACCTGAGACTCAAGTCCAGCTCTCCTTTCTCGATGTGGAGCCGCATCCGCCTCTGACGCAAGCCCGCTCAGAGAAAGCGCCGTTAGGTGCATCATGGTACGCATAGCCGCCTGCGCGACATACGAGATTGGCAGTCCCAGCACTGTCATGGAGCGGCTGACATGGGCAAGGCATTACTCAGTTGACTGCGTCCGCATCGGCATCCTTGCCAAGCATGGCCACATCAGCCGCACCAGGAATCGAGGCCGTGCACAGGCGGACACTACGACTGGCATGATGTGAGGTACAGGCAACTTCCAGATGGTTCGCACCGGGCAGTGCACAGTGAAGGCTGCAGCGGCTCACGCTAGGGTGTAGGGTTTAGGGCCGCTGCGCGCAGCCGCTGCAGCCGCGTGAGCAGCGGCAGCGCGGCCGGCAGCCGCACCGGCCAGTCAAACATACGGTCCCTGCTGTCAGACTCCCGTCCGTCGCCCCACGCCTCGCCCCACGCCGGTCGCTGCACCGACAGGCAGGTGAGCCGCGTCAGCAGGCTAGCAGATTCCGATACGGCGCTGATACCCATCACCTCGACGTCTAGGCTCTCAAGTCGTGCCAGATGCGTGATGTCCGTCGGAATGGGCAGAAAAGGATGCGTGTAGCAGCTAGCTTCCAGGCAAAGCTCCCGAAGGGCTGCAGCGCAGGACGAGCACAGAAAATTCAACACCATCTGGATGGGGCAGCCGCGACAAGACAGCACCTTCGCTGTGGCAGGACGCTGCGAGTCAGGCACCCACCGGTCAGCTGGCACAGCTGCGTCGGGAAGCCTCTGGCGGGTCCGTCGAGATCGAGATCTTACCACCGCACGGACAGGCTTGTCAGCTGCCGCAGCCCGCCAATGGCGTCACCAAGCTCCTTTTGGCCCAGCCTGCGGCACACCAGACTCCGAGCGCTCAGCCCCGCCAGCCTCGCCGCCACAGGGACATGGGCGATGACGGTGGTGACACCACCGCAGGGCGTGCAGCCTGCACTACGGTTCAGGTTCTGCAGCCCAAAATAACAGCATGAGGGGCAGTGATGCACAGTCGCAGTTGTTTGTAGGCCTATTTACTAGACCTTCAAGGTATCCTTGAAATGTCCCTGTGTATTGACCCACCGTCCAAGTCCTCCGGCACCAGCTTGCGCAGACTGAGCGGACTCATTGCCAACCATCGTGGCAGCAACCCCAACCTGACATCGCAGCCCTCTGCAGCAGGAAAAACTAACGTTGTCACCGCGCATGCACGGGCCAGGTCCCGCCACAATCTGCACACCGAGCTCACGGTCCGAGCCCTGCCCAGAAGAAGTTTGGCAGGTTTGGCAGGCTGCATCACGCATGCGTCAGGGGGTGCGTGTCTGACGAAAGCACGCGGAAGATCAGAATTGGACTGTTGCAGGCAGCGTGTGGGACCCTGTTGAGCTGCAGTCTCCTGCACGTGTCACAAACGTCCAGACATGACAGGATATGCTGCAGCAGGCCCGGCGGCAGGCAGTGCAAGTTGAGATGCTGTACCGTCATTGGGCATTGCTGTTGGCCATTTGCCAGTGCGAGCTGCTTGGCACGAAGACGCGTGCGGGGCGGCATAGCTGCTGCAGATCAGGCGGATATGGTTTGCAGGGAGGGACGGCCGACGGATTGTGAAGCTCCTGCACATAGGCACTCTCGCCTCATGTCTCTTGATGCAATGTGCGATGCTTATAAGTATCGCACCTAACTAGGTGCGATTCTATAGGCTTAAGTACTGGCTGAGTACTGGGAGACTCTCGGTTCGCGCTTTTTTCGTGCGCATTGAAGTGTCCTGGGGGCAAAGACAGCAAATAACAGACATGGTAACATATATGTTACATGTAACACCTCGGATTAACCTCGACTAGCCTAGGGTGTTTTGAGTGCTCCTCAATCCATGCCTAACAGGCTGCGCGAGAGACCTTTGCTTCAACCTGTACTAGCTGGAGGCTAAGATTGGCAGCTGGCAGGCACAAAGGCTAAGACACATGTGCGCCACATTGCCGCCGCGCCTTTCCTGACCGTCCTGACGCGATGTTGCATGGCTGTGCTGTGCTGAAATCCGGCAGCTTTGTTTCAGCATAACTCAATTGCTGCAGATCTGCTGCCACCTGCTTTGCTGCCTGAAGCACTAAATTGCGATTGCTGACGACCTGGTATCATATACAATTAATGAGGCTATGTAAAGCAAGCAAATTCACGGCAATGATCGATCTCTTCGCGTCAAACACAACACGGTCGCAACCAGTCCGTTCGTTGTCAGTACCAATCGTGTCTGAGAAACCTGCTACCTACATTGCTGCGCTGCAGCACGATCGCCTGCACTGCCTGAAAGTATGCATGAACGTCACACAGGGTTTGCATGGCAGTGTAGGCCGATGAGTGCACATCATATTACCTGATGCGTCTTGCGGCTCAACGGAGCTGGCCTCTCTCCTAGGAGCGGTCTTGCCAACTAGAATTCGTGACCATGATCACATTCAGGTGACCTAGCCTAAACCTTGGCGCCGCCGCCGCCACTCGCCGCTGCTGCCTCCTCCAGCAGGGGCGCCCTGTCGGCGTCCGCCGCTGCCACTGCGCCGGCCTCGGACGGCTGCTTGCGCTTTGGCGCCTGCTGGTAGAGCGCGCCCAGCGACAGGCACAGCACCAGCGCCGCCGTGCCCTTCGCGTCTGCGTCAATGAACCGGAAACCATGCTCCCTTGCTGTTGTTTACAATGGGACTCATTTTTCTCTTGCGGTACTGCGCCCAGCGACAGGCACAGCACCGGCGCCGCTGTGCTCTTCGCGTCTGCGGCAGCAGCTCACAAGCCTTGGCAAGGATGTTTGCGATTTGATTGCAGGTGATACTTCTTTCACTAGAGGGCAGAGTGCGCCCAGCGTCAGGCACAGCACGCCGTGCCCTTGGCATCCTGCCTCAACAACACGGATGTCATGCTTGCTTTTGTTCATAGTGGGGCATTGTCCTCTCCTGGCATTAATGCGCACAGCGAAAGGCACAGCACCAGGGCCGCGGTGCCCTTCGCATTTGCGGCAGCAGATCACAGGAAGTATAGTATACAGTTGAGATATCATTACTAATGATATCTCTACCCTTCACCGTACATAAGTTATGTACGGTGAAGGGTAGACCGCGCCCAGCGTCGGGCACAGCAGCAGCGCCGCCGTGCCCCTCGCATCTAAGGCAAATGAAAAATTGAAGCTTCCTCTTGTTCGACATGGGACACTCTAAGGAGATTAATTTCCCCGGCAGTACGGAGCGCCCAGCGCCGGGCACAGCACCAGCGCCGCCCATGTCCTTGGCATCTGCAGCCACTAATGGAGCTCTTGCGATACTCTCTTCACTCGTAGGAGTGACAGCGATGCTGGTGCAGCACGCCAAGCGGCAGCACGGCATCCATGCTGTGCCGGACGCGCTTGGCGAGTCTCTCGTACACCTATGGCGGTCAGTGTGAAGATGCCAATCCCCACTCACCCGAGTGCTGGTCCCAGATGAGCATGTTGGCCAGGATGGTGATGAACTTGCAGATGTTGCCGATGACGGTAACGGTTGTCGCCGACACCGCCTCCCGCAGCTTCCAGGAGAAGAAGTTCATGGCCAGGCCCACGCCGCAGCCGAGGCCCAGTGTCCACAATCCGGGAACCGTGAGCTGCGAGGGCAACAGGTTGA
>JAABUM010005574.1_pt1 | contig 13111 bp, 19 predicted proteins | sample 5559161 | NCBI WGS metagenome assembly JAABUM01 (sample SAMN10711868, study PRJNA513369) | rock metagenome | isolation source: Antarctica rocks | place: Antarctica: Victoria Land, Siegfried Peak nord | reverse complement strand
CGATCCGGGCTGGCGGGCGTCGACTGTGAGGTTGCGGAAGGCAGCGCGCGCCGACTCGGCCGTGCCGTGGCTCATGGGAGGCAGGTTCAGGCTGTCGAGCAGGGCGAGCATCTCCTGCACTTGCGGGTCGAGCGGCACGTTGCACCCTCCGGGGTAGGTCGCGTTGCGTGCCCGGGCGCATGCCGGGTGCACTGCAAGCTCTACCCCATTCGCAGGCCTACTCAGCCACCGGGGTCGGGCCCGCGTGGGGCTGATGACCTCCGCTAGACTGGGCTCCGCACCGACCCGCGCTCGTAGCTCAACGGATAGAGCATCTGACTACGGATCAGAAGGTTGGGGGTTCGAGTCCCTCCGAGCGCACCACGCTGAACAGCCGCTTTGCCTCTCCTTACAAGGTCGCTCTTGTGTTTCACCGTCGTTCTGTAGCAGTAGATGTAGCAACGCCGCTCCTTCCGCCATCGGGCGCAACCTGCCGAAGCACCCGATCCATCGCCATGGCCCCTCGGGTCTGCACTTCGGCGGCGACGTGTGCGTAGGTGTCTGCTGTGGTCTGGTATCGAGAGTGCCGCAGCGTCTTCTGAATCACCTTGAGGTCGATCCCCTCAGCCAGGAGGAACGTGGCCGTGGTGTGCCGGAGGTCGTGTGGTCTTGATCGCCGAACGCCGGCCCGGTCGCTGAGCCCTGTCCACGCGCGGTGGACGTTCCGCGGCTCCAGTGAGCTCCCGATCGTCGTGGTGAACACGAGGCCCGGGTCAGCCCAGACAAGGGCTGCTGCGCGCGCTTCGCGCTGGCTTTCGCGATGGCGAGCAAGAGCATCCAGTAGCACGGCGGGTACTGGCAGCATGGCGGTACCAGCCGAGGTCTTGGGGCTTGACTCGATGAGCTTGCCACGCCGCAGTCCGGTGACCGGGTCTGCTGCACCCCGCTGACGCTGCAGCGAGCGACTGATCGACACGGTGCCCTTCACCAAGTCGAGGTCCTCCCAGCGCAGGGCAAGGGCCTCGCCGAGCCGTAACCCGAGCGAGAGCATGGTCAGCCACAGAACGCTCAGCCGATCGTCCACGGCCTCTGCCAGGAGCTGCGCGACCTCCGTGTCGGTCAACGGCTGAATCTCTCGGCTTCGGCCAGACGGCGGATGAACCAACGTCGCGACGTTGCGCGCGACGATCTGATCGTCGACGGCGTCAGACAGTGCGGAGCGCAGGACCGCGTGCGCGTAGGCGACAGTGCGAGCGGACAGGAGCGGTAGCGGCTTGCCCTCGTGCAACGGGCAGCGGACGTTGCTGCCGCGGGAGGTCCGAAGCGACTTGCACCTCGCGCAGCGGGGGTCTGGGACTTGTCCTGAAGTTCTGCGAGCCAGGCCCGAAGGTCGGACGGTTTGAGATTGCGGAGGCGGTGATGCCCCAGAGGCGGGCTGATGTGCAGTTCCACGATCGAGCGATATGAGTCGAGGGTCTGCTCCTTTAACGCACCGGACTTGGTCTTGGCGGGCAGGGTCACACTCACCCACGTCGAGAGGTAAGTCGACACCGTCATCCGGGCCGCATTCGCACACAGGCCGTCCTCCACCTCGACACGCACCTCTCGAAGCCTGGCGCGCACCTCCCGCTGGGTCCGTCCGTACACCGTGCGCCGCTTTCCGTCCTCCAGCGAAAGGGCTCCGACCCACTTGCCGCTTGCGCTGAAAGATCGAGCCCTCCCCATTGCCTCGGCGAGACATCATCACACCCCTTATCGAAACCACGCCTGGTATGCGCAAACGGCCGCCTGCGCTACCCGTTCAAGGGACTGACGCAGAATGGCGCTTGAGCGGTGCTGAAGTTCAGCCGGTCGCCCGGCCCCGCTGACCGGGGTCGAGGTGGCCGCGACGTCGGGCCTCGTTGATCCACCTGCGGGCTGTCGCGACGGGAACGGCGGCCTCGGAGGCGATCTCGACCGCGGGCTTGTTGCCTCGTGCGGCATAGGAGCGGTATGCCTTTGCGACCTCGCCGTAGAACGCGTCACTGCCCTGTCTCGGTGGTCGCCGGAGGCGCTTTCGACGAACCGAGGGTTCGCGGAACTGACCTGGTCCTTCGTCAGCGGCATCCTCCAATTGGCGCAGGACGTCGATCTCTGGTGGGGCCTGCTCGGCCCACTCACGGCCGCGCGGCCGGTTCACGTAGGTGACAACGCGCCCGAGCGGGATGCGACGAAGGTCGGCTGTCCCCAGCTCCCGGCCCTCCGGAGCAACGAGCACACAGGTGATCGCCACCCGATCGCGGTCGTTGACCCAGGAGCCGACGTAGATCTGGGGGAAGTCACCCGAAACCCGCCACCACCCCGGCGTGGACCGCTCGAAGATCAGGGCCGACTCGTCGGGGTCCTGGCGAAGGTCGTCGTCGTTCATCCCAGTCCGATCTACTCCGCCGACTTGCGCGAACGGCTTTTCGTCGAGTACACCCGATGAATCTAGCCGACGTGAGCGGACCTGGGAGAATCTTGATGGACGACGTGGACGGGAACGAGCGGCGGCTGCTGCTCAAGCCTGAGGAGGCCGGCGAACGGCTGGGCATCGGCAGGACGAAGGTCTTCGCGCTGATCAAGGCCGGTGATCTCCGGAGCGTGACGATCGGCCGGCCCCGCCGCGTTCCGGTGGGCGCCTGCGAGGAGTTCGTCCGGGAGCTGCGCGGTGAGTGAGGCCAACGCACCGGGTCGGCCGTCCGGCGTCATGCTCGGTGGGAAAGACACCGGGCAGCACGCCAACGCGGTGGCGCCGATGTTCCGGCGCTACTCGGCCCAAGAGATGGCGCGGCCGGTTGGGAACCTGGTGTTCCTGGTCGACGGGCTGCTTGTCCACCCCACCTACGGCCAGATCGCCGGACCACAGAAGGCGATGAAATCCTACGTGGCAATGGCAATCGCCCTGGGCGTGTCCTCCGGTACTCCGGTGATGGGCCACTTCACGGTGCCCCAGCCGATGCCGGTCGTCTACTACTGCGGGGAGGGCGGCGAGCGGACATTTCGCCGCCGGCTACAGCGGATGGCCAGCGACAGCGAAGCCGATCTAGCGAGCCTGAAGCTCGAGGCCAGCTTTGAGGCGGCACCCATCCCCTCGCCAATCTTCATGAACAGCCTCGAGCGCGACCTCGCCGAGGTGCAGCCGGGCCTGGTCGTTGTCGACCCGTACTACGCCTACCACGGCGGTCAGAGCCGCGGCTCCAACCTCTACGAGGAGGGGGGACTGCTCTCCAGCCTGTCAGGCGCATGCACCGCGGCCGGTTCGGGCCTGTTGGTGGTGAACCACTTCAACCAGACCGGCAGCGGAACCGGCCTGAAGCGCATCACCCAGTCCGGCAGCGCCGAGTGGGTCGACAGTTGGATCCTGCTGGGCCACCGACAGGACCCACAGGTGTCAAGTGGCCGGTTCTTCCTTCAGATGGATGTCGGCAGCCGGCAATGGAGCGGCTGCAACCTGAATGTCGACCTGCGGACCGGAACCTTTGACCCGGCAACTGGCACACATCGTGGTCAGATCGCTTGGACGGTAAGACGCTCTGATGCGCGGGGCTAGGGCTGTCCACGGCGGCGCTCCGGCGAGCCCACAACACGGCTGTGCGACGACAACTCTCCTAAACATTGCTCTTCTCATCGATCGAGAGCACGAGCGCGTCCTCCGGCGGGGCGAGGTAGAGGCCGACGTCGTCGGTGACCTGGCGATTCTGCGCGATACCCGGTGAGCCGCCCACGGGCCATCTCAGAGGCACCAGAACTCGTGAGCCGGCAGGAGCAGGCCCTGCGGTACCTGGACCTCGTGTGGGCCGAGCAACAGGGCTTCGGTTGCTGGGCGGTAGGACGCCAGGGACGCTTCGTCGGCGAAGGGTACGAGTTCTCAGAAGGTCTGTCCCAGCGCTTCGAGGCCTGGCCGCCAGCGGACGAGTCGCACCGTGCATCCCTAGCCCGCCGTCTCGTCCAGGCCTCGAATGTCACCGACATCTTCGTCGCTCCCCTTGTCCGGAGCTCAAGCGTCCGGGTGAAGGGAAGCGGGCTACCCGGCCAGTTCCTGTATGCCGACCTCGACCGACCCAGGACGCCTGAGCAGGACCAGCTGCTGACTCGGCTGCTAGGCGAGGGCGATCATTTCGCGTTCACTCGGGACGCCACCAGCACGTCTACATCGAAGTCGAGCAACTACTCGCTCTCCCGGTGTTCACCGACTACAACCGACGCCTGACCCGGGCCTTTAACGGCGACAGCAAGTGGGACGACACCGCCCTTCTGCGACTGCCGGGAACGATGAACCACAAGGGCCGGGCCCGGAACCAGGCGTCCTACCCGGTTTCTTTCGAGGCGCCCCGATGACTGGATGGTCGACGGCGGCCCTCGATGCCCTGCTGCCGTCCCTCGACAGCACGCCAGACCCAGGCAGGAGGCCTCGAATCGGCGGCACGCCCAGCCGCCCCGGCGGCGGGCCGCATGCTCGAGAACCGCTGACCGCGCCCGTGTCGGCCGAGCTGCACCGCCTTCAGAGCGAGGCTCCACGGACCGTTGACGTGTCGGGCCAGTCCTACCGATTCCTCGTCCGGGCAATTGCCGAGGGGCACACCCCGGGGCAGGTCCTGACACTCGCCGAAGGGCATGCCCCATCGACCCAGAGGTACGGGGCGCGGTTGGCGCAGGAGGTGACGGGAGTAACCGACAAGCACCCGCACCCGGGTCAGACCTGCGAGGAGGCCGCATGTGCTCATGCAAGAACCTGCGTTCGAGCCGTCCCCGCGGATGAGTCGACTGCGCAGTTCTTCCAGGCCTTCCTGCTTGCTGTCGAGGACTATCCCTGGCCTCGGCGGGCCGGTGCAACGGAACGCGACCTCGTGCTGGCGCACTTTCGCAAGGCCCAGGCAGGCGGACGGCTCGAACATGAGATGAGCGAGCGGGAGGCCACCGAGGCGGCCTGCATGAGCCGCAACACCGCACGCCGGCGGACCAAGGACGCGGTAGCCCACGGTTGGCTGATCGAACTCGAACCGGGATCGAGGGCGACTAGCCAGTCGGCTCAGTGGCAGCTCGGGCTTGCTGACGTCATTCTTGACCCACATGCACACGACGTTATTGGGGTTGCTACGGCTGCTACGGCTGGTGCGGTTCTTCCGGCTCACGACGTATGCGCGGTCGGCGCCGCGGATGCCCGCTCGCTTGAAGGTCGTGCGTCTCCACGTGGGCAGGCTGGTGGGCCAGGACTGTTGTCGGCGGCAGCTGACGCGTTCGAGCATGGCGGTCTTGGCAGGGCCGCCAAGTCCGTCTACCAAGCCATCGCGGAATCGCCCCTGACAACGCGGCAGATCGTCGACCGTGTCGAGGGCTCTGGTAGGACTGTCCAGCGGGCCCTCGCCCGGCTGAGAGGTCATCGACTGGCTCGTCAAGGACCATCTGGGCTCTGGAGCGCGATCGAGCGCGACTGGGCCGAGGTCGCTTCCGAAGTCGGCACGGTCGGCCGGGGGGAGCGTCGCCGGGAGCGCCACGAGCGTGACCGGGAGATTCATCGGAAGGCATTGCGTTACGACCCTGACCCGGGGCCGGGCGGAAACCCACAATGGAGCTGGGCCGCCCACCGTCGTAACGCAAGTCAGACCCCAGCCGCCGAGGACAAGGTCTGGATCAAGAACCCGCATTCAGGGGAAGGTGCTGACTCCCCTGTGTGCTCGTCTGCTCCTCCTGGGCCAGCCATACGGGTGTCGACGCCCGATGGAACCTTCGACGTCGACCCGGCCAGCGGCGAAGTTCTCGGCCCTTCCCCAGGTCCGCCAACTCGTCCCGCGCCGCCCGCGATGCCTGCCGGCGGCGACCAGACCCTCGAACTGCTCCCACACCAGGTTGACGCAGTTCGCTTCTGTGTCGAGGTAACTCACTCCCTGTTGGTGCACGACTCAGGTGTGGGTGCCACGAACGCCGCCGCAGGGCTGATCCATACTCTTGTGGAGAGCGCCGACATAGCAGGTGGCGGAGCCGGCGGGTCAGTGCTGTGGCTGACCCACCCCAGGCTCGTGACGCAGACCGTCCAGCTTCTGCGGGGTCGGCTGCCTGACCTGATGGTACGAAGGGCGGGGCTGGTGCCGACCGAGACGCAGTGCGTCGAGGTGCTCTCGATGCGCGCGTTGGTCAAGCGACCGCTCTTCAGGGGACGGCCCTACGGCTTGGTCGTCGTCGACGAGTTCCACCTGGCGGGTGCAGGTGACGCGGTCGCGACTGCAGCCGCGGCGGCGACACAGGCAGCCGCCAGGGTCGTTGGCATCACGCCATACCTGTGGCAACGCCACCCGGTCGAGCTGTACCGGATGCTGCAGGTCATCCGCCCGGCTGGGACTGCCGGGACGGATCGCTTACAACCAGAGCTACGTGGAGTACACGGAGGGGCACGCAGGCGACCTCGGGTACTGGCACAACCCGAAGCCGCTGGCGCTCAAAGCGGGTACCTCTCCACAACTCCTGGAACTGCTCAGACCGTTCACCCACCGCTGCACTCAGGACGATGTCGCTGAAGCACTGCCAGTGCTCGAGCACCAGACCGAATGGCTGGCCATCTCAGGCGAGCAGCGGAAGGCGTACGACGAGGCGGCACGGGCTGGTCGCATGCTTCCGTGGAAGAGGGAGAAGCTCTTGGACGATGTCTGCCGTTTCGACGCCGTGCACAGCGTCAAGGAGCAGCGCACCAGAGCCCTCGTCCGGGCACGACCTTCCGGGTCCAAGACCCTGGTCCTCACCCGCACCGCCGACGAGGCAAGCGCAGTGGGGTTCGCGATGGACGACGCCCGCCGAGGCTGTGTCAACCTCACCGGAGCCAGCGAGGCGCAGCAGCGCCGGCTGATCGAGCAGTTCCGTAACGACCCCTCCGTGCCGGTCCTGATCGCGGACGTCTTGTCACAAGCTGGACTCGAGGGACTCCAGGTCGCTGATCTCGTCATCAACTTCGGCGTGCTCAGCCTGGCTGAAGAAGAGAAGCTGGCTGGCCGCGTCCGGCGCCTCGGCAGCCGGCACCCCAAAGTCACCTACCGGACGCTGCTGACCGACACCGAGCACGAGCACTTCAAAGCCATTGACCAGGAGGACAGGGACCGCGACCAGCGGTTGATACTCGGCGGGTTAGCACTGCACCCCACGACAAGGCAGGACTGAGCGAAGGTGGCGTGACAGGGACGTTGCTGGGTTGCAGGATGCCGGCGGCTCGTCCCCGGCGGGCGCCGGGTCCCGGTGGTGCGGCCGTGGGTGCGGGCTGCTGACGGTTCTGGTGAGCTGCCGGTCCCAGCAACTCGGTCGAGGAGAACAGGTCATAGGCCGGGGCGCCTGGCGATGGAGAAGATGCTTGCCGGTCTGTCGACCCGGCGCTATCCGGTAGACCTGGAACCGGTCGGCATCGAGGTGGAGCAGACGGCGAGGTCGACGTCGAAGTCGGCGGTGTCGCGCCGGTTCGTCGTGGCGACCCAGACCGCGCTGGCGCAGCTGATGGCCGCGGACCTGTCAGGGGTGGAACTGGTCGCGCTGATGGTCGACGGGGTGCACTTCGCCGACCACCTGTGCGTCGTGGCGCTGGGCATTAACACCGACGGGGTCAAGCATCCGCTGGCACTGGTGGAGGGGTCGACGGAGAACACCACCCTGGTCCGCGAGCTACTCGTCGGGCTGCGCGAGCGGGGCCTGGACACCACCGCCCGGTGCTGGCGGTGCTGGATGGGTCCAAGGCTCTCGTGGCAGGGGTGAGGGAGGTGTTCGACCGGCCGGTGCTGCCCGCTGCCAGCTCCACAAGATCCGCAACGTGCGGGACAAGCTGCCCGACAAGCTGCGCCGGGTGGTCGAGAGCCGCATGCGCGCTGCCTACGGCGCCGGCTCCGAGCTCGAGGCCAAAGCAGCGCTGCTGGCGCTGGCCGGCGAGCTGGACAAGACCCAGCTCGGTGCCGCCACTAGCCTGCGCGAAGGGCTAGAGGAGACGCTGACCGTGCTGCGTTTGGGGGTGCCGCCGACGTTGGCCCGCACGCTGCGCTCGACCAACGCGATCGAGTCAATGATCGGGATCTGCCGCAACCACGCTCGTAACGTCAAGCACTGGCGGGACGGGCAGATGGCGCTGCGGTGGTGCGCTGCCGGCATGGTCGACGCCGGCGGGCAGTTCCGCCGGGTCAACGGCCACCTGCACCTGGCCAAGCTCGCCGCCGAACTCGAGCGAGTCACCGCTGAAACTGTCGGCGCCGACCAGCACAATGAGACCGTCCAAGCTGCCTACAAGATTAACGGGGCGCTACCGAAGTTCCACCGACTTCGGGACAACCTCGCTGGTCAGCCCTTCTTGCTCTTGCTCTTGCTCTTGCTCTTGCTCTCGTTGACCGTGGTCTTCGGGTTTTTCTTAACGGTGGACTGCTTGACGAAGCGGCCCGTGATCGCACTTCGGCCCCGCTGCCCACCGCTTGACTTCGACGGCATGCCGTACTCCTTTCGACGTCAACATCCTGCCACCGCAAACGTGTCCGGACTGCGGCAGCGGCCCCGCGGCCTCACACGACGCGCTGAGACCAGGACTCTGCGAGGTCGGCCATCACCGTTCGCCACGGCAGCTCGTCGTCGCCCTCGACCACGCCGGTCGTGCCGACGCTCACGGCGCCGAGCACCAGATCCGGCCCACCGGGAAGGGAAACAGTAACGGGCGCAGCCAGGACGGTCTGCCATCGTCCGGGCCCTTGAGTAGGCGTCGCGGCGGTGTCGACGAGGACCTCGTTCAAGGACACGGCTCTGGCCGCGGTCCACGGACTGTCGTGTCCAAGGGGCACCCGTCGGAGCTTGTCCGGGCCTCGGTATGTCCGGTCATAGGAAGCCCACCGCGTTAGCTGATCCGAACCGTCCGCCAGCCAGAGCGTGAGGTCGCTCCCGCGTCCCCGGCCGTCGGGGAGCGTCTCCAGGTCGCCTTCAAGCATCACGGCGTAGCGGGCCTGCAGCTGCTTGAAGCCGTCGACCTGTCGGTCGAAGAAGGCGCGGGCACGTGCCTGAGGTAACTGGTAATCAGCCTCCCCGAACGCGGGCACCTCGCGCAGGATCTGCGCCGCGTCGGCATGGTCCTGAACCAGCAGGGTGTCGGCACCGACCGCAGACCACTGCTGCTGCACGGCCTCACGGACATCGGCGAACTGCTGCCTGGACAGCCCCAGGCCCTGTCTTGCCATCACCGCGACGACGCGGTGGGTGGAATCCTGTCGTTGGTCGTGCGCGGCGTGCAGCCACTGACGCACATCGGCGTCCCGGAATGTGGTGCCGGCCAGGACGAGCGGCCCCCTGCTCAGCACCTCTCCGAGCGCACCAGCCTGCCAAGGGTGCGCCGTGGACGTCAGCGGTTGAAGTCCGACAGGGTCAGCACCACGCCCTCCGGGGGCAGGGACCGGTCCCGCGGCAGCAGGCCGTGCAAGTGCTGGACCTCATACGCACCGGCCTGAGCGCGCAGGGCAGCCCCCGTGCGGGCAAACACCGCCGCGTCTTTCCCCAGATCGAGCAGAACGTCGCGCAGGGCTTCCTCCAGCACGTCGTCGATGTTCAGCGTCAGCAGAGTCACCTGTCGTGACCCGAACGCGGCAAGGCAGGCCGCGGCCAGGTGCAGGCTCCCCGGATGCAGGTCAGCAACCGGGTCGCCGTACAGGGCTGCATGCATGACCCGGTGCCAGTCCTCGGTTGCGGCACGGGCGGCTTCGGCCGCCAGGGTTGGGTCCTGGGACGCAAGGTAGGCGCGGGCCGTATCGGCGTCGCCGATCGCTCCAGCACCGCGCAGCAGCCGCAGCGCAAGCTCGTCCCAGCCGGGCAAGCCGGCTGCCACCGATGCACCCGCCCCAAGCAACAGTCCGAGGTGGTCGGCCTCGGCCAGGCGGTCGAGTTGTCCCTTGACCTCCAACCCAAGTTCACACGCAGCCATGCCCCACCTTTGCATCAATTACCGGGAGGTCCATCAACGAGCACCGGAAGGGCGACCACGGCGTTGGGGAAGGGGGTAAAGGACACGGTCAGCAGCAGCATGAGGTTCCACCACTGCAGCGTGCGGTTTACCCGAGCGATCTTGGCAAACACGCCGTGCAAGTAGTGCCGGTACACGAGGTGCTTCACCAAGGTGTGGGGATCGGTGCGCCAGACCGTCTGCTTGTCTAGCGCAAAACTGGGCCGCCTGAAAAGGCAACATAGGGGATGCAACACGAGAGGCTGGACGACGAGGAGCCTCGTCAAGTGTCGGGCCTGTCTGTGCACCGCAGGACAGGCTCACGGGCTGTCCTGGGACGTCGCGTACGCCGAGCTGTTCCAGGCGGGTAGGACATCGCACGGGATCAACTCCGGCCGTGGTGCAGTAGCGATCGCCAAGCAGACCGGGGGCCCGTCGAGGAGGTCAGGCGGGTACATGCGGGCTACTTCAGGCGATTCTCCGGCATCGCAGCGTGGCTCCGTGATATTCGCGGCCGGGGGGGCGCAGGCGCATGCTTGTCTGTCTACCGGCACCGGTCGACTCGTGAGGGTGACCCCAGGCGATGCCATACGGAGCCCCCGGCCCGGCAACTCAGGCAGCTGCCCGCGAACTTGCTATGACAGGGGTCCTAAATTTGCGCGACGCCGGGCTGCAGCCGGTGCTTGGGCGGTTCATCCACGAGCGTAGTGCTCCCCGTTCCGTCGGCCCGCGCGCACTTGAGGTCGCAGCACTCATGTGCTTCGACTGCACCTCACCAAGCGGGCTCGTGATCCCCCTCGTTGCCGAAGCCAGCTGGAGCTACGGTTGCCGATGGTCGGACCTGTATCGCAAGCAGTTGAGCGTCTGAAAGCGTTGCGAGTCGCTCTGCAAGCCGCCACGAGAGGCTTACCGCTCAGCAGGTGACAAGCGGAGCGCCTCGCCCACCTCGAGAGGCCCGCCGCCCACGGGCAGCTCGATGTCCCCTTCGAGACGTCCGTCGACGCCCGTCGAGGTGGCCTCCCAGGTCGCCGTGACCGGCCCCTCGTTCGGTAGGAGGAGCACGACGGGAGTCAGGATAACTCGGGCGTGGGGCCGAAGGTGGACGGCCTGGAAGCGCAACGTGGCCGAGCCGGTGTTGTCGATCTGCACGCCCGGCAGAACGCCTTTGCCGACCTGTAGTGCCTGCATCACGGCCATGGGAGGCATGGACAGGTCAAATCTGTTGACCTGGCGCGGACCGTAGGTACGGGGAGGCTCCGGCAGTTCTGGTCGCTTCGTCCTGGGAAGCCGAGCCACGCTGAAGTGCCCGGGGACATGCACGACAAGCTGCACCTCGGGCAAGTTGACCGGGGTCTCGTTCGTCAGCGCAAGCACGCACGGATCACCTGGCTGGCGTTCGCCTGAAGTTGGTCGGGCAAAGCGTCGCGCAGGGCCTCAAGGAACTTCTCGACCTCGGCCTCGTACTGCTCGGCTGTCCTGTCCTCCTGCTTGATGCCACCCCAGAGCGCGGACGTATTCGCCGCCCCGATCGTGATCCGGAGCCTCTCCATCGTCTCGCGGAGCTCCTCGCGGCCTTGCCGCAGCCGTAACTGCTCCTGCGACGTAAGAGTCTCTCCGGCTGCCTCTCTCTCCTCAAGGTTCCTGAGCTCGCGGCTGCTGAACCAGTCCTCCTTGTCGTCTTCCTCGCCGTCGTCGTCCACGTCGATCACCACTCGCTCCGCGAGCGGCTGCGACCGCGGACGCTCGGCCCCGCGAAGGCTGGAGAGCAACTGCTCACGAACGACCTGAAGCCGTGCCTCCACGGCCTCCGGCCCGAAGTGCACAGGTCGGATCTGCGCTGGGGAGTCGAGCGAGAGGCTGACGCCAGTAAGTGCGCGGCCTTGCGTCGCCCGGGCCACCAGCTGCTGCATCTCCACCGAGTTCGCACGCTCGGTCTGGCCCGGCCGCCGGACGAAGACCTCCCCGTCTCGGACGACGTCGTTCATCGTCTTCTTGATCAGGTGCACTGGGTCTCCCGCGTGCGGTGCAGCGACCTCGACGACGAGCACCGTCTTCTCAGCGACGTCGACCCAGTGCACTGCCCAGCGAGGGCCGTCCGCACCGAGGTAGGGCGACCACCACTGCGTCAGCTGGGCTGGGTCGGCTGCCGTCACACCCTGAAGGCCGCCCGACTCGACGCCCACGAGCAGGTAGCCACGCCCTTCACAGAAGCGGGCGGCAGCCTCCGGCATCCGGTTGGCGAGCCCCGCAATGCACCGGACCACCGCTGCCTTGCCCTCTGGCGACCCCATCTGCAGGGTGCTCTTCCACTCGATCCACACTGCTTCGTCACCTGGGCCGGCTGCGTGAACGGCACGGGCCAATTCCTCGAAGTCGGTCGCGCTCACCGGGGCGCGAGACGTGTCGAACCGCAGGGTCATCGGACCTCCCCTCCGACTGCACTCCGAGCCTTGCACGTACCTCCGCCACGCGTGGCGCGCAACCAAAGTGTGCGCTGCAAAGGGCTTTCAGGTCCCGACACCGCAGCAGGAAATCGGGACACGCAAAGGGCGGCCGCAAGGCCAGGCCTATCGTCTTACCTCATGAAGCGCACCGTCGAGATCGAGATCGAGGTCGCCGACGACGTGGCCTACGCGGGGGCCCTCATCGCCGTCAAGGCCGCAGTGGAGCTCGGCGGTTCGTTGAGGGCCATCCGCTTCAGTCGGGCGACGCCTGACGTGATGGACGCGCTAAGGCAGCAGGAGCCCTCCGCTGACTGGGCTCAGTACAGCGGCAGCGTTCACAAACCACGGTAGGACCTGCGGACGGTCTGAAGGTCGACCGCGATGGCGACTGCTCAGCCACGCTGTTCGTTCCTGTCGTCGTCACGGGCGCACTGTGCCTTACGACCCCCACCGGCTGCTGTAGGAGGTGCGGTACGAGGTCGCGCTTGCGGGGATGCTCGTCACCGACTTCCAAGCAGCGACGCGCGGAGGCTAGATCGAGACCCACCCCGCGTTGCCGATGTCGCTGCCGCTCAGGCGCCGGCTGCCGCGACTCGGGCCGCGAAAGCGCGATGCCCTGCAACGGTTAAGTGCACGCCGTCGGGCAGGTAGGGCAAGCTCCACGCCAGGGTGGAGATGTAGTGTCGGCGCGCCCGCTGCGTCGCAGCGCGCAGGGTGGCATCGACCCGTTGCA
>JAABUM010005573.1_pt1 | contig 13112 bp, 13 predicted proteins | sample 5559161 | NCBI WGS metagenome assembly JAABUM01 (sample SAMN10711868, study PRJNA513369) | rock metagenome | isolation source: Antarctica rocks | place: Antarctica: Victoria Land, Siegfried Peak nord | reverse complement strand
CCCACCGGGATGCCGAGGCCGACGAGCGGGCCGGGGAGGATCCTGCCGAGGTGGCTCGGTGGGCGTGTACCGGGTGGGAGATCGCCGAGTCCGAAGTCGGGGCGGCGTTGACGGTGGGGCGCCACCGCGCCGGTGTCCTGATGAGTCTGGGTGTGGCGCTGCGCGACCGGCTGCCCTGGGTGCGGGCGGCGATGGCCGCCGGAGACCTCGACCCCTACCGGGCCGGATTGATTCATGACGCCACCGCAACGTCACCGCGGAGCTGATTGGGGAGGTGGAACGCCAAATCCTGGCGAAGGTCCTCGCCCCGGCCGTTGCCGGAGTGGGATTGACCGGGCGCCGGCCGAGCAATGCAATCACGCGCATCGTCGGGCAGGTCGATCCCGCCGGGGTCCGGGAACGACGCCGCCGCGCGCTTAAGGAACGGCATATCGGGGTGTCTCCGGCCGAGGACGCCATGGTCGCCCTGTTCGGGTCCCTACCCGCGGCCAAAGGACGCAAACTCGACACCCGGCTACGGGAACTCGCCAACACCGTCTGCCCCTCCGACGGGCGAACTTTCGACCAACGCGAAGCCGACGCCCTCGACGCCCTCGTCGACGGGCTCGACTATCTGCCCTGCGCCTGCGGGCGCGAAGACTGCCCCCAGCAACCTCGCGAGGACAACCAGCCCACCGAGCCCGGATACGATGGCAAGGGACACGGGACGCCCGGGGGCCGGGTGGCGCGCAAGCCCCTCGTGCACGTCATCATGCTGGACTCCACCCTGCACGGTGACGACGAGCAACCCGCCTACCTCGACGGCTACGGCCTCATCGACGCCGACACCGCCCGCAACCTCGCCAACGACGGCGACATCACCCACGTCCGCGTCCCCGACGACGTCCACCACCACCGCACACAACACACCACCGAGGACGCACAGCTGCCGGACTCCGCATTCGCTTACCGCCCGAGTGCGGTGCTCGACACCTGGATTCGCACCCTGGGCGGCATGTGCCAATGGCTGCACTGCGACACCCCCGCCTGGAACACCGACCTCGACCACGACACGCCGTTCAACCACCGCAACCCCAGAGCAGGCGGCAAGACCACCGCGGCGAGCATGAAGCCCTACTGCCGCACCCACCACCGCATCACCCACTCCCAAGCCTGGTCCCAGCGGCTCAACCCCGACGGCAGCATCGACCTCATCTCCCCCACCGGACACCACTACCACTCCCGCAGATCGGGCTACCTCGACCTGCTCGGCATCAACCCCGACCGCATCACCGACCCCGACAAACCCCAACGGCGACGACGCACCCGCGCCGAAAACCAGGCCGCCCGCACCCGCGCCGAACGCCGACACCAACAAACGAAGCTCGACCTCGCCGCCCTCCGATGGCAGCCGCCCAGAACCCCCACATCACGAAGCCGCACCGACGAACCCCCACCAGACGACGACTGCCCCTTCTGACGCTAAGAGCGACCCCGCACGATGGCACGCAGCTTCGCCAACCGCTCCCGCACTCCGCGCTCGTTGCCGTGCGGGGTCGGGCGGTAATAGTCGGTACCGACCAGCTCATCCGGTGGGTACTGCTGAGCCAGCACACCATCGGCGTTGTCGTGCGGGTACCGGTAGCCCTGGGCGTTGCCGAGCTTGGCCGCACCGGAGTAGTGCCCGTCCCGCAGGTGCGCCGGAACCGTCCCCGCCTTACCGGCGGACACATCAGCCATCGCAGCGGACAACCCGGCGATCACCGCGTTGGACTTCGGCGCCGTGGCCAGGTGAATGGTGGCCTGAGCCAGCGCCAGGCGCGCCTCGGGCATCCCGATCAGCTGCACCGCCTGAGCCGCTGCCGTCGCGACAACCAGCGCCGTCGGGTCCGCCATGCCGATGTCCTCGCTGGCGTGCACGACCAGGCGCCGGGCAATGAACCTGGGGTCCTCCCCCGCGACGATCATTCGCGCCAGGTAGTGCATCGCGGCGTCGACGTCGGACCCACGGATCGACTTGATGAAGGCACTGGTCACGTCGTAGTGCTGGTCGCCCGCGCGGTCGTAGCGCACCGCGGCCTCGTCCACGGTCGATTCCACCGTGGCGAGGTCGATCTCGCTGCCCCCGGCCGCACTCACCGCGTCGGCGGCGGCCTCCAGCGCGGTGAGCGCCCGGCGCGCATCACCCGACGCCAGCCGCACCACGTGGTCCTCGGCATCCTCGGACAGCCGCAGCTCGCCACCGAACCCGCGAGGGTCGGCCAGGGCCCTGCGGACCAGGGTGCGCACGTCGTCGGCACTCAACGGCCGCAGCTGCAGCACCAATGAGCGGGACAGCAGCGGGGCCACCACCGAGAAGGACGGATTCTCCGTCGTCGCCCCGACGAGCAGCACGATGCGGTCTTCCACCGCCGCCAGCAACGCGTCCTGCTGGGTCTTGGAGAACCGGTGCACCTCGTCGATGAACAACACCGTCTGCTCGCCGGCGGCCAGCCGACGCCGCGCCAGGTCGATGACGCCACGCACTTCCTTCACCCCCGCAGACAAGGCCGACAGCGCCTCGAACCGCCTGCCCGTGGCCTGGGACATCAGGGTCGCCAGCGTGGTCTTGCCCGTGCCCGGCGGACCGTAGAGCAGCACGGACGCCGGGGCGGCGCCCTCGATCAGGCGGCGCAGGGGCGCCCCGGGCCCCAGCAGATGGTCCTGGCCGAGCACCTCGTCCACGCTTGCGGGACGCATGCGAACGGCCAGCGGCGCCGTCGGCGACACGGCCTTGCGCACGGGTTCGGCGGGGTCGGTACCGAACAGCCCGAGCTCGGAGCTGCTCACCGGCCTCAGCCGACCTCGGTGAGCGCCTGGGCGACGGATCGGGCGTGGCCGGCCACCACGTCATCCTCGGCGCGTTCGGCCGCCCGGGCCAGCTGCCGCCACCGCACCTGAAGTGCGCCGTTGCGGGTGTAGGTCAGCGGGTGGTGACCTCCGGGGTCCGGCCGGGTCGGCCCGCCGGGCAAGAACCAGTACGTGCTCAGCCACACCCAGAGCAGCTGCGCCTCCAGCATTCGGGGCCAGAGCACCTGGTCGTCGGCCAGCTGCGGCCAGACGCCGACCACCTCAGCGCGCCAGGCCTGCACCAACTCCTCCGACTGTGCGTCGGTCACCTGGTGGATGCACCAGCACGCGGGGAACGGCACCAGCGCGTAGGCCGCGTCCAGCGTCACGTCGCGGAACCCGCCCCACTCGAAGTCGAGGAAACGCACTCCCCCGTCGGTGAGCATGGCGTTGTCCGGGCACAGGTCGGACGGGCTGAAGGCCCGCAGCGCCTCGGGTCCGAGCAGGCGCTGCGTCCCGGCCGCCCGCTCCTGCACCGCCGCGGGGGTCTTGACGCCGAGTTGCGCAACCAGCAGATCCGGTAGCTGCTCCAACGCCTCGCGCGCCGTGTTGTCCAGGGGGTAGGGCCACGGCTGGCGGTTGGCACGGCGCAGCAGCGCGCGAAAGTCGTCTTCTCCGTCGGCCGTCGCCGCGTGCATCCGCCCCAAGGCCTGCGCCCAGGCCATCAGCCCGTGCTGCGCCGCCAGTTCGTCGCCACGCAGCAGCACGTCAGCCAGGGTCGGGCCACTACCGAGGTCGGAGAGCACCAGCAGGCCGTCATCGACGTCATGGGCGAACAGCTGGGCGCCGGGCCGGTTCTCCGGCCGCAGCGCGTTGCCGAACTGGTAGGACACCGCCTCCCGCAGAAACGCGTCCTTGGCGATGTCGGTCGCCGGCGATGCGCCATCCGGGCAGGCGAGCACGCGCTTGACCACCATGGTCTTGGGCAGGGAGAAGGGGTTCTCCTCGGCCCGCACGCGCAGCACGATCGTCCGCTCGCTGCCACCGAGATCGACGGGGTCCACCAGTGTCACGGGAGCGCCTGTACGCCGGGTCAGCAGGCGTTGGGCCGCCTGCACCACCTCGGTCACGGCGTCCGTAGCCAGAGCATGCATCGCCAACCAAGATACCTGCGCCAGCGCCGGGCACCGAGCAGGCTCCGTCGCTCAGCCCTCCGGGAGCGGGCGTCCGCGGTCGCTGCGCCGCCAGGATCTGCGCCGCAGCGCCAGCACCAGCGCAGCGGCCATCGTGATCCCGGCGAGGTTGACCAGCAGCTGTCCGGTGGACTCGGCTGCGATGCGCCAACTGCCCAATGTCGCTGCCACCACGGCAAACCCAGCCGCCGGAACGGTGGTGACGGAGATGAAGACGCCGACCAGGGCGGCCGATTTCGAAGACGTCATCGACAGCATTCCCGCTGCTCCGGCCAGCAGGGCGACGATCAGCGAGAACGGGCCGACCTGGTACACGAAGTCGACCTGGGACACGTTGTCCAGGCTCTGCGGGGTGATGAGTCCTGCCGCCTCGGCCAGCAGGGCGCCGAGCAGCGTCACGCCCATGGCTATGGGGAAGCCGAGCACCAGCGCGAGAGCCGAACGCCGCGCGAGGTCCCAGCGATGTCGCACCAGCGCGACAGCCAGGGCCGCCAGCGGACCGAACTCCGGGCCCACCACCATCGCACCCACCACGGTCACCGGGGAATTCGTCACCACGCCCACGGCAGCGATCAGCAGAGCCAGACTGAGGAACGCCAAGAACGTGCCGTTGAGCCGGGACTCCTCCCCGGTGCGGGCGATCAGCTCCTCCCAGATCACCGCGTCATCGGGATCACCAGGGGCGTCCTTCTCCGCCTGGCTCGCGGCGTCGGAGAGCACCGTGTCCAGGTTCTCCAGGGTGATGCCGCCGCTGTGGTCAATCCCGAGCCGGCGCAGCGCGTCGAGCACCCCGTTGGCGGCTTCGCGAGCCAGGGTCGCCTGCACCACGTCGCCCGCTGGCTCGATGCAGACTCCGCGCTGCACGGTGATGTGCGTGGCCCCGCACTCCTCGGTCAGCTCCTCCAGCACGGCGTCGGTGAGCTCGGCCGGGCTGATGACCCGCAGGTGCAGCACGCTCGCTCAGCCCTGCGGCTTCGGTGGCTTCGCGTCGATACCGGACTCCTTGCGCTGCTGAGCGGTGATGGGTGCCGGCGCGTCGGTGAGCGGGTCCACTCCACCTCCGGACTTGGGGAAGGCGATGACCTCGCGGATGGAGTCGCTGTGGCTGAGCAGCGCACAGATGCGGTCCCAGCCGAACGCGATGCCCCCGTGCGGCGGCGCCCCGTAGGCGAAGGCGTCGAGCAGGAAGCCAAACTTCTCCTGCGCCTCCTGCGCCGCGATGCCCATCACCGCGAACACCCGCTCCTGCACGTCACGGCGGTGGATACGGATGCTGCCGCCGCCGATCTCGTTGCCGTTGCAGACGATGTCGTAGGCGTAGGCCAACGCCTCTGCCGGTTCGGTGTCGAAGTTATCGACGTGCTCGGGCTTGGGCGCGGTGAAGGCGTGGTGCACCGCAGTCCAGGCGCCGGAGCCGACGGCGACGTCGTCGGTCTCCGCCGTGGGCTCGAACATCGGGGCATCCACGATCCAGACGAAGGCCCAGGCCTCCGGGTCGATGAGCCCGCCACGCTCGGCGATCTCCCCGCGAGCCGCCCCGAGCAGCGCCCGTGCCGACTTCGTGGCCCCGGCGGCGAAGAAGATGCAGTCACCCGGACCGGCACCGACGTGCGCCGCCAGACCGTCCCGTTCGGCGTCGGTGAGGTTCTTGGCCACCGGACCACCGAGCGTGCCGTCCTCGCCGACCAACACGTAGGCCAGCCCCTTGTGGCCGCGCTGCTTGGCCCACTCCTGCCAGGCGTCGAGCTGCCTGCGGGGTTGGGAGGCGCCACCGGCCATCACCACCGCACCGACATAGGGCGCTTGGAACACGCGGAAGGTGGTGTCGAAGAAGAACTTCGTGCACTCAACAAGCTCGATGCCGAAGCGCAGATCGGGCTTGTCGGTGCCGTATCGGCGCATCGCCTCGGAGTAGGTCATCCGCGGGATCGGGGTCTCGATCCGATGCCCGATCAGTGCCCACAGGGCCGTGAGGATCTCCTCGGAGACGGCGATGACGTCGTCCTGCTCGACGAAGCTCATCTCCATGTCCAGCTGGGTGAACTCCGGCTGCCGGTCGGCGCGGAAGTCCTCGTCCCGGTAGCAGCGGGCGATCTGGTAGTAGCGCTCCACACCGGCCACCATGAGGAGCTGCTTGAACAGCTGCGGGCTCTGCGGCAGCGCGTAGAAGCTGCCGGGCTGCAGCCGCGCAGGGACGAGGAAGTCCCGGGCACCCTCTGGGGTGGAACGGGTCAGGGTGGGCGTCTCGACTTCCACGAAACCATGCCCGGCCAGCACGGTGCGGGCCGCGCGGCTGACCTCGCTGCGCAGTCGGATGGCCGCGGCGGGCCCGGCACGCCGCAGGTCCAGGTAGCGGAACTTGAGGCGGGCTTCCTCACCCGGTGCGGAGTCCAACGGGAACGGCAGAGGGGCACTCTCGTTGAGCACGGTGAGCTCGGTGGCCGTCACCTCGATGTCGCCGGAGGCGATCTCCGGGTTGGCGTTGCCCTCGGGCCGCAGGCCCACCGTGCCGGTGACCTCGATGCAGAACTCGGCCCGCAGCCGGTGTGCACGCAGCGCCATCTCGCCCTCACGAAACACCACCTGCGCGACGCCGCTCGCGTCCCGGAGGTCGATGAAAATGACCCCCCCGTGATCGCGGCGCCGATCCACCCAGCCGGTGAGCGTGACGGTCTGCTCGGCGTGCTCGGCTCGCAGCGAGCCGGCGGGGTGGGTGCGCAGCACAGTGTTCCTTCCTCGGGGGCGTGGTCGAGCAGGACATGATCGACGGTTGCTGATCCTACGGAGCACCGCTGGCCCGCCGCGCACCTCGCTGTGGCGGGCGGTAGCACGAGGCGGCGTCAGGCCGACTGGTGCGCGATGGCGTAGGCCTGTAGCGCCGCGCGCGAGCGTTTGCCCGTCGCAGTCGTGGGCAGCGCGTCGAGCTCGATGAGTACCCGCGGGACCTTGTACGGCGTGAGACTGGCCCGGCACTGCTCGAGGAGTCGGTCCGCGTCCAAGGTGTGCCCGGGGGTGGTGGTGATGCAGGCCACCAGTCGCTGGCCCTGGCGTTCATCGGGAATGCCGACCACGGCCGCTTCCGTCACCGCCTCGTCCTCGAGCAAGACGTGTTCGACCTCGCGCGGGTAGACGTTGAAGCCGCTGACGATCACGGTGTCCTTGGCGCGCGAGGCAATGCTCAGCCGACCCTGCGCATCAAGGGAGCCCAGGTCGCCGGTCAGCAGCCAGCCTTCGGGATCGATCGCGTCCTCGGTGGCACCCGGATCGCCCACGTAGCCGGACATGACATTGCGGCCGCGGCAGCGAATGTGGCCATCGACGCCGGCGGGGACCGGACGTCCGTCGTCGTCCACGACCACGACCGTGAGGTCGTCGACGGGGCGCAGCAGCGGCAGGGCGCTGTCGGCTGCATCGGCCACCTCGCCGAGGGCAACGGTGCCACAGGCCTCGGTCAGTCCGTAGCCAACGAACATCTGCGTAATACCCAGCTGCCGGCACGCGGAACGCATCTGTCCAGCGGCACGTCGGAGCCTCCGCTCACCGCCATCCGGCATCCCGCGGCCACGTCTGGCTGCCCACTGTGCACCAGGTCGAACAGGATGGTCGGTGGGCCGAGGACGGCGGTCAGTCGCTCCTGGACCATCAGCTCGCCCAGCCCAATACGGTCGTAATGCTCGACCAGGCGCACCGCGGCGCCGGCCAGCAACCCGCCCAGCAGCACCCCGTTGAAACCGAACGAGTGCGCCAGCGGTACGGCACACAGCAGCCGGTCGGAGCTGCGCAGACCCAGCCGAGTGGCGACATCGGCGTACAAGCGCACCAGCTGCCCGTGGCTCATCGGCACCTGCTTGGGCACCCCCGTCGATCCTGAGGTGGACATGATCAGGGCGGCGGAATCCGGATCGATGGGCGCAGGCTCACCAGTGGGTTGGGCGGTGGCCTGCGCGGCAACGTCGAGCAGCTCGGCGAAAGAAATGGTGCGACCGCCGGCGCCATCGCTGACCTGCCCGTGCGGCGTGGCGGGCTCCTGCTCCGACACGACGAGGGCCGGAGCGGTGTTGGCGATCACCGTCCGCCGTTCCCGCTCGCTGTTCGCGTAGCCGATCGGCACCACCGTGCAGCCGGCCAGCATGATGCCGAAGGCCACCGAGACCCAGGCCACGCTGTTCCGTCCGATAACCACCACCCGGTCACCGGCACTAACCCCGCAGAGCGTCAGTGCCCCGCTCACGCGACGGGCACGTTCGGCGAGTTCGGCGTAGGTGAGGGTCTCGTGCTCGTCGAACACGGCAACGGAACCGGCGTACGCCCGCGCCTGCTGCAGACACAGCGCCGCCAAGGTCGATGGCTCCGGAACTTCGAGCATTTCGGAATTGAAGCAGTGGGCACGGTGGCGGCGGCGGGCGGCTCCCCTTCCATGGGCGAGTGCGCTCAGGCGGTGGCGCCCCCGTCGACGACGAAATCGGAACCCGTGCAATAGCTGCTGGCGTCGCTGGCCAGGAAAGCCACCAGCTTCGCCACTTCCTCGACCGTGCCGGCACGCGGCAGGGGCACGTGCTCGAGGCTCAGCTGCGCCAGGTCGATCATCGGGGTGTCCACCGCACCCGGGCATACGCAGTTGACCCGGATGTTGCGGGACGCGAACTCCCGGGCCGCGGACCGGCTCGCACCGCGCAAGCCCCACTTGGACGAGGCGTAGGGCAGCGCTCCGGCGTGGCCGCGCATCCCCGAAATCGAGGCGATGTTCACAATGGATCCGCCGCACTCCGGCATCACCGGTACCACCGCGCGCATCCCCAAGATCGGGCCCAGCAGGTTGACGTCGAACATCGTGCGGAGACCGTCGTCGGACCAGTCCTGCAGCGGTCCCGTGCGGTAGATGCCCGCATTGTTGACCAGGACGTCGATCCGGCCGTGCGCAGCCACCACCTCGGCGACCACCTCGCTCCACTCGGCACCGACCGCGACGTTCAGCGGCAGGAAGCTGACCTGAGCACCGAGGCGGTCGGCCAGTGCGGCACCGTCGGCCTCGTTCGCGTCGGTGACGACCACCTGTGCACCGAGCTCGGCGCACAGCTGCGCCTCGGCCGCCCCTTGGCCGCGGGCAGCGCCGGTGATGAGCACGACCTTGTCGGCAAGGGTCAGGACCGGGTCACGGGATGTCATGTCAACTCCTTTCGGTGAGGACGAAGCCGGTGTAGCTGTCCGCCTGCACCTGATCGCACATCCGTCGGTAGTTACCGAAGCCGCCGATGTAGGGCATGAACACCCGCTTCTTACCGGGGATGTTGGCCCCCATGTACCAGGAGTTGGCCTGCGGGAACAGGGTCGTGTCGGCCACCTCGGTGACGTGGTCGGTCCAATTACGGGCGGAGTCCTGCCGCGGTTCGACCTCCGCGATCCCGTTGGCGGTGCAGCTCACGATCAGGTCGACGATCCACTCCACCTGCTGCTCGGCGTGCAGCACCATATTCGCCAGTACCGAGGGACTGCCCGGCCCACTGAGATTGAACATGTTCGGAAAGCCGGGGATGGTCATGCCGAGGTAGGTGATCGGACCCTCGGCCCACACCTCGCGGATGTGTTTGCCTCGGGCGCCGCGGAGGTCGATTCGGGTCAACGCGCCGGTCATCGCGTCGAAACCGGTGGCGTAGACCAGCGTGTCGAGCTCGTAGCTGGCGTCCGTTGTGGTGATGCCGGTGCTGGTGATCGCGGTGATCGGCTCTCGTCGGAGGTTGACCAGCCGCACGTTGTCCCGATTGAACGTCTCGAAGTACCCGATGTCGGTACAGATGCGTTTGGAGCCGATGGGGTGATCGACCGGGATCAGGTCGGCCGCCGTCTGCGGGTCGGTGACGAGCGCCCAAACCTTGGCCTCGGCGAAGCGCCGGGCATGATCGTTCGCGGCCAGGACGCTGTTCTGGTCGGGGAAGGTCTTGCCGAACAGCACACCGCCCGCGCGCCAACGGGCCTCGAGCGCCGCTATGCGTTCGTCCTCGTCGATCTCCAGCGCCGCCTTGGGGTAGGAGTCGTAGGGGGTTGCCGAGGGGGCGTAATAACACTTGGCCCGCCGCGCCGGGTACTCCTCGCGCAGCTGTTGGCGCTCCTCGGCGCTCAGTGGGCGGTTGGGCATGGGCACGCTGTAATTCGCCGTGCGTTGGAACACCGTCAGCGAGGTCGCCTCCTCGGCGATGATCGGGACCGCCTGGATGCCGGAGGACCCGGTACCGATGACACCGACTCGCTTGCCGGTGAACGAGACGCCGTCGGCAGGCCATTGCGCGGTGTGCAGCACCTCACCGGCGAAGTCGTCGACGCCCAGGATGTCCGGCTTGTTCACCGCGGACAGGCAGCCCGTGGCGAACATGACAAACCGGGCGCGGTGCTGCTCGCCCCTGTCGGTGCCGATGAGCCACGTTGCGCTCTCCTCATCGAAGTGGGCACTGACGACGCGTTGGCTGAACCGGAACCGCTCGGCCAGCTCGAAGCGCTCGGCAACATGGCGAAGATAGGACAGGATCTCAGGTTGGGCGGCGTAGCGCTCGGTCCAGACCCAGCTGTCTTGCAGATCGGCGTCGAAGGAGTACGAGTAGTCGATGCTTTCGACGTCGCAGCGTGCACCGGGGTAACGGTTCCAGTACCAGGTGCCGCCGACGTCCTCACCCGCTTCGATGCCGAGTACGTCCAAACCGGCCTTGGCCGCGCGATGGACGCCGTACAGCCCCGCGAAACCGGCTCCGATCACGAGGACGTCGTGGATGGAGTCCGCCTCATCGGCCACAGACGGAAGAGGCTGGGTGTTCATCGGTTCACCTCCGGAGTCGATGGCCTTTGTGCTGGCCATGGTGATATTTTTGTTCCTGCGGGACAGTCTCTGGGAGATCTTCGTCGTGATGGCCATCGGCGGACTGGGCGTGGGCTGCACCGTCGCGGCCATGCCCGCCTTCATCGTCCGCGCCGTTCCGTCGGCCGAAACCGGTAGCACCCTCGGCGTCAACCAGGTGCTCAAGGTGATCGGCAGCTCGCTGGGCAGTGCGCTCACCGCGAGCATCCTCACCGCGCACACACCGCTGCGCGCGCGCTTTCCGACCGAGAGTGGCTACACCGTGGCCGCGCTCGTCGGCATCGGAATCTGGCTGTTGGCGGCCGTGCTGAGCTTCCTGCTGCCCGGCCGCGGCGCTGCGGCACGGCGCGAATCGGAGGGCGCCCGGTGACCCAGACCCGGCGTCGCGACGCCGAACAGAGCAGGCAGGCCTTGCTCGACGCCGCCACCGAGCTGTTCAGCGAACGCGGCTTCGACCGCACCACGGTTCGCGATATCGGTGAGGTCGCCGGTGTCGATCCGGCACTGATCGCCCGGTACTTCGGCAGCAAGGCCAAGCTTTACGTGGAGACGCTGCGGGCCTCCACCGATGCCGGCGTACCGGATCTTCTCCAACCCGGCCGGCTGGGTGAGGTGTTGGACCGCGTTCGGCGCGCCGGACCGGGGGCGCTGCTGCAGGCGGCCGTTCGTTCCCACGACGACCCCGCGGTGCAGCAGGCCGCCCGCGAGGTGATTGCCAGCCGGCTCACGTCACCGCTGACCGCCCGGCTTCGACAGGCCAGTGTGCCGACCCCCGAGCTCCGCGCGGAGCTGGCGATCGCCGCCGTGGCGGGCATCGCCCTTGGTCGCGCCTCCGGTGCGTTCGATGCGCTCGGTGCCGCCTCGGACACCGACGTGGCGGCGCTGACCGAGGCGCTGCTGCGGGCGCTGCCCGCTGGGTAGGGTCATCCGGCGGGGCTGACCGGTCCCGGCCGGCCGACCATCGAGGAGATCCGTGGCCACCATCCATGAGGTTCTGACGGTCGAGCACGTCGAGGACGACGTGTTCCGAGGCAGCTCAGCCGACACCACCATGCAGCGTACCTTCGGTGGACAGGTGGCCGGGCAGGCCTTGGTGGCAGCGGTGCACACCGTTCCCGAGGAAATGCAGGTGCACTCGCTGCACGGCTACTTCCTGCGACCCGGTGCGCCGAAGGTGTCCACGACATATCAGGTCGACCGCGTGCGCGACGGGCGCTCCTTCGCCACCCGCAGGGTCACCGGACTGCAGAACGACAAGGCCATCTTTTCGATGTCTGCGTCGTTTCACGTCGGCGACGATGGCCCTGAGCACCAGGACACCATGCCGGCGGTGCCCGACCCGGAGTCGCTGGCCAACGTGCGGGGAACCTCCGACGCGGTGGGCGTGTGGTTCCAGAAAGAATGGCCGGACTGGGACATCCGCATCATTCCGGCTGCCGAGGTGGATGCCCGCCCCGGTGTCGCCGCCCAGCAACGGGTGTGGTTCCGCTACCACCACCCGTTGCCCGACGACCCGGTGTTCCACGTGTGCGTGCTCGCGTACATGAGCGACATGACGCTGCTCGGCTCGGCCCGGGTGCCCCATCCCCACACCCATACCCAGGGCGCCTCGCTGGATCACGCGTTGTGGTTCTTGCGTCCCTTCCGCGCCGACGACTGGCTGCTGTACGACCAGACCTCGCCGTCGGCGGGCTACGGCCGAGCGCTGACCCAGGGGCGAATCTTCGACCGGGCCGGCAACCTGGTGGCCGCGGTAGTGCAGGAAGGGCTGATGCGCACGGTGCGTTGAGCGTGCGCGCTACCTCGTCGAGGTGAGGTGCCTGGTCAAGAACGACAGCTGGTGCTCCACAACCGAGGCAAAGCACTCCTTGCCGGGCCAGACGTCGAAGTGGTCGCCGTTGTAGTGGCGGACCTCGGCCCGGGCCTCGAACGCCGCCTTGGCGGCAGCGGCCGGCGGAGCGCTCCGGTCGAAGTCGGCGATCTGCACCAGAGTCGGACACCGCAGCTGGTCGACCTTCTTCGCCGGCCGGTACCCACCCATCTCCAGGCCCACGGCGGCGTCGATCTCGTTGCGCCACGTCGGCCCGGCCAGCGCGAGGTAGTCCTCGTAGCAGCCGTCCAGGGTCAGCGCGGCGAGCTCACCGGGGTGACCGACCACCGGCATCATCACCGGCGCGCGGCCCAACCGTCCGCTCACCCGGCTGCGGACACCCGCCACGGTGCTACGGGTCAGACCGGCCGGGCTGTGGCTCGCCAGCGCGTGACGG
>JAABUM010005572.1_pt1 | contig 13113 bp, 14 predicted proteins | sample 5559161 | NCBI WGS metagenome assembly JAABUM01 (sample SAMN10711868, study PRJNA513369) | rock metagenome | isolation source: Antarctica rocks | place: Antarctica: Victoria Land, Siegfried Peak nord | reverse complement strand
CGGGCTGGACGTTGACCGCGAGCACCCCACCGCCGATGGCGTCGCGGAAACCCTCGTCCGCGGGGTTGACAGCGTCGAGCGCCCGCACCTGCGGGGTCACCGGGTCGGTCATCTCGTTGGTGTCCTGGCCCGCCCAGCCCTCGCCCTCCTCGTGCACGCCGACGTGTGCGTGCGGGTCGATGAAGCCGGGAAGCACCCACTGGCCCGCCGCCTGCACCACCTCGGCGCCCCCGGGCACGGCGAGCTCGGGACCGCCCACGGCGAGAATGCGACCGTCCTGAACCAGGACGGTGCCGGGGTCGAGCGGTTCAGCATCGACGGGAACGACGCGACCACCGACCAGCGCCAGGACCGGAGAGCTCATGCCGGCCCCGCGGCGGCGGCCTCCTGTGGCAGCGTCGCGGGGCTGGCCCCGACGCCCGGGTCACCCGCCTCGACGTGGTAATCGGTCTCGACCGTGGTGTCGATGCCGTCGGGAACGTGCAGCGCACGCAGGACGATCGTGCCCACCACGACGACGGCGATGTTGACGAGCACGGCCAAGACGCCGGCGTAGATCGTTGTCTTGGTGCTGAAACCCAGGTGGCTCCAGGCGTACTGCGCCGCCCCGAAGTGCTTCTTGCCCACGGCCGGTGCGGAGGTGACGTAGAGCATCCACAGGCCACTGGCGAGGCCGGCAACAAGCCCCGCCACGAGGGACCACCGGTGGCACCAGCGCGAGTAGAGCAGGAAGACGATGGGCGGCAGCGTCTGCAGGATGAGCACCCCGCCGATCAGCTGCAGGTCGATGGAGAACTGCGGGTCGATCAGGATGATCGCGGCCAGCGCTCCCGCCTTGACCACGAGCGAGGCCAGCTTGGAGACCTGCGCCTCCTCCTTGTGCGAGGCGTTCTTGCGCAGGTACTCCTTGTAGACGTTGCGGGTGAACAGGTTGGCCGCTGCGATCGACATGATCGCCGCAGGAACCAGCGCACCGATGCCGACCGCCGCGAACGCGACGCCGGCGAACCAGGACGGGAACTGCTGGTCGAACAGCAGCGGGATCACGGTGTTGGTGCTGGCCTTGCCGGCCAACTGTCCGGGTTTGATGCCGGCGGCGATCGCCATGTAGCCCAGCAGCGCGAGCAGGCCGAGCACGAACGAGTACGCCGGCAGCGCGGCCATGTTGCGCTTGATGGTGTCGCGGCTCCGGGCGGCCAGCACGCCGGTGATCGAGTGCGGGTAGAGGAACAGCGCCGCCGCCGACCCCAGGGCCAGCGTCGAGTACCCGGCGAGCTGCGCGTGGTTCAGGAGCGTGCCGTCGGTCTTGGCGGGCGTCTTGCCGAACTTGGCGTCGGCGGCGGCGAAGATGTGTGACCACCCGCCGAGCCGGCCCGGGATGTAGATCACCGCGGCAATCACGACGATGTAGATCAGGGTGTCCTTGACGAAGGCGATCAGCGCCGGCGCCCGCAGGCCGGACTGGTAGGTGTAGATGGCGAGGATGGCGAAGGCGACGTAGAGCGGCCACTTGCCGCTGATGCCGGCCGCGCCGAGAACCGCCTCGATCCCGACGAGCTGCAGGGCGATGTAGGGCATCGTCGCGACGATGCCGGTGAGCGCCACGAGCAGCGCCAGGGTGCTCGAGCCGCTGCGCCCCCGCACGAAGTCGGCCGGTGTGACGTAGCCGTGCCGGTGGCACACCGACCACAGCCGGGGCGCGACCAGGAAGACCATCGGGTAGACGACGATCGTGTACGGGACGGCGAAGAAGCCTGACGCTCCCGCCCCGTAGATCAGCGCGGGCACGGCGATGAAGGTGTAAGCGGTGTACAGGTCGCCGCCGAGCAGGAACCAGGTGATCCAGCCGCCGAAGTTGCGACCGCCCAGGCCCCACTCGTCGAGGTGGTCCAGGCTCTCCGCGCGCCGCCAGCGGCTCGCCACGATGCCGAGCACGCTGACGAGCGCGAAGAAGAAGATGAAGACGCCGAGCTCGACCTTGTTGACGGGCCGACCGGCGGCAAGCGGCATCATCGGGCGCCCCTGGTGGCGAGGTAGACGATCACGAGCATCACGACAGCAATCGCGATCCACGCGAATTGCCACCAGTAGAAGAACGGCAGGCCGAACAGGTGCGGCGAGGCCTTGTTGTACCAGCCGGGGAACAGCACCCCGATGAATGGCACGACCAGCAGCACGTTCCAGGGCGAGAAGTGCCGGCGCCGTCGGGCGGCCTCCGCGACCGCCGGCTCGCGCAGCGCGGGGTCGGCCGGGGCGCCACCGCCGCCGGACCCCCCTCGGCGGACGGCGCCGGGTGCCTTGTCCGCCCCGCCAGGTGTGCTCATGACCGCCTCCCTAAGCTCGTACGCCTTGGCGACACGCCAGGTACCAGTTCCGGTGGGCCAGCATCTCCCCGCGGCTGCGCGAGCACAACCAGCAGGACCTGGTGTGTCGCGGGGAGTGCCGCGGGGCCGACGTAGGTTCGCAGGCGATGCAGCGCGCGGACCGGACGGGAGTGGCGCTGGCGCTGGTCGCTATGGCCATCGTCGGCAGCAGCGTCGCGGTCAGCGGCACCCTTACCGGCTACCCGCTCTACCTCGGCCAGGCCGGCCGCTACGCCGCGGCCACGCTGCTGCTCGGACTGCTGTTGCGCCGCCAGCACACCGCTGCGCCCCGGCTGCGGCTTGCCGAGCTCATCCGCCTGCTCGCGCTCGCGCTCACCGGACTCGTCGGGTTCAACGCCTGCCTGATCGAGGGGGCCAAGCACGCCGACCCCAGCACCCTGGGCGTGGTGGTCGGAGCCACGCCCCTGATGCTGGCCGTGCTCGCCCCGATGCTGGATGGGCGCCGGCCGAGCCCGCGGGTGGTCGGCGCCGCCGGCATCGTCGTGCTCGGCGTCGTCCTCGTCGAGGGGCTCGGCGCCACCACCGCGTTAGGCACCCTCTACGCCGTGGGGGCGCTCGCCGGCGAGGTGCTGTTCTCGCTGCTGGCCGCCTCGCTTCTGCCGCGCCTCGGGTCGCTCCGCCTGTCGACCTGGGTGTGCGCGGCCGCGGTGCCGCTCCTGCTCGTCGTCGCGGTTGGCCGGGGCGAGCCCTTGCAGACCCCGTCCGGCTCCGAGCTGGCCGCCCTTGCCTGGATGACGCTGATGGTGACGGTCGTGGCCTTCCTGACCTGGTACTCCGCGCTGGGCCGGCTCGGTGTGGAACGGGCCGCCGTCTTCCCCGGGCTCATTCCGGTCAGCGCGCTCGCGTCGGCCGTCGTCATCGGCACCGGCCGCTTCACCGTCGTCGGCGCCATCGGAGCAGCCTTGGTGACGGTGGGAGTGGTGGTCGGCGTCCGCAGCGGCAGCGTTACGGTCAGCGGATGAGCGATGCCTCCGCGACGGCGAGCACGAACCCGGACACCACAGTCTCCGGCTCCGGCGGCGTGCACGCCCTTTCGGCCTGCCGCGCCTTCGGCGTCGAGACGATGTGGACGCTCTCGGGCGGCCACGTCTTCCCCCTGTACGACGCCGCCGTGCGCCCCGTGGCGCCCACCCCGCCCATGCGGCTGATCGACGTGCGGCACGAGCAGAGCGCCGTGTTCGCCGCCGAGGCGACCGCAAAGCTGACCCGCCAACCCGGCCTCGCCGTCCTGACGGCCGGTCCAGGCGTCACCAACGGCGTCAGCGCCGTCACCTCGGCGCTGTTCAACGGCTCCCCCGTCCTCGTGCTCGGCGGCCGGGCCCCGGCATCCCGCTGGGGAGCCGGGAGCCTGCAGGAGTTCGACCACCCGCCGGTGCTCGCGCCCGTCACCAAGAGCGCCACCACCGCGGGCACGCTCGAGGCCATCCCCGGCGCCGTCGCCGATGCGCTACGCACCGCCACCGCCGCGCACCGGGGGCCGGCCTTCGTCGACCTGCCACTCGACGCCGTCTTCGGCGTGGCCGACCTTGCCGCGCCCGACTCCAGCCCAGCCACCCGCCCGGCACCCGACGACGACGACCTGACCACGGTGGCGCGGGTGCTCGCCGACGCCCAGCGCCCCGTGCTGGTGCTCGGGTCCGACGTCTGGGCCGACGGCGCCGAGCATGCAGCCCGGCACCTCGTCGAGGAGCTGAGCATCCCGGTGGTGATGAACGGGATGGGGCGCGGCGTCGTCGCGCCCTCGTCCCCGCTCAACGCGACCCGGGTGCGCGGAGCCGCCTTCAAGGCCGCCGACCTCGTCGTTGTCGTCGGGACGCCGCTGGACTTCCGGCTGGGCTTCGGCGTGTTCGGCGGCGGCGATGGTGCCGCTCCGGCTCGCGTGGTGCATCTAGCCGACGCCCCCGACGGCATCGCCCGGCACGTCGAGCTCGCCGCATCGGCCGCCGGCGACCTGTCGGCAGTGCTTGCCGGCATCCTCGACCGGCTCCCCCGCCGGCCCGAGACGAAGGCGTGGGTCGAGCACCTGGCTGACCTCGCCGTCGGTGCCACCCAAAAGGTCGAGGCCGAGCTGGCGAGCGAGGGCGCCGACGGCACCATCCACCCGGCAAGGGTGTACGGCGCGCTGCGGCAGGTGCTCGACCCCGACGCCGTGGTGATCGGCGACGGCGGCGACTTCGTCTCCTATGCGGGACGCCTCGTCGACTCTCACCGCCCGGGCTGTTGGCTCGACCCCGGTCCCTTCGGCTGCCTCGGCACCGGCCTGGGCTACACGATGGCCGCGCGGGTGGCTCGGCCCGACGCCCAGGTGGCGCTGATGCTCGGCGACGGGGCGGCGGGCTTCTCGCTGATGGACGTCGACACGCTGGTGCGCCACAAGCTCCCCGCGGTCATCGTCGTGGGCAACAACGGCATCTGGGGGCTGGAGAAGCATCCGATGCAGTTCCTCTACGGCTACGACGTGGCCGCCGAGCTGCAGCCGGGGCTCGGGTACGACCAGGTCGTCACCGCGCTCGGCGGGGCGGGCGAGACCGTCAGCGACGCCGCCGAGCTCGAACCCGCCCTACGCCGGGCGTTCGAGCAGTCCCGGGACGCCTCGCTGCCGTACTGCGTCAACGTGCTGCTCGACCCGTCGGTGGCCTACCCCCGGTCGTCGAATCTCGCCTGAGCACGCACCACGTCGCGGTCGCTCAGTCCAGCTCGACCATGAAGTCCCAGGTCACCAGCGGCTTGCCCGCCGGCTGCCAGGTGAGGGTGGCGTGGCCGGCCGGAAAGACTGCGCGTAGGCGCAGCGTCACTGGGTGCCCGGGGGCGCCGGACGACGACGCGCGGTCGGCCCGCAATGGGATTCTGTTCTTGGCCTCGTCCAGCGCGAGGAAGCCAGCCGCGTGCACTTCGACGCGGCCGCTCTCGGGGCGAACCGTGACGGTGAGCGTCCCGGGCGCGTGCTGGACCGGCGCCTGGCCAGCCGCCACCGCGACGGGGCTGAGGTCCGGCCCGGCGGCATCCACGACAGCGACGGCCCCCGCGCGCCGGACCACGACCGGCTCCCCCGCCGCCACCAGCTCGTAGTGGCCGTCTGAGACGACCGGTGTGGCCAGGACCTGCGGCGGCGCAGTAGCGACGGGGTAGTGCCCCGCGGCGGGTGCTAAGGCGTCGTTCGGTCGGGTGCCACCGCACCCGACAAGGACCAGCACCGGCACCGCCAGTAGCACCGCGAGCGCCCGGAGGCCGGGGCAGCGGCGAACATCACCCCGGCCCCCGCCAACGGGTGCTCGGGTCATGGAGCCCCGTTGATCGGCTCGAATGACACGGGCTGCTCGCGGTCCGACAGGCTGGCCTGCGCCGCGTAGACGCCTCCTGCACCCGAGGCACGCGGACCGATGACCTGCGCGCGCTGGTTGTTGTAGACGTCCGGCCCGAACGGGCGCAGGCCGTCCGCTGCGGCATAACCGAGGTGGCCCTTGCCGTCCGTTCCCCCGCTGGTGAGGCCGAACAGGTCCTCCATGGAGCGCAAGTAGCTGAAATGGTTGTACGGCTGATCGGTGACCGACCCGGGAGTGATGAACGGGCTGATCAGCACGCTGCCCACGACGCCGCCGCCAGGGGTGGTGTCCTGGTTGAACGCCTGGAAGCCAGGCTGCGTGGTGTTGGGTCCGTGCAGCTCGTTGCAGCAGGCGACGACGGACTGCGCGGTGTTGGCCGAGTTCTGGACCGGCGTACCGTTCGGCAGCTGCGTGTTGGTCGATCCGGTCGAGGTGCCGAGGGTGGCGTCGGGCTGGTAGTCCTTGTCGGCGATGGAGTTGCCGTACTGCTTGTACGGCGGGAACCCCTCGTCGAACGTGACGTCGATGAGGCCGCCCTCCTGGTAAGCCGGCGAGGACATGATCGCCGGGATGACCTGCTGCAGGAACGTGTCGGCCGCCTTCAGCCCGCCCTGGTGGTCAGCGGGCGGCTTCTTCAGCCCGGTCAGGGCGTTGGAGCCGCCGGATAGGTTGTCACCGACACACGTCGCGTCGTGGGCGTCGCTGCAGTTGTTCGGCGTGATGAACGAGTAGGCCGGGGTGGTTCGCGCCGACTTCAGGTCATTGAGCAGGTTCTTCGCCAGTGGCACCACGTGCCGGGTGCAGTCTTTGGTGTCGAGCAGGCTGTGGAACCACGGGAACGGGTTGTGCTTGGCCACGTACTGATCGTCGGTGGTCGAGAACTTCGTCGACCCCGGCGTCGCGTACGGGCCCTCCGCGCTGCCGGGGTCGTCGACCGCCGGGCCGGGCGCGGCGCTGTGCGGGTTGCCGCACGTCGCCGTCTCTCGGGCATGGTCGTTGCCCAGGTCCTGCATGTAGCCCTCGTAGCTGAGCCCGGCGGCATCGAACTGGTTGAACAGCGTCTGCACCTCACGTGGGAAGACGCAGCCCGGCTCTTGCGATCCGGCGTTGTAGCTGCCGTCCAGCTTCTTGGTGTTGTGCAGGATCTTGTACTGCCCGTCGGCCACGCGCTGCACCGGACCGGTCTCGTTGTACTTCGGGCAGTCGTTCTGCGGCCCCGGAGAGGTGGCCTGCCCGCTGACCATGGACAGGTAGTTGCCCTGGCTGAAGTGGCTGGTGCCGTAGTACTGGCGCTCGAGCACCCCGTAGGTCGGCAGCGTCTTCCACAGGTAGGAGTTGTTGTTCAGGCCGGTGAAGGACGCTTCGTAGGACTTGTTCTCGAGCACGATGGTCCACACGTGCTTGATCTTCGGTGGGTGGTAGCCGGCAGCCGTAGTGCCGCTCGCGCTGGTGGGGGCGTCCTGCCCCAGCACGGCGAGCGCCGGGCTTGCGACGATTGTCGTTGCGGTGATGGCGGCTGCCGATGCCGCCAGGATGACGGTGCGGGCGCGCGACGGACGGCCCCACGTAGCTCTCATGGTGCTGACCTCATCAGCCACCTGCGACCGGGTCCATAACCGCCAGGTGAACATCGGGAGGCCGGCCGGGGTCAGCCGACGGGCGCGGCTCGCGGGAGGGGGGCAGCGACGTCGCTGGCCCTGACGACCGGCCCCAGCGGCCGCCCGCGGCGTGCGTCGAGCCGAAGCACCAGCAGGTACCCGACGAGCATGACGAGGTGGCTGAAGTAGAGCCAGAAGCCGACCACCGCAACGGTGCCGATGGCGTCAAGAGCCCCCGAAGGGCTTCCCCAGCTGCAGCGGTAGTGAGATCACATAGACGAAGCCGAGGGTCTGGCCCGAAAGCCACGACCCCGTGGCAGCCGAGCCCCAGAGCAGAGCCCGAAGGCTGGGGCGCTCCGCGGAGAACGCCCGGTAGACGAGCACCAGCATCGCCGTCGCCGCCACCCACCCGGTGAGGAAGCTGAGGTAGACGGCGAGCAGCGTCGATGGCCAGCTGCCACCGCCGGGGCGCGGCAGCTGCGCCGACAGCATGAGCGCGGTCGCCAGCACCACCGCGAACAGCAGGATCAGCAGCGGTGACATCAGCCGGCCGCGCAGCCCGCGGTTCGGCCGGCCCCCGTGCCGGGACAGCCGGTCCAGTGCACGCACCAGCCCCTCCCCGTACAGGGACGCGATGAGCACGGAGCCGATGATGGCAGCAACCCCACCGCCGTTGGCGTTCGCGGCAAGATGCCGGATGCTGCCGGCGAACCCGTGCCGAGCCGGCACCGCGTCGGCCAAGTGGTTGCCCAGGCGCAGCACGGTGGCATCGCCGAGTACCAGCGCGGCCACTCCGAGGGCCAGGAGCAGCAAGGGAACCATGGCGACGGCCGAGTAGAACGACAGCCCGGCTGCATACAGCGGGATGTCATGCCCGCGCAGCGCCCGGGCGACATCGCGCACGAGCCCGCGAAGCCGCACCTGGCGCCTGCTTGTCACAAGCGTGAGATACCCGAACCGCCGGGGCTCACGTCCGCGGCGAGGGTGCAGTACCTACGCGCCGAAGCGGCGACACCTACGCGCCGAAGCGGCGACGCTCCGCCACCACCCGCACGATGCTCCCACTGGCGAGCAGCCGGCCCCGCTCGGTGAGCCGCACCTCGAAGGTGAGCCGGCGCCCCTGCACGTCGGACAGCGTCGCCGCCCCCACGACCCGGTCACCGACGGCGCTCGGCAGCAGGTGCTCAATCTCCACGCGGGTACCCACCGTGGTGCTCTCGGCCGGCAGAGAGTCCGCGATGGCATCCACCGTGGCCTGCTCCAGGAGCGCAAGCACGCGGGGCGTCCCGAGCACGGGAACGTCGCCGCTGCCCAGGGCCAGTGCGGTGTCCGCAACCTCGACCGTGTGCTCGACTGTCGCGCTCGCACCGACCGAGGGGATGCTCATGACGCTCACGCTGCCCAGGATAATGACCCGGACGACGGGCAGGGCCTTGCGCCGACCGGTGCACGCCGGCTACGCACTGTCATGCGCCGCAGCGGTCAGGCCGCAGCCATCGAACTCTGAAAGGTCCGCTGATAAGTCTGCACGGAGGTGCCCACCTTTCCGGAGAAGTGGTGCCGCAGGGTCGTCGCCGAGCCGAACCCGCTTGCGGGCCACCTCGTCGATTCCCAGCTGGGTCTGCTCGAGCAGCTCCTGCGCGAGGGAGACCCGTTGCCCCAGCAGCCAGGCATGGGGCGAGGTGCCCGTCGCGGCGTGGAAGTGCCGGGCCGGCGACGGCGTTCGCCACCGCTGTCCCGTGCTCCCGGCGCAGCAGGTACAGGCAGGTGTCGATGCCCGCTGCGGTGCCGGCGCTCGAGAAGATGGGGTCGTCTCCACGTAGAGCACGTCGGCATCGACCCGCACCTTCGGGTAGCGGCGGCAAGCTCGTCCGCGTGGCGCCAGTGCGTTGTCACCCTGCGCCCGTCGAGCAGTCCGGCGGCGGCGACCACGAAGGCACCGGTGCAATGGCTCATGACCCGGCCGCCTCGTGCCACGGTGTCCCGCAACACCTGGCAAAGCGCCTCCGGTGGCTCGCGCCCGCCGTCATCCCAGCCAGCACGCCCACCAGGTCGGCTTGAGGGACCCGGTCGAGACCATGCTCGACCACGATCGACAGCCCGGTGTCGGTCCGTACCGGGCCCAGGCGCTCCCCCGCGATGGCGAAGTCGTAGGCGGGCAGGCCGTCGGCGCTCCTGTCGTAGCCGAAGACCTCCGACACCACGCTCAGGCCGAACGCGCCGACGCCGTGGACCAGGGCGACGACCCCAGGGCTACCGCGACGCCGAGGGCTGCGTGCACGGGGCGCTGATCGCCGAGCGCAACGTCCTCGAGTGGCGCTTCGACCCCGCAAGCGATGCCTGCCTCGACATCGCCGCATACGACTTGCGCGTGATCGTGGTGTGCAACGAGGACTACACCTCCAGCCTGGCGGCCGCCGCGCTGCAAGACCTCCGGATCAGTGGGGCGACCGACGTGCTAGGCGGCTACCGTGCCTGGCACGCCGCCGGACTGCCGACCCGCTCACCCGTCACCCCCACCCGAGACGAGGGCCACGCCGATGGAACGCGAGCAACGACGCCGGACTCTTCGGACCAATGCCCCTCGCGCCGATAACGATGTGTCGGTGCGCGGGAGCGGGAGACACCGCAGCCCATCCCGTTAGCCATCTAGCCGCGGGGGTTGTGCGTTGTGGCCGGTCGGGACATGCTGCGACGTACCAGGGATGACCTGGATCACACTGCCAGGAGGGCACCGTGGCCGAAAGCGTGTACCGCGTCACCGAACTCGTCGGAACCAGCACCGAGTCGTGGGAGAAGGCGGCCACCGTAGCCGTGGAGACCGCGGCCAAGTCCCTGCGCGACCTGCGGGTCGCCGAGATCGCCCAGCTCGACATGCAGCTCGAGGATGGGCAGGTCAAGGCCTACCGCGCCCGCGTCAAGGTCTCCTTCAAGTACGAGGGCGGGGACTGACCGCGGGCGCAGGCGAAGCGCGCGGGGGCGCACAGCGGGTGAGTTCGCGCCACGAGGACGTCCACGCGGCCCACCTTGCGGCGGTGCTCGGGGGTACCAGCGTCACCGGGCTCCGTCGCCTGCTGGGCGGTGCCTCCCGCGAGACTTGGGCCTTCGAGCTCGACGGCAGGACGCTCGTCCTGCGGCGCGACCCCCAGGCGGCCCCACGCTCCGGGCAGATGGAACGCGAGGCCGCGGTGCTGCGCCTCGCCCGGGCGGCAGCGGTGCCCGTCGCGGAGGTCCTCGCCGCAGGACCCGGCTGGCTGATCATGGAGTTCGTCGAGGGCGAGACGCTTGCGCGGCGCATCCTCCGCGACGACGCCTACGCCTCAGCCCGCGCCAACCTGGTGGGCCAGTGCGCACGAGCCCTCGCCCGCCTCCATCGCGATGTCGACCCTCGTGCAGTCCCGGAGCTTCCCGTCGAGGACCCCGTTGCCGGGCTGCGTCGCACGCTCGATGACGTCGGCGAGCCGCACCCCGCGCTGGAACTCGGCCTGCGCTGGCTGCAGCGGCAGCGGCCGCCCCAGCGCGAGCGGGTCGTCGTGCACGGTGACTTCCGGCTCGGCAACCTCATGGTCGGCTCAGCCGGGCTGGTGGCGGTGCTCGACTGGGAGCTCGCCCACAGCGGTGAGCCCCTGGAGGACCTCGGATGGCTGTGCGTGCGGTCCTGGCGGTTCGGGGCCGCGCTTCCGGTAGCGGGCCTCGGTGAGCGGGCCGAGCTGCTCGACGCCTACGCCGCGGCCGGCGGGGAGCGGGCCGACCTCGACGAGCTGCACTGGTGGGAGGTCGCGGGCACGGTGCGCTGGGCAGTGCTGTGCCTGCTGCAGGCCCGGGCACATCTCGTCCAGGGAGTGCGCTCCGTGGAACTCGCGGCGATCGGGCGCCGGGTCTGCGAGGTCGAGCTCGACCTGTTGGACCTGCTTTCCGACCAGCGCGAGTGCGCTCCGGCCCCAGCCTCGTCAGGGATCACCCTCCCGCATGACCGGCCGACTGCCGGGGAACTGCTTGAAGCGGTCCGAGAGTTCCTCGACGGCCTCGAACTGACCGGGCAGGAGCGCTACCTCGCTCGGGTGTCCTCGCGAGCGCTTGCCGTCGTCGAGCGCCAGCTGGCGCTTGGACCAGCCCTTGCCGCCGAACACGCGCAGCGGCTGGCCGGCCTCGGCGTCGGCAGCGACGCGGAGCTCGCTGCTGGGATCCGCAGCGGCCAGTTCAGCTCCGAGCAGGTCCTGCGGGAGGTCAGGGCCAGCGTGGTCGCCAAGCTGCACGTCGCCGACCCGGGTCAGCTGCGCGGCCGCCCCCCGCTCACCGCGCCGAGCGTGGAACGGGCAACTGGGGATCAGCCGCTTCACTAGGTGCGCTTACCGGTCCAGCAACGAGGGAGGAAGCAGGGCGTGGACTTCACCGTGCCGGAGCAGGTGCAGCAGGTGCTGCGAGACCTCGACGCGTTCATCGACGCCGAGATCCGGCCGCTCGAGGACGAGGACGACAACGTCCGCTTCTTCGACCACCGCCGGGAGTACGCCCGCACCGACTTCGAGGCGGGCGGCCTGCCACGCAAGGAGTGGGAAGAGCTTCTCAGCGAGATGAGACGCCGAGCCGACGCCGCTGGCTTCCTGCGCTACGCCCTGCCGTCTGCCGTCGGTGGCCGGGACGGCAGCAACCTCGCCATGGCTGTCGTTCGTGAGCATCTGGCGCACCGCGGACTGGGCCTGCACAACGACCTGCAGGACGAGTCATCGGTCGTCGGCAACTTTCCGGTCTTCCACCTCCTTTGGTCATTCGCACGGACGCGCAGAAGGCCGAGTTCTGCGAAGCCGTAGTCACCGGTGAGCGGCGGGTGGGCTTCGGGCTCACCGAGCCCGACCACGGCAGCGACGCCACGTGGATGGAGACGACGGCGACGCGCCAGGGCGGCATCTGGGTGATCAATGGCAAGAAGCGGTGGAACACCGGGATGCACACCGCCACCCACGATCTCGTCTTCGCGCGCACGTCAGGTGCGCCGGGGGCGGCGCGCGGCGTCACCGCTTTCCTGGTGCCGACCGACACGCCGGGTCTCGAGGTCACCGCATTCTTGTGGACCTTCAACATGCCTACCGACCACGCCGACGTGACGCTGCACGACGTCCGGGTGCCCGAGACCGCCATGCTCGGCGCCGAAGGCGAGGGCCTCGCCGTCGCGCAGCACTTCGTGCACGAGAACCGCATTCGCCAGGCGGCGTCGGGAGTCGGGGCCCGCCCAGTTCTGCATCGACGAAGCGGTCTCCTACGCTCGCGAGCGCGTGACGTTCGGCAAGCCGCTCGCCGAGCGTCAGGCGATCCAGTGGCCTCTGGTCGAGCTGCACACGGAGGCAGAGCTGGTCCGCACCCTGGTCCGCAAGACCGCGTGGGAGCTCGACGGCACGCATCACCTGGATGTCAGCCACCGGGTCTCGATGTGCAACTACCGGGCCAACCGGCTCGTATGTGATGCCGCAGACCGAGCGATGCAGGTGCACGGCGGTATCGGCTACAGCCGGCACAAACCCTTCGAGCACATCTACCGCCACCACCGGCGGTACCGGATCACCGAGGGATCCGAGGAGATCCAGATGCGCCGGGTCGCGGGCCAGCTCTTCGGCTTCACCGGCCAGTCTGGCAGCGCGACGTGACATCCGCTTCGGCGTCTCCGCCCGGCAATGCGCTCAGGCGACCAGCCCGAGCCGGCGCAGCTCGACGGTCAGGTCGTGCGGTGACGTCGATGCTTGCATGGCGGCGTCCAGCGTGATGACGCCGTCGCGCAGCAGCGCCACGAGGTGCTGGTCGAAGGTCTGCATC
>JAABUM010005571.1_pt1 | contig 13115 bp, 10 predicted proteins | sample 5559161 | NCBI WGS metagenome assembly JAABUM01 (sample SAMN10711868, study PRJNA513369) | rock metagenome | isolation source: Antarctica rocks | place: Antarctica: Victoria Land, Siegfried Peak nord | reverse complement strand
CAGGTCGCGCCTACACCGACCCTGCTGTTCCGCTACTCGGCGCTGACCTATAACGCCCATCGCATCCACTACGACCGCGACTACACCCGTGAGGTGGAGGGCTATCCCGGACTCGTTGTTCACGGGCCGTTGCAGGCGCTTCTTATGGCGGAGGCGACCCGGCGCGAAGCGGGCGCGCCGGCAGGGGACCAAGTGTTCACATATCGCTTGCTGGCGCCGCTGTTCGACGGGGGGGAGCTGACCGTGCGCGTGGTGCAGGAGGACGTCGGCCACACCACGTCGGTGCATGGCGCGGCAGGTATGCGCACCGCCGCCGGCCGTATGCAGCGCGCTCACTCTGGAGCCCCTGCTGAAAAGACCAGGGTCAGCTGCCCCTAAGGGTTGAAGGAGCCCTTCTTCCGAAGCCAAAGCTCGTGAGGTCGGTCCGACCGGAGACTGAGAGGTGGAGCCCGAGGAACTAGACAGTCGGGTTGGGCATTGCCAGAGTGCTAAGCGTGAGCGATCACCCTGCAGCAGGCGCGGTCCGGCCGGAGTCCGGCCTGACCGACGACGACTTCTCGCCCGTTTGGGCCGACGACGACCGCCCGCGCATCCCACGCGTAGCCGCTGAGCGTGAGGCGCTCGCGGCGTACCTGGAGTACTACCGGGCGACGGTGGACCTGAAGTGCCGCGGCCTGACCCGGGAGCAGGCCCGGACCCGGTTCATGCCACCGTCCACCTTGTCACTTCACGGCCTGGTCCGGTACCTCGCCGGCGTCGAGCGCTGGTGGTTCCAGCAGAACTTCGAGCGCCGCGACGTGCCTTTCCTCTTCATCGCCGCTGACGACCCCGACCTCGACTTCCACCCGCCCTCGGACGCCGACTTCGCCGCGGACCTGGTGGCCTGGCGCGCCGAGTGTGCGGTCTCCCGCGAGATTGTCGCCGCTCACGACCTCGACGACACCGCGCGGCCGCAGGATTGGTGGGAGGACGTCGATCTGCGCTGGCTGCTGCTCCGGATGATGACCGAGTACGCGCAGCACTGCGGGCACGCCGACCTGCTTCGCGAGGGGGTCGACGGAATGACCGGCGCATGAGCCCGTGCACAGCGTCGATCTCACCGCCGGATGCCAGGACACATCCGCTCTGCCGCTCTCCGCGCCGGGGTCACGGAGAATCCGGTGGAGGGGTGAGCGGTGGTGGGGCACGCTGGCGCGATGACCAGTAGCGACCTGTGGGATCACGAAATCGCCGCCCGGTACGACGAGACCTCCGCCTTCATGTTCACCTCCGAGGTTCTTGATCCAGCCGTGGACTTCCTCGCTGAGCTGGCCGGCCAGGGAGCGGCGCTGGAGCTCGCAATCGGAACCGGTCGGGTCGCCATCCCGCTGACTGAGCGTGGCGTGTCGGTCAGCGGCATCGAGCTGTCCCAGCCCATGGTCGACCAGCTTCACAAGAAGAGACCCGACATCCCGGTCGTGGTCGCAGACATGGCCACGGCCGCGGTGGACGGGCAGTTCTCGCTCGTCTACGTCGTCTGGAACAGCATCGGCAACCTGCGCACCCAGGCCGAGCAGGTCGCCTGCTTCCGCAACGCCGCCCGCCACCTCGTCCCAGGAGGACGTTTCGTCGTCGAGCTATGGGTGCCGGGCATCCGGCGGTTCCCGCCCGGTCAGGTCGCGGTCCCCTTCCACGTGGGGATCCACCACGTCGGGCTCGACACCTATGACATGACCACGCAGCAGGGCACCTCACACCACTACCGGCGCCACGACGACGGATCAGTGACCTACGAAGCCAGCAACTTCCGCTACATATGGCCGGCCGAGTGCGACCTGATGGCCCAGCTCGCCGGCATGGACCTAGAGCGCCGCAGCGCCGACTGGCACGGCAATCCGTTCACCAACGACAGCGACAACCACATCTCCGTCTGGCGCAAGCCCGCCTGACACGCAGACGACGCCCGCCCGCTCATGCCGCAGTGGGTATGAGGTTCCCCGGAGTCATGCTCAAATAGCGGCGTTGACGCTACAGCCCAGCACGTCCGCGCTTCTGAGCGTCCAGAATGTCCCGCACGGCCTGTGCCTTCCAAACAAGGCCGAGGTCAGACTCCGAATTGATCCGGCCGGAGTACACCCCGAGGAGATTCGAGACCGGTCCGCTGAAGGCTGCGCTACTGCCATCCGCCATGGCTGCCATGCCGCCATGGACATAGACGAGGACGGGGCTGCCAGACTGACCTTCTCGTGTTCGTGCATCGATGAGCATGAGCGGCAGTTCGTTGAAGTCGACATCCGGTTCACTGGCGACGAAGCCACGGGTCCATACACCGAACGCTCCGCCTGCCGTAAGGCCGAAGGGGAAGCCGATGACGCTGACTCCCGTTGCGGGCCCAGCGGCCAGAACGGGTCCTGCGCCACTGACGTCATAAGGGTGCAGTTCGATGCCCGTCAGCTGAGTGAGCGGCAGCGCGACGACGTCGACGGCACGGCCGTGAACTGGGTGTTCAAGCCAGAATGCATCGCCGGCTGCGTCCAGAACCGGTTCGAAGCGCGCCTGCCACTGGATAGAACCGGACGTCGTGGGCAGCAGGTGGAGAACCGCAAGTTCCTGTGTGACTGCGCCGGACGAATGGCGGCCCAGTGGCGGGGTCGCGGCCGGCAGCGACGTGGTAGTTGGTTATGAGGTAGGGCCTACCAGCGTGCTCAACAACGAAGCCCGTGCCCGTGCCGAGGTCTTGCCCGTTCGAGCGGGCCACCAGATAGAGGGACTGGACGGACGGCTCGGCGATCACGCGTTCAGGGTTGCACGGCTAGCGAACGATTGGCTGGACCGTCGAGCAGGGTGGCTCGTCGGCATCCAGGGATCATCGGCAGGTCTCGTTCCTGAGCCCGCGAAACCATCGCAACCTGACCTCAGCGACGTCCTCTCATGCCGCTGATCGCCCGCTCCGGCTGGCGGGTGATGTTCAGCGTTCCCACGGGCGCCGACACCAGGAAGCCCATATACGTCCGCGCCACGCGCGGCGGTAAGCCTGGGCGACAATGCTGCTCATGCATGAACACGAGGGTGTCGACGAGTACGGACTCCCTCTCGGCGTTCTGGGCGCTCACCGGAACGAGTTCTTCAGTGCCATCGGCCGGGTCGTGTGCGTGTGCGCGGTACTCGAGGCGAAGGTCACGACGCTGCGGCACACGCTCGAGCGCACTGGTCAGGGCAGCTTCACGAACCAGCCAGTGAGCCAGCAGATCGTCCGTGTCCGCGACCTTTCACGCAGGCTCCCTGAACCAGGGCCAGACAGGATCGGGGCGTTCTGCGACGGCGCCGCGTCCGCATTCGACCGCCGCAATGAACTTGTGCACAGTTCTTTCCCGGCCCAACCAGATGGACGGCTCTGGGGGCACCGGCCGCTCAGGGACCAGGGCACTACCGATGGCAGCGCGCAAACCGTGGAAACCACGATCGAGGAGCTATGTGCCTTCATCAGCGAGCTCGCCCACCTGGTCCGCGACTTCAACGCGATTCACTCGCTCGCTAGCCTAGGCGACACCGGCGACATCTAGCCCTGCTGCGCAGCACCATGCTCATGAGACCAGCGGCATGGGCGGCCATGACGAGGAGGCGTACGGCTTGCTAACCACTCCTTGTGGGCTGAGCTGCCCTCCTGACGACGTTCTTGTTCCCATGGCGGCCAACCGGGACGGTGCAGCATGCAGCTGCCAATCCTGATGTGGCAGTCAAGCAGCGTGTCCACACCGTTGCTGGAACTCTTGCGTACGGGTCTGCTCGCGGGTCCAGGGTCTGGCTCAGGTCAGGCGACGAGACATCCGCTCACTGCGCAGAGGGCGCTCCGGCTGATGCAGCGGCCAGTCGGGCGCGGATCCTCGGCGGTGTCGGCGTTCTCACGAGTTCGAGTAGGCGGTGGTCGTGACATCTAGCAGCGACCCGAGTTGACCAGCGCGGTGCCGGCCGCGTGTGCTGGGCGAACCTCCGCGTCACCGGCAGGCCCCGAGATCGCTCACCCGAGCCGGAGAGCCAGTGCCGGTGCGCGTCGGCGGAACTAGCCTGACATCAGTGACCGCGCGCCGGCGGCGGAGGCCGCGCGGGCGACACCAGGGTGCGGCACAACATCGTTCCGCCCGGTGTCAGTCACAGCGTGCCCACGGCGGCCGCTGTCGTGTGGAGCTGCGTGCAGGCGAACGGCGGTAGCCGGGGGACCGTCCACCGCCGTCCGCTAGGGGTTGTTCTCCGGGTCAGCGGTCGTGCTGCCCGTGCCGCTGGCAGGGCCAGTTCCCGCGCCGGGCCGCAGCCGTACCGGCATCCGCGTTCCGATGCGGGTCGCGGTGAGCGTTGTCCCGTTCGCGTCGAGGTTGCCCTCAGCACGAACCAGTGTGCCGACTCTGACCTCTGACGGGCTCCCCGCTGCGCCCGCGTCCCGGTAGACGGTCGTGCTGCTCTCCTGGACCGTGCGGGCAAAGCCGTCCCGGCCAATGACCGTGAACGACGTGCCGTTCACGGCGGTGACGTACCCGTCGGCGCGAGCCAGTTCGATCCGCACGCTCTTGGCCACCGGGGCCGCGGCCGTCGGATCGAGGAACCGCACGCGCACGATCTCGTTCGGCTTCACGTCCGCGAGCAAGGCGGTGCCTTGGCCGTGCTTGTAGACGCTAGCGGGGGTGACCGTAACGGTCTCGACGCCAGAGGGGGTGTCGAGGGTGATCGTGTTGCCGCTTACGGCGGTGACCAGGTCCCCCGCCCCGCGGCCGTCGCGGTCCCCGTGGTGCTTGCCGTGATGTCCTTGGCCCGCGACGCTGGCCGAGCCGGACGTCGACGGCGAGGTGGTGGTGCTGCTGGCGGCGTTCGCGAGGCCGGTAACGCCGAGCGCGAGACCGGCAAAGAGGCCGGTCCCGGCGGCGCTGACACCGATCAGACGGGGGCGGATCTTCGACATGGGGTGCTCCTTCGAGGGGGTTGTCTGACTCCCTGAAGGCTGCCCTCGGTCCCTGGCAAGTCCCTGGCAGGCAGGTTCGGGCTTTGTAAGGTCGGGACCAGTAGCCCGGGCCACTACCAAACGACCACCGGACAGTCTCACCCCCCGGCCCTGGCAGGCGGCATAGGACGACGTCGGTCTTCAGGCTTGATCGGGCTGCGCTTCGGTTGGTGCCTTCGCAGCAGCGACACCGATGTCCGGGGACTGGCGGTGGACCTGGTCACGCGGGTCCGTGACCTGGCCAGTGTGAGCAGCATCCTCACCACCGGCACCGGGAAGGACCTGCTCGGCGTCAGCCTGCAGTCACGGCGTTCGGGAGCACCAGGTGCCCAGCCGCTAGGGACCTGGCAGTTCGACGTTGTCGACGTCCCCGCACTGGAGAGTCACTGCGCCTCGTCTTCACCCAAGCCCTGAGCTTGGGTGTGACGGGAGGTCACCCCAGGTCGAGCCGAGTGCCGACGTCCAAAGCTCGTGCACTCTCGAGGACAAGCGAGACGGCGGCCGCGTCGACCACGGGGGATCCGACCGAGTCGAACACGACACGGCGGCCGTCCAGCGCCCGGGGCTGCGTGAGCTGCTCCCCTAGCAGGACGACGCCGGCGCTCTCGCCGGCGAGGTGGGCGCACTCCCCGACTGCCAGGGCATCGGTCCGCACGTCGACGAAGACCTGCGCGTCATCGAGCACCCCTGGACCGAGCTCGCGCTTGCCTGGGCTGTCGGCGCCGAGAGCGAGGACCACCGCGCGGTCCGCCAGGTCCTGCGGATGCAGCAGTGGTGTCCGCGCCGGCGTGCAGGTCAGGACCAGATCCGCTCCGCGGACGGCCTCGGCGACCGAGGCGACCGCGACGGCGCGGTCGCGGGCCGCGAGCAGGTCCGCGTTCCGGGAGTCCCGGCTCCACACCCGGACCGACGCGGGGGTGAGCACGCACTGCAGGGCGCGCAGCGCCATCGTTGCCACGGGTCCGGCGCCGATGAGGGCTACGACAGGGGAGCGCCCTGGATGCAGGCAGTCGGCCGCGACCGCGGCGATGGCGCCGGTGCGCATCGCGGTGAGGTCGGCACTAGCGAGGATCGCTTCGAGCCGTTGTGTGCGGTGGTCGAAGGCCAGGATCGCGCCGCTGGAGCTGCCCTGGTCCGGGCGGAGGTTGGCCTTGACCGACAGGATGGGAGGCTCGAGGAGCGCTCCGGCCTTGAGGTGCAGGGACGCCCCGGGGACGGCGACCTGCGTGCTCGAGCCGGGTGGTACCCCGCCCGGGGTTGCCAGCGCGATGAGGGCATTACGGCTGACGTCTATCAGCTCCGGCCATGGCAGCAGGTCGCGCACTTGCCGGGCGTTTAAAACACGCAGGGCGTCGAGCCCCCCATGTTCGGCGTCGGTCACAGGCTGTGCCGCATGGCGTCGATGGTGATGCGCTCGACGACCTGACCGTCCCTGACGCCGTACACCTCGGGCTGCAGGTCCATCCACACGCATACGTGGACGGGAAGCAGCCGCAGCCGGTCCCCGACCTGCGGCCGAAGTCGGCTGTCGGGGTCGTCCAGGACGCCGTGCTCTTCGGAGAGTCGAGTGAAGCCGACGTCCGGGAAACCCACGGGATGCCCGTACCCGTAGGCTGCGTCGTGCGTGCTGGTGAGGGTCTTGTTGCCGGCGTCGACAGTGATTCTTCGCCCGTCAAGACTGGCCACTGTGGTCAGTACGGTGGCGGCGAGGGCGTCTGGGGTGCACGACCAGCAGGCCAGCGTGCGCAGGTCGTTGTAGACGTAGGTGCCGGGACGCACCTCGGTGATGCCGTCCGCCGCGGAGAGGTACGGCGCCGTCAGTGTGGAGCCGGCGGACACCACGCCGGGCGCCAGACCGGCTGCCTCGAGCTCACTCCGCAGGTCTCCCATAACGGTCGCCTCCTGACGTGCCACCAGCGCGATCCCTTGCGGCCCCGGCACGTCATGGGCATGACCTGCGTGCGTCAGGATCCCGTCGAACTCCAACCCTGGTGTCTTGGCGATGCTGGTGGCGCGGTCGATGACCAGCTCGGGGCGGGCCCCCGCCCGGTGCATCCCGGTGTCGACCTCCACCACCACGCGAAGAGTGCGTCCCGCACGGCCGGCAAGGTCGCCGTAGGCCTCCGTGAGGGTGTCGGAGTCCGACGTGAGGCTGATGCTGGCCGCCTGCAGTGCCCGCTCGACCCGGTCGAGCTTGGCCCGCCCCGTTAACGGGTAAGCGATGGTGATGTCGCCGATGCCGGCCTCAGCCATGACGAGCGCCTCGCTGGCGGTCGCGACGCACACCCCCGTCGCGCCCGCCGCCAGCTGCAGGCGGGCGACGGCGACGCTCTTGTGGGTCTTGATGTGCGGCCGCAGAGTCACGCCGTTGCGGGCGGCATAGGCAGCGGTCCGGCCGAGGTTCTGCTCGACGACGTCGAGGTCGACCAGCACCGCCGGGGTGTCCAGCCGCGGGTCGTCGATGGGCAGCGGCAGCGGCACGTCCGGCGCCAACGCGAGCGGCAGGTGCCGGAGCGCGCCGGCCAGCGAGCTCACAGCCCGATGACGCCGGTCTTGACCTGCGCGAACCCGCGCAGACCCTCGGCGCCCTTCTCCCGGCCGTACCCGGAGTGCTTGAAGCCGCCGAACGGGAGCTCCACGCCGCCTGACGCCCCGTAGCTGTTGACGAACACTTGGCCGGCCACGATCGAGCGGACCATTCGGTGAGCCCGGCCGACATCGCTCGTCCAGACGCCGGCTACCAAGCCGTAGTCGGTGCCGTTGGCGAGCTGCACCGCCTCGTCCTCGTCGGTGAAGGTAGTGACCACCAGGAACGGTCCGAAGATCTCGTCCTGCCCGAGGGCACTCGTCGGGTCGACTCCCGTCACAAGGGTCGGCTGGACGAAGAAGCCGTCGCCGTAGTCGCCGCCGCGCAGGGCCTCGCCGCCGTAGACGACCTTGGCCTGCTCGCGCGCGAGCTCCGCGTAGTGCAGGACCTTCTCCCGCTGCTGCTCGCTGATCAGGGGGCCGATCGTGGGGTCCGAGAGCGCCGGCCCGACGGTGGCGGCCGCGAAGCGCTCCGCGATCCGGGCCACGAGCTCGTCGGCGATCTCGGCCTGCACGAGCAGGCGGGCGCCGGCGCTGCAGGTCTGGCCGGCGTTCTGCAGGATCGAGTTGACGATGACCGGCACCGCGCGCTCAAGGTCGGCGTCGGCGAACACGACGTTCGGTGACTTGCCACCGAGCTCCATGGTGACCGGGATGAGGCGTTCGGCCGCGGCGTGGCTGATGATGCGGCCGACCTCGACGCTGCCCGTGAACGAGATGTGCCCAATCCCCGGGTGGGCGGTCAGGGCCGCACCCGCGGTCTCGCCAAGGCCGGGCACGACGTTGAACGCGCCGGCCGGAAGACCCGCCTCGAGGGCGAGCTGGGCGAGGCGCAGGACGGTCAGGGGCGCCTCCTCAGCTGGCTTGGCGACGCAGCAGTTGCCCATCGCCAGCGACGGCGCGACCGAGCGGGCCAGAATCTGCAGCGGGTAGTTCCACGGGACGATGTGCGCGGTGACGCCGTGCGGCTCGTACCCGGTGAACACGAAATTGCTGTCGTTCAGAGGGATCGTCGTGCCGTAGAAGGTCTCGACGGCACTGGCGTAAAAGTCGAAGTATCGGGCGGTCAGCTCTGCGTCGCGCAGGCCCTGCGTAACCGGCTTGCCGGTCTGCTCGCTCTCCAGCCGGCCGAGCTCCTGCTGGTCACGCTCGATCAGCTGGGCGATCCGCCTCAGCACCCGCGCCCGGTCCGCCACCGGCTGCGCGCGCCAGGTCACCTGCGCCTCGGCAGCCGCCTCGACGGCTGCCGCCACCTGCTTGGGGCCGCAGTCGACCGTGACGGCAATGACCTCACCCGTCGACGGGTTAAGGACGTCAACGGTGGCGTCGGCGGTCATCGGCTTGCCGGCGACGAGTGCGGGCAGGGTCTCCACGGGGTCTCCTCGGTGCTGTTGGGGCGGGGGTGTTGCGGGCCGAACGTCAGGCGCGTTGGAGCTGGCGCATCAGCCAGTCGCCGACGAACTGGCTGCCCGTCACGACGGCGCCGGCGACCACGGCCTTGTCGCCGAGGGTGGAAGGACGCAGGTCGACACCGTCCGCCAGCCCGGAGCGGATGTCGGGCTCGAGCAGATCGAAGCAGCCCGACAGGCCGCCCCCCAACACCAAGACCTCCGGCGCGACCAGGGCGTCGAGGCGGCTCAGCAGGGAGGCGATCTCGAGGCTGGCCCAGCGCATCACGGCCTTCGCGTGCCGGTCGCCGTCACGCGCCGCGTCCGCGAGCGAGCTGCCGTCGGTGACCAGTCCGCTGCCGTCGGTGACCAGTCCGCTGCCGCCGCGGGCGCGGTACTGCGCCACTAGACCACATGTGGGCAGGGTCTCCCCCAGCGTGTCGCCGGGCAGCAGGCGCTTCGGTTGGGTGACGGGCCAGCCCGCCACCCGCCCGAAGCGGCCCATCCATCCCGCGACCTTCTGGCCGTGCAGGACGTAGCCCACGCCGATGCCTTTGCCGATCTGCAGGACCAGCAGCGAGTCGGCGCCGGGGGCTGTGCCGACGTTGCTGCACTCGGCGATGGCCGCGAGGTGGTCGTCCTGATCGACGCTGACGCCGCAGGAGAGCTGGCCGGCGAGCTCGCCGCCAAGTGCCAGACCGACCCAGGCGTGGTGCTGCGGGGGGTTGCAGAGCGCCCCGGTCTGCGGGTGGACGACAGAAGCGACTCCGACGCCCACGCCGACCAGAGGCGCGTCGACCTGCCGCAACAGCTGCCGGACGCCGCTCACGAGCGCGCCGACCAGGCCGGTCGGGCTGGAGTCGGTCGGTTGCGACCGGAACTCGATGATCGCCCCGCTGAGATCAGCCAACGCGATGCGGGTCGTCTCGTTACCGACGTCGATGCCAGCTACGACTCCGGTCTCGGGCCGGAAGCGGTAGACGGTCGGTGGCCGGCCGAGCCGTCCGTCGTCGGCTGGCAGGGCCTGCTCGTCGACCAGGCCGCTGGCTTCGAGGTCGGACACCAGCCGGTGGACCGTGGGCACGGCCATGCCCGTGCGGCGGGCAAGTTCGGCCCGGGACAGGGTCGGCTCTGACCGCAGCTCCTGCACGACGCGGCGCAAGTTGGCTATCCGCAGGTCCTGTGGCACCAGGGCGGGACGCACCGACTCCAGCCCGGAGACCGCAGACAACTCTGCCCCAGACCTGCGTCTCGGCCGCGTCCCGGCACTCACTTCGCGGTGAACCCACCATCGAGCACGAGGTTGCTGCCGACAGCGAAGGAGCTCTCGTCGCTGGCCAGGAACAGGGCACCCATGGCGATCTCGCGGGGGTCGGCGGTGCGCAGGATCGGCGCCCACGTCGACTGCTCGGCTGCGGTCTTCACGGGATCCATGCTGTTGTCGACCTCGGCCTGCAGCAGCGGGGTGTTGGTGATGCCTGGACAGAGCGCGTTGACGCGGATTCCGTAACGGATCAGGTCCAGGGCCAGGGACTTGGTGAACATCATGACCGCTCCCTTACTTGCGTTGTACGCAGGTGACTCGGGTACGGCGACGATGCCCATTTCGGAGCCGAGCGTGACGATGCTGCCCCTGCCGGCCGCCTTCATGTGCGGTATCGCGTGCTTGATGAGCGTGAACATGCCCTTGACGTTGGTCTCGAGCACCCGGTCCCACTCGTCTTCCTCGAGCTGCTCGATCGGCATGACGCTCGTGATGCCCGCATTGCACACCAGGATGTCCAGCGAGCCGTACGCCTCCACCGTGCGCTGCACCATGGTCCCAGCGTCTGCCATGGACCGAACGTCGCCCTCAACGGCGGTCACGTCACCGAGGGCCGTCAGCACCTTGGCGGTGGCAGCGAGCAGCTCGCCGTTGCGGTCACTGATCACGACCCGTGCGCCATGTTCAAGATAGACCTCGGCGATGGCGCGCCCGATGCCCGAGGCACCTCCGCTGATCAGCGCGGACCGTCCTGCCAGCCTGCTCATCACGTTCTCTCTCGATTGCGTGCCGGATTTGTTTCCACAAGGTAACAAAACCGGACGGGGCGTCGTTGGCTGCCCCGCCCGGCGGCTGCTACCGCGGCGCGCTGGCGCCGCCGAGGCCCGGCCGCGCCTGGGTGGGCACGGCCGTCCCGCTGGATGGTGCGGAGGCGGCGGTGTCCTCGGCCGTCGGCGCCATGAACAGGACCTTGCCGAGCCGGTCCAGGGTGTCGGAGCCGCCGCGCCCCAGGATGCTCACCCAGACGATTGCGGCCGCGATGACGGCTAGGATGATCCAGGGCATGACGTTCAGCGGCGACTTCGGCCACGGGTGCAGGTTCAGGTAGATGGCCCCGAGGAACGTCAGCGAGGACAGCGTCGGAAAGACCAGGTGCACCAGCACCGAGAACTCGTCGCGGTATCGCTTGAGCATGAAGGTCGGCAGGGCGATGTTGGTCAGGATGAAGATCGGCAGGATGCCCAGCGAGGACAGGTAGCCCAGGTTGCCAAAGGCGTTGATCGGCCCCCAGCCGATCCCGGCCGCCAAGCCGATCGCCAGGGTGGCGATGCTGTACACGATGATTGCGACGTGCGGCGTTTGGTGCTTGTTGTGCGTCCGACCGCAGGCTCGGTGCAGGAGTCCGTCCCGACCGAGGGCGTACATGATGCGGAAGTTCGCAGTGTGGATCGCCAGCACGACGGCGATCAAGGCCGACACTGCGGCGAGGTCGACGATGTTGGCGTACCAGTGCCCGACGTAGCGCTGCGCTAGGTCGTGCAGCGGCGCGGTGGCCCCCGCCAGCTGGTCGATGTGCTTCGCGCCGTAGCCGACAATAATGGCGTAGACGGCAAGCGTGAACCATAGGCCAGTCAGCAACACCGAGCCGATCAGCGCAATGGGAAGGTTCTTGCGCGGGTTGCGGACCTCCTCGGCGACAGTGGAGCACGACTCGAAGCCGAAGAAGGTCAGCACGATGAAGACGAAGGCTTGGCCCATCCCGCCGAAACCGTTGGTGCTCTGGGACGGGGTGAAGGCCTGCGGCGCCTGACCGGAGTCCCCTCCGGTGACCACAATGTAGACCAGCAGGATCGCCACGACCGTGACCTCAGCGATGAGAAAGGCGATGCCGAACTGCATCGACACGTGCACCGAGTACCAGGCGAGTGCCCCGACGGCGACCACGATCGCGATCATCAGGACCCACCACGGGGCGCTGATCCCGAAGTCGTTCTTCAGCGCGTCACTGACGTAGCCGCCGAACAGGTTCGTGTTCAAGGGTGACTGCAGGGCGTACGCGAACATGAGCAGCATGCCCGCGACCAAGCCGGTCCTAGGCCCGAAGGCGAGCGTGATGAACTTGTAGAACGTGCCGGCTGAGGTGACGCGCTTGGTGAATTGGGCCAGCGTGGACGCCATCAGCGTGATGCCGATGGTGCCGAAGATGAAAACGAACGGCGACGACACACCGGCCTTGCTCGCCACCAGCGCGCTGATGAACAGGACCCCGATCGTCGGCGAAATGAAGGCCAGTGACATGCCCATGGCGCTGGGCAGGCCGAGCGCGTTCCGCTTCAGCTCGTTGCTGCCGGGGACGACTTCCACAGCATCGATCGTGGCCATGAGCTACCTCCTGGTCGAGTTAGTTGCGGACCATAAAGAAGCAACGCAGGCCCGTCAAGACCCCAATCGACAGCCTGGCGTCGTGGACCCGGGCTGAAGTCGGGCCCGGTGGTCGATATGGCCAACTTGTTATTCGACTGACTCCTCACGAGCCCAGTACAGACATCAACACCAGCAAGTCGGCGTTCTCAGTGTTCGCCAACACGACCGCTGAGTTGAGGGGGTTGGGCGGGCCAGTCGCTAGCGCCCCTCACAGAACCAGCCGCATGATGACGCGTGTGCCGAACCGGTCGAGACCGAGCGCCGCCTCGATCCGTCGCCGCTGGACCATCGCCGGGTGGCGTTCAGGATCTTCAATACATCCGAGCGACTCGTAGAACGCAACATTGAAGCTCACGTCGTAACTGTTCAGGTCCCTCACGGCGTGGCTCGCTGATCTTGGTCTGAGTTGCGGGAAGCTTCTCCTGTCCGTACTGCGACTTCCCCCGCAGGTAGGTGCTTTTCATGGTCGATCCGTTGGTTTCTG
>JAABUM010005570.1_pt1 | contig 13120 bp, 14 predicted proteins | sample 5559161 | NCBI WGS metagenome assembly JAABUM01 (sample SAMN10711868, study PRJNA513369) | rock metagenome | isolation source: Antarctica rocks | place: Antarctica: Victoria Land, Siegfried Peak nord | reverse complement strand
CGGTGGCTCGGACCGCGCTCGCGGTCTGCCACGCGGCGCATCCCGCGTACCGTGGCAGCTGTGAGCGCAACGACGATCAACTCATCTCTCAGCCGCCCCGGAGCAGTGGAGGGGCACGGCCTCGACGCCGGGGTGCCAGCGCACTACGGCGACCTGATGGGCGAGCAGCGACGGCTGGCCACCGGCGATGCGGTGGTCGATTTGTCGCACCGTGGACTGGTGCGGGTGACCGGCCCGGACCGGCTCACCTGGTTGCACTCGATGACCACCCAGAAGTTGACGGGTCTGGCCCCGCACGAATCTGCCGAATCCTTGGTGCTCAGCCCGCACGGTCACGTGGAGCACGCGTTGCACGTCGTCGACGATGGCGAATCGGTCTGGCTCGGAGTCGAGCCGGGTACCGCGCCGGCGTTGGTCCAATGGCTGACTTCTATGCAGTTCATGCTGCGAGTGCAGGTCGCCGACGTCAGTGTCGACTTCGCTCAGTTCGGGCAGGTGAGTGACGAGCCCGGGACAGCCGAGCAGTTCGCCGCGGACGGCACTGTGGTGTGGGTGGACCCCTGGCCGACGATGGGCCCGGACACCGCGTCCTACTCCGGCGATGGGCTACATCCGGCCGTTGGGCGCCGCTGGCGAGAGGTGATCGTGCCGCGCGATCGGGCCGCGGCCTTCATTGCGGGTCGCTCTATGGCGGGCATGTGGGCAGCGGAGGCCTTGCGGGTCGCAGACTGGCGCCCACGGTCGCTCGTTGACACCGATCACCGTTCGATTCCGCACGAATTGGACTGGCTGCGCACCGCCGTACACCTGCACAAGGGGTGTTACCGCGGCCAGGAGACGATTGCGCGGGTGCACAACCTGGGCCGTCCGCCACGACGGGTGGTGTTCCTGCACCTGGACGGATCGGGGCACGTGCTGCCTGAGCCTGGCGCTGCGCTGAGGTTGCCTGACGTCGAACGCCCCGTGGGGACTCTCACCAGCGTCGTGCGGCACCACGAGGACGGTCCGATCGCGCTCGCCCTCGTCAAACGCAACACTGCAGTCGAGAAAGACCTGGTCGCGCAGGACTGCGCCGCGTCGCAAACGGTGATCGTCACGCCGTGACCGACCCGGTCAGGCTGCTCTACGACACGGTCGCCACCTCTTACGACGCTGCGTTCGCTGGGGAGTTGAGCGCGAAGCCATTGGATCGCGCTCTTCTTGCTGCCCTGGCCGAGAGCGCTGCAGGGGGCGCGATGGCCGATCTTGGCTGCGGACCTGGCCAGATCGCCGCGCAACTGCGGTCGTACGGCGGCCAGGTGGTGGGGTTGGACCTGTCCGTGCAGATGGTCGCGGCAGGGTCGGCGCGCCATCCCCGGTTACAGTTCGCAGCCGGTGATCTGCGCTCGTTGCCACTCGCAGACTGCAGCATTTCGGCTGCTGCCGCCTTCTACTCGATCATCCACCTCGAGCCGAAACACCGGCCGCTGGTGTTTCGCGAGATCTGTCGCGTTCTGCAGCCCTCGGGCCAGGCGTTGGTGGCATTCCACATCGACGCCCCGGGGATCGGGTCAGGCACCACGGTTCGGTCGAGTGAGTTCCTAGGCCATCCAGTCGACCACGTCGGATATTTCCTGGACCCGGACGATATCGCCAGCAACGCCCGTGAGGCCGGTCTCATCGAGGTGTTCCGATGCGTCCGGAGACCGATCAGCGATTTGGAGTATCCGAGTCGACGTTGTTACCTCCTGCTGGAACGAGAGCGTTGACCGACTCGCTCAATGGCTGCAGAGGACTGTGCTGTTGTGGGATCTCGTCCATTTCGTCGGGGTGTCGGCTCCCCGGCGGTGCTCCTCAGACCTCGGGGCGGCAACGGTAACGACTGTGTGACGGTTTTCTGGTGTGAGACCGGTGGCGTCGCTTCATCGGGTACGGTCCCAGCAAGGGTAGGGATCGAGGGCAGGGGAGCCCATGGAAACAGTCAGTCTGATGACGATGTCGGTGCGCGAACTGATCGCGGAGCTGTCTGAGGTGGAAGCGGATCTGCGCCGGTGGCGCTGTCGTGGCGGTACCGACACCTCACGTCTCGAAGTGGACGATCTAGTGCATCGCGAGCAGATCGTTGTTCACGAACTGCGTCGTCGAGCCCGATCTCACAAATCCCGATCGCGCTGGTCGACCTGAGAGCCTCGAACTTTCGCATCGCCACCTACCGGCGTATAGATACCGTGTCGAGGTAGCTCAGCCCATTCACGGACCCCCATGGCGAGGAATTCGGCTACTCCCCGACAGGTCCGCCGCTGAGCTCCGCCACGACATCGAGGTGCCCGAGGTGGCGGGCGTACTCCTGGAGCAGATGGAAGAGAATCCGCTCGAGGGTGGCGGGCTGGGCGCCGTCCCAGCGGGGTCCGGGTTGACCGACAACGGACAGGTCGTTCTCCTGGACGATCCTGCGGCTGCGGACCGCCTGGGCCTGCAGAGAAGCGATGAGATCCGTGGTTGTCTCACCCGGGTCGACGCACCAGCGGTCGTCTCGCTGATCGCCCCACGGCTTGTCGACGTGACAGCCCTGGAAACCCCATTCAAGCCAGCGCAACTCGACATAGGTGAGGTGTTTGACCAGCTCCACCGGCGTCCAGCCTGAGGGCAATCGGCTACCGCGACGCTCGTCCTCATCCAGACCCTCCGTCTTGGCAATGACCTGCGCCCGGAAGTAGTCGAGGTAGCCAAGGAAGACCTCAGCGCGTGAGCCGGGGCGAAGCGTAGGGCTCGGAAAGGGTTCATCCACCCCGCCACGATGGCACAGCGACAGGACTGCCCGACGGTCCCACTTCACGATCGGGGACCGGGACGAGACCGGTCGACGGGCACCGCACCACAGGAGTGAGCTATGCACGGCTGAGTAATTTCGTCGTACTTGTGAGTAACATCACGCTTGCCCTGGCTTGCATTTCGCTAACCAAAGCAAGCATGATGGGGTGATGAGACCGAGCCCCGTCACCGATTTAGGTGGTTTTCTGAAGGAGCAGCGTCAGCAGGCGCAGCTCTCTCTGCGGCAGCTCGCTCAGCTTTCCGGCATCAGTAACCCCTATCTCTCGCAGATCGAACGGGGTGTGAAGAAGCCCAGCGGAGAGATCCTGCAAGCGCTCGCCAAAGGGTTACGGATCTCAGCCGAACAGTTGTATGTGCACGCCGGCCTGCTGGATGCCGACTCCTCCGGTGGCGAGCGCAGCGCGCTCGATGTGCGCACTGCTCTGCGCGCCGACCCGTTGCTTACCGATCGCCAGCGACGGGTGCTGCTGGACCTCTACTCCTCGTTCGTCGATGACGAACCGCTGCGCCCCACCTGACATCCCAGACCCCCATCGCCAGATCAGTCCCACCAGAAAGGCACATCATGGCTGCCAAGTCATCGAAGAAGATCGAGAACACCCCCCTTTACGCCCTCGTCGGCGCCGCTGATGCGGCCGTCAACAACGTCCGTGACATGTTCGATCGCGCCGAGGACCGTGCTGAGGCGCTGCGCAGCGAGGCCGCCCCGAAGGCCGTCCAGGCCCGGTTCGTCGAGACGCAGGAGCGCATCGTCGAGGCCGTGAACGACCTCATCACTCACGTCGAAGCCATCCCGCAGAACGCAGTGGCCACGTACACCCAAGTACAAGCTGATGTCGAGAAGTCCTACAGCGACTTGGTGTCGCGCGGCGCGAAGGTCGTGGACGACCTGCGTGACCAGCCGGCCAGCAGGAAGCTGCAGGCTCAGGCCGACAACCTCACCGGCCGCGCCCGCAAGCAGGCCGATGACGTGCGCAAGCAGGCCGACGGTGTACGGAAGCAGGCAGACGACGTCGCCAGGCAGGCCCGCAAGACGGCCGCGGACACCACGGCCACCGCCAGGAGCGCGGTGTTCGCGGGCCGCAAGGACGTTGCCCACGACGTCGCAGAGGCGGCGGCGCAGGCCACTCAGGACGGCGCACGTGTCGAGCGGGCCGCGCACCGCGCCGAGCGTAGCAACGCGGCAAAGGAGGGCGCCGCCAAGCCGGGCGCCCGCAAGCCCGGCCCCAAGAAGTCCACTGCCAAGAGCACCACAGCCAAGAAGTCGACTGCGAAGACGGCTGCGGCCAAGACGGCTCCGGCCAAGACGGCTGCGGCCAAGACGGCTCCGGTTCGCAAGGCAACTGCGACGAAGACCGCCCCGACCAAGCGCACAGCCACCAAGAAGACTGCGGGCGAGAAGGCGACGACGTCGACCCCTGCGGTCTCGACCCCGACGGCCGCTGCCAAGGTGCCGACTACCGCGGCGGTCGACACCGGGACCGTCAACACCGGGACCGCGAAGGCTGCGGCTCCGAAAACGGCACCCTCGAGCGCCGCGAAGTCGGATACCGCCAACACCGGAACTGCTGCGAGTTCGACCTCGAGCAGCACCAGCACCACGTCCTGATCGCTCGCCGGAGAATCCGCGTTTTGGGCCCCTCGACCCCAAACGCGGGGGCGAGCGGTGGGGTTCCCTGCATGTTTGGGGCCCCTCGACCCGGAACGTGCTGGAACCAAGGGCGCAAAAGCGAGGTCCGTCAGCTGTGACCCCTATCGTGCTAAAGGTGAGTTCAGTCCAAGCATTGTCAGAAGCGCCCGTGGTGGCGCATGTCGTCCGTAATGGTTTCGTGGAGTCGGTCCATCACGGATCCGCCGTGGTGACCGGTCCCGATGGGGCCGTGCAACGCGGGATCGGTGACCCGGGGTCGCTGTGCTTTCCGCGGTCCTGCAATAAACCGATGCAGGCTGTGGCGATGTTGCGCGCGGGGCTGCAACTGAACGCGCCACTACTGGCTCTGTCGTCTGCCAGCCACTCGGGGGAGCCGTTCCATCTCGACGGCGTCCGACAGATTTTGGCCCAGAGCGACCTCACCGAGGACGACCTGCAGAACACGCCGGACCTGCCGTACGACGAACAGGCTCGCAACGAATGGTTGGCGGCCGGGAACGGCCCGACGTCGGTTGCTCAGAACTGCTCCGGCAAGCACGCGGGAATGCTCGGTGCATGCCAGGCCTCAGGGTGGGACACCTCGACCTACCTCGACCCGAACCACCCATTGCAGCAACTCATGGGGCAGACCATCTCCGACATCGCCGGCGAAGACGTGGGCGCCACCGCCATCGACGGATGCGGCGCACCGGTCATGGCAATCTCGTTGGCAGGGCTGGCTCGTGCTTTCGGCAAAATCGCCGCAGCACCTGACACCACCGAGGAGGGTCGGGTTGCTCACGCCATCCGGGCCTTCCCGGAGTACCTGGGTGGGTCCCGTCGCGACGTGACGGCGCTGATTCGCGGCCTCCCCGGATCGGTGGCCAAGGACGGCGCCGAGGCTGTTTTCGCTCTGGGGCTGGCCGATGGCCGTGGGTTTGCTGTGAAGATCGCCGACGGCGGTAATCGCGCCCGTCAAGTGGTGATGGCCGCGTTGTTGCGTTCGGCGGGTGTGGAGGCCGAGGTGCTCGACGAAGTGGGTACGGTTCTGGTTCTCGGGCACGGCAAGCCTGTGGGGGCTGTCATGGCCGTAGGTATCTGACGCGTCATGCGGGCGCTACTCCAACGGGTGACGCAAGCGAGAGTCGACGTCGGGAGCGAGTGCGTCGGACGCATCGACCACCCGGGCTTGCTGGCGTTGGTCGGTGTCACACATGGGGATTCGGCGTTCCAGGCGGCAACTGTGGCGCGTCGGATAGCCGAGTTGCGCATCCTGGCGGATGAGCAGTCGGTGCTGGATCGGGGTGCACCGGTTCTGCTCGTCTCACAGTTCACCCTCTACGGTGATACCCGTTGGGGTAGGCGTCCGTCCTGGACGGCGGCAGCGCCCGCAGCCGTTGCCGAACCGCTCGTCGAACGAGTCACGGCCGAGTTGCGCGCGCGTGGTGTGCAGGTCGCCACCGGGTGTTTCGGAGCCGACATGCAGATCACCCTGACTGCCGATGGTCCGTTCACCGTCACGCTCGACACGGACCGAACGTAGACTCTGGTCATGGATGTGTTCTATGGCCTCTCCATCGCTCAGTTCTGGGTCGGCGTGGCCCTCGGTGCGGCGATGCTGGCAGTCGAGGTGGTCGCCTTCGTCGATTGCCTGCGCAACCGAGACGACGCCTTCGCCGGTGCGGGCAAGCTCACCAAAGCCAAGTGGTCGGCCATCACCGGTATTGCTGTGGTCCTCGGTTTCCTGCGAGTCACCAATCCCATCGGTATTCTGGGCATCGTCGGCTTTGTGGCGGCCTCGGTCTACCTGGTCGACGTACGGCCCGCGCTGCGTCAGATGGTCAGCGGCCGCACCCAGTCGCGCAGCGAAGGCCCTTACGGTCCCTGGTGACTCACCGAATCTGATGCACAAATTGACAGGCCGGGTGCAGCACTACGCCTGGGGGTCTCATCGCATCCTTGCGGAACTGACTGGGCGAGAAGCGCCGACAGCGAAGCCAGAGGCTGAACTGTGGCTCGGGGCTCACGAAGCAGCGCCGTCGATCTGGGATGACCGGTTGTTGGACGCCGTCATCGCCGCCGACCCGCCGGCAATCCTCGGCGCAGAGGTGAGCGCCCGCTGGGAGCAGCGGTTGCCGTTCCTGTTGAAGGTGCTGGCCCCGGCGCGGGCCTTGTCGATCCAGTGCCACCCTGACGCCGCGCGCGCATCGGCCGCTGTTCCCGGCACATACACCGACCGTTCGCCCAAACCTGAGGCCGTTGTCGCTCTGACCCCGTTCGAGCTTTTTGGCGGAATGGCGACCCACAAGGAGATCGTCGCCCGGTTGAGCAGTTTGGACGTTCCCGAACTCCAGCAGCTGGCACGAGAATCGGTTACCGCTCACGACGTGTTGACAGGAATTCTCGCTATCCCGCCGCATAGGCACAGTGAGCTGGTCACGAGGACCTTCGCCGCGCTGGACGGTGACCACGTGGTTCCTGCCGCAGAGGCTGGCGCCATCCAGTCGGTGCAGCACGATTATCCCGGTGATATCGGGCTGATCGTGCTGCTCACCATGCGGCACCGGATCCTCGATCCAGGCAGTTATGCCTTCGTGCCGGCGGGCGTCCTGCATGTCTACCTGAGTGGAGCGGCAGTCGAGGTTCAGGCCAACTCCGACAACGTCGTCCGGGCCGGGCTGACCCCGAAGAAGGTCGACGTGCAGGAGCTGCTGCGGATTGTCGACGTCGACCGACAGATGATTCCCGAAGTAGGTCAGGCGAGGGGTCGGGTCGTCGAGTTCCCGGTTTCAGTACCGCAGTTCCGTCTGGTCCGGGTCCAGCCCGGAGTCGAACCCGAGGTCGTTTCCCTGACCGGGCCGCGAATCGTGCTCTGCATCGGCGGCACCCTTTCGGTGCACTGTGACACCGACACCGACACCCTCGAACTCGGGCCGGGGGAGTCGACCTTCCTGACGGCCTGGCAGGGCGACTTCCAGATCAGCGGCACGGGCACCGCGTACGTTGCAGCACCCGGGCACGACAGCTGAGGTCGGCTAGTGCAGGAATCAGAAGTAAGGCGGGTGCGGATGTGGGCGAAGTTGCTGGACAGTCGCTTCTCTCCTGACCAGCAACTTCGCACGCACCGCACTAGCCGGGGCGGACGGCCGACCAGTCGACGGTGACCTCGCCCAGCCGCCAACGGTCGGAGGTGTCCTGCAGCGGCCATCCGGCATCGAGCAGTGAGGCAACTGCGGCGATGAAACGCTGCTTCGCGCCGTACGCCGAAAACGGGGCGGAACGGTCCCAGGCGCGGTCCATGGCTTTCAAGAATTCGTGTACTCGTTCTCCTGGCACGTTGTGGTGGATGAGTACCTTCGGTAGTCGCTCGGCCACCACGGAGGGGGTCGTGAGGCTGCTCAGGCGCAGCGACACGGTGAGCGACACCGGACCGGTCTCATCAAGCGCGACCCAACTGGCGACCCGGCCGATTTCGTCGCAGGTGCCATCGATGATCAGCCCTCCCGGAGCCAATCGGTGCCGCATCCGCGACCAGGCCTCTTCGACCTGCGACTCGTCGTACTGACGCAGCACATTGAACGCCCGCACGACCTGCACCCTGCCTGGCAGCGGGATCTCGAATCCGCCCCGCACGAAGGACAACCCGGGCCGCTGAAGCGGAAGGGCGTCGGCCACGCGCGCTGGTTCGATCTCGATACCCACAACACGCACACCCGGGTGTATTACCAGTAGGCGATCGTGCAGTTCAGAGGCCGTGACCGGACTACGGCCGTAGCCGAGGTCGACGACGACCGGTGCGGGGACCGCGCGCAACCGCCAGGCCTGTGGGCCGGTCAGCCACCGGTCACAGCGGCGCAGTCTGTTGGGGGCAGTGGTGCCACGTGTCACTTCCCCCACCGGCGCTGTGTTCCGCATCCGGAGAACGCTACCCATCCGGACCAGATCAGGTCGTGCCAGACTGATCGCCGATGAATCCTGCTGGCGAGATACCCACGTTCGGCCCGGGTGTGCAGCGCGTCGCGATGATCAGCGTGCACACCTCGCCCCTGGAGCAACCCGGCACCGGTGATGCGGGCGGAATGAACGTCTACGTGCTCGAGACCGCGAAGCGGCTCGGTGCCCGCGGAATCGAGGTCGAGATATTCACCCGCCGCACGAGCGCTGCATCGGCCGAGGTCGTCAAGGCCGCGCCCAACGTCGTGGTGCGCCACATCGACGCGGGCCCGTACGAGGGGTTGTCCAAAGACGACCTCCCCGGACAGCTGTGTGCGTTCGCCGCCGGGGTCATGCGGGTGGTCGCGATCAGCCCCGAGGGTTACTACGACCTGGTGCACTCGCACTACTGGCTGTCCGGACAGGTCGGGTGGCTGGCCGCAGACCGGTGGAACGTTCCGCTGGTGCACACGATGCACACGATGGCCAAGGTCAAGAACCGGTCGCTTGCACAGGGGGACCGCGCTGAGCCGCAGGGTCGGGAGATCGGCGAAGAACAGGTCGTGCGGGCCGCAAGCCTGCTGGTTGCGAATACGGAGATCGAGGCCGGGGAGCTGATCGACTTGTACGGCGCCGATCCATCCCGCGTCCGCGTGGTACCGCCGGGTGTCGACCTGGAGACGTTCGCGCCCGGCGACCGGCGGGTCGCGCGAGACGCGCTCGCCCTGCCGCAGGATGCGCGCGTTGTGCTGTTCGTCGGACGGATCCAGGCGCTCAAGGGCCCTGACGTGTTGTTGCACGCAGCCGCCGAGTTGGTGGCAAACAACCCAGAGCGCCGCCAGCGGCTGATGGTCGCAGTGCTCGGTGGACCGAGCGGTTCGGGGCTGGAGAAACCGCGGGCCATGCAGGCCCTTGCACGTGAGCTGGGCATTGCCGACGTCGTCCAGTTCATCCCACCCGTCCCGCGCGATGAGCTTGCCCAATGGTTTCGCGCGAGTGACGCGGTCGCCGTGCCCTCCCGCTCAGAGTCGTTCGGGCTGGTCGCACTCGAAGCGCAGGCGTGCGGTGCGGTCGTCGTCGTGGCCGACGTAGGGGGGTTGCCCCGCGCGATCGGCGACGCCGGAGTGCTCGTTCAGGGCCACGACCCGATCGTGTGGGCGCAGCAATTGGGGGCAGTGCTCGACTCGCCGCAGGTGCGCTCCGAGCTGGCTGTTCGGGCGGTCGCCCACGCCCGGCAGTACGGCTGGGAACGCACTACCGACGAGCTGCTCGCCGTGTACGAACAGGCCTGCAGTCATGCCCGGGTCGGAACCCGGGGTGAGGAAGCGCACTTACTGGAGCTGCCGCGCGCGCGGGCGGTGGTGCCGTGATCGAGCAGGTGCGCGCGATCATCGGGCAGTTCCTGGACGGCGCCGGGCTGGAGTGGGAGCCCGGAGCCCGCGACGGTGAGTACATCGTCACTCTGCCGGGCGAGCAGAAACTGAAGACCGGCGTCTCATTACTGGTCGGCGCGAAGGCGCTGACCACCCGGGCCTTCGTGATCCGCCATCCGGACGAGAACGCCGAGGGCTTCTACACGTTCCTGTTGCGGCGCAACCTGCGAATGGGCCCCATCGCCTACTCCATCGATGGCACCGGGGATGTGTATGTCGGAGGGCGTGTGCCGCTGGCCGCAGTGACCGCTGACTATCTGGACGACGTGCTGGGCGCCGTCCTCGAGGCCGCAGATGCACCGTTCAACGAACTGCTGGTGCTCGGATTCCTGACGTCGATGAAGCGAGAGTGGGCCTGGCGGATCAAACGCGGGGAGTCGACCTACAACCTCGAGGCGTTCCGGCATCTCCTCCAAGGAGAGGACGACCCCTCCTAGACTGACCGTCATGACCTACACCCTGGTGTTGTTGCGGCACGGCGAATCGGACTGGAACGCGAAGAACCTCTTCACCGGGTGGGTGGACGTCCCGCTCACCGAGAAGGGGTGGGCAGAGGCGATCCACGGCGGCGAGCTGATCAAGGAGGCCGGCCTGCTGCCGGACGTGCTGCACACCTCGTTGCTGCGCCGGGCGATCATGACCGCAAATCTTGCGCTGGACGCCGCCGACCGCCACTGGATCCCGGTGCAGCGCTCGTGGCGTCTGAACGAACGGCATTACGGCGCGCTGCAGGGCAAGGACAAGAAGGCCACGCTGGAAGAGTTCGGCGAGGAGCAGTTCATGACCTGGCGCCGTTCCTACGACACCCCGCCGCCGCCCATCGAGGACGACAGCGAGTTCAGCCAGAGTGACGATCCCCGGTACACCGACCTCGGCTCGGACGCACCGCGCACCGAATGCCTCAAGGACGTCATCGAGCGTTTCCTGCCGTACTGGGAGTCCGACCTCAAACCCGACCTGAAGGCCGATAAGACGGTCTTGGTCGTCGCGCACGGCAACAGCCTGCGCGCGATGGTCAAGCACCTGGACGGCATCAGCGACGACGACATCGTCGGCCTGAACATTCCCACCGGAATGCCGCTGGTCTACCGCCTCGACGACGACTTCAAGCCGGCCGTCCGGGGTGGGGAGTACCTCGACCCGCAGGCTGCGAAGGCCGCGGCCGAAGCAGTGGCCAACCAGGGCCGGTAGTTCTCGCGCTCAGTCCTGCTCGTCGGCGTAGCGGCCGGTGACCAGGTAGACGATCCGGTCGGCGACAGCGACGGCGTGGTCGCCGAACCTCTCGTAGTAGCGGCTGATCAGGGTGGCATCGACGGCGGCTTCGGTGCCGTGCGCCCATTTCCGGTCCACGAGCGTCGCGAAGACTGTGCGGTGCAGCTGATCGAGTGCATCGTCGTCTTTCTCGATCTCCGTCGCCGCGAGCGCGTCCTTGTCGGCAATGGCCTCTCCGGTCTTCGCGGCGAGATGCGCGGCGACCTGTTCCATGTCGGCGATCACATCGCGCAGTTCATCGGGGACGCAGTGCTCGGGATAGCGCATCCGGGCCACCTTGGCGATGTGCCTGGCCAGGTCGCCCATCCGCTCGATGTCCGAGGCCATGTGCATCGCGGTGACGACCATTCGCAGGTCGGTCGCGACGGGTTGCTGGCGGGCCAGTAGATCGACGGCGTGGTCATCGACCTGTCGGCGTAGTTGGTCGATGTCGTCGTCGGCCGCGATCACGCTTTCCGCAATCGACAGGTTGGCCGTCAGCAGCGCCTCCGTCGCGCGGGTCATTGCAACGCCGACGAGGCGGGTCATCTCGACCAGGTCGTCGGAGATCTTGTCGAGGTCTTCGTGGAATGCGTCGCGCATACGCCTATTGTCCTTGGGCTGGCCGGGCGGGTCGAGCGAAGGTTGACAGTTGTCGGTGAACAGCGCCGAACACGCAGATGAACACCAGGCAGACACAAGCCGACAGGTCTGTGGAACGGCAGCGGGCTGCGTACTGTGACCGATGTGTACGTCGTCCTCGGTCTGCTCACCGCACTTGTGGTCGGTGTCTTCATCGGTCGCTCGCTCGCCGGCCGCTCGACTCGTGAGCGCCGCGTCGGGCAAGCCGCGGTGGTTGGCTCCCAGGTCGAACAACAGGACCAGAGCGGACTGTCCTCGGAGGTCCGCGAGCTGCTCCAGGCACTACCGGGTATGTCCATCGTGCTGGATGCGTCCGATCGGGTCGACCGCGCTTCGCCACGAGCTGAAGCCCTCGGCCTGGTGCGTGGGACTGAGCTGGCACACAGCGAGATCCTGGACCTGGTGCGTGCGGTACGCCGTGATGGAGGAGCGCGCGAGGTGGAGCTGGACGTCGCGAGGGGTCCATTGGGCCCCGGGACCCTGGCGCTCAGCGTGCAGATCGCGAAGATCGGCGCAGCTCACGTCATCGTGCTGGTCGAGGACCTCACCTACTCTCGTCGTGTCGAGCAGACCCGACGCGACTTCGTGGTGAACGTCAGCCACGAGTTGAAGACACCGGTCGGGGGGTTGTCGCTGCTCGCCGAAGCCGTCGAGGGCGCCGCCGACGACCCGCAAGCCGTCCTTCGCTTCGCGGGCCGCATGCATGCTGAGACTGCCCGACTGACGACTCTTGTCCAGGAAATCGTCGAATTGTCCCGTTTGCAGGTGTCGGACTCGTTCGATGAACCGGTGCTGGTCGACGTCGCGGTCTGTGCCCAGGACGCAATCGACCACGTCCGACTACTCGCTGACAACAAGCAGATCGAATTGGCTCACGGGCCGCTTGCGGTCTCGACGACGATGATCTACGGAGACCCGACCCTGCTGACGACGGCAATTCGCAATCTGCTCGAGAACGCGATCCACTACTCCGACGCCCGCACGCGGGTCGCGCTCACCGTTCGCCGGCAAGGCGCGCTGGCTTCGATCGCCGTTACCGATCAGGGCGTCGGTATCTCAGCTGCTGACCAGGAACGAATCTTCGAGCGGTTCTACCGGGTCGACCCCGCTCGTTCGCGTCGCACCGGCGGCACTGGCCTCGGTCTGGCCATCGTCAAACACGTGGCATCAGGACTCGGCGGGGAGGTCTCGGTGTGGTCCGGGCAGGGTCAAGGGTCCACCTTCACGCTGCTGCTGCCGGTACCTCCTGCGACCCACGAGACGGCGCCGCCCGACCTCGTCGATCGACCCTCAGCACTGCATCAGTCCGCAGCCACCACCGGAAAGGCACGCTCATGACCCGCATCCTGGTCGTCGAGGACGAAGAGTCGATCTCAGACCCCTTGTGTTACCTGTTGCGCAAAGAGGGGTATGAGGTGGA
>JAABUM010005567.1_pt1 | contig 13126 bp, 18 predicted proteins | sample 5559161 | NCBI WGS metagenome assembly JAABUM01 (sample SAMN10711868, study PRJNA513369) | rock metagenome | isolation source: Antarctica rocks | place: Antarctica: Victoria Land, Siegfried Peak nord | reverse complement strand
GCTGCTTGGCTGCTGCGAGCTCCCGCTTGCGGACCGCCTTGTCGAGCCAGCTGAGGGCTTCATCGGAGTCGACGCCTAGCTGTCGTGCCAGGAGGTCTGCGCATTCGTAGAGCTCCCAGGCCCGCTCGTCACCGGAGCCGACGCCGCCGCCCAGGACACAGCCCTGTTGGCTGCGAGCAGCGGCGCTGCTCGCCGCTGCAGACCGGCGCCTTGTCCGCTGACTGCTACCGCCGTCGCCGCTGCCGATGCCATGTGGGCCTGCCGCCGCTGCCGCTGAACTTGCGGTGCCTTCGACACGATGCCTACCTGCAGGCACAGCCCACCGCATCTGATGCCCACTGTATTGCTGCATCTACCATTGTCGTGCCAGAACCTCACATGCTGTGCCATAAATGTCACGAACCTGGTTCAGCCCGGCGCAGGGTACGCCAGGCCTGCGCTGATCGGCTCTGCGGTTGCCGGCCGTTGGCAGCCACGCTGCAGTGCCGTGCCGCATGGCTCCGATATGCAGGCTGCAGCGATGCCGAGCTGTGCCTGCAGCTGCATGCATTGGCCCGGGAGGCAGATCGCCATCCGAGCATGACTGCTTTTGCGGGTGGCCCAGCGACTCAGCCAGCTCTTTGCTGAAGCGTCCTAACACTCAACAAAGCTCGCTACAAGGCTCCCGGCATATGCTGCACCTGGGGCAGATCAGGCCCGGCCTCGACCGCGGTGAGCCGTGCAGATATGTTGTGAGGTTCGGCCAAGCAGCTGCGGAGTGGGATCAAGCGGGGAATGACGGAAGCACGGCCGTGGCGCGGCGCAACAGCGTGCTCCGTACGAAAATCCTGTAAACGGGGTGGGAGGCCGCCCTGTAGTGCCAGGGGAGCTGACGGAGGGGCATGCCGGCGTGCTCCTCCACCAGGAACGGGCGGCCATCCACCTGCGCAGAATGCGGCGTGGCTAGCAGGTGGACGCATGTGCGGGGACTCACACCTGCCCGCTAGTGCACTTGATGTAGAGTCGGGCGGCAAGCGTCGCACCTCAAAGCTGCCGACGAGCTTCGGCAGGCAGTCTGCCGCCACCGTTTCTGCTCCAAAAACGAGCATCTGCTGCTCGTTTGTCGCAGCGACTGCGCCACTGCATGACGAACAGCCTTCTGCCATCTGCTGCGGTGAACGCGCCATTGCCTGGCTGCGGCTGTGGCCGCCAATGCTGCTCTTCCTGCTGCAAATGTGGTGCCGCGCTACAGCATGTGGCTGCTCGCCTGCTCTCGCGCACAACCCGCAGCGGCTTGCCAGGCTGCTGCCGTGATGTAGGGAACTGCTGCATCGTCTAGTATTGAAGGTTGCAAACTTGACGCCTATTGTACATCGGGCGCACAAAGCGGCAGGCTTCTCAATCACAGCTTGTTGGACTAATGTCAGTCAAGCCACGTGGCCCCCCGGCTCGTTGCAACCCAGTGCCCAATATTCAGGGCAGAATCGCATACCGTAGTCACGGGCATGAGTCGCGATGACAATACCATGCCATTTATTGAGTCCTCGCGGTCACTCACGGATCGTAAAAAGCATTTCTAAAAGCGGTCACGGCGCTGCCGCCGGATTTACTGCCGAAACGGCCCCGCGGCTAAAATCGCTGCTTCATGGCAAGATGGCCAGCCATGTCGAATTCGAATAAGCGAACATGCGGACTAAGCGTCGTGCGGCTGCTCTGTTGCGCAGATGATGAAGTGATTCATGATCAGCTGCGGCACGACCATCGACATTGCACATTTGGCGGTGGGCGCCAGCAACGATGCCCCGTCCGACGGCCGATGATCGATCGTGTGTCACGAACACAGCTCTGACGGAGTTTCGCCTGGAGGTAGGCATGTAGAAGTGGTTAGGCAAAGCAGAAACGGATTTCGGGTGCGACGTTTGTATGTGCATGTCGGGGTCGAGCTTCTTGCACCTCCTAGGACAGCGCAAGCAATAGGCTGGCTCTTACGCATTTCAACTGGAACTTGCTTGCAGCATGCACCCATTTCCATGGAGGCACGTGGGTCTCCCGCGGTCACATTTTGTCCTCAACACACGCACGGTCTTTAGGTAAGAGAATAACACATACGGGACCCTGCTGTCACCATTGCTGAACGCTTGTTACCATTCTCAAACTGGCAGGGATTGATCCTTCAACAAGGCTGCACCCAGCTGCAGTGTCATTGCACGAGGCATGCTGCTTGCTGCCTCATCGCCAGATCTTGGCGCGCGCTTGTTGACCGCCGGCGATAGCATCCGGCAATCGGCCACACAGCGAGTCAGGCCGCACTCAGCCGCATTGGCCTTGGCCATGCGCCTCGCCATATTCGCCACCGTGAAGATTACTGTCTCAGGCGCGACGCTCATGATCGGCAGGTCCAAAATTCGCCAAAAAGCGCTTCCTGGCGCGCCTCAAACTCCTGCGGCCACCACCCCTCTTCGACCACCTGCGGCGCGGCACCCGCCTGTCAAAGTTCAAAATTTACACCCTAACAGGCTCGGCAGGCATGATGAACACAATCATGCCATAAACACTGCTCTGGCAACTGTCAGCCGCTTGCCTATAATATAGGTACTCACACTGGCAAGATAAGTGCTCCAGCAGGTGGACACTACTGAAACGGAAAATTACTAATGTAAGTTACTCTGTTGCACCTGCTCCACAGTGAAGCGGAATCCATGCGGGACGGCGTCAGCACAGGCGCCGGCTCGAACCCTGTACAGGGAGGTGGCTTCGCTAGCAAGGTCGTCCCAGCCAGCCGCGAGATGCAGGCGGATTGTGGGTGAGTCATGCGAATCCAGCTCATACCTCGTGCGTCTGACCTGCGCAAGGCCAGTGTTTGTGAAATTGCAGATGCAGCATCATTTGCGCATATGTGCTATTTTTTGGCCGTCCCCTGGGACACATCCGCTTGCCTTGGCTTTGCACAGCCTCCGACATTGTGCATGCATGTAGACAACGACGCGATCGAGCGCAGTGAAGCAAGAGCCTACCTGCAGTTCGATTTCGTACTCCTTGCTGCTGCCCTCCGCTGACTGATGCTTCAGCAGCAGCAGGCCTACATAGATGTGTGTCGCCAGTATCTCGGCCTGTGGCACCACATGAAACAACGCTCCAGAAGGGGCGAAGATTCAAGCCAAGGGCCGCTGCATGTTGGTCAGATATCACAGCTGCGTCAGACACCTGGATGGCAGACACGCGGCCAAGCACACCAAAGCGGCAGTCGTCCTACCTCGGCCCGCTCATAATGCGCCTGGTCCGCCAGCTCCTCAGACAGCACTTCGAGTTCAGCCGAGTCGAGACTTCCCCCGCGCACTCTGAGCAGCATCGAAAAGCACTTGCAGCTGGCTGCAATTGCATAAACGAATGCAGAGGTGTGCAATGCCGTATTCCACCCCCACCTCTCCACCATGGAGTCCAGCCAGGCTGCGTAGTCTGCCTCGCGAAGACCACGAGGATCCTATTTCCAGAAGCATTGTAGATTGTGAGCGTGCAATTGTGATGAACTCCACCTCAAACGGGCCACTTGCGCCCTCAGGTCTCCTCACCTTGGGCATCACGGCACGCAATGCCTCCCGAGCAACGCGACCTTGCCTCGAAGGCTCGCATATCTGCGAAGCATCCGCCCATTCTCTCCACGCCGCTCAATGTGCAGCTTGTGCACCTGCCCCAGAATCGCAAGCAGGTCCTAGCAAGTGGATCCTGTGCCATGCTCACCCGAGTAGCTGACGCCGGGCGCATACATGTTCCTGCAGGGGATGAAAGGAGCCTCAGGCGCCAGTCTGGACAAACCCGGGCAGATTTGACTGCAGAGGTGCCAGGACCAGACGTGCTGGTCCTTGCTGGCAGAAGGGCCGACATGGTGTGCAGGGAGCAATTGGGCATTGTGCTTTGGATTACAGATGACGCGAGGGAGAGCAGGCCCAGAGGACGATTGACACACTGGGAGACACACTTCAGAATGCTCTAGGCCAGCTACCTGGCCAGCTACCTGAACACTGATTACATAATTGCCGTACTCTTGTTGAGTTAAAGTAATCAGCATCGGTGCAATGCGCATGAACGCCGCCGTCAGAGAACGGTTGCAGTTGCAGCTTGCGCAACAGTGATTGTTTTGTAGCCTTGCTGATTTACCGATGCATCGCGCCGCCTTCTGCACCTTTTGGTTTGGACTCGCCGTTTCGAATCTGACAGCCAAGGTGCAGCCTTCGCCATGTGAACCTTTGCGAATCATCTTCAGCAGGTGTCAGGTCGTACCACAGCTATGGCGGGGCTGATGGGCCAGTTCAGCGCGGTGAAAAGAAGACGAAGGCGCTTGTCGACCGGCCTATCGGCTATCTGCGCAAGCCGAAGCAGCACAAGGCTCCGTCGGGGCAGCAGGTGAGCTGTGCGCTACTAGCTTTCTCTACGATATGAGACGTCCAAGAACGTGTGAGGTATCGCTGGCTTGTGGAAGTGATCTAACATTTGCTTGCTGTGTGCAGCAGACACCTGGAATCATCGAGGCCTCCCAGCAGGCGCGCAAGAACGCCGAGGGCCTGGTGATCATGGCGACATTCCATCTGCTGCTGATTCTGCGGTGGAACTACGACGCCAGGGACAGCCACTGGCAAAAAGAGGTGCGCAGCTGCATCCGCCCCCTTCTGAACGCTGCGAGTCCGCAATCTGAACCGCGACTACGCGATGCATATTTGCGTACAAGGCAGCCATATTGCTGCTCACTTGGCATATGGCTTGGAGTCGCAGAGGTTCTCTCATTGGAATTTGTCGAATTTGATGGTGATGAGCCCACCCACATCGTCGAAACTTCCAGGGCCTGCGTCATGGCAAGTGACAGCGGAGGTCCCAATACCAAATCTGCATTGTAGCTCAGATGCATTGAGCGCGATCAGGCTGCTCCTGCATGATTCTGCGATGACAGCTTGAATGTCCCTCCTTGTGCATCGCAGATTGGGCTTGTATCAAGGCATACAGGATGTCATGTACAGCTTTGAACATTTATGTAGAGTATGTGGTGGTGGGAAGTTAGTTGACCGTGGAGTGACATGCTCGCAGGTTGACGGCTGGCGCCGCCAGGCCAACAAGCTGCTCACCACCAACAGACAGCGCGTGCCGATGCGACGATTTGCCATAGCACAGAAAATGATTTGTCCATGTAAGATTGTGGTGTAACGTTTTGGTTTTGCTTTCAAAACAGCGGAAGCAACTGGTGCAATAAATTCGCTTGACGTGCCTTCTGCAGAGCTCGTCGTCTGTCAAACACCATGCATATGCTGTCCAACCCACATGTTTGTTCATGGCGTCCAGGCCTGGAACCTCACATCCCACTCACGACGTTTTTCAATATACTCATCCTGCGAGACGTTCGTCCTTCACCGTGCTGGTGCCTGTCCTGGCGCTGCCGGCCACTGCCTCACTTTCTGAAAACTATGCCGCTGTGCATTGCATCAGGGCTGCATCCCCGCTTCACATGATCCCCTGACACACCTCGTTCTGCTGTTGCCGCCGCCACACGGGTGCGTCACCGGATGTGGACGCGCATCATAGACGACACCGATGAGTCGTTGGCGGCGGCGCCGGCGGCCTTGGCACCGGAGTGACGCTGCAGAAGCACAGCGTCTCATCGCCTGCGCAAGATCGTTTCGGTTTCTGAATGTTGGCCATCCTATATTCTCTGCATTGTGGCCAAAAGGACAGCATTCGGGAATTCGCCTGTGCAGCATCGTGCATGCGAGAGAGTCCCGGGCTGCCCGGCTGCAAATAATCCTCATCCCCACACAGCAGGGTGAAAATGTGCAAGTTGCACCCGACAGAGGGCTGCGGTCAAGCCTGCCAATGATTCAGATTATTGATCGCAGGATGATAACTTGCAGCTGCATGTATGCACCACCGGCAGACGCTTGCACGGCGTCTGCACTCAGCTGCTGGCGGAAGCACTCCGAGCGAGGGGTCCTAAACCCTAAACTCTACAGCACTGGAAGGAGACGCGACTCTCCGCGAAAGGATTGTCTGCTGTTTTCGCACAGCACAACGCATTGCGTGCTGCACAAAAGGGGAATGAGGTGGGACAAACGAGGGACGCACCGGCACCGACGATGGTCTGGCCGTCCGGCAAGATCGCGAGGCGCAGCACGCGCATGGTATGCCCCGTCAGCATCGCCAGCTTGGCCAGCCCCGGCCACCGCCACACGCACATCTGTGGCGCGTGATGTCGTATAGCTTGATACATGTCCATGAAGGCGTAGGTCTGTGACTCTGCTGCATCTGCCATAACAGGCGTTGCCAGCTGTGCAAGCCCCGGCCAACGGCCACCGCACACCTGATTTGCATGCGATGGGTTGTCACGTGCACCTAGGGCATGTGGCCGCAGCGTTACAGGCCATGCAAGCGTGCCAGACTGCAGCTGGACCTCGTGAGTTAGGCAGCAGCGCCAGCTGTTGCCAAGAGCTGCAGATGTAGTGTCCATTAGCCACTGCCAAATCGACTCTATGTTTTTGTCGAGGGTGCCGCCCGCAGCGCAAGGGGAGTAAAGGGGACGGAGTGGATCCCCTTGCCGCAGCGCGCACCCTTTCTGGCTGTAGCCATGCGTCGACGCGATCCCGTTGACGTTGTGGCCTCAGGACAGGTTGCACACCCGCTGCGCATGCCAAACCAGCATTCAGCAGTGGGGTCTCGAGTGTTTCGTCGAATGCCCCTGGTGGTTACTGGCTTAGTTCAAAATTGAAAATAGGGTTTAGGGTTTAGGGTTTAGGGTTATGCACCCTTCACGAGGCACGAGGCGCGAGACAGTGTCCAGGTGCCGCCTGTCGGTGTGCCTGCAGCACATTCCTGTCCCACGCACAGCAACAACGCAAACTTAAACTTGCAGATTACCCGCGAGAAACGGCATTCTGATGCACCAGGGAGCCGCTGGCGCTGGCGGTGAGCCCCAGGCGGTGGTCCAAACGCAGTTGTCAGCACTGGACATCCACATGTGCAGTCGGAGGCGTTGTGAGAAAGGGGTTTGACGCACCATGGTGCCAAAGTGTCAGCGGCGCCCGAGGCAATGCTCCAGAAGCGTGTTTCTTCTCTGCAAAAGTCGCATGGTGCCCTGCAGGAGGAATCTCAAGCCTTGACGCACCTGTGAGCCGGTGTCGATAGCTGTGAGCGCGGCGTCCGAGGCGGTGTTCGTGAAGCGCATGTTGCGGTCGGCGGTGCTGCCGCCGCTGGCCAGCGGCTCATGCTGGTGCGGGCTCCGCGCTGTCGCCTTGACCGCTGCCTGCGCTCACACGGACCTGGGATCGCAGGACGGTTGCAGGGACCAGTACGGGTATGACGTGAGGCCAATGACCTTCGAGGGTTGCCCAAAATTGCACCTGCTCGGCAGTCATGGCACGAGCTAGCAGCGTGCGCGCGTCCGCGGTCTCCGCTAGCGCCAGGTCCAGCGCCGCCCGCGCCCTGGCGGCTGTCGCTTCAGCGTCTGCCAGCGCCGCGTGCGACTCTGCACAGAGCATGCGTTGGCATTAAGCCCTAAACCCTAAACCCTAAATAGCGTAAGAGTATACGTACCCGAGACATATTCGTGGCTGGGAGCTCTGGTCGGACACATGCAGAGCAGGGTTTAGGGTTTAGGGCTTAGGGCTTTACCGCAGCTTGGCTGCACAAGCTGATGCATCATGGCATGGCCATCATCCGTCAGGTACGAGTCCGCATGAAAGCATGCAGGAAAGCACCTTCCAGCTGAAGGCGGGCACGCCGCAGGTCCGCGTCTCGGTCGGCGAGGTGTGCCTCCAGCGCCATGTTCTCATCTGCCAGCCTGCAGGTGCAGAAATTGCCCATGCTGTGCATAGAAGCTCTTCCGTATTGTCCACGATGCATGCAAAGCATTCTGGTAACCCTAAACCCTAGATACATTGCAGGCGATGCCGCAGTCCCAACTGCGGCTCCCGCTCTGCTGTGAAACCTCAGGCTGACGGAGACCACGCTTGGCATGCTCACAAATCCGTAGCGACCTCATTTGCAGTGGCTCACTTTTGGGACATCACGTGGGACGACCGCAGCGCCGCCTCCGCATCCAGCAGCCTCTCCAGGGCCTCCGCCGCGCCTGCCGCTGCCGCGCTCTGCCGCTCGGTGGCCGCCGCTTTGAGCTTTTGGCATTCCTGGGCAGCGTGCAAATGAGGCTTTGCGAAAATGAGACGTCAGGGAAGACGTGGGCACACGTGGCTGTCAGGTGAGTAACCCCCTTCATGCAATGTCCAGCCGACATCCGGTCGCTGCAGTGTGGTGGGGTGCTGTGCCGGTCGGCGTTTCCCGTGTCAACGGAAGCCATTCACCTTGCGGGCTGCAGCCGCAGCGGCTCGCGCAGCTGCGACGTCCTTGCCCTGCTCCTGCAGCCGCTGCTCGGCGTCTGCGGCTGCTGCACGTGCTTGTTGCTGCGCCGCCTGCGCTGCCTGCAGCTGCCCTGTTGTCCGCTTCAGCCTGCGCGCGGCATTCAAGTGTGGGAGATCTTGTTTTTTCTTTTCCCCAAGGTCAGGATCTGTACATGTCGCATAGATGTGAGGGCGGCTATGAAATAGAGTCTCGTTCACAGGCATCAGTATATGGTGAGCTGTCCTGTCGTGAATCAAAAGCACACACCTGACACGCAGGTCGGAGAGCTCCCTGCCGCGAGCGGCGGCAGCCGCCTCCGCCGCCAGCTTGCCCGCCTCCGCTGAGGTCCGGGCGGCCTCAGCGCCCCGCCTCGCTGCTTCCGCGACTTCGAGCTGCTCTGCTGCCGCCTGCTGCCGCCCGACGGCCCGCGCCAGCTCTGCCGCCGCGCTCCGCCGCCCCTCTGCTTCCTGCTGCTGCTGGTCCGCCACCTGCCGCTGCAGCAGGCTGACTTCGCTGCGCAGTGACAGCACGGTCTGTACGGCCGCATCTCGCTCCGCGGCAAGCTCTGCAGCCGAGGCCTCGCACTGCGCCAGCCGCTGCTGAGCGTCTGCCTGGACTGCGCTGCCAGGCTTGTCGTCCTGCGCATGAGATATGCAGGGTGGTTGTTGATTCCTCTGGTGTAGAAAATTCAAGTGCGGGATGTCTCTTATGGCATGGCACACGGAGAGCTCCTGCTCAAACCATGTTGAGACAACATGGTGCAATTTGCAATGAAACCAAATAAACATATTTGAAATTCATCCAAAAAAAACATGTACACTTATTTGTTCGTTAACCCGTACATGCCTTTTTCAATGCATACGGCATACGGCATTACAAACAATAATCTTTAAATTCAATCTTATTTATTAGGTTTCTTGGCAATAATTAATTTATTGCCAATAATACCATTAAAATTGCCAATAAAACCGTTAAAAATTAAAGTGAATAAATTTAATATTTGACTTAATTCCCAGTTGTAGCATGTACTGCTGTCAAATGCACCTGCTGGGTGGCGGCGTCGGTGAATTGCCGGCTGCACGTCTGCGCTCCGCCGCTGCGCATCTGTGGCCTGGCAGCGGCGGCAGCTGCGAGCTCCTCCCGCAGCCTGTGCGCCGCCTCGACTGCTGCCTGCAGCGCGCAGAATTGCCGTTAGATTTTCGGCCATGAGTTTTGTCTTGCAGAGCGCTGGGCCCGATGATGGATCGGTGTGTCGTCCAAGCAGCCAATGATCCAGCTCCGCCTCTGGATGACTTCATCCAAGACAGGTGACACCTTGGGTTTAGGGTTTAGGGTTTAGGCCAGGCTTGCCTCCAGCTCGTCTCTCGCAGCCGCCGCCGCGTCTTCCGCCGCCGCCGCCGCTGCCTCCGCTGTGCTGAGATCTGTGTGCACCTCCGCGAGCCGTCGCCGGGTGTCCTGCAGCGCAGTCTGCGCCTCCTGCAGCTGCTGCTCGCGCTGCAGCGACCTGGCACAGACGGCGGCCGAGACCGCCGCTGTTCGCGCGTCTGCCCTCGACACCTCGTCCTGCAGTGAGGGATTAGGGTTTGGGTTAGGGATTAGGGTTAGGGATTAGGGTTAGGGATTAGGGTTTTCCAAAAGCGTCGACGTCAATGCGTCAACTACCGACACCCTACTGCTGCTGAGAAGTCTGCACGTCGATGTCCTTCCACACTAATCTGTGCCTCGCCTTGCAGAGATGACGTTCAGATTTGGTCCAGCGACTGATCTCGGGTGAGCAGCACGGGTTCGGACAACTGTCTTCGGAAAATAAAAATCTTCGGGGTCACCTCTTGTTCTAAGCTTGTAAATTGATCTTCCTCAAATCTAATAAGGTATGTTATGTACATTTATATTATTTATAGTATTTATAAAAACATAGTATTAATCAAAACATCGCAACATTCGTTCACAACCTGGGTCCGTGCAAACCGGAATCCGTGACGCGCCTGCAGTTGCGCAATGCGGCGTGCTGCGGCGGTTCGTTCCGCTGCCGCCATCCGCACCCGCTCCTGCTGCTTTGCATGCACGCCGGCCGCCGCCGCCGCCGCCTCGCCGAGCTGCCGCGCACCCGCCAGCAGGGCGTCTGCGCCGGCGCCGAGAGCTCGCTGCTCAGCAGCCTCCGTCGTGGCAGGTGAGCTGGCGCAGACCTGCGGCGACGGCTGCCGCGCGGTAGCCAGCTGCGCGCATGGCGCAGCCGGTACTGGCCCCGCTGCGGCCGCCGCCGCGCAGAAGCTGGCGGGCAGCGGCTTGCCGGTGGCGTATGCGAGCGTCCGCAGCGCAGCCGCGACGCCCTCCGACGCCTGCGCCGCCTGCCCCACCAGGACATCTGTCGTTGCCGCCTGCCTGCAGAATGCCACCTGCACAGCCGTGCGCTGCTTGTGTTTTGCGACTGGTTCTTGAAAAAGCGCTGCCGAACAAACAAGACGTCCTCGGTATGTCGAGCAAAGTCACGAGCAAACAGCACGATGCTGCAATTGGAAGCCCGACGCGAGCATCATCCAATGGGGAAGGGAAGGGAATGGGGAATGGGGAATCCAATGGGGAAGGGAAGGGAATGGGGAATGGGGAATCCAATGGGGAAGAATGCAACCCCGAATGCAGCCACGCGCCTGGACTCAGCCACGCACCTGAACAACGCGAGTGCGCTCCGCCAGCATCGCCACCGCATCAGACGACAGCCCCAGCAGCTGCCGCAGGTCCGCCTCCGCAGCCGCGAGCGGCTCGCCGCCCGGCTGCGGCGTGCGCGGCGACGTAGGGCCAGCTTCCGCGGGGCTTCGGCCTGCAGGAAGCAGCTGGCGGAGGGACTGCTGCAGCGGCGGCGAGCTGGGCCAGCCGGCATGCTTGCGCGCGGCTGGCGCGGGCCGCTGAGACTCTGACAGCGGCGTCTGACACGCGGCCCTTGCGCTGCGGATGCGCGCCTGCCGCATGGACATGGAGGACCCGTCAAAACACTGGAAGCTATCTGTAAGCCGTCAGCAAGCCACCAGTAACCAAGTGTGGTCGGACAGAAGCATCCGAGTATATGTGTTATCGAGGGACATACCAGGTGCTGTCAAGCTGCCGATTGATGCATTGGGAGAGCACTGTCATTGCTATGCTGCAGTGAAGTGCAGCCACTCAGCCTGAAGCGACACCCACAAACCTTTACCTGCAGGTGTCGCAGAGCCTCCGTGCTGCCAGGCGTCAGCAGCGTCGCCGCTGCCGGCACATCACTGCCGTCACCGCGGCTGCCGGCATTCTCTTGGGACGCTGCCAGCGCGCCCGCTGCGGCGTCCGCCGCCGCCAGCAGCCCGGTGTTGGATTCCCGCAGCGCCGTCCTGGCGCCCAGAAGCCGCTGCCTCATCGCCGCCGCCTCGGACTCTGCCGCCTGCCGCGCCTGCGCCTGGGCCGCCGCCGCCGCCGCCTCGCGAGCCTCCGCTGCGGCGGCGGCCTCGGCTGCGCTGTGCTGCGCCTGCGACCGTGCAGCGGCAGCATCGGCGGCGGCCTCGGCTGCGGCGGCGGTGAGATGTTGGATGTGCACGTGCTGGTCTGCCGCCACCGCTGCCGCATCTTCCAGCGCTTCGCCCTGCTGCTGCAGTGCATGCTCCAGCTGGTTCACCTGCGAGGTGGTGGCACACGAAACATTCACGCCCTGCCATTCAGGAAGGTACTAAAAAAGCCAGCCTGTTTTGTGGAAACGCGCGTGCAGCCGACCTCACAAACAGGCAGTGAATGCGGTTCACCACGCCACACCACTGCAGGCACACGGCTCATGGCCGGCTTCTGCAGGGTAGCCGCGCATCTCGCCTTGCAGTCGACTGTTCCCTCACACAGCCCACCAGAGCACCCCATCTGCAGCCAACCCTGTATTGAGCGACGCACCCTGGCCTGCAGCCCGACTGCACGTCCCTCCCACACCGCTGCTTGCTCCTCCGCCAGGCCGCTGTCCCCTGCAGCGTCCGCCGCCCGCGCCCGCGCGCTCGCCAGCTCAGCTGCAGCTGCGGCCCGCCGCTCCTCTGAGACGGCGGCCTGCATCGGACACATGTTCCAACATGTCTGCATGTACTAAGCGGCAACTGGAAGTATCGACTAGGACCTGGCTCTGGAGCTGGCGTGCTCCTCCAGCAGCGAAACCCTAAACCCTAAACCCTAAACCCTAGAAGACGGTTGCTGCGAGGTCTTCGCAGAAGGGATGCAACAACAAGGGGTGTTGAAGTGTTCAGCATGCCCTGTCTTGGCGCGTAATTGTAAGAAGAAGAATGGGTCACTCCACAGTGCAGGGACACGCCTGCTGCTCAAGCTGCCTGACGCGAGCGAGCGCCGCCTGCCGCGCCAGCGCCGCGGCCGCCAGGCACCTTTGCACCTCATCGACCACGCATTCCACGCTGCCGCCGCCATGGCCGCTGCTGCCGTCACACAGGATGCCGCGGCCTGGAAGCTGGAAGCTGGAAGCGGCATCTACGTCCCGCTCAAGCTGCTGCTGCCGCCTCTCCGCAAAGCCGCTGCCGTCGCCGCTGCCACCCTCGTCCAGGCCTCTGCTGAAAGCGGCGCCGGCCGCGAGGCTGTCGAACAGCCGCACAGGGCCGGGCGCCGTGCCGAGCGGCGGCGTCGACATGGGGGTGCCGAAGCAGTCGTCCGCCGAGTCTTCGAATGTCGGGTTCTGGAACAGCGCTGGCGGCGTGCCGGGCCGCGGCAGCTGCGGTGAGCCCGCCGCGTAACCGTCACTGTGCATGCCCGGCAACGGGGCGTCTGCCGCGGC
>JAABUM010005566.1_pt1 | contig 13127 bp, 15 predicted proteins | sample 5559161 | NCBI WGS metagenome assembly JAABUM01 (sample SAMN10711868, study PRJNA513369) | rock metagenome | isolation source: Antarctica rocks | place: Antarctica: Victoria Land, Siegfried Peak nord | reverse complement strand
GTCCACCTGGACGATCGACAGGTCGGCAGAGACCAGTTGATTGAAGAACACCACGTGCTCCTGCGATATCGCCTTGCCGCGCTCGTCACACAGGATCGTCATCAACGTCAGCGAATCAGCCAGCACATGTTCGGTTCCAGGATCCCAATCGATTCCGACGACGACCCCACGCAGGCCCGGATTCTCTTTGCTGAGTGAAGCGTTCGCACCCTTGGGGAGTTGGTTCACAGGTCGAGCTCCGAGCCGCCGAACTTGTCCTGCAGGAATCGCCCCTGCACCTGTAGCGCCTGCAGGTCGCGCTGGTTGCTAGCGTCCGCCAGTTCGGTGACGCTGGCGCGCAGGGTGGTCAGCTGTTCGACGATATCGGTGGTCGCGGCGGCTGTCTGCGCCTTGTCGGCTACTCGCACCGCACCGATATAGCTACGGATCGACCCGGGTAGGTAATCGGTCAGAATCGCGTGCACCGCAACCCGGACGCTGATGTCCAAGAGTTCTGCCTCAGGGGATTCGAGCACGTCCGAAACCGTATCGGTGACTGCGCGCGCGAGCACCACCGCAATGGGCGGCAGATCTCCGGCGCTCCTGTTGACCTCCAGTACCAGCGCCTGGGTCTGCTCCCGCAGCGCCTTGACCGAGTCGTCGGACTCGGCGACCGAGGCGGCCGTAGGTGCCGCCAGGGTCACCCGCTGCTGGTCCGGCTCGAACATCCGCGAGAGCAGACCCATCGGTCAGGAGCCGATCTGACCCTGCGAGTCCTGGGCGCCACCGAAACCGCCGGACTGCTGCGACCGCATCGACCGCTCGAGGTAGGGCTTGGCGCGCTCGACCTGGCCCTGCAGTGCGGTGATCGACTGGGCCATGTTGGCGCCGGCCTCGCTGCGGAAGGTGTCGATTGCGTCCATTGTCTGGAAGACGTTGTCGAACGCAGCCTGCAGCTTGTCGATCTCGATACCGCTGGACGCCGCCTGCTGGTTGATCTCGGCGCCCTGCTGCTTCAACTGCAGCGACGTCGACTCGATCAAGTTGGAGGTCGTGGTGTTCAGAGAAGTGATCTGGTCGAGCACCAGCTTCTGCTGAGACAGGGCCTGGCTGACGAGGATGGCCGTGCGCAGCGCCGCGACCGTGGTGGTCTGCGCGCGGTCGACACCTCGGATCAGTTCCTGGTTGTTCTTGCGCACCAGGTCCAGCGCCAGGTAACCCTGCACCGAGACCGCCATCTGCGTCATGATGTCCTGCCGCCGCTGGCGGACCGTGAAGAGCACGTCGGACTTCATGATGTTCGCGTCCTCGGTGTTGCCCTGCGTTTCCAGTTCGGCGATCTTCTGTTCGACCGCTCCGTCCAGTGCAGTCGCGAGCTGGTTGTACTCACCCAGCTTCTGCATCGCCTGCCACATGTTGGTGCGCTCCATCTCGATGGCGGCATTGTCCTTGCGCAGTTCGTCCTGCCCGGAGGCCAGGGACCGGATGATGGCATCGATGTGGGACTGTGCGGTCTCGTACTTGGCAAAGTACTTTTCAACCCTTCCACCGCCGGGCAACCACTTCAGCACCCGTTTCATGCCCTTGAGGTCAGCGCGGTTCGGGTCGAGATCTGTCACGGTCTTGCGCAGCTCGACCAGCGTGGTGCTGACCTTGCCCTGCGGGCTCTTGTCGCCGGCCTGGGCGGCGGGGCGCTGCAGCATCCGGTTGGACACCTCCGACGTCCGCTTGATGTCCGAGTCGCCCATCAGGATGATCGAATTCACCTTGTCGGTGAATGCCGGTGCCTTCATGTCCATCGAGGTCAGATCGGTGACAAAGGCCTGCGCCTTGCGCTCGATCTCAGTCCGCGCCTCGGGCGCGACCTGGACGGACTGCACGGCTTGCGATTCCTGCACGACCGGGGTCGGGGCCGGGGCTTCGAGCACGAATGCGCCAGGCGCGGGCTGCTTGGCGAGCGCCGGGCCGGTGCTGTTGCCGGTAGCGGTCAAATCCAGTTCAGACATCGAAAGCCTCCATCTCGGGCGCGCTGCACACGCCGTTCCTAAGGAACCACTCTAGAGAGGACGAACGGGCGGCACCCAACGGTTCCGTCGGTCGACCCCCGACGTGCGCGAGCACCTCGTCGCCGTGGCGGGCCTAGGCGCACAACGAACAGTGTGTCCGCAACTTCGGGTACCCGTCCTAACGAAAACGCAGACACTCGTGCATGGGCGCGCTGCCGCCTCAGGCGTTTGCAGCCAGGCGCTGCTGCAACGACTCGTGCAGCAGGATCGATCCGGCAGTAGCTGCGTTCAGCGAGGTGGCATTTCCGATCATCGGAATGCTGATGATCGTGTCGCAGGATTCTCTCCAAGCCTTCGCAAGGCCACGCGTTTCGTTGCCGACGATCAGCACGGTCGGGGTGCGGAAGTCGACCTGACGGATGCCGGCTGTGCCGTCTTCATCGGTCCCGAGAACCTGGACCGCAACGCCGCTGGTGATCAGTTCCCGAACCCGATCGAGCACGAGCGTCGGGCTGTCCGCACGGACCACGGGAACGGTGAACAGCGAACCGGTACTGGCCCGCACCGATTTGGGATCGTACGGATCGGCCGCGTGGCCGCACACGACCAACCCGGCACCGCCGAAAGCATCGATCGACCGCAGCAGGGTGCCGATGTTCCCCGGACTGCTCGGGCGGTCGAAGACCATCACCGGCGAATATGGAGCCGGATCGACGCGACTCATATCGTCGGCCGGCATGGCGACCACGGCCAGCAGCTCTGCGTGACCCTCGTCCTTATCGGACAACTCAGCGAAGAACTCGGGATCGAGTTCGTAGCGAGCGGCGTCGGAACCGGCCCATGCTGCCCGCGCCCATTGCGACGGTCGTACACCCTCAGGTCGGATCAACGCGGTGACAGGCCAGCCGTGCTCGAGCGCAAGCGTGATGGGCCGCACCCCTTGTACAACGAACTCGCCTGCACGGTGCCGCTTGGTGCGGTTTCTCAGCAGTGTCTCCCAGTGCTGGTAGGTCGCGTTGCGGGCACCGATCCGGATCGGGCGCCAGGCGACATCAGAGGACATGCGGCCACGCTAACCGGCGGACGCCGGTCAGCGCGGCGATGAACTGCAACGCCTCGGACCGTGTGAAACGCCTCAGACGTTGCGCGCGTGCATGCGGTGCACGTCGGCGAGGCCGCCGAGGGCATCGTGCTCGATGACTGCGTGGGCGCCGAAGCTGTCCCTGTTCGACTGGATGCGCAAGGGCCGACGCAGGGCGATCCACTTACGGCAGGAGATCCGGCGCAACGTGGCGCGATGCACGTCGGCGAAACCGCCGAGGGCGTCGTGATTGATGATCGCGTGGGCGCGGTGGTCTACGGAGGTACGGAGGCAGTTCGTCATCTGAGGCACGAGTTGATTCTTCGCCTTCGGACTGTCCAGAACAATTAGACGATCCCGCGCTGTTAGTTCATGAAATATGCATGATTGCTGAGCGGTGGGCGGTCCGCGCCAAACCTGATGCATCGCAGGCTATTCGGGTGACGCAGGTTGGGAGAGTGCGCAATTGGCCACCCTGCCGTCGATCTTCGTGTGACCTAATTCACCCTCGTCGCGGAGCCTCAACCGCGCATTCTCGAGCGCCGCGACAGGCTGACGGGTCACGGAACCGGCCGGCATGCAAGGGGCCGCGATCACCGAAGTTGTACAGATGATCACGGCCGGGAGGCTGGCTGCTTTCAGATTTTGCGCGCGTGGATGCGGTTCACGTCGGCGAGACCACCGAGCGCGTCGTGGTTGATCGCGGCATGAGCCGCAGCGTCGGCCCGGTGACTCGAGGGGCGCCAGGCAACGCGATGGGTTCGGGGTGCCCGCGAACCGAAGCCGGTCCAACCGTCGTTGGGGGTTGAGTAGTTGCGAGCGTCGAAGGGCCGGAAGCGGTTCATCATGTGTTGCATACCTTCTATTATTCGATTTCGAACTAGGTTGCACAAGGTCGGTTTGCTTACTTTTTTATTCAGTACTACTAATGTGTCTCAAGTCTCGTTGTCAAAGGGGTCAACTTCCTTCTTCTCCAATGTCTTTCAGGTTCCTGAGGCCAGGCCTCGTCAGGTGGCACCAAAAGGCCGCCGACCGGGGTGTGGTGTAACTCACCCGTATCGGCGGCGCTGGTGGCCTATCTCGCGTCATTCCAGTCCGACGTCGTTCAGCGCGATGTGTGACGCCTCACGTTACGGGCCCGGTTCTGGTAGACCCAGGGACGGTTGACGCGGTCGACCGCGGCCTGAGCGTCATTGATCTCGCGGAAAACCCGGCGTATGGTGCCTGCCGCGCGGCGGGCCTTGGAGTGCGGGGAGACGCCGCCACCACGGGTATCAGTGGAGGTCATGTCGCGGCCCATGCGGTCGCTGTCGTTTTCTGAGAGTGCGTGGGTTGTGGTGTGGATGTTCATGAGTCAATGATGACGCAAATTATTAATTAGCACAAATAACGATCAGTGAACTACTCAGTAGAATTACTGTATGGTTACGTCCATGATCGACACCAACCGTCTCCGCGTCTTTCGAGCCGTCGTCGCCAGTGGCTCCGTTCAGGCGGCTGCTATCAACCTCGGCTTCACTTCCTCTGCGGTCAGCCAGCAGATCGCAGCGCTGCAGCGCGAGACCGGCCTGCAGCTGTTCGAGAAGTCTGGACGCGGCATCTCTACAACGCCGACCGGCCGCACCCTGGCGGCCGAGAGCGATGAGCTGATGCGCGAACTGGCCCGGCTCGACGGCGTGCTCGACGACCTGCGCGAGGGACGCGTGGGTGCCATCGTCATAGCCTGTATCGCCTCTGCGGGCGAGCGGTGGATGCCGCCGATTGCCCGGTCCTTGCAGCGCGAGTTCCCAGACGTCCAACTGACCGTCGACCTGAACGATCACAACAGCCAGCAGAGCCTGGTGCGGCCCGACATCGATATCCGCGACGAGCCGATCGGCGATCCCGCTCAGGTTCCCGGTTACACCCGCTACGAACTCACCGACGATCCTTACGTCGCCGTGTTCGCGTGCCACAGCCCGCTCGCCAAACTGGACGTCGTTCCACTGGCTGCGCTGGAAGGGGAGCGATGGGTCGTCGACAACGCGCATGACCCGGTCGGCAACCGCATCGTGCGTGATGCCACCAGAGCGGCCGGGTTCACTCCGCGATCGGCAGCTCAAACGGCTGATCACCATGCATCGATCGCATTCGCGGCGGCTGGGATCGGCGTCGCGGTCATACCCCGGTTGGCAGTGGGCACGCTGCCTGCCGACGTCTGCCAGCGCGACATCAGCGAGCCCGCACCGCGGCGTCGCGTCGTCGCGTTCGTTCGAGACAGCGTGAGCGGCCACCCCGCGATCGCTCGCACCCTGGAACTTCTGCGCGACATCGCCGCCGCATCCTGACGCGCGCCGACCGCGGGCGCCTTTTCTGGTGAGGGTCGTGTTGTCGCACGACCCTCACCAAAAGATGTGACCTCAGCGGTCAGCCGCTGTCCGGTTCGCTATGAGACGAAACCATTCCACGACGACGGGTCTGGTGTCGCGCAGTACCCAGTCGGGGTTGCCGGATTCCTCGCGAATGAGGTGGTCGACGTCGCCCCAGAACACGACGTGGCCCTGCCGCCACGCCGCGGCATCGGCGAAACCCTCTCGCGCAACGTCGTCGCCGACCATGTGTAACGGGATGATCGTGGCACGGGTGGGCTCGGCCACCCTGTAGAAACGGCACCGGTGGTCAACCAGTTTCGGTTGCTGATCCACCTTCGGCAGGGGGTCACCCGACAAACACTCAACCGCAAGGGATGACGTCTCAGTCTTCTCACCCCGCTGAACGGCCGCGATCAGCCGCTCGTCCAGGCCGCCGTCCCCGCTCCTTCCAGAAGTACGTCGCCTTCTGCGACCTCGTCCCGGCAGGTGACAACCGCGACCGGCTCTTCGCCCAAGCTCACGCAGCGACGTCGGACGGCACTGCCCTGATCGGGGATCACCAGAGCGAATACGTCTGCGACTGGTACGGCAGCCCCGGCCAACGTGCTAACATGCGCGCAGCTGCCCTGGCATCTTTCATCGCCGACCACAACGCTGCACCGCAGCGGTACCTGGCGGGTGGGTTACCCGGACTGCCTGCTCGAACCGATTGGTTCGACCTCGCGCTGTGCCCACATCTGCTGTTCACCTGGGCAACCGACGTCGACGAGTCATCGCATCAGGCCTCCCTGGTCGGGCTATGCCGCATCGCGACCGGGGTAGGAGTCTTTCCTCTGGTGCTGCGCGGATGTGCGGAACCCGTCGAGTTCCTTCCGCGACCGCGCGCCCCGCTCGAGGACGAGTCAGGCATCGTCAGCGACAGTCGTCACCGTCGACTATGAGTTCCAGCGCGGCGCGCACCAGATGCTGCGCCTGCACCGGCCGATCCGCCCTCACTGAGGCCGCGAGGCAGGGCGACGTATGTTCATTCGATGACGACGATCAACGCGATCTACCGGAAAGATCAGGCAGGCGAGCACCTCAGCGACGAAGAGGTGGCGCGGTCGTACGCCTGGCCCGAGGCGCGGCCGTGGGTGCGAGCCATGATGGTGACCACCCTGGACGGTGCTTCGGCCGGATCGGACGGCCTCAGCGATTCGGTGTCGTCCGACGCCGATCAGGTCATCTTCGCTGCGGTCCGCCGCTACGCCGACGCCGTGTTGGTCGGCAGCGGCACCCTGCGCACCGAGCAGTACACGCCGATGAAAGCGAACCCCGCCGACGCCGGGCAACGCGAGGCTGACGGTCAGCGTGCGGCACCGGTCGTGGCTGTCGTGAGCGGGTCGCTGAAGCTGCCCTGGGAACTGCCCATCTGGACCGAATCCACCCATCGACCGTTGGTGATCACCGAGGCAGGCGCCGATGAGGACCGTCTCGCCGAGGCTCAGAAACACGCTGACGTCGTCATCCTCGACGAGGTCACCCCTCAGACGATCGTGGACGCGTTGATCGAGCGCGGGCTGCGCCGCATCGTGTGTGAGGGCGGGCCGCAGTTGCTGCGCAACCTCGTCGAGGCCGGTGTGGTCGACGAGGCCGACATCACCCTCGCGCCGCTCTTCGCCGGCACCGAAAACTCGCCGTCCACAAACTCTCTGCCCGACGTCTCCCACTTCGGTCTGGAGCAGGTGCTGCAGGGGGAAGGCACGTTGATGATGCGATACCTCGCGCAGCGCCGATGATCAACCTCGCCGGATTGGCACGACTGACCGCCGAACACGCAGACGATCTCGATCGACCGGTCGCTCCGCTGCGGCTGGGCACCAGGGTCTACGACACCGATCGCGAGCCCGTTGTGATGAGCGTAGTGAACTTGTCGCAGGACTCCGCGTACCGCGAGAGCGTGGCCGTCAGTACCGAATCGGCAGTGCGGAAAGCACGCGTGCAGATCGCCCAGGGAGCCCACCTGGTTGACTTGGGCGCCGAATCCACGGTCGCCACTGCCACCGCAGTTGACGACCAGGCGCAGCAACGACTCCTCCTGCCGGTCATCCAGCAGCTCGTCAAGGAGGACATCGCGGTGTCGGTCGAGACCTACGAGGTGCCGGTAGCGGCAACAGCGCTGGAAGCTGGCGCCTGCGTGCTCAACCTGACCGGATCAGGCCACGACGACGAGATGTTCACGCTCGCTGCCGAACATCGGGCGACAGTGGTGTTGTGTCACCTACTGGGGCCGAACGCGCGCGACATCACCGACGCCGACGTCACGGTCGACCTCATGCCGGCGATGATCGAGGGCTTCGAACACCGGATCGCGCGAGCGCGTGAACTGGGCGTGACCGAGCTGGTCATCGACCCGGGCGTCGGATTCGGCTACCGGTTGGCCGACACTGCCGCACGCTCCCGCTACCAGACCGCCGCGCTGCTGCACACGTTCCGGCTACGCCGCCTCGGCCTGCCGGTCTGCCACGCGCTACCGCATGCCTTCGACACGTTCGAGGATCAGTTCCGCAGCGCCGAGGGCTTCTTCGCCGTCCTCGCGCACCTGGGCCAGACGGGGGTCTACCGCACCCATGAAGTGCCGCTGGTCCGCTCGGTTCTCGAAGCGATGAACAGCTTCGACACTCAGGGTTGAGCCAACGCCGACTCCTCCGTGGTCGGGTCAGCGGCTGTCCTGCTTCAGTGCGGTGTCGATGGTCAGGGCGGCGGCGATGCACAGCGAGCGCAACGGGTCGGGCATGTCGTGGTGCAGGTGCACGACGTAGTTGTCGGCGGTGGTGAACATGGTCGTCAACAGGCCTTCCCACGTCTTGGTCACCCGCGCGACCTCGACCCCTGCGGTGTCCTGGAGGGCAAAGTTCCAGGCCCGCCAGTTCTCAGCGTTGAGCGAACCGACCTCGTTGCCGCTCGCGAGGAGCCCGAAGCGGATCTTGCCGAACACGTTCTGCTGCACGAGCCGCCCGATCTCGTGACCGTCCGGCGATTCGACGATGATCGTGGACTTCATCACCTTGGCCGGGCGAGTGAGGCGCAGGAGCACCTGCCCGTCATTGTCGCGCACCTCGAGACGGTGGGTGAGGAACTGGTCGTAGCTGGTCAACAGCCGGACGGCCTTCTTCATCCCGCTCTGGCCGACCTCGACGACGGCGCCCAGCTGCGAACCGTCCTGGGCGTAGACCGCATATTCGTTGGTGATCTCGATGATCTTTCGCTTCTGACTGACCACCAGTACAGGTTCGGTGAACACATTGCGGCCACGCGATGCGGTACGACCGTCGGTCCTCCCGCTGGCGTATCCCCCGTACGACTGGTCACCGTAGCCCTGCGCGATCGAGTCGTTGAACCGCTGCAGCCGACCTTGCCCTTGCGCCTGACTCGGGCCTTGCTGACGGGGCACGTTCGGCGGCTGCGCCTGGCCCTGATCGGCGTACGGTTCGTTCGCTCTCGCTGCTGCGTACGGGTCATCTCGCTGGCCCTGCCCCGAAGGCTGTCCGTAGGACGGTCGCACAGGTCCGTTCCGATGGGCAGGCCCGTTCGGTTGCGCTGGTTGGGCCGCTCGATTCTGCGCGTAGGGATCGCGTGCCTGCCGTTGCGCAGCCGGCAGTTGCGCGGCGGCTGCCGCACTCCCGATGCCGTTCGGAGCCTGCGTCGGCTGCGGCGTCGACCGCGCTGGCGACTGTCCTGAGGACGAGGACCCCGGGTAAGCCTGCGGTTGCGGCGACCGCGGGTCATTCGGCTGCTGTTTCAGCTGGGTCTGACCGGTCCACCCCGATCCGTCCCACCAACGCACCCTCGACGCATCGAGGTTGTCGGGGTACCACCCGGGCGGAGTCGCGTTCGTCACGCCCCCACCTTAGTTTTGGACATCCACAGCGGGGCACAGATGACTCGTTGTGCATCTCCAACACGGGTCGGAGGGTTCCGGTCACTTCGAGCGCGGCACCAGGAACACGGCGGTCAGACCTCTGTGATCAGATCCGGTGACCGCGAAGGTAGCCGACGATTCGACGGCCATTCCCGACGACAGAATGTGGTCCAGGCGGGTGAAGGGCGCCCAGTTGGGCCAGGTGTTAGCCATCCCGAACCTGGGCTTGGCCGACGCCTCATTGAACGTGCTCGTCAACTGCCGGAACATCGCGTGGCCAATTCCTGCGTTGAAATCGCCTGCCATGACGAACGATCCGCGCGTTCTCGGATCGTTGGCACGCGTTTGCAGCAGTTGCAGACTGCGTCGCCAGTCGTTCGCAGTTTCGTAGACGGGCGGGACGACATGGACGGCCTGCAGGCGCACGACTGCACCCGGAATCACCACCTGCGCGCTGGGCTGTTGGAAAGAGTGCAGCACTTCGTTGCCGAAGGAGGACTGCACGTTCCGCAGGGGGTGGCGCGACAAGAGGGCGGTTCCGTAGACCACGTCGCCGACTGGGGCCACTTGGTATTTGAATGCCCTCATCCGGGGGTCGCCCAAGAGCTCAGCGACGGCCATTTTGTCGGTTTCGGTGAGCACGATGGCGTCGGCGTTGATCGAACGCGCCTGCTTCGCGATATCAGAAACATCGCCGCGCGAATCCTTCATGGTGGCCGACACGATCGCGAACCTGGTGACGTCGGTAAGGCCCGGCGGGACCTCTGGTGGACGCGACGTTACGGAGCCGGCGACAAGGACCACCGCCACCAGGAACGCGGGCACGAGAATCACAAGGCCGAGCCACCGGCGGCACAACGCCAACATGAGGCCGACGATCAGCAGGAGTCCGATCGCCGGCTGCCAGGCCGCCTGCAGAGCTGGCAGCAGACCGAAGGCGGTCACATCGAGCCAGCGAGAACACAGGGCGGCCAGGAATACCAGCCCGAGAACCAGGTAGAACCAGTCCCATCTAGTTGTGCGGCGAGCCGCCGCCTCAGTACTTTGCGATGAGGTAGCCACTACCATCTCTCCATTTGTCGACGCTAAGCGCAATCTTCGTTGCCGGCGCTATGGCTACCGGGAAATCTTTTCGCCCCCCGCACAGATCCACACTCGATCCAGAGATCGTTTCGACGCGAGTCACCGATTTCCCCTTGGCCAGCACGACGATCTGTTGGTTCCCGGCCACCTTGGATCCATCAGCCGCGCCGGCCGGTCCGGCCTCGTTTCTCCTCATCGCAGTGACCGTGCCGTGGGGGCAGCCGACGACGGCAGCGTCCCGACCGATGCCGTGTACCTGACTGAGCGTGATGAACGTCGGCGCTGGGCTGCGCTTCGCCACGCCAGCTAGCGGCGTGACCCTCAATTCGCCGCCATCAGAACAGGCCGTCAGCACCGCAAGTAGGGCACCGGCAGCCATCGACTTCGTGTAGCGATCACTCCCGAACCCCCTGGATCAGCGCACCTCGGCGCTCAGGGTTGTGAGGACACCCGGCATATACCCTGAGGGTCAGGCGGCGGCGCCATCCTCCTCGACTGCAGCGATCCGGGACGGCAGCGCGGTCGGCTCGACCTTCTTGCGACGACTGGGAAACTTCACCTTCGCAGCGATGTGGTTGGGCAGCGACAGTCGAATAACCTTCATCCACGCCGAACCGACCTGCTTGGGCAACGGGCCGCTGGTGTACTGCAGGCCGTAGCGCGCGCAGATGTCGCGCACGGTCACCGAGATCTCGGCGTACCGGTTGCTCGGCAGGTCCGGAAAGAGGTGGTGCTCGATCTGGTAACTGAGGTTTCCGGTGGCGATGTGCATCGCCTTGGAGCCGCTGATGTTGGCCGAGCCGATCATCTGACGCAGGTACCAGTCGCCACGGGTCTCACCGGCGATCGAGGTCTTGGTGAACGTCTCGACGCCCTCGGGGAAGTGACCGCACATGATGACCGAGTGGGTCCAGATGTTGCGGCCCAGGTTGGACAGTGCGTTCGCCGCCAGGGTCGAACCCCACGAGCCGGTCGGCACGGCGAGCAGCGGGTGGATGACGTAGTCGCGCGTCATCTGGTTGCGCACCTTCTGGCCTACCTTGCCCAGGTCGCGCTTGAAGACGTCCTTGTCCTTGCGACCCTTGAAGTACTTGCCGAGCTCCAGGTCGTACGCGGCGATGCCGTACTCGAAGAAGCACGCGTTCAACGCGTTCCACAGCGGCTGGCCCAGGTAGAACGGCATCCAGCGCTGGTCTTCATCCACGCGCATGATGCCGTAGCCGAGGTCGTTGTCGCGGCCGAGCACGTTGGTGTAGGTGTGGTGCAGCTCGTTGTGCGAGTGCTTCCACAGGTCGGCCGGGCTGGCGTTGTCCCACTCCCAGGTCGTGGAGTGGATCTTCGGGTCGCGCATCCAGTCCCACTGACCGTGCATGACGTTGTGCCCGATCTCCATGTTCTCCAGGATCTTGGACACCGTCAGGCCAGCGGTGCCCGCCCAGAAAGCCGGCTTGTACTTGCTGAACAGCAGCACCGCGCGCGAGCCCATCTCCAGCTTGCGCTGGATGTCGATGGTGCGGCGGATGTAGGCCGCGTCCGCCGCCCCACGCGACTCGATGATCTTGGCGCGTAGCGCATCGAGCTCTTCGCCGAGGCTCTCGATGTCCGAGCGCGTCAGGTGCGCGACCGGATTGTGTTCCTTCTTGCTCATGGCAGTCATGTGGTGGTCCTTCCGGTGGAGATGGTCTGGTGAGAGTGCGAGTGGTCTGGAGGTGCAGGGGGTCTTGGGTCTAGAGAACGAGGTCGCAGCGTCCGGCGGCTGCGGAGATACAGGTCTGGATGAGGATTCCGTCGCCGGGGGTCGCGGTCGTGACCTCGCCGGTGCGCAGGTCGCGCACGGCGCCTTCGCGCATCGGCAGCACGCAGCCGTAGCAGATGCCCATCCGGCAACCCGACGGCATCAGCACGCCGGACTCCTCACCGATGTCGAGAATCGGCCGGGCGCCGTCGCACTCGATCTCGCGCTCAGCCTTGGTGAAGAAGACCACGCCACCTTCGCTGTGTCCTTCTAGCTCGGCCAGCGCGGGGCGGAATCGCTCCGTATGCAGACGGTGCGCATGGCCGGCCGATTCCCAGTAGCCCTCGAGCATCCCGAGCATCCCGGCCGGGCCGCAGGCCCAGGTCTCCCGGTCGCGCCAATCGGGCACGAGTGCTTCCAGTTCGTCGGTGTCGAGCAGGCCGTGCTCGTCGGTGTGCCGCTCCAACAGGGTGATCCGGCCGTCCTTACCGAGGGCGCGGAGTTCTTCGGCGAAGATCACGTCCTCCGGGCGCGGCGCGGAGTGCAACATGACGACGTCGTCGAGATCCTGCACGGCGTGCCGCAGGATGCCCATGACAGGAGTGATGCCACTGCCGCCCGTGAGCAACAGGATCTTGGTCGGCAGCACCTCGGGCAGCACGAACGCGCCGTCGGCCTGCTCCATCTGGACGATCTGGCCGACTTCTAGCGAGTCGAGCAGATGAGTGCTGACAGCGCCACCGGTGATCGCCTTGATGGTGATCGCGATGCAGCCGTCGGTGCGGGGGCCGGAGGTGACGGAGTACGCGCGCCACATCCGGACGCCGTCGATATCGACGCCGATTCGGATGTACTGACCGGGCACGTGCCCGCGCCAGGTCCGCCCAGGCTGCAAGACCACGGTGGCGGCGTCCTGGGTCTCGGAGATGACGTCGACGACCCGGGCGCGTAGCACCGTAGAGGCACGCAGCGGGTCGAACAGGTCGACGTA
>JAABUM010005565.1_pt1 | contig 13131 bp, 10 predicted proteins | sample 5559161 | NCBI WGS metagenome assembly JAABUM01 (sample SAMN10711868, study PRJNA513369) | rock metagenome | isolation source: Antarctica rocks | place: Antarctica: Victoria Land, Siegfried Peak nord | reverse complement strand
ACCGCCTCAAACACTGGCGCGGTGTCGCTACCCGGTACGACAAATACTCCCTGACCTACCTCGGCGGCGTCATCCTCGCCACGATCCTGATCACCCACCGAGTCCGCAGTTAGCAGACACGACCTAGATGCGCTGCCCGCGTGGACCGCCGTCACGTGGCAGTCACAGGTCATCTGCCGACGACGACCCGTCATTCGTCTGACGTGGTGATCTCCCGGGCGTACCCGGTGTTGAGGTCGATGTCCGAGAGGAAGGTGCGAATTCGTCGTTGATGGTCTTCCACCTCTGAGGACCATGGCCGATCATCACCCAGGGTTGTGCTGAAGCCGTAGTTCTGGCGCGGGCCGTTGAGCCAGGTGCAGTCATATGTTGGCCGAAGCTCGGGTCGACGGCGCACCTGGAATTGTTGTTCGTCAACCGTCAAAGTCAGATCGGGTTCGCCGTGCCGGACGTACTTAACCGCCATGGCTCCCAGTGCAGCACACGAGAGCGTCGAGTCATTGAGGTTTCTCCGCCTCGATCAGCACCGAGGTGTACCGTTCACCGGTCCCCGAACGGTCGTCTACAGGGGCGGCAGTGGGTGAGGCCTGCGGGGGAACCGATACCCGTGAGAATGGGGCGGTGCTTCCTGCAGATCTCGCCGTCCTCGTCATAGATGTGGCAGCGGGGTCGGTTCGACTTGTTGTGCGACTCGGCGGTCAAGCTCGTTGAAGGCGCGGTCTCGGGCTGGGGTGGCGGCGCGGGCGCGTGCAGCGGTCATCTGTGCACGTAGCTCTTGCAGGGTGTTCTGGGTGCGGTCGGGGTCGGGCAGCAGCGTGCGGTAGTCGTCGTCGAGCAGGTCTCGGCTGTTGGTGGCTGCGGCGATGACGTGGGTGTAGAGGAGCGTCGCGTAGTGCTCGGGGTCATCGGTGGTGCTGGGGGGGAAGTTACGGGCCGCGACGCCGATTTCGTCGTCCCACAGGTTCGGTGGTAGTTGCGCCAGGTAGGTGGCCATGTTCCGCATGAGGTTGTTCCATTCCTCGGGCGGGCTGGTCGCTGGGTGCAGGCGAGGTTCGGCCGCGATGGCGTCGGTGATGTCGTGCACGGCGTGGATGCCGGGGTGGTCGTGGGCGGCGTTCAGGATCATGCGCATCAGGTCTGGGTCGGCGTGGTAGGACGCGGCGGGGTCGTCTTTGAGGGCGTAGGGGACCAGGCGTACGTCGAGGCCTCGGTCCAGCAGGGCTGGGAGTTCTTTGGTGAGGGCTCGAAGGCCGGCGGGGTCGTGGTCTAGGGCTTCCCAGACGCGACCGTTCGGGGCGTTGGCGACCATCTGGTCGGCATGGGCGGCGGTGAATGCGGTACCGCCGGGGTAGACGCCGATCATTGTGCCGTCGCCGGCCAGAGTGATCGCCAGGGCGTCCATCGGGCCTTCGACTCGCACGAGTCCGGGTTGTTCGATGCCGGCGGCGCGGGCGGCGGTCAACCCTTCGTGCAGGCCGCCGAGGGTGCGGCCTTTGGTGAAGGCGGCGGTGGCTTTGGTGTTGAGGTATTTACGGTCGCTGGCGCCCAGGTCGCGGCCGTTGAATCCGGCGAGGTTGCCTTCATGGTCGTGGACACCGATGAGGGCACGGTTGAAGAAGAAGTCATGGAACCAGCCGCGGGCTGACCACGAGGCGAGCCCGGCGTCGACGAGCTCGTCGTTGGTCGCGGAGGCCTCGGTACGCAGGTGCTCGATGAGTGCGGTGCCATTCTTGCTGGCATACCCCAACAGGTAGGGGCCATCGGCGGGGTCGGTACCGAACCTGTCGGTGAGGTAGGCCTGAGCGGGGGAGTCGGGGTAGGCAGCAGCGTAGAACTCTCCTGCCTGCCGGTTCAGTTCCAGGATCCGGTCGCGGCTGGTAGCTGGTGCCGGCTCCGGTTCTGGTTCGTCGTGGGCCGGGTCGGGTTCGGTGTCGGGAGGTCCTTCGGCGGTGGGCGGTGGGTTGTCGGTACTGGTGGTGGTGTGGTGCTCGGCCGCGAGCTGGGCGAGGAAGTCCTCCACGTCGACATCGACGATGTCGTTTTCGGTGAGCAGGTCGTGCTCGCCAGGGGGACCGGTGAGGTCTTGTACGCGCCAGGTCAGGGCCGTCGCCAGCGCAGATAGGGGTAGTCGCCCACCGTGTTCGGAGTGCTCGTGCTGCTCGGAGTGGTCACCTGGCGCGGTGGGCAGATGGGCTTTTCCAAGGAGTCGCACCGCGCCGGTGATGACGTGTTCGGGGGTGTCACCGGCTGTTCGGGCTGTCGCGGTGACGGCGGCCACGAGGCCGGGCCAACTCGGTGAGGAGGTGACGTGCTCGATGAGGCCTGCGGGCAGTGCCGCGGCCAGCGCTTCGCGCCACGGCGGACGTAGCCGGGTCGTGGCGTGGGCGCGGGTCGTCACAGTGGTTCGGGGGGTCAGGTCATCGACGAGCCGGGACCACAAGGCCGCGGCGGGGTGAACCTCGGGCAGCGGCCGTGGCGTGATTTTCTCGATCAGCTGGTGGTGCACGTCGACGCCTGCGATCACGGCGATGTCGAGGCGGGCAGCCATGACCGGCCACCACGGGTCGCTCAGCACGGTGGGGGCTTGCTGGCGCAGTAGCTCTTTGAACTGGGCGCCGGGGTGGGTGTTACTGGTTCCGAGCACGGTGGCAGCTTGCTGATCGAGGTGTTGTTGGTGGTGGCGGTGGCGCAGTGAGGGGTGCGGCCCGCCGGTGGGGGACAGGTCGTCGGTGGGGATGCGGTGACTGGCGCGCCAGATGGCGATGTTCGCGAGCAGGTCGGGGTGACCGTCGAGGCTGATGGCCCAGTCGGGTAGATCTTCGGTGTTCCAGGCGCGAGTGTTTTCGCTGACGGTTCCGGCGAAGCGGGCGGCGCGGGCGGCGCGGGCGGACAACCATGGCCCGTGGTTGGGGTGGTCGCGCAGTTGCTGGGGGATTCCCGGCAACCAGGGCAGTGGCCCGGTGCTGCTGGAGTGTCCGCCGGTGGTGTCTAGTCGCCAGTCGAGTACGGCGGCGACGTCGCGGGCGGTGTCGAGGCCGCGGAAGTCTGCGGCCTGCGTGAGTGCGGCGATCGGGTTCCCGCCGTCGAGTTCGATGATCGCCAGGTGCGCGTGCAGGGTGTCCCAGGCGGGCGCGGTGACCGCACGGGGCACGATCTGGTGGGTTTGGTCGTGCAGCTGCTGCATGCGCTCGGCGCCGATGACGTCGATGGCGGCCATCCGCAGCGCTTCGTCGTAGCGGGCGCCAGCGGTGGCGAGTTGCTCGGCTGGGTCGTGCAGGCGTTCGCGTGTGGTGGTTGCGGACACGGCGGATCCGTCGCGTTCGATGATCCGGTGGAGGAACTCGCTTCCGGTGCGGGGGTTGAGGATGTCTTCCTCGAGGATTGCGTGCTTGTCGCCGTCTCCGCCGTGGGGGACGAACATGTGGTTGGAGTACCGGCCACGGGAGAGAGCCACGTACAGCAGGTTGCGGTCTTCGGAGCCGGTGACCATCAGGAAAGAGTGGTCCACGGTCTGTCCTTGCGCACCGTGCACGGTGGCGGCGTAGGCCAGGTCGACGTGCCCGGTGACGTAGTCCGGCGGCAGGTTCACTACGGCGCCGTGACGCTCGTGGCGCACCTGCAGCGACCCGTCGGGGTGGACCTGTTGGACATTCCACCGGTCGCCGTTCTTGACGAAGTCGGTGCCCATCATCGTGAGTTTGCGGTCGATCTGTTTGGTGACGATCCGGTCTCCGGCAGAGACAGCCAGCCCGGACGGCAACCGGATGAACGTGTCCCGGTCGACCATCCCGGCGCTGACACGGTCGTTGCGGGCGCGGGCGTTGAGGGTGCGCACGTCTTCGTGGGTATGGGCGATCATCAGCGCGGTAGTGGCCGGGTCAAGAGTGGCGCCTTGGTGCGCCTCGTACAGGGCTTGTGCCTGGTCGGGGGCTGCGGTGGGGTGGATGCGCCCGTTGTCGAGCATGAATCCGAGTGCCTCTTCGGCGTTGCCGTCGCGCAACGCCAGCGTGGCGGATGCTTCGCCCGGTGTTCCCTTGAAGCGGTGCAGCTCGCTCAAGGTCAATGCTCCGGCGGTTGCCTCAATGTCACGGAGCACGCCGCCAGCGGACACGGCCGCGAGCTGGCGGTCGTCCCCAACCAGCCGCACCGAGCCGCCGCGGGAGGTGATGTAGTCGATCGCGGTATCCAGTTGCAGGGTGGATGCCATCCCCGCCTCATCGATGATGACCAGGGTGTCCGGGCCGATCTGGGTCATCCAGTCTGGGGCCTGTCCGGGGCCACCTCGTGCGTGGTGCGCCAGCTTGGCGAGGTTGTCGGTGACGGTGCCGATCTCGTTGCGCAGCACGTGTGCAGCCACAGCGGTGGGCGAGAGGCCCACGACGGTTCCGCCCGAATCCTGCCAGGCTCGTGCCAGCACTCTCATGGTGGTCGACTTACCTGCCCCGGCCGGTGCTTGGGCCAGCTGCAGTTGTTTGCCTGAGGTCGCCATCGCGGTCACCATCTGCACCTGTGAGGTGTCCAGCGGCCTGTCCGGGGTGTTCGCCGCGGCCTCCAGCAGCGCAATCGCCACGGTCTGTTCCGACACCGTCCAACGGTCGGCGGGCGCCACTGCGGCAGCGACGATGCGTTGCTCGGCGTCCAGGATGGCTCGAGTGGTGTAGTGCCGCCCGAACGTCTCGTGCAGCTTGGACTCGCCCGCATCGGCGCCGTCGGACAGACGAGCGATCTGCGGTTCGTGCACAGGGTCATCCGGGTCAATGCGCAGCACCATCCGCCCCTGGCCGTACACCTCGTTCAGCACATCGGCGTATAGCTGCACCGACTCCTGCCGCGACTGTCCGAGGTCGTCGACCGCGCGGCGTACCTCGCTCTCGATGTGCGTGGGCAGGAACGTTGCGCGCCGTGTCTGCGCGGCGTGAATGGCGCGCCCAGCAAGATCGTTGATCTGTTGACGCTGAGCCGTGTTGACCTGTTCCGGGGTCGGGGGATCCCCAGGTAAGGGCCGCTCTGCCGGGTCCGCCTGCGGCAAGTGGGCCATGCGGTACGCGATCGGGTCCACGCCGTCAGGCACGGGCTCGTCCAGGTCGCCGGGGTGGGAGCCCACCCCTGGGTTTACGCCCAGGCACACGTGCACGCGCGCAGATTGGACCAGATCTGCACCGCTCGCAACCTGTGGCCTGAACGGCTCACACCACAACCCCCAGACCACCAGTAGCCCACGGCATGGCGGGCTGTGGCACCAGCGCGCCTGGTCCGGGGCAGGAAAACGTTGCGCGGGCCTCCTACCGACACCCGCAGGACAACCCCCGCAACGGTGCCCGCCGGCCCGAGGGCGACGGGTCAGAGCAGCGTTGGCAACGCGCCGCCCAGAGGATAGGTGCCTTCAGCGCTGCTGGGGTCGGCGCTGGGCGGTTTATGGGGCCGGTCATGGTTCTGCGACGCAGCGCGAGGGCATGAGGCCAGGCCCGGGCGGGTGCCCTCGGGGTCTGCTCGGTGCCGGGAACATCGTTGGGTGTTACTACCCCAGGATGTCCATAGCGGTCTCGTCGTAATCGTCGGGAGGAAAACCTAAGGCCTCACGGACGCGAAACCGGGCGCCCAGCAGCAGGCCCACATCGGCTAGGTCACCGTGGTGTTCAGCGAGGATCACCCCACGGGTGAGCCACTGGTTGGCCCGGTTGAGGTCCCCGACTGCTTCCCACGTTTCACCGACCAAGTGGTACGTGACCGCGGTTGCTGGCCGGGCCCGACGCAACAGGTCAGAGGCCTCTTGCGCTTGGCCGGTGCGGCCGAGTTCCAGCAACGCTTTGATGACGTACCCCCGCGCGTCGGGGCTGGTCGCGACCGCGCACCCCACCGCGCGCTGGTAGGCATCCAATGCCTGGGTGTGCTCGTCGGCCAGGGCGAACTGCTCACCCGCCTCGACCCACAAGTCAGCGACCGAGACCTCGTCCCGGTCGTGGGGGTGCTGCGCCCACGCCACCAGTTGGGTCGCGACCTGGTGGTGACTCACCGCGCCCATCGAGGCCAACGATTCTTTGTCTTGCAACACCTCACGGGTGACGGGCGCACGCATCAGCCCAGGGTAAAGGCGAACCACCCAACCACCCCCGGCACGCCGGCAGGTGGGGCCAGGGCAAGCCGTCATCGTCACCGCAGATGCCGGCGCCGCGGCCCGGTGATTGTTGGAGGTCCCCAACAGCACTGAGCGCTGAGCGCTGAGCGCACGATCGCGCAGCCCCTGCTGTTCGCGCCCGACGCACGACGGCGCCGTCATCAGCCGCACTGAGGAGCAAGCGGCGCCCTGATACGAGTAGAGCGACACGACGACGGTTGCGGCCGGCCGCCAGCTGTCGGCTCGCGCGCAGGCTGGTGGGGTTGTCAGTGCATTGATCGATGCTGAGAGGCATGAGCATCAACGACGTCGCGCGCGACGGCATGGACACGCCGTCTGCATGGCCGGTGGTGGGGTTGAGCCTGCCCGCCCGTGATGTTGTGCGCGCTGCGGTGGGTGACCCGCAGGTAGTGGCCCGGTACCGGGCCAAAATCGCGTACGCCAGCCCGGGGGAGTGTTGGCCTTTCACGGGGGCAATCCACCCCCACGGGCACGGGCGGTTCTTCGTGGGCCAGTACACCGACACCCACGGCACCCGCCGCGACGTGGTGGTCATCGCTCACCGGTTCGGGTGGGCCATCACCCACGGGGCCGACTCGTTGGACCAGGTGGCGGCCCTGGCGCATGACTGCGACGAAGCGGGATGTCAGAACCCGGCACACCTCGCGCCGGCCACGATGGCCAGTAACCACCACGACTGGGACACCCGCCGTTGGCAACTGGGCTCACCCCTGCGCGATGTCCGTGGCGCGGCCGGACGCGCACGCGCGATCCGTGCAGCGATCCTGACCGGGCAAGACGTCGCGGCCGCGCGAGCCGCGGGCATCAGCTCACTGGACCGAGACCAGCTGCCGCTGTGGTGAACAGTCACCCTGCCCACACCCGACCGACGACGAAGATCAGTAGTGCGCTAGGCACTGGTGCAAGCGGTGACCGCGTCCCAAAGAGTGGCGAGAGCGTCCGCCTATTACATGGGACAATGACCGGAACCCCATGTAATAACGGGAGGTAGCTGCTCGCTGGACCAATCTAGGTTCAGCACGCGAAAGGGATCTCCGATCTCGGGTTGGTCCGCGGTGAGCTCGTTGACGACTGGCCCATGGAGGCAGGGGTTGACGTCTAGGTCATCGGGTCGTTCGAAGATCGCCCAGAGGACCTGGTCCTCTCCGTGGCGGGAGCGGAACTGCACCCCTGTGAGCCGGGTGGTCTCATACAGGTACGTCGCGACAACTGGACCTCAAGGGCGTCGTAGTCAAGTTGCTCGCTACTCACGAAGGGGTGCTTCTCCTTTTCGTACCTAGCCGGTGAAACCGAAGGGCCGCCGAGCGGGATAACGGGTGGATCAGCTGGTCGAGGCGCCGGTGCTAGACAGCAGCTGTGAGACCCGCTGAGGAGAGACACCCAGAACGGCGCCGATATCGGCGCCTGTGAGCCCCGCTCCCTTGAGGTCGGCAGCGGCTTTACGGGACATTCTGGCTGTGGCGGTCTGGGCGCTGGCCAACTGTCGGATGGCACCCTTGGCCTGCCGCACCTCGGTCATGAGGTCGCGGGGGAGCCTCGGCACTACGTCAATGTCGATGTGTTGCTCCTCGACATCCGCGACGAACGAGATGGCCTCGCGCATCAGCGCGGGTGCTTCCGCCAGTCGGCGCGTCTGACTGATCGCTCCAGGAACCTCCTGACATTGCAAAACCCACACGCGTGGATCGCGGCCGCGCTCGGCGGTCACCGTGTATTTCATCGCCACCACCCCTTCCCAAGGACCTCGGCGTACTGATCAAAGAACTTCCCTACCGTCACCTCGTCGACCTCTGAGTGCCGCCCGAGAGTGGAGCGCTGACCGCCCACAATCACGCCCGTGTGGTTCGTCAGCTCCACCACCTCAAACGTGAGGTCGCGCCTTTTGGCCTCTGCCTTGAGCTTCTTAAGGACTGCAGTGCGCTTCACACCATAAGTCTAGTCCCCCTAGATGTCCATCGTCTAGGGGGACTAGACCACTTCGAGCGTGTCTGGGGATCAGCCGATCCGTGGTCACCTCTGATCAAACATGAAACGCTGTTCACCACAGAACAGCGCAGTCGGCCGTGACCCACACCGTTGGTACATCGATACCCGCGGTGAAACGCGAGTGTCGAGCGGCCCCGCACCCTAAACCGCCTTACTCAACACCCGTGGTTCAGCACCTGTAGGGGCCGCAGGGCGACCGTGGGGCGGGCAGGGCCCCACGGTCGCCCAGCGCAAGCAAGTTAGTCAGTCTTTGAAGACGTCTTTGACGTTCTCGCCGGCCTTCTTGGCGGAGGCTTTGCTCTAGTCGCCCTGGCCCTCGGCCTGCAGGCTCCTGTCGTTGGTGGCATCACCGGCGGCCTTCTTGCCCTTGCCCTGCAGGCCCTGGACGGCGTTCTTGGCCTTATCCATAAATCCCATGAAAATCTCCTCGATGTAGTCATAGCAGGAGCACCCGGGCGGATGCCCTGGGTCTCCAATCGCGGCGAGGCGATCGGGGGCTTAGATAACACGACGCGCACGAAGACGCCCCATATCGGAAGCGCGGGACCATGACGCCGTCATCTCAAGGGTAATCCGCTCAAACGCCCGCATGCTAAACCGGCGCGGGATCACCGCGGCGCACGCACCCGACGGCGCACCCCAGTCCCCACCTGGACCCTCTCGAGCGTGGAACACCAAACGCCGCCTCACCTGCTGCCCACGACGTCTCGAGCACATATACATGCGCAAGTTGGGGCCGCGCACGTCCTGACCAGACCGGCGCGGGCGCGGGTCGCAGCAGTTAATGCGTCTTGTAGATGTGCGCGCGGTGTTCGATACGCCCGATCCGTAGCACCTGCTGCTCTTCATCGATGCGGAACGTGACCCGGTAGTCCCCACGCCGTGCCACCTGCAGACCTTCCAGCTCAAACCGCAGCGGTTTGGACAGCCGGCGCGGGTTGCTCGGCAACACCACCGTTAGAAACTGCACGATCGCGACCGCGACCTTGGCGGGTAACCGGTCCAGCGATCGAACCGCGGTCGCGGATATTTCAACCCGCCAAACCTGGTGCTCGTCGCTCACGAATCAAGCCCGTACCGGCGGCGGAGCTCCTGCCCGCCGACCATGTCCCCAGCCGCAAAATCCGCGTCCGAAACCCGCAACTCCTCGACCGCGCCAGGGGTGGACAACACGTGCAACGTCTCGTGCAACGACTCCAAATCATCAGCCGACATCAACACCGCAGCGGTATGCCCATGCTTGGTAATCGCGATGACCTCGTGCGTACCGGCAGCCTCATCAACCAACGCCGACAGCTTGTCCTTGGCTTCACTCAACGCTACGGTTCTCATGGCGTCATAGTAGCCTGTTCTCTAGCCAACCACTAGCCGGATTATTAGCCGATAACTATTATTATGACAAGTAGTAGTCTGCGTATTCCATCAGATGAACCACCTCCCTGCCATAGCGCTACACCGCTCAAGACTCAGTCCGCGGGCACCCGTCGGTGCCCCGTGCACCTCGGCTACTCAATCGGCGGGCGGAGTTGATAGCGGGCAGTCGTGTGCTGTTCGACGAGGGCCCTGCTGTACAGCAGGGGGAAGCTTTCACCAGCCGCCCAGCCCCTGTAGAGGTCATCCCAGTGAGGGTCACCGGGGCGGCCTGATTGCCCGGGAGCATTCATGGCGACCGTGTGATCCCAATCGCCCACGTCTACGACGATTCGGAAGCTCGCGCCCGAGGTTTGCATGAAGTCGGCGTCGTACGCAGTGCTACATACGGTGTCGCCACTGCCGGCACGCTCGACCGGCTGCATCCGTGGCCAGTTGGGCCACGCGGGCTCTACAGGCAGCACCGCAGCAAGGGGGTGGGCAGGCGCTGCGCGGTGAAGATCACCCCACCTCCATGTTGACCGGTCCGAACCCAACCGCGCTGCTGTCTCCGCGACGGCCTCACGAAGGGAACTGGCAATGATCGCGTTTAGTTGGTCGCTGCCGACATCAAGCGATTTGATTAGTAGGAGATCGGTGCGGACATCGGATGCGAGTACCTCATCAGGGAGCAACCGTCGCAACGCGTCTTCTACGTCACCAGGCGCTACCAAGCTGCGGAGCGCGTGTAGGAGAAGAGCAGGGCGAAGGTGCTTCCTAAACCAGATCTCGTAGAGGGCCGCTTCGCCTGAGTGGATGGTGGCGTCGGCGTCCCATTCGGCAAGCCAAGCAATTACGTCACTTGGTTCCTCACCGTGCTCGCCTACCGTGCCAGTAGGGCGCCATAGTCGCAGGGCATGTTGAACTTCCTGCGCCACAAGGTTGACCGTGTCGGTCTGCAACTGCACGCAGTCATGCACCGTGAACCCTGTGGCGTTTTCAAGAACCTGCGCGATTCGGTCGTGCCGGTAACGGTGGTACCAGTCATAGGTAATGGTGCGTTCGTCGTTCGGGTAATCCGGCGGCAGATTCATCTCGTTCGCTGTGGCGACCCATCCCCGGTCGGGGTTGCGCTCGGCGGGCAGCTGGTCGGCGTCGTAAAAGCCGGCCCACTCGTAACGACCGTCCCCGGGCACCGGCAGCGTGCCGTCCCAGTTCGGACGAATTGGGACGAGTCCTCCTGGTCGCCACCCGAACGTTCCATCGGGGGCTGCGTATACCTGGTTCTCCCCCGGTGCTCCCCACCGGTTCATCGCGTCGACGAAGGCATCTGGTGTCTGCGCGGTCATGTAGTCCATGCTGCCGAGGTAGGGCGCCATGCCGGGCTCGAGCCACGCTGCGCGGATGGCGAACGCCCGGTTGCGACCGATGTCACTGTAGATAACCGGACCGTGCCGAGTGAACCGTAGTTCTACAGTCTCCGGGTCACGGCCAGCGACGTTGATCTGTTCGCGAACGACGTTCATCGGCTCCCATCGATCCTGGTATCGGTATTCGTCAGCGTTGGCGGGGTTCGTTTCGTAAACGTAGAGGTCTTCCTGGTCAATCGCGAAGATGGTCAAACCGAATGCGATGTGACCGTTGTGGCCAATCGAAATTCCTGGAAGTGCTGGTTCGCCTGCGCCGATGACATCGAATCCCGGTGCGGATAGGTGAGCGATGTAGCGCAGCGACGGCAGGCCAACAGCGCGATGCGGATCGTTGGCAAGTAGAGGCCGTCCGGTCGCTGACCGTCCCGGGCCGACGACCCAGTTGTTGCTTCCTTCGGGGCTGGTTCGCGGTCCTGGCCGGTCCTCACCGGTAAAGGCTGGCTGCGACGTGGCCAAGCGGTACACGTCAAGAACATCGTCGGGGATGTCGAGCAAGTCCAGACCATCGGGCACCACTAGGTTGTGGGCCGGCTCGCGGACACGCCGCAGGTCTTCGACGTCGGGGCCATAGTCGCGCATCGTGCGGGCTCGAGCGACTTCCTGCTCGACGTTATAGAACAACCCGTGGCTGCGAATGAGGGCAACATCGATTGGGTTCCATCGCGCTGGGCGATACCCGATCTGGCGGAACTCGGTGGGCAGCTGCGACTCGTCTCCTTCGCACAGATCAATGAACGCATTCACGCCGGTGACGAACGCCGTGACGATCCGTTTGGTCGTTGATCCGTAGGCGAGCCATTCGGCGCGTTGGTCCCCTCGGTAGAGAAACAATCGCGCGGCGCGGTCACGGTCGATGAACCGTTCGCCAAAGACCTCTGCCATCTGACCGAGTCCTCGACGGCGCCACAGGTCGAGCTGGAAGAGCCTGTCGCGAGCTGCGTTGAATCCCTGCGCGAGGAACACGTCGGACTCCGATTCGGCATAGATGTGAGGCACGCCGTACTCGTCGATCAGTACTTCAACGGGAGCCACCAAACCGGTGACCTTGTAGGGGTCGGTCATCGTTCTCCTTGCGATTGGGACGAGGAAGCTAGCGGTGCGGATGGTTCGGCGTTTTTACGCGCGATGCTTGACGCGCCGAACGCTGAAACCTTGTCAGAAACTGGTGGCCGACCTAGCGGGCAACAGCGTCACAACTAACGCCACCCTGGGTGGCAACGGTCGGAGTTGAGGAAGCAGGGCAGACCCGTGCGGGGGCCCTCCTTTACCGGTACTTGCTCGGTGCACTGTCATTCAGGCGCGCCGTCTGCGGACAAGGACGTCGAGGGCAACTGCAGCAACCACGATGATGCCCTTGGCGATCGACTGCCAGTTTTGATCCAGGCTCAGGCTGTAAAAGACGTTGGTCATAGTGGCAAGGATTAGAAGGCCAACGGCTGAGCGCCACACGGCTCCCTCACCACCGCGTAGCGATGTCCCGCCCACTACGACGATCGCGATGGTGTCCAATGCGACTGTCCCGCCAACGTTCGCTTGGCCAACCCCAAGACGAGACGCATCGATCATGCCGGCGAACGCAGCGAGAACCCCGGTCATTACATAGGCACTTGCGGTGAGCCATGGCACCCTCAGACCGGACAGCAACCCTGCCTGCTCGTTGCCGCCGACCGCCGAAACGTTACGTCCGTAACTAGTTTGAGATAGCAGGAACGCTCCGATTAGGCCAACTGCTAGAAGAATCCAGATGGGCAGTGGGACGCCTCCTATCTCGGTGAGTGCGAGGTTTTGGAAGGTCGTACCAGACACGACCAGTGGGGCGGAGTGGGAATAGATATATGCGAGACCCGAGATAATGGATGCCGTACCAAGTGTCGCGACGAACGGGTTGACTTTCAGTCGCGCTACCAGAAAGCCGTTGATCGCGCCGGCTGTAATACCCGCACCCAGTGCTGCGAGACCACCAAGCGCGACCGATCCGGTGTCTTTAGTGACACCAGCGAAAACACAACCGCCAAGTGCGTAAATAGAACCGACCGACAGGTCAAACCCGCCCGAGATGATGACAAACGTCATACCAACCGCGATGATCCCCACCGCTGCGTTCTGGGTGAGGATGTTGCTCACGTTCTGCGGTTCGAGGAACCCGTGAAAGAGAATGGTCGCTACAATGACCAACACGACCAGTATGGCGACCATGATGTATCGGCTAACCAGTGATCGCAGGAGAGC